>Ga0209751_10001829_pt1 | contig 21561 bp, 18 predicted proteins | sample RifCSP13_1_FD_184019 | JGI IMG/M metagenome (GOLD analysis project Ga0209751, IMG submission 184019) | Soil microbial communities from Rifle, Colorado - Rifle CSP2_sed 13_1 (SPAdes) (version 2) | ecosystem: Environmental > Terrestrial > Deep subsurface > Rock core/Sediment | place: Rifle... | reverse complement strand
CTACTGCCCTCGCCTCGGTGCCGGCGACAAGTTCATGGTCTACGACCTTGGCCTTTCCGGTCGGGAGCACACACTGGCCGAGGCACGCCGGCGCTTGGCGCTGTTCGAGGCGCGCGCCGGTCCGTCTGAGTTTCCGCCGTGCGGCCCCGCGTGGATGAGTCGCTACTGTCCCTACAAAGACGCTTGCGCGTGTCAGTGAACTCTGCCGTACCGCGGCGGCCGGCAGGACGCTCGAAGTCTAGATCATTCGTGCTCGCCTTGCCGAATCTCAAGCACAACGCCAGCCCGCTCTTCCTGGAGCCGTACCACAGAATCGAAGTCATCGTCCGCCCAACCGCGTGTCATCGCTTCATCTAGCTGATCTTGCAGCCACCCCGCGATTCTCATCGGCACCTGGTATCGCTCTGCCAACTCCAAACCAAGGCGCGTATCCTTTGCCGAAAGGGCAGTGGAAAAGCCGGGCTTGAAGTTACGCTTGAAGAGGTAGTTAGGAAAGTGGACGGTGATCCGCGGGCTGCTGCCGGTGCTCACACCGATCACACTTGCAAGTGTCTCCAGGTCGACGCCAGCTTTTACGCCGAGAGTGAGGACTTCGAAGAGGATCAGGCCATACGACCCGCTTGCGAGGTTGTTACAGAGTTTCAAGACACAGCCAGAACCTGAGCCGCCGCAATAGAATACTTTTGTTCCAAGGACAGTAAGCAGGTGGTGTACTCTCTGGAACGTATCCTTATCTCCACCACACATTACCGCCAGCGTGCCGGCCTCGGCGCCCTGAACTCCGCCGCTGACCGGCGCATCAAGCATCGCAATGCTAACCTTGGACGGCCTTCGCCGAGGGGTCGGTGCCGGAGGCGACTCAGTATGGTAACTTACCCCCGGACCCGCGATACGACTCCGGCCGCAAGACGCCATGGCTCCAACAGGTTAGGAAAGCCGAAGATGCCATGACCCTCATCCTGAGCAACAGCGACGTCGAGCGGGTGATCGACATGGGTGAGTGCATGTCCGCGCTGGAGGACGCCTACAAGGACCTGCAGGTGCAGAATGGCACCAACCGGCCCCGCAATCACACCTATTTCCCGGCCGAGTCGCCCAATCACCCCGGGTTCAGGTTCCGCTTCAAGTCCCAAGAGGGTGGCACGGTCTCTACCGGTGTGTGGGCGCTGCGTATCACGTCCGACATGGTCGGCGTGGAGCGGATGGTGGATGGCAGTTTCCGCCGCCGGCTCCTGCCCGTCGCCACAGGCAACCGCTACGTCGGTTTCATCGTCCTATTCGACCTCGAGCGCGTGGAGCCCGTCGCCATCATCCACGACAGCGTCATCCAGAAATACAGAGTGGCCGCCACCAGCGCCCTAGCCATACGAGAGCTGGCGCTCAGCGACGCTGAGGTGGCTGGCCTGTTTGGAGCGGGCTGGCAAGCGGGGGCGCACTTGGACGCGCTGCTGCGGGTACGGCCTGACATCCGCGAGATTCGCGTCTTCAGCCCAACGCCGGAACATCGGCGCCGATTCGCCGAGGAGCAGAGCGCCAAGCACGGCAGGAAGGTGGTGGCGGTCGATTGTCCGGAAGATGCGGTGCGTGGCTGCCAGATCATCACCGCCGCGACCGCAGCCATGGACCCGGTGTTCGACGGCCGCTGCCTCGAGCCCGGACAGCACGTGACCTGCATCACCAGCCCGGATGGGACGGCCATGCGGCGAGAACTGGACGACGAGGCGTTCGCGCGCGCCGACGTCCTCGTGGTGCTGTCGCGGGAACAGATCGAGCACGATAACCAAGTCGACATCAAAGTCGCGATCGAGAAAGGGACAACGGCGTGGGAGCTGGGCGAGCTGCTGCTGGGCAGGACGCCGGGACGCACCGACCCGAAGCAGATCACGCTGTTCGCCAACAACACTGGGATGGGCATTCAGTTCGCCGCGGTCGGCGCCAGGGTGCTGGAGCTAGCGCGGAAGGCTGGGCTCGGCCACGAGATGCCAACCGAGCTGTTCCTCGAGGAAACGATACCGTGATTCAGGGTGGGGATTCGATGGAGAAGCCAATCACGGGTAAGGTCCTCAAGCTGGGAGACAACATCAACACTGACGTCATCATCCCTAGCAAGTACCTGGTTAGCATCGACCCTGTCGAGTTGGCCACGCACGCCTTCGAGCCGCTGGGCGATGAATGGCCGGACAAAGTCAAAGCGCACGACATCCTGGTGGCGGGCCAGAACTTCGGCTGCGGCAGCGCACGCGAGCAGGCCGCGAGCTGCCTACGTGGGGCCGGCATCAAGGCGGTTGTCGCCAAGTCGTTCGCCAGGGTGTTCTATCGTAACGCCATTAACGAGGGCATCCCGGCCCTGGTCGTCCCAGATCTGCCGGACCTGGTGCACGACGAGGACGTGATCACCGTCGACCTCGGCGCGGGTGTCGTCCTGGCCAACGGGAGCAGCTATCGCTTCCCACCCTTCCCACCGTCGCTTCAGACCATCCTCGACGCCGGAGGTCTGGTGCCCTATCTCCAGGCGACACTGGGCGGCTCCACGTCGGACGGGAGGTAGCCGTGGGCCTGACATTCGCGCAGAAGGTGCTAGCCCGGACGTCTGGCGAAAGCCAGGTGACCCCGGGCCAGATCCTGGACGCCTTCCCCGACCTGGTCATGAGCCACACCGCGAGCTGGCGGTGCATCCGCACGTTCGAGCGCATCGGCGTCAAGCGCTTCTACGACGTCGATCGCCTGGCGTTCGTCCTCGACCACACCTCTCCGGCGCACACCAACCAGATCGCCGCCTACCAGGCGCTGATCCGCGAGTTCGCGCGCGAGCACGGCGTCAAGAAGTTCTTCGACGTTAGCGAGGGCATCGCCCACCTCGTGCTCATGGAGCGCGGGCTGGTAAAGCCGGGCATGCTCATCGTGGGCACCGACTCCCACTCCACCATCTACGGCGCGCTGGGGGCACTCGGAACCGGCATCGGCTTCAGTGAGGTCGCCGCCGTCTGGCTGACCGGCCGGCTGTGGATGATGGTCCCCCAGTCGATGAAGATCGTCCTGGAGGGGCACTTCCGCCCAGGCGTCTACGCCAAGGACCTGATGCTCAAGCTGGTACACGATGTCGGCGCCAACGGGGCGACGTATCTGTCGGTCGAGTTCCACGGGTCGCTGATCAAGGACCTAAGCGTCTCCGAGCGGATGACCCTGACCAACCTGGCCATGGAGATGGGCTGCAAGAACGCCTGCGTCCCACCTGACGCGATCACCGAGGCGTACTTGCGTGAGCGTGGCGGCACCCCGTACGAGGCAGTGTACTCGGATCCGGACGCGGCGTACGTGCGGGAGGTGACCGTCAGCGTCGATGACCTCGAGCCGCAGGTCGCCTGCCCGCACGAGGTGGAGAACGTGCGCCCGATCTCTGAGGTGGCTGGCACCAGGGTCCATCAGGTGTTCATTGGCTCGTGCGCCAACGCCAAGTACGAGGACCTGGTGGCCGCAGCCGACGTGCTCAGAGGCCACAGGGTCGATCCGAGCGTCCGATTGATCGTCGCGCCTGGCTCGCGGCTGATCCTGCTGGAGGCGATGCGCAACGACGTGCTGCAGACCTTCGTGGAGGCCGGGGCGCTGATCCAGAACCCGGGCTGCAGCGCCTGTGCGGGCGACGGCGGCATCCTGGGCGAGAACGAAGTCTGCCTGTCCACGGCCAACCGCAACTTCCTGGGTCGCATGGGACCACGGACGTCTTCCATTTACCTGGGCAGTCCCGCAATGGCGGCGGCCACCGCCATCACCGGCGTCATCACCGATCCGAGAGGGTTCGTCAAGGAAGCCAGAGCCTGATGGACAGCGCTTCCCGCTCTGCGCTGGAAGCAGCACTATGAACCGTTACGCGGAGCGACTCGGGCGTCTCTACGCCCTCATGGATGAAGAACAGGTGGCCGGCTTGCTGTTCTACGGCAGCCAATTCCGCAAGGACTACCTCCGCTACGCTGCTCCCGTACCCACGCCGTCCGCCTACGGCTTCTGCCTGTTGACGCGCGAGAGCGGGCACCTGTTCCTCGAGGAGCCCTGGCACGAGATCGATCCCCCGGAGACGGTACAGGCGACCCACGGCGCGAGGAGCCCCCGAGGGGTCTCCCACCTTGTCGGCGGGCTGATCCGCAAGCGCGGCATCGGACCTCGGATAGGGCTGGTTGGTGGCGACATTCTCGAGGTGGGCCTGATGGAGGAGATCCAGGCCGTCGCGGGCGCGGTGGAGTTTGTACCGGCGACAAAGGAGCTGGCTGCCATGCGGATGGTCAAGGACTCCGAGGAGTTGGCGGCCATCCGAGGAGCGGCCCATCTGGCCGACGAGGGCTATGCAGCGTTCGTGAAAGCCTGCCGGCCTGGGCGCAAGCAGTTCGAGATCGTGGCCGACGTGGAAGGGTTCCTGCGGACCATCGGCGCGGAAGACAACTTTATGCTCATCGCCTCAGGCGGCAGGGATGTCTACGGCATGACCCCGCCCTCAGGGAGAACGCTGCAGCGCGGCGACAACGTCATCACCGAGCTAACGCCGCAGTTGGGCGGTTACTATGTTCAGATCTGCCGCTCGTTGACCCTTGGGCCCCCGTCGCCCGAGCAGGAGCGCTCTTTCGACATCTTCAAGCGCGCCGCCGACGCCGCCGTCGCCCTCATCAAGCCGGGCGTCACGGTCGCCGAGGTCGCCAGGGCTGAGAACGACGTATTCCGAGCAGAGGGATTCGGCGAGTACTGCACGGAGCAATACACGCGAGTGCGCGGGCATGGGGTTGGGCTCTACCCGGACGAAGACCCGGTCGTGTGGGAGGACGTTCAAACGGTGTTGCAGGAAGGCATGGTGCTGATCGCGCACCCCAATACCTATCTGCCGCTCTCCGGCTACATGGTGTTCGGCGACACGCTCGTGGTCACCAGGGATGGCTGCGAGATCCTTACCCGAACCGAGCGCAAGCTGTTCGAGGCCCAGGGATGAAGCGCGGGCTCATCGAGTGGGACCACGCCGAGCTTCCGCCAGCCGTATTCGAGCGGCGAGCAGCTCTGGCCAGGGACTATATGCGGCAGCAGGGCCTGGATGGCCTGGCCGCCTTCAGCAGCATGGCGCAGGCGGATGTCGTGCGCTACTTCACCCACTTCCTGCCCTACTTCAATCGCGCAGTTTACGTCCTGCCGCGGGAAGGCGAGCCGATCCTATTGTGCGGCCTCTCCAACCGTGTCCACGGCTGGATTCGCTCGACGACCAACATCTCCAACATCGAGGCTTCGAGGGACCTGGGTGCCTCCGCGGCAAGGGCCATCGCCGAGCGAGGCATGAAGCGGGTCGGACTGCTTGGCCGGGGCACGTTCCCGGTGCAGATACTGAGCAGCCTGGCGCGCGGCGCGGAGGGGGTCGAGCTGGTGTCCGCGGACGACCTGCTGGCCAGCCTGAGGTGGGGTGAGGACGAAGACGAGCTGCGGCTGCGCCGCAAGGCGGGGGCGCTGACCGCCAGGTCCATCGCCGAAGTCGAGCTGCGGCAGGGCCTGACCGCTGGTGAGTTCGCCGCGTACGTCGACCGCACTCTTCGCCTGGCCGCCGCCGAGGACGTGCTGCTGCAGATCGATTCCAGCCGCGGCTGGCCGGGCATACCCGGCACTGCTCCTCTCGGTTGGCCCGCACGCATCCTGGCCCAGGCGGAGTACAAGGGCCACTGGGTGCAGATCGGCCGTACCAGACCTGGCCCGGCCGTCCCGGACTGGTACCGGCAGCTGATCAATCGCATACGTCCCGACCAGTCGGTGGCCAGCGTCGTGGGCGACGCTAGCGACCTGGACGTACGGATCTATGCCAGCCGGGGAGGCTCACCCTTCACCGCCATGGACCTCGACGAGACCATTGAGCCTGGGCTCATCGTCGCGATCATGGCGCTGCGGGAGAGCGTCGAGCTGGCCGGAGACACCTTCGCCGTGCGGCGTGGAGAGCTGGAATGTCTAACGACGGAATAGGTGAGCCATGAACCTGATCGAGAAGATCCTTGCCAGCAAGAGCGGCAAGAAGGAGGTCACGCCGGGCGACGTCGTGGTGGCGGACGTCGACACCCTGCTCCTGCACGACCTGAGTGGCTACCTGACCGGGAGAGTGCTGGACAAGGAGGTCAAGCGGCCTATCCTGCGTCCGGACCGCGTCTGCATGGTGTTCGACCATCACTTCTCGCCCGCCAGCGAGGAGCGCGCCAACGTGCTGCAGGAGAACCGCGACTTCGCCAGGCGGCACGGCATCCGGCATTTCGACTGCGGCTCCGGCAACATCCACCACGTAGCCATCCAGAAGGGCTTCATCAAGCCTGGCTTCGTCGTCGTCGGGTCCGACTCGCACACGCCGGTCCACGGCACGTTTGGCGCCTTTGCCACCGGCCTAGGCAACAACGCGCACGCGTCGATGGTCATGCCTTTTAGCAAGGCCTGGTTCCGCGTGCCCGAGACCTACAACGTCAACCTTCGCGGCCGCCTGCCGCGCGGCAGCAGCGCCCGCGACGTCGCCCAGTTCCTGATCGGAGACATCGGCGAGGGCGGCGCCATCTACAAGGCGATCGAGTTTACCGGCGAGTTCGTCGACAGCCTCGACGTGAGCGACCAACTGCTGCTGCCGTTGCTGACCATCGACATCGGCGCCAAGACCGGCTACATCGACCCGTCGCAGAAGACCATCGATTATCTGAGCCAGTGGTCGGAGGGTCCCTTCGAGCTGGTCCACAACGACCCGGACGTGACCTACGCCAGGACACTCGAATACGACGTCTCGCACCTCGAGCCGCAAGTCGCCTGCCCGCCAACGGTGGGCAACGTGAAGTCGGTGCAGGAGGTGGCCGGAACGCTCATCGACATCGCCGAGGTTGGCGGGCACGGGGGCGGCCGAATCGACGACATCCGGATGCTGGCACAGCTCATGCGGGGCCACAAGGTAAACCCAAACGTGCGCTTGCAAGTGGTGCCGAACAGCCGCTGGGTGTTTCTCCAGGCCCTGCGCGAAGGGCTCGTGGAAGAGCTGTACCTGGCAGGCGCAAACTGGTTCCCCGCCGGCGCCGGCAGCAACCAATCGGCCAACATGGGAGCGATGACTGCCAGAGAGCGCATGATCTGCTCCCAGGCGCGGAACTTCCCCGGTCGCAACGGGAGTCCGCTGGCGGAGGTCTACCTCGCCTCTGCCCTGACGGTCGCCGCGGCGGCGATCAAAGGCGAGATCGCCGATCCGCGGGAGTTTCTGGAGTAGGAGGGAGATATGCCTCTCACCGTCGCGCGCGGTCACGCCTGGAAGGTTGGCGACAACGTGCCGACCGATGCCATCGTCCCGGAGTGGGTGGTGTTCAAGTCCTTTCAGGAAATGGCCAAGCATGCCCTGGAGATCGTGCACGCGGAGTTTGCTAAGAACGTCCAGCCGGGCGACATCCTCGTTGCCGGCAAGCACTTCGGCTGCTCCTCTGGTCGCGCGGTAGCGGTCAAGGCCCTGGCCGCGACCGGCATCGGCGCGGTTGTAGCGGAAACATTCTCTCGCACCTTCTATCGGAACGCCTTCGAGATCGGCCTGCCGATCCTAGAGGTGCCGGGCATCAGCGCTCGGGTGCAGGAGGGCGACACGCTGGTCGTCGACATCGGAGCAGGGAGCGTCGTGAACGAAACCTCCGGCGAGCGCTTCCAGGCCACGCCGATCCCACCATTGTTGCTGGAGATGCTGGAGGCGGGCGGCATCATTCCGTTCGCCGATCGCCTGGCGGCTCGCTGAACCGGTCCGGTCAAGGGTCCGACGGCTTCGTGAAGTCGGAACTTGAGCGCTGGGTTCCGCTCAATCTGGGCGGCCGGAATCGCGGCTGGATAGAGGGGGTTGTCATCCCGTCGCCGGAGGAGTGAGCGAATGAAGATCATCGCCATCGAGGAGCACTTCATGACGCCGATGTACCGCGAGAAGGTCGGCGCGAACGAGTTCCGCAAGTTCTATCTTTCGAGCCGCAGCCAGCAGCTTGGCCACGACATCGTCGAGGAAAATCTCGATTTGGGAGAAAGAAGACTGTCCCACATGGACGCCGCAGGGATCGACGTCCAGGTCCTATCTTTCGCCTCGCCCGGGCCGCAGGCCTTCGGCGCCGAGGTCGCGGTGCCGATGGCGCGGGACGCCAACGACCGCCTGCACGAAGCGGTCAAGTCACATCCGACTCGCTTCGCCGGCTTCGCCGCGCTTCCCACTGCGAGCCCGGACGCCGCGACGCAAGAGCTCGAAAGGTGTGTCACAAAGCTCGGCTTCAAGGGCGCGATGATCCACGGCCACCAGCAGGGAAGCTTTCTCGACGAGCGGAGGTTCTGGCCGATCTTCGAGCGCGCGCAGGCGCTCGACGTGCCGATCTACCTGCATCCCACGTTGCCGCACGCGCTCGCCGTGCAGGCCTATTTTGAAGGGTATGAGGAGCTCGCGCGCGCCGGCTGGGGCTTCGCCGTCGACACGAGCTGCCATTTCCTGCGCCTGGTGTTCGCCGGCGTGTTCGACGCCTACCCGCAGCTGAAGGTCATCCTCGGCCACCTCGGCGAGGGGCTGCCGTTCGCCATGCATCGGCTCGACGATCACACCCGCGCCGCCGCAGCTCGCCGGGGCCTCAAGAAAACTCCTCTGGAGTATCTGAGAGATAACATGCTGGTCACGACGAGCGGGAATTGGTACGAGCCGGCGTTCGTCTGCACGCTGCTCGCTCTCGGCATCGACAGCATCCTGTTCGCGGTCGACTGGCCGTACGAGTCGGCCACAACCGGAATGGAATTCTTCCGCAAGCTCTCGCTCAGCGATCCGGACAAGGAGAAGGTCGCGCATGGCAACGCCGAGCGGGTGATGCGAATCTAGCCCGTCCGCGCTGGGCTAGGCTCCTCATTCAAATAAACGGGTACTAAGCTTGCCGGCGAGATTCTGCGCTCGGATCGATTGGGTATCAATCGCTGACGGCGACAGCTACTGATAACTGACATGCTCGCTTCGTGCGGCCCGTGACATCTGACATCTGACAATAACACGCTTGGGTTGGCTGCAGACCAGCTCCCTTGAAGCGAGGCAGAAGCCGCCGGTGCCGTCGGGTCAGATAGCTTTGGCGCGAGCTGAGCGGAACACCAGCCAGAGTCTCACACTATGAGTTCATCGTGTCCCAGGCGCCAACGCGCTCTCGACTCACCTGGCCTCTATCGGTCCCGTGCCATCAAGAGCCCGGGCCTTCCGCCCAGCAGGATTGCGTCTACTTGTTGCCGGCCCGCCGATGCGCCGCTCATCAATCATGCGGGGGTCGCGGGTTCGAGTCTCGTCTCCCGAAACGCCTTTGAGGGGCCGAGCATACTAAGAGAGGGGCAACATGACGCACTCTCAGGCCACCTTCACTCGCTCGAGCCGTGGGCTCGGCCTCATCGTGGCTTTCGCCGCGCTGTGGGCGGCCTGGCGAACCATCCAGCCGGGAGGCGACTTCGCCTTCCTCATGTTCCAGGACTGGGCAACGGCCCTGGCAGCGACGATCGCGACCCTCCTTCTCGCCTTTGGGGCGCGCAAAGGGGCGGGCCCAACGCGGGCGGGCTGGCTGCTCATGGCTATCGGCACCGGGATGTGGGCGGTCGGTGAGATTGGGTGGTCGCTTTACGACCTACGGGGAGTAGCGCCGTTCCCATCAATACTCGACGTTGCTTACCTCGCGGGCTATGTTCCTCTAACGATCGGCGTGGTCCTTATCGCGTCGCCGGACCGATCCCTGGCGCGTACTCGCACCGTACTCGACGGCCTCGCGCTCGTGCTGTCCGCGACGGCCTTCATGTGGCTCCTCGTCCTGGAACCCACGTATGCCGACAGCGAGAGTACATTTGCGGCGAAGGCGATAGGCGGAGCTTATCCGATCCTCGACCTCGTTGTGCTCTTTGCCGTGCTCGTCGCGGTCGTCCGCTTCGCCCACGGGTCAGGGGCGATGGTCATTCGATCACTGTGTGTGGGCGTAGGTCTCACCGTCCTGGCGGACACGGGGTTTGCCTACGTCTCGCTCCACGAGTGGCACACTGTCGGCGAATGGCTCAGCGCCGGCTGGGTGTTCGGGTACCTGTTCATCGCACTCGCTGCTCTATTGCAGATGGACCATCCGATCCAGCGGGCGGCGCAGGGCGATCGCGCCACCGTGTCAGCCGCGTGGCGGCAGGCCGGACCACTCACGATGCTCCTCGGCTTCCTCGCCTTCTGGATGTTCGGTTCGGGATCCATGACCGGCGATCTCCCGTTCATGGTGATGATCGCCCTGGCCGCCCTGCTGATCACCGCGCGCCAGTTCGTTGTGCTCCAGGACAACGTGCAGTTGAACGGGGCACTCTCCGACGCTGGCCGCGCACTCGAAAAGCGTGTGCAGGAGCGTACGCAGGAACTGTCACGCCTAGTTTCGATTCTGGAGGCGACCCCCGATGTCGTTGTCACAGCGGACATCGAAGGAACGCCCTTCTACGTCAACCGGGCCGGGCGCAAGCTGCTTCACCCTCCGACGGATGGGAATGCGACGGAACAGGCCGATATCAACTTCCTGAAGAGCATGCCCGCCTGGGTCGTGGAGCTCATGCAGACGGAGGCGTTGCCGGAGGCGCTGCGCAAGGGCACGTGGACGGGTGAGGCGGCGCTGCTCGCGGCAGACGGCAGCGAGATACCGACGTCCCATGCCGTCATCGTCCACCGCGATCCCGAGGGGCGCATTGAGTTCGTCTCCAACATCGCGCGGGATATTAGCGCACAGAAGCAACTGGAGCGCGACCTCCGGCACCAGGCGTTCCACGATGCGCTGACCGGCCTTGCCAACCGAGCGCGCTTCATCGAACGACTGGAGCATGCTCTTGTCCGGGCCCGCCGTACCGGCGACGGAGTGGCGGTGCTTTTCGTGGACATTGACCAGTTCAAGTCCGTCAACGACGGTTACGGACACAGCTTGGGCGACGCGTTGCTTGTACGCGTCGGAGAGCGCCTGCTGACCTTGTTGCGCGAGGGCGATACGATTGCCCGACTCGGTGGCGATGAATTCGCGGTCCTTCTCGATGGCTCAACTGACGTCGCTAGCGCTGAGGCGACGGCGCGGCGCCTCGTCGATTGCCTACAGATGCCATTCACGGTTGACGGCAGGGAGGTGTTCGCGCACGCCAGCGTGGGCGTCGCCCTTGCAACGGACCGTGAGGAAGGCAGCGAGCTGCTACGCAGAGCAGATCTCGCGATGTACACCGCAAAGGCCAATGGAAAGAATCGATTCGAGATCTACGACGAGCACGTCCAAAGCGCCATGCGTACTCGCCTCCAACTCCTCAGTGAACTGGATGGCGCTGTCGAGCGCGGAGAGTTTGTGCTTCACTTCCAACCGGAGGTGTCGATCCGGACGGGGAAACTGCTTGGTGTTGAGGCGCTCGTACGCTGGCAACACCCACGGCATGGACTAGTTCAACCGAACACCTTCATACCGCTGGCTGAGGAATCAGGGGCAATCTTGGCCCTTGGCAGGTGGGTGCTCGCCACTGCGTCTCGTCAGTTCATGCGCTGGCAGGCGACACATCCTGGCACAATGCAGTGGGTCGCAGTGAACGTATCCGCCCGGCAGCTTCACGACGGCGGCTTTGTCCAGGATGTCGAGGCGATTCTTAAGAAGTCCGGCCTCGAAGCTGGGTGCCTCGTCATCGAGATTACCGAATCGGCGACGATGCAAGACCCGAAAGTGACCATCGACGTCCTCAACCAGCTGAAGCAACTCGGGGTGCGCCTAGCGATCGACGACTTCGGGACAGGGTACTCATCGCTGAACCATCTGCGGCAGTTTCCTTTCGATGTGCTAAAGATCGACAAGTCGTTTGTCGACGGGATCAGCACCGATGATACCGGACTCGCATCCGCCATCGTGAATATCGCCAAGTCCCTGAGCTTGGAGACCGTAGGCGAAGGAGTTGAACAGGAGCGACAGCTGGACAGTCTGCGCGCGCTTGAATGCGACGTCGCTCAGGGCTACTTCTTCTCACGGCCCGTGGCGGCTGATGAAATCGACGCGATTCTCGATGACCCAGAGTTGCTGGTTGGGGCAAACGTCTTTGCGGAAGAGCAATCGGACGGCGATCAACATGCGGCGTAATGCTCACGCGTCCACGTGCACCCCGGCACGTGGCTAAGGCCGCCGGAATACGGATCGGACAATTCGAACTAACACTATCAAACGATGGTGTCGCGCGGCCTCGGCAACACATAACTGCGGCGCCAGGTTTCCCGAGCGCCTGTACGACGGGCCAAGCGCCTGGCAGCGGTCAATTCAGGGCAGACTAGCAACCTTGATCGTCACTGATATGCAGTCGCCGTTCTACCCAATGCCGATGTTCTGGCCCGTGATCTTTTCCGCCGCCGGCGACGCAAGGAATAGCAGCAGGTCGGCTACCCTCTCCTCCGTGACGAAGTTCACCTTCGCTTCCTCGTAGTCGGCGTCACCCTCCTCGCGCGTTCTTCCGGCTCGCGCAGCAAGGTCGCGCGAGATGTTACGCGCCCGTTCGCCCACGACAGCGCCGGGACAGACGGAGTTCACCGTGATCCCGTACTGCTGTACTTCCAGCGCAATCGATTCGCTGAGGTTGATGATCGCGGCCTTGGCGGCGCCGTATGACGCCCGGAAAGCGCGGCCCCGCCGTCCGGCCATCGACGACATGTTCAGCACTCGGCCACCTGTTCCTTGTGGAATCATGATTCGCAGCCCGTGCTTGCAGCCCAGGTACACCGTCGTGAGATCCGTGCTTATCGCCTTGTCCCAGACCTCCTTCGGCATTTCGTGCACCGGGATCGGCGGGTCCAGCCAGGCGGCGGTGTTCACGAGGATGTCGAGTCCGCCTAACGCCTTGCTGGCCTGATCGAACGTAGCCTCGACCTGCTTTTCATCGGTCATGTCGCAGGCGAGCCCCGTTGCTTCAACACCGAGCTCGGCGCACTCACTGGCCCCAGCCTCGGCGCCAGAACCGTTGAGGTCGAGCAGCACGAGATTGGCTCCTTCTTTCGCGAAAGCGAGGGCTGTCGCCTTGCCGATCCCCTGTGCCGCACCGGTTATCAGTGCCCGTTTGCCTTCAAGCTGCACCAATGTCTCCTCACGCTATCGCCAGACAGTAGAGCGAGTGTAGCAACCAGTCGTGATGCAATCGAGGCAGGACGAGTAGGCAAGAGGGTTGTCAGTGGCTGCCGCCGATTCAGGCCGGTTAGGCCTGTCACACTATGACGGCGTAGTGTGCCATGAAAGCTAGCGCGCCAGGTTGACGCCGTCGAGAATGCGCACGACGGGGTGCTGCAGCACCTCCGGGTCGAGGCGCGGGTCGCTGGCGTAGGCGACAAGATCGGCGACGGCACCCTCTTCGATGCCTGGCAGCCCAAGGAAACTCCGCGCGTCCCAGGACGCTGCTCCTAGCGCCTGTGTCGGCGTCAGTCCAGCCCCAAGCAACTCCTTAATCTCGGACAGGATGACGCCGTGGGGCACCAGACCCGCATCGGTGCCGGCCAAGACCAGGACGCCCGCGTCCACAGCTCGGCGCACCATCGCCGGTTGGCGGTCGAAGCCGCTCTGGATGCGCTCGACCTCCGCTGCAGAGGAGCCGAGGTGGCCCGCCAGCTCTGGGACCTCGTGCCGGATAATAAGCGTCGGCACCCACGCGATGTTACGCCGAGCCATCTCCTGAATGTGCTCTGCCTGGAGCAGCACACCGTGCTCGATCGAATCGAAGCCGGCCGCGATCGCCGCTTCGATGACATCAGTCTGCAATGCGTGGATGGCGATGCGGGCGCCAAGCGCGTGTACCCGCGCCGCCGCTTCCGCCAGAGCATGCGGCTCGAAGTTCGCTGTCACGTCACCAGAGGCGTCCCAGAAGTCACCAATGATCTTGACCCACTGCCCACTCGCCCTCGCTTCGGCTGCAGCGGCGTCCGGCAAACGGGCGCCGGTAGCTTCCTCGGCGAGGCCGGGGAAGTACATCCCGGGCGCCGTTAGGAAGCGCCCCGCAGAGAAAGTACGGGGCAGGCCGACCTGTGGCCCGAGGCCGTTCGACAGTCGGTTTAGCGACCCGGGCTCCCTCAGCGCCAAGACCCCCACCGCCAGCTGCGCCTCGGCGCTCGCGCGGATCTGCTCCTCGGCCGACGCGCCGCTCGGTGCCGGGCTGGCCAGCGCCAGATGGGCGTGACAGTCGACAAGGCCCGGCAACAGGTAACCACCACTGAGAATCGTTTGAGCGGACGCGTCCGCCTCGAAGGTTATCCGGCCTTCGACGACATAGACATCGCGCTCCTTGCCGTCCGGGAGCACCTCACCGCGCAGATGAAGCACCATCTCTTTAGCGACCTCCACAATGGACGAACATAGGCCCGTGCCCAATTGACACTATTGGCTGGTGACACGACGTGCAAATGGTGCCTCGTCGGGTCTACTGCTTGATGTCGACCACCACCCGCGTTGGGTCCGTGAGCACCGTCACCTTGAACGGCTGCCTGCCGTTGACCGCCACAGCCCACGCCACCTCCGCCTCGGAGTCGCAGATCTGGCGCGCCCGCAGGATGGCATGGCCTGTGCCCTTCAGCTCAACGGCTCGACCGTCGACCCGCCGCCTTCGTGGTCCACCTCTGCCGGGCTGAACCTGACCACCAATACCGCCGTGCTCAACATCCGAACACGCTCGCCCGAGCCGCAGGCAATCGCCTGCTCCTCATACTCGATCTCGCTCGCCCGCAGTGCATCGTCGAACTCGAAGACGATGGGGTCCCAGCCGCCTGCATCCGCGTGGGAGCTGACGCGCACATCGCGCAGAACAGCCGGTTTCAAAGGCTGGCTGGGGCTGGCGCTGAGCGTGAAGGAGTTCGTCGAGGCGGCTGCAGCCGAATCGACTGTGCCGTCGACGGTAGGCAGGCCCGCCGTCGGCGCCGGCGAAGCGTCGCCGCAGGAGGCGACGACGAAGAGCGCCAGCGTGCCGAAGACACTGGGCCGGACCGTGTTCATGCCAGGAGTCTAGCGCTAGCCGCCCTGAACCTCACGGCAGGCACTCAGCCGCGCTTCGTCCGCAGCCGCTGCCCGCAGCCCCGGGAGCATTGGCTGTGCGCCCTTCAATTAGCAGCCAGCATTCGCGACCCCCTCCTTATCTTGCTTCTGCCCGGCAAGAAGACGAGCTTCTCCTGCGCGAGTGGCTCCTGAGCGGGCTGCTCCTGGCCAGCAAGGACTGGTCGCCAAATGCTTTCGCGCCCTATGTGGACGAGCGAGGTGAGCGCATGCGTCGGCTGCGCTTCTGCAACGCGGTCGCGACCACGCTTCGGGGTAGGCCTGCGGACCGATGAGTAAGATATGGACAGTTCGAACGATTATGAAAGGGCCGCGTTCGCATGTTGATCAACCGACGGCCAGTATGTAGACTGCAGAAACTGAATCCCGAACCGAGGCCTTTCGTGACCAGACCCCTTCAGCACCGTGGAAGCAATCTGAGCATGGCGCGAGGAAACCGAAGGCCGCTCGACGAAGGCGGCTCGTTGGCCATCTCCACCACGGTGCGAAAGGCCGTTAACTGCATGAAAGAGCTCGCCGACCTCGGCGGCTTGGCGTCCGCATCGGAGATAGCTGCGCGGGTGGGCATTAGCCGCCCAGGCGCGACGAGACTGCTGGAGACCCTTGTCCTCACCGGCCTCCTCAGCTTCGATGAGGCCTCGAAGCAATACGGCTTCGGGCTCCGCGTCTACGAGTGGGGCGCCCTGGCGAATCCAACGCGGCGGCTCATGCCCATCATCCGCCGCGAGGCGGTGAAGCTCGCGGACGAGCTCAAGCGCCGCGTCGACGTCCTCGTCGCGGAAGTTCCCGACGTCGTCCACATCGAGATCAACGACCAGATGGATGGGCTGGTCATCACGACCCCATCCCACCACCGCACTCCCTGGTGGCGGACCGCGTCGGGGAAGGTCATCGCCGCGCTCGGCGCGCCAGACCTGTCTGAGCAGCTGATCGCGTACGCCCAGCAGACCGGCGCGCCCCTCGAGGAGACCATCCCGGAGATCCTCGAGCAGATCAAGCAGATCCAGGAGCAGGGCTACGCTCTCGCCTTGGGTACCTACTCCAACACGATCGGCGTCGTCGTTCCCGTCTTCGATAGCACGGAGTACGCCGTGGCAACGCTAACCGTGCCGGCGACGAAAGAGGAGTTCACCGAGACCAACCAGGCGATCTGGCTGGCGGCAGCGCGGGGGGCCGCCGCCAGAGCCTCCGCGCAGCTCGGCTCCCGGCGCCGCATCATCCTCGGCGTCGTCTAGCGCGGCCACGCCTGTCCGTGGTCTAGCAGACCTTCGCCCGCCAGGGAGCATCGCTTGGCAGCACTCAACTGGGGCATTCTCGGCACGGGCAGGATGGCCGCGCGGTTCGCGCGCGAAGTACTGACGCGGCCCGACCACAAGCTGATCGCCTGCGGCTCGCGGTCGCAGGCCGCGGCGTCGAAGTTTGGCGCCGAGTTCGGCATCGCGAAGACCTACGCAAGCTACGAGGACATCCTCAGCGATCCCGACGTTCAGGTCGTCTATGTTTCGCTGCCCAATCACCTGCACAAGGAATGGGCCATCCGCTGCGCTCAGGGCAAGAAGCACATCCTCTGCGAGAAGCCCCTGACGGTGAACCGTCGCGAAGCCGGCGAGCTCATCGACCAGGTCGTCGCCAACGACGTCTTTCTGATGGAAGCGTTCATGTATCGCTGCCATCCCCAGACCTTCAGGCTCGTCGATCTGATCCGCGGCGGCCGCATCGGCGAGGTGCGGATGATCCACGGGCACTTCAGCTACAACATGGGGCCGAACTACGCGAACATTCGCATGTCAAACCCGATGGCCGGCGGCGGCATAATGGACGTGGGGTGCTATGCCGTGTCGTTGGCGCGCCTGGCTGTCGGCGCGGAGCCGGTCGAATGCAAGGCCGTAGCGAAGATCGGGCCGATCAGCCGCGTGGATGAACAGGCGGCGCTGGCGCTCTACTTCCCCAATGGCGCCGTCGCGTCCCTGAGCTGCGGCATGCAGGTCGCCGCCGACAACACCGTGACGATCTACGGAAGTGAAGGCAGCATTCACCTGCCCGCGCCCTGGTTCGGGCCGCCCACGGACGCAAAGCTCGTCCTACGGGACAAGAGCGGGACGACTGAAGAGATCGCGGCCGACGCCGGCGGCCTGGGAGTCTACGCCCTCGAAGCGGAGCACGTGGCCGAGCATCTGGCCGCGCGGCAGGCGCCAGCGATGACCTGGGCCGACTCCGTCGGCAACATGGCAGCGCTGGACGCGCTCCGCCAGTCGATCGGCCTGCGCTTCGACTGCGAATAGGAGCCCTCTGCCCGTTCAGCGCCCGAGGCCGGATTGGTCCGCGACGATCCGATCGAACAGGGCTTCGAACTTCAAGTCGACGTCTTCATCCAGACCGCCCCGTCCCAGGAACTCGCCGACCGTCCTGGCCATCAGCTCGTCGAGCGTGGTCGGGCAGTCGAAGTCGCCGACGACAGACTTCACCTTAGAGTTGTCGAAGGTCACGCTGTAGCCGTTGTCGCCGAAGAGCCACTCTTCCCACGGCGGGTGATAGCGAATCAGCGTTTCGCTCGGCACGTGGACCATCTCCAGCGGCGGCGCCCCCAGCGCCTTCGCGGTGGCGCGATGGATCTCGTTCCAGCTGTAGGCGTTGTCGCTCGTGAGGTGGAAGTGATCGTTCAGCGCGGCTTCGTTGCCCAGCAGCCTGACGAACGGCGGCGCGAAGTCCTCGCAGTAGGTAATCGTCCAGAGGTTGTTCCCGTCGCCCGGCACGACCAACGGCCTGCCCGCGAGCATCCGCCTCGCGGTCAACGCCCCCAACTGAAACGGCGACACAATCCTGAACCGCAGGGTGTGGCCCGGCCGCACGATTGTATAGGGCAGTCTGCTCTGACCGCGTAAGGCCATCTCGCACTCCGCCTTGCCGCGACTGTAAGCGTTGAACGGATTGCCCAGCGGCACGTCTTCGGTGATGACCCAGTGCTGCAGAGGCCTCTTATAGGCAGACTCAGAGGAAATGAAGACGTACTGGGCCGCCTTTCCTGCGAACAGCTCGATATCGCGCTGCAGCTGTTCCGGCGTGAACACGCGGAACTGGCAGATCGCATCGAACTTCATCGCTGCGAGCGTGGCGTAGGCGGCATCGTCGTTCACGTCTCCCTTGATGTGCTGAACCGATGCGGGTAGGCCGGCGTTGTGGTTCCCGCGGTTGTAGACGCAGACGTTGTGGCCGGCGCGCACCGACTCCTGGATGCAGCTGAAAGAGATCTCGCCCGTCCCACCGATGTAGAGGACTCGCATGCCGCTGCTCCTCGTCAGAGGTAGAACCCACCGGCGCATCGATAGCCACGCCGGGGGCAGGCGACCATCGCCTGCCCCCGGCAGCCGCAGCGTTCGTGGCCAAACCGCGCGCTAGGTCTTCAGCTTCTCGTCATACCAGAAGCGGCTGAACAGCGTGCTCCTGAAGCCCGTAGCGTCGCCGGGCGTGTCCTTGAGCACGGCTGCCCCCACGACCCACGGCCAGGCGAGCGTGAAGTGCTCGGAGACGGCGCCGGTGGGCAGGAAGGGCATCTGCTTCGCGGCCAGGACCTGGATGTCCTTCACCAGCTGGATGCGCTTCTTGTCGTCGAACTCCCGCACCATCGCCTTGACCTTCTTGAGTATCTCCGGGAAGAGCTTCTCTCCCTGCGCGGCGCTGTAGAAGGACGTGCCGGGACCCGGGTCCAGCTGGGCGTAGAGGTAGTGCTCCGGCGAGAACCGGAAGCCGGTGCCGCCGTGGAACATGCCCTCGTAGTTGCCGCGGCCGCGGTAGACGTTGGCAAGCGACCAGGAGGCGAAGTCCTCGATCTTTAGGTTCGCCTTCACCACGCCGGCGTTGTTGATGTGTCCGGCCAGGGTCTCAGACGCCGTCACGTTCGGGGGGATGTAGTTGTCGCCGTGGTAGACGAACTCGACGTTGAGCTTGCTCGCCGCCTCTAGCAGCTTCTTTGCTTCCGCTACGTTGTACTGGAAGTACTTTGCGTTGCCCTGCAGGGACTTAGAATCCTGCGGGTCTTCCCAGGCGAAGTCCCACAAGGCGGTGATGTGCGTGGCCCAGCGCGACGTGACCGGGATCCCGCCCGCCTTTAGCTTCGTTTCGTTGGTGAACACCTCTGCCAGCGCCGCCCGGTCCTGGATCATCGAGATCGCCTGGCGGACGCGCTCGTCTTCGAACACCGAGCCGGGCGCGTAGCCGAAGCGCGACATGGGACCGTTGTCGCTAAGCGGCGTTGCGTGCAGGATCGCGTCCTGGTGGCGCCCGTAGATATCGAGGACGTTGTCGTTGTCGACCGGGCCGATGTTGCCGGGCGTGCCGCGACCGATGTCCATCTGCTTGGACTCGAACTGAGCCAGCTGAGCAGCCCTCTCCGGGATGTTGAAGAACTCGAGCCGCTCGTAGTACGGCATGGGCGCGTCGTAGTAGTTAGGGTTACGCGCCATCTTCGTGTGCGCGCCAGGGAGGAGCTCCGTAAGGTAGTAGGGGCCAGCGCCGTGTGCTTCGACCTTCGGGTCGTAGACCTTTTCGTTCGCTTCCCGGGGCATGATGTGGAAGTAGAAGCCGTCCGCCAGGTAGTTGAACAGAAGCGCGCTGGGGAAGGCGAGGTTGAACACCACGGTGAAGTCATCCGGCGTGGTGACTGAGGTCACGGGCGCGTCCGGGTTTAGGCTGTTGAGGAAGTCGGCCTTCAGCGTGCTCTCCGCCGCGAACCTGGTCCAGCTCGATAGGACGTCCTTGGCGTTCAGCTTGCGGCCGTTCAGCGGCGGCCGCGGGTCCGTGCCGAGGTTCTGGCGGATCTTGAAGGTCAGCTTGAGGCCGTCGGGGGCGAACTCCCAGCTCTGGGCGGCATCACCCACCTTCTCCGCGCTCGCCGCCGCGTTGACGCCCGGCAACACGTGCATCAGGCGGTTGTGGAACATCTCCGACAAGTCTCGGTCGGTAGTCAGCGCACTGCCAATCGAGTCCACACTGCCTCCGCCGCCGCCCCGATAGCGCATGGTGCCGCCCACCCTGGCTTCCTTCGAGCGGTCAGGCTGCTGCTTTATGAGGCCACCTTTGCTGCCGCCAGAGTCACCGCCGTCGCCGCCGCACGCCGCTAGCAGCGCGGCGCCGGCGCTCAGCATGGCAGCTCCGGCCAAGACGCGGCGCCTTGAAGTGCGCCCTGCCAGAACTTTGGCCCAGTAGCTACTTTCTGCCATCTTGACGCTCCCTTCTCCTTTGTACTGCATCAACAGGCCCGTCTTTGGGCCGGATATTAGCGAGTTCGTTGTGGTCTGTCAACACTCTGTCCATAATTCAGCCCACCTTCTCCATATATTGCAACTTATTGCCACGTTGCGGGTATCGTACGCCAAAAAGCGCGATCTTGCAGTCAGTGGGTAGTGCGCCGGCCAGCGCAGGGAAGCTCGGTGGGCCGTCATCGCCGAGCGCCGGCATCGAAGCCACGCGCCCGCCGGGAGGCTGCGATGCTACCGGAGCCGACGCAGCCTGCGAAAGTTGCGATAGGTTCGGGGCGGGTCCTCGAACCTCCCCTTCATCCCGAAGGACACTTCGCCGACGTATAGGTTGCCACGCGAATCCGTCGCCAAGCCGTGGGGCGCGATGAACTGCCCTGGCCCGTCGCCCAGGTCTGGATCACCCAGGCGCGCCAGGCGTTTACCGTCCTTTGTGTACACACCGATCCGGTGGCCGAGCGTGGGGCAGTCCTCCAGTCCCACCTGGCCGAGCAGTTCGCCGATGTAGATCAGGCCGGCGTTGTCCATGCACATCCCGTCCGGGCGGTAGATGTCGTGCCAGATCGCCTGGACTCTGCCGCGGCCGTCGAACACCTGGACGCGGTTGTTCTCGCGGTCGGCCACGAACACGTTCTCGTCCGCGTCGACGACGACATTGTGCGGCGCCTGAAACTCGCCCGGCTCGCAGCCCGGTTGGCCCCAGGAAACGATGTGCCTTCCGTCCGCCGCGTACCGGTGCACGCGGCAGTTGCCGTAGCCGTCGGTCACAAAAAGGTCGCCGGTGCGGGGCGAGACGGCGACATGGGTCGGCATGTTGAAGGGTTTGCCACTCCACTTCGGCGCCGGCTTGCCCTGCTCGCCCAGCGTCCACACCAGCTTCCCTTCCGGCGTGAACCGGTGGATGGCGTGATGGGAGTAGTCGATGCAGTAGACGAAGTCGTCGACGCCGTAGTGGATACCGTGCGCCCCCTGACTAAGAAAGCCCTCTCCGAATGAACGGAGGAAGGTCCCCTCCTTGTCGAAGACGCATACCGGGTGCTCGCTACGGTTGAGGGCGTAGACATTGTCCGACTTATCCACCGCGACGCCGGCGACGTCGGGGAAGCTCCAGCCTGGCGGAAGCTTCGCCCAGTCGTCTTCAGGCTCGAATGCGAGGTCACTCGCTTGAAGGAACTGCTTCGCATTCGGCATACTTCCCTCCTCTCCGGGCGACCCCGCAGCCTGGGCTCTCAGCCGGCGAGCGGCTGCTC
>Ga0209751_10001828_pt1 | contig 21567 bp, 17 predicted proteins | sample RifCSP13_1_FD_184019 | JGI IMG/M metagenome (GOLD analysis project Ga0209751, IMG submission 184019) | Soil microbial communities from Rifle, Colorado - Rifle CSP2_sed 13_1 (SPAdes) (version 2) | ecosystem: Environmental > Terrestrial > Deep subsurface > Rock core/Sediment | place: Rifle... | reverse complement strand
CCACGGTTATTGAGATTAAGCCACTTCGTGGCCTGGTAAAATAATTGATGACTTGCATTTTATAAAATCTTTTAGCTCCTAATATAGCCCTTAATTATTTTTAACGCATCAGTACCAATCTTAAATCTTAAATCTGTTCCGTTATATCCGGCCGTGCAAATTTCTTCTCAGCCATTTCGGCAAGCCAGAACATAACAGCAGCACCTGCAATCAGTAAAACCGTAAAGAGGCCCGGGGACAAACCCAAAGCTTCATTTATTTTAACCGGACCACGATAAGCACCCTCAGCCAGGGGCTGGATCAGCGGATAAGTTTCGGCAAACAGGAAAGCACCTGTTAAGCCTCCCAGCAGGTAAAACAGGGCGTCGATTTTCCCGATTGACAGTGCACTTATACCGGTACCGGGACAAAACCCGGCCATAATAAAACCGGCTCCCATGATAACTCCACCAACAATAGCCGCAGTAATATAGTATTCGTTGACAAAAACGAGGTTCATGTTCAGCAATCCGAAATAGCTCATGAACTGAGAACCCACAAGGGCAACAATGGACGCAGTGAAAAACACTTTTAGCACGGTGGTATCGTAGCCGTAAAACATACCGGCCAGTTTGCGGCTGGATGAAAATCCACCCTGTTCAAGAGCAAATCCGAACCCGGTACCAATAAGAAAAGCAATGAGCAAATCAAGCCATTGTGGAAATCCTGCAACTGAAGTAAATGGTCCCATAATTCCTAATTCATAATTCCTAATTCCTAATTCATAATTCCCTCCCTATATCCAATTTTTTCTGAAGAACCAGGCAAACAGGTATGCAGATCCGAATATTGCTATCATGGTCACAAATCCGGCTACCGAAAGCACTGCCATACCTGAAAGCGCTGCACCACTGGTACAACCGCGGGCCAGCTGGGCTCCGTAAACAAAAAATACCCCGCCTGCAAATGCCAGGGCCAGTCTTCTCGCTTTGGAAATGTTGGGGGATTTCTCGATTTTGAATTTCAGTCGCCTTGAAACAGCACCTGAAATAAAACCCCCGGCAAGCACTCCGAAAATTTCGATTGTAAGCCAGTTCGAAATCGGCTTTTGTCCATCTTTGAAATATTTGCTGTAATAGGCTGATTTTTCCGCATGCGGCTTATCCACCGCGCCTACTATGGAAACCACGCAATATTTAATACCCCCGCTTGCACCAAGGCCACGCCCGGAAATAAACATGGCTGCCAGCAACACAAGTCCCAACAAAGTACCTGCGAGATAAGGGTTCATATATTTCTTCTTCATGGAAAAGCAAATTTTTCTGGTTTAAAGGTAAGTCATCTTCGTTATTCCTGAATTGATTAACAGAAATTTAACACCAAGGGTATTTCAATTCGGGATTAATATTACTTTTGATTAAAACAAGATCATTGTATGCGATTAATCGGAAACCTTATCTGGCTGATTTTCGGCGGTCTCATTACAGCCATAGAATATGTCATCGCCAGCTTCTTCCTCATCATAACCATCATTGGCATTCCTTTTGGGCTTCAGACATTAAAACTGGCAACATTGGAGTTATGGCCCTTTGGTTCCGAAGTCAGGATCCGTGAGAATCAGCCCGGATGCCTTTCCACCCTGATGAATTTCATCTGGCTGTTCGTAGGTGGTTTCTGGATATTCCTGACCCATATGTTTTTTGGCATTTTACTGGGCATTACCATTATTGGTATTCCCTTTGCAAAGCAGCATTTCAAATTGGCCGGCCTGGCGCTTACACCATTTGGCCGGGAGGTAATCCAGACCTGACAGCGTCCATTGACATCACCATCAGCGAACCCTTATGCAGTTTCATGATTTCCTGGGAAATGCTGAGCCCTATTCCCGATCCTTCCTGCTTTGTGGTAAAGAAGGGAACGAAAATCCTTTCCTGCAGCCCGGGAGTGGACGTGATGAAAGATGAGTAGCCTTTCCATATTGTATTCAAAACTTGTTTAGTTTTGGTTCTTGTAATCAATTATTGCAACGTGTATGAAACCTGTTGTTTTGCTGTTAGCCTTTTCAGTCATGCTGCCGGCCATTACCGGTTGTAAAAAGGCAGCAACCTGTCAATATCTGGAAGTGGAAGTAAATTCCATTGAAAACGAACTTGACAAGCTTCTCCAAACCTGGTATCCGAAAATAGTTGACACCATTCACGGGGGATACTGGACAAATTTCGAATACGACTGGACCCTGTCCGGGGACCAGGATAAAATGCTGGTCACCCAGGCACGCGGATTGTGGGCGGCATCGCGTGCTGCATTGGTGTTTCCTGATAATAATGTGTACAAGAAGGCCGCTGATCATGGATTCCGGTTTCTGACAGGTCAATTGTGGGATAATGAGCATGGCGGATTCTGCCAGCATTATTATGTTGACTCCGTGCAGAAAACCGATAACACCTACAAGTTAGTCTACGGAAATGCATTTGCACTGTATGCCCTGAGTGAATACGCCAGGATAAACAACGACCCGGAAGTGCTGGAATGGGTAAAGAAAACCTTTTACTGGCTTGAAGAAGCGGCCCATGATACGGTATACCAGGGGTATTACAGCGTTGTAATTCCGGGATTAAAATCTCTTCCGGATAACATGGCAAAGGATATTATCCGGCGTGTAAACTGGACCGGGCCCGAAGCCAAGGATCAGAATACCAGTATCCACCTGCTGGAAGCTCTCACTGCCATGTATCGTGTAATTCCGGATACGCTGGCCGGTAAAAGGTTTGCGGAAATGCTCACCCTGGTAAGGGATACAATGACCTCGCGGGAAGGTTATCTGCATCTTTTTTTCGACCGTAGCTGGGAACCTGTTGTGCACAGAGATTCGTCACGCAATTATGTAATCCGGCAACTTGGGACTGATCATATTTCCTTCGGTCATAATATTGAAACGGCCTATTTGCTTGCTGATGCTTCTGAAAAGCTTTATGGGGCAGCTGACACTGCTACCCTTAGCGTCGCGAAGAAACTCATTGATCACACCCTGAAATGGGGATTCGACAGGGATTATTACGGGTTGTTTGATAAAGGATACTTATTTAAAAACACCCTGCAGGTTGAGGTACTTGACAGCACAAAGACCTGGTGGGCACAGGCAGAAGCCTGGCACGCCCTTGCCCTTTTCAGTACTTATTATCCCGCGGAATTGGCCTACCGGGATGCATTTGGGAAAATGTGGAATTATATCAACAACGAGGTTATTGACAGGCAATATGGAGGCTGGTACAACAGCGGGCTTGACATCAGCCCGGAAAACAAGACTTTCAGGAAGGCTCACCAATGGAAAGGTTGTTATCATGACGGCAGGGCTTTGTTCCAGGTGTTGGAATACGCCAGGCAAAAGTCGGTTAACCAGGGAAAACACAGGTAAAGGGTTTATTCAATGTTGTGGTTTGGTTTGTTATGTAGCTGAACATTGAAAAAAAACCTCTAGGTTTGTCCGATTAATGAAACAGGCAGATGGGGAATTACTTACAACATGTCAGTCTTTTCTTAAGGAGGTTTCTCTTCCTCCTGCTGTTGTACTTGCTGAGCCGGTTCTTTTTTTATCTACTCAATACCTCATATTTTCAGGACCTGACGGTTTTGCAGGTTATGAGACTGTTCGTTATCGGAATTCGTTTTGATATAGCCGCCATTGCCTTCACCAATATCATTTTTATTTTCTTCCTGTTGCCCGGCGGGTTCAAAAACAAACCCGGTGTTCAACGATGGGTCGCCATAACGTTTTTTATCATAAATTCGCTTGCCATCCTTACCAATTTTATAGATGCGAAATTCTTTGACTTTATAAACAAACGATCAACCTCCTCCATCTTTTCACTGATGGGTGCCAACCGTGACGTATGGCTTCTCATTCCCCAATTCCTGAAAGATTACTGGTATGTGGCCCTGTCCTGGATTGTTCTGATGATTGCAGCCTGGCGGTGGATGCCGCGGTTGCATTTCAATAAACTTGCTGCCCCGAAAATATCGCTTGGATCGGTAACTTTCCAGTCCCTGATCTTTTTGGGAATAACAGGTTTCCTCCTATGGGCGGTCCGTGGAATTTCACTGAAACCAATCGGCATTATCAATGCCGCACGTTATACCGGACTTCAATATGTTCCGCTGGTGTTGAATACACCCTTTTCAATTATCAAGACCCTGGAGAACCAGAATCTTAAGGAATTACAATATTTCAGTGAGGATTTTCTCAAGGTGATTTATAATCCCATACACCGGAATGATACTGAAAAGGAGCTGAATCCCCGGAATGTAGTGGTGATCATCCTGGAAAGCTTTTCGAAGGAATACATCGGTTATCTGAACCGTGACAGGGGTTATACACCCTGTTTGGATTCCATTCTGGGATCTTCACTGGTTTTTACCCAGGCATACGCAAACGGTACGCAATCCTACGAGGCGATGCCCGCCATCATTGCTGGAATTCCAAGTTTGCTGGATGAACCCTACAGTGGTTCGAACTACGCCGACAACTTCATCGAAAGTCTTCCCCGCCTTCTGAGCCGGGAAGGATACCATACCTCTTTTTTTCACGGAGGTAACAATGGCACCATGGGATTTGATAATTTTGCACGTGTCGCAGGTGTTGGGGAGTATTATGGCAGGGAAGAATATGGTAATGAAAATGATTATGATGGCAACTGGGGGATATGGGATGAACCCTTTTTGCAGTACTTCGCATCGAAAGTAAGCACGTTTCCACAACCCTTCTTTTCCGCTGTTTTTACCCTTTCTTCGCACCACCCCTATAAAATTCCGTCACAGTACAAAGGGATTTTCCGGGAAGGCAGCTTACCGATCCTGAAGAGCATCAGCTATGCTGACCATGCGTTGGGTAAATTCTTTGAAACTGCATCCGGAATGCCATGGTTTAACAACACGTTGTTTGTTATCACGGCGGATCATGCTGCCCAGGCTGTTGAAAGGATCTTTAACACACCCACCGGTATGTTTGCCATTCCGCTGGCCTTTTATTGCCCCGGTGATACCCGGTTGCGCGGACGAAGCAACCTGGTTGCGCAACAGTCCGACATATTGCCAACTGTGCTGGCCTATCTTAATTTCACGAAACCTTTCTTTGCCTTCGGAACAAATCTTATGGACCCCATGTTGCCGCACGAGGCCGTCAGCTTTATCAATGGCAACTACCAGCTGATTGATGGCGATTACGTTCTGGTATTCAACGGAATGGAAATTGTTGCATTTTACAATCACACGCGGCAGTTTCAAAACGGGACCGTTATACCGGCGTCAGAAATTAACGATCCGGTTGAAAGGGAAATTCTTGAACGTATGGAATCGCGCATAAAGGCGATCGTACAAACGTACAATTACAGTATGATCAACAACCGCCTAACCGCTGACTAAAATGGCAAGCTAAATGTGTAAAGTACTTTTGAATTTAATACAAAACTATTACCTTAAACGCATATTTGTTAAGAACTAAAATTACAGGAATTATGGAAAAATCCGTCAAGAAAACAATTGAAAACACTGCCGAAACGAATAAGAACTATTGGACATCGATCGCGATGATAGGCATTTTATTTTTCATTTTTGGCTTTGTGACCTGGCTCAACGGCATTCTTATACCCTACTTAAAGATAGCCTGTGAACTTACCACTTTTCAATCGCTGCTGGTAGCATTTGCCTTTTATATTTCATACTTTGTAATGGCCCTGCCCTCTTCCTGGGTGTTAGGCAAAACCGGGTTCAAGAACGGCATGATGGTGGGCCTGATGATTATGGCAGTGGGTGCACTTGTTTTCATTCCTGCAGCCATGACCCGGACGTATGCCACTTTCCTGGCGGGTTTATTTGTCATGGGGACCGGACTGGCTCTTCTTCAAACAGCAGTGAATCCGTATATCACCATCATCGGACCACGTGAAACTGCCGCAAAAAGGATAAGTATCATGGGTATATGCAACAAGGTTGCAGGCGCCATTGCACCGCTAATCCTGGCCTACTTTATCCTGAGTGACGGGGATGCTTTTGTTGCGAACCTGGCCACACTGAATGAGGCAGATAAATTGTTAGCCCTCGACGAACTGGCTGCCAGGGTTATATCTCCTTATATTGTCATAGCTGCAATTTTGGCCATTTTGGGAATCGGTGTAAAATTTTCACCCCTGCCGGAAGTAGAAATGGAACCGGAAGAAGAGGCGGATACAACCCTTGTAACTACCAAAACCAGTATTTTTCAATTCCCGCATTTATGGCTTGGAGCGCTTGCCTTGTTTTTCTATGTTGGCGTTGAAGTAATCGCGGGAGACACAATAATTCGTTATGGAATGTCACTGGGAATCCCGATAGCACAGGCCAAGGTTTATACTACCTATACACTCATTGCCATGATCGTTGGGTATGTCCTGATCGGTTTGATACTGATACCCAAAATAATTTCACAGCGGACTGCACTCACGTTGTCGGCAGTTTTGGGAGTGATATTTACCCTGCTGGCCATTTTTACACCCGGAAAAACTTCGGTTTTGTTTGTTGCCCTGCTCGGACTGGCAAATGCCCTTGTTTGGCCCGCCATGTGGCCCCTTGCCATTCATAACCTGGGAAAATTCATTAAAACAGGTTCCTCGATCCTGGTGATGATGATAGCCGGCGGCGCTTTGTTACCGCTGGTATGGGGAAGGCTCAGCGATATTTTTATCGATCATCCCCAGTCGGCGTATTGGATATGTGTGCCATGTTACCTGTATATTATGTATTATTCCATCTGGGGGTACAAGGTAGGTTTGAAGGGAAATCATCTGGATTAGTGATATTGCTTATACGAGGCCACGGAAGAAGAAAGAAAATAACCAGTGACGTCACAATAGTTCTGCGACGGGCACTGGTTTTTTTACGTTGAACCTTTCTTCGCCCTATTGGCAGGACCAGCTTAAAGCACCGGAAAGAAAGACCAGGGGTGCATTCCAGTTGATTGCAATTTCATTGGTAGAGTAACTGCATTCCTCATCGATATAGGATAGTGCCGGAAGCGCATTCCGTTTCAGATCGGGACAATCCTCCATGGTAGCCAGATTGGGTCCTCCTGCAAGAAATCCCGGAACCGGTTCGGGTATGCTGTCTGCGCCGGAGACCCTGTGGTGTATGTTGCGTGGAGATTTTTCCCCAAAGCCTGTTATAAAGCAATATCCGGTAGGATTTACACCGGTGATATAATTCATATCGTTTAAAGCCGACTGCAGGTATTTTTTGTCGCCCCTGAGCCTGTATGCGATCATTTTCAGCAATCCCTGGTTGGCTACATCGCTGTTGCTGCCCCATGCAAAATGATCAATGCTCACACGATAGGCAGAAGTATCGGATATACCTGCCAGCAGATCTGCATAATTGAAAAACAGGTTGTTGCATTTATCAATTATTGCCGGCGAAATTTTTTCAGGTTTCAACAGTGTGCTGATAATGCCCAATGGCAATACGTTGTTCCAGGTAGGTGTGCTGAAAGGCAGCTTTTCCAATAAACTGTCGGGATATGCCGATCCCGACATGAGTGACATTTCCGCCGCGGCCCAAAACCATTCATCCCGTATATTTTTATCGCCATATTCACCGGTAGAAATATCCTCCGGCTGTATGTAGATGACATCGGGGTTTTGCATGCTCCATTTCCAGGAAGCCAGGGCTGCTTCGCTGCAGCTGTCCGCCAATCCCGGAAGCTCTTCAGAAAAGGAAGCAAAGATTGCAGCGGCGTGAGCCATGGTAGCTGTAAAATTTAATGCAGCCGCTGTTGATTTCTGAACCACGTACCTGTTTTCAACGGCTGATTCAGGCATGATAAAAGGTTCGAACGCCCTGGTGGTAAGTTTGTGGTATACTCCTCCGTCTTCATCCTGCATGGTCAGCATCCAGCGGAGGTTGTAAAGCGTTTCATCCAGGATGTCAGGAACAACGTTGCCCGATTCAGGAATACCAAGATTTTGGGACTGCCAGTATTCGGAATACATTTCATAGGCAAGAAGCATCGTGTAGGTTGTTATTCCTGAATTGACGATGTATTTGTTATAGTCCCCCGCATCATACCACCCTCCTTTGCCCGAGATCACAAATCCTTCGGGACGGTTACCGGAAGCAGCAGATTGATGAACATAAACCGTGGTATCGGTGTGGCCTGCTCCCCTAACCCATTTACCGCCCCAGGGAGGTAGGATCGGATAGCTGCAGCGGTTAAAATACAATGCCTTTATCCCTGCATTGGCAATTTCTTTAAAGGGATCCGCAAGAATGGTAATTTTGCGTATAACTGCTGATTTCCCAATTCCTTTGCCAACAAGGATGATAGTATAATCACCCGGCTGGTCGATCGATGAGAAATCAGCTACCTGCACCCATTCATCGGAAAAAGACCAGTGTTTTTTTTCACCCGGCTTTCCACGGTAGCAAATTTTCCCGTTTATGTCGGCAAGATAAAAAGAATCGGCAGGAACCCGGATAATGGCAGTTTTATTCCAACCGGTCACATATCCGTTTTGCGCCACCAGTATTTTTTCGTCTCCGGCACTTTCAGCATTTTTACCGTTGTTACAGGAGAACAGGCATAAGGCTGGCAAAAGCCACAGAAAGAATGGTTTAGTCTTCATTGTATGATTTTTTTGGTTTTATCAGGTCATCCGAGGGTAACTTCAATGGTATGTATCTTATTATCATTGTATGCAGGCAGCAAATTACCTTTCACAATAACATTGTCCACCAGCATTTCCTTTATACCCCGGCATACCTTGCCGGGATTGTGGATGGTTATGCGGTAGGTGGAATTCCTGAATAGCCGGTTTATTGTGACCTCTTTCCAGTCCTCAGGAATGCAGGGATCAACACGTAATCCGTCGAATTCCGGCCTGATACCCAGGATATGCTGGCTGGCGGCTACGAATGTCCATGCAGCTGCACCGGTAAGCCATGAATTTTTTGCTTCACCGGGTTTAAAGGCATCTTTTCCGGCAATCATCTGGGCAAATACGTACGGTTCGGTCTTGTGCAGTTCACCTTTATCTTCGGTATGGGCGGGTGAAATGCGAGTGAAATAATCGAATGCCCTGTTTCCGTTTCCGTTCATGGTTTCGGCAATGATTACCCAGGGATTGTTGTGACAGAATACACCGGCGTTTTCCTTATAACCCTGGGGATAGCTTGATATTTCTCCCAATTCGATATAATACTTCGTATAGGCCGGGTTATTCAGAACGATACCATGTTCACAGGCCAGGTATTTATTAACCGATTCGAGGGTTGCGGCTGCGCGGCCATCGTCAAGGCCAAGTCCTGCCATAATGCAGAATCCCTGTGGTTCAATGAATATTTTACCCTCCTTACATGAATTGCTTCCCACTTTGTTACCAAAGAAATCATAGGCCCGCAGGAACCAGTTGCCATCCCAGCCGTGCTTATTTATGGCTTCTGTCATTTCAGCCACATGCTTTTCAGCGCGATCTGCCTCATTGGATCTTTTAAGCAGCCGGCAGATTTCAGCATATTCTTTGCCGTATTTGACGAACATGCCTGCAATGAATACTGATTCTGCTACACCCCCGCTTTTATTTTCCGTTGTCTGGAATGATTCATCGGGGTTGTTGGAAAAGCAATTCAGATTCAGGCAATCGTTCCAGTCGGCACGCCCGATCAACGGTAATTTATGCGGTCCCATATTATAGATTACATGGTCAAACGACCGTTTCAGGTGTTCGAACAGGCTTGCTTTATTATTCTCATTGTTATCAAAGGGCACAGGTTCATCCAGGATACTCATATCGCCTGTCTCTTTAATATAAGCAGCAACTGCAGCTATCAGCCATAGCGGATCATCGTTAAAATTTCCGCCAACATCGCTGTTGCCACGTTTGGTTAGCGGCTGGTACTGATGGTATGCACCGCCATCCTCAAACTGGGTGGAAGCTATATCAATGATCCTTTGTTTGGCCAGCTGTGGCATGATGTGTACAAAACCCAGCAGGTCCTGATTTGAATCACGGAAGCCCATTCCCCGGCCGATACCTGATTCAAAATAAGAGGCACTCCTTGAGAAATAATAGGTAATGACGCACTGGTATTGATTCCAGATATTTACTACCCGGTTAAATTTCTCATCGGGAGTGTGGGTATGGTATCCTGCAATGAGTGTATCCCATTTCCTTTTCACCTGTTGCAGCGAGGCCAGTGCTTTCTCAGCGGTTTCAAAGCGGGCAATGATGTTACGGGCAGGCGTTTTGTTAATAACCTGGTCCGCCGAAAATTTATCCTTGTCCGGAAGTTCCACATAACCCAGTACAAATACCAGATGCTTCTGTTCTCCCGGTTTAAGGATAACCTCGATAAAATGGGAAGCTATCGGGCTCCATCCGTGAGCCTCGGTGTTGTAAGCAGTTTCGTTGATAACTGCATCGGGAGCTTCAAGACCATTGTACAATCCCAGGAACTTTTCACGGTCGGTGTCATAACCTTTTACACTTTCATTTACATGGTAAAAGGCATAATGATTTCTGCGTTCCCTGAATTCGGTCTTATGATAGAGGGTACTTCCTTCGATTTCAACCTGCCCGGTGGAGAAATTACGCTGGAAATTGGTAGTATCCTCCAGAGCGTTCCATAAGCACCATTCAACAAAAGAGTGTATCCTGAGGGTTTTGGATTTATCCGACAGGTTTTCGAGCTTCATGACCTGTATTTCGGCGTTTGCTTCATCCGGAACAAAACAGGTTACTTCGGCCCGGCATTTGTTCTTTTCGCCAAGAAACCGGGTGTATCCGAGACCATGCCTGCACTCATATTTATCCAGAGGTGTTTTAGCCGGCTTCCAGGAGGGTGACCACAACACTTCCCCATCCCGGATATAGAAATATTTACCATTGGAATCGAGCGGTATGTTGTTGTAACGATAACGGGTAATTCGCCGGAGCCGGGCATCACGGTAAAAGCTGTAACCACCGGAAGTATTTGAAATAATAGAAAAGAAATCACCATTGCCCAGGTAGTTTATCCACGGATAGGGAGTTTGGGGGGTTGTAATAACATACTCCCTGTTTGTATCATCAAAATAGCCGAATTTCATGACGGATAGTTTTTAAAGTTAGTCTTTGAGTTTATTCCACCAGGTGAATTTAAGTACCAGGGAAGTTGCCGCAATAATTGCCACCGCTATCATGAACGGCTTCCATTCGCGTAATACCAGGAATACCGGGAATGCAACCAAAGAGGTCTGCCAGACAATACCGGTAACCACATTGAACATATCCCTTTTGAAGTCTTTATTACCCTCGAAAGCCGGATCTTCCTGAACCACCAGTTTATGAACGGGTTTCCAGAATCCCCATGGACGCACGTTTTTATAGAAATTTTTCAGGGTTTCATTGTCCTCGGGTTTGGTGAGCAAGGTACCCACAATGCAACCGATAATGGAAATGCCGAAGATGATCGGGAAGGCATTCATGTTGAAGTTATTGGCTATCGGGAACTGGCTGAGGGAAGTATGACTGAATAATGGCATAATGAGGGCTGCAGCAAGTCCGGTTACCATACCCCAGAAATAACCAAAACCATTGAAACGCCACCAGTACCATTTTAAAACATTCGCAGCGGTATAACCACCCCAAAGTGCCGCGGTGATCCACAAAACCACATCGTTGATAGAGGTGACTATAAAACCAACGGATACACCAACCACAACTACTGCCAATGAGGAGATATAACTCAACCGGACATATTTCTTCTCGCTGGCATGGGGATTAATAAACCGTTTATAAATGTCATTCACAATATAAGCAGGAGCAGCATTTACGGTGGCCGCAAAGTTACTCATGAAAGCAGCCAGGAGCCCGGCCATCAGGAAACCCAGCAGGCCTACCGGTACGTAAGTGGCCAGCACCTGTGGCAGAATGCTTTCAAAATCGGGCTCGGTGAGTGAAGCGGTGTATAGTGTGTCAAAATGAACCAGTGCAAGGATTGTCAGACCGGCTACCATAAAATAACGGGACGGGTTAAGCACAACGCTTACCAGTGAACTCATTTTTGATGCTTCGCTCGGTGTGCGGGTTGATAAAACGCGCTGCATGTCGTAATTGGGTGCCGGACCGGCAGCGGAAAGGAAAATTCCCTTGAAGAGCATCATGACAAAAAACAATCCGAACATCTCATATCCATCCTTTGCGATCCACTCACTGAATGCGTTGAGTTTCGGTGAAGCTCCGCCGGAAAGATTGGTCCAGTCGAGTCCCAGTTTCCACCCAAATCCGATACTTTTCCAACCTTCGGGTAACACTGCATTAAGGGCATCAGGAGAAACGTGGTTGATGGCAATAATACCGATAGCCACAGCGGCTATGGTGAGAATTCCATACTGAATTACCTCGGTAATAACAACACTGAACATTCCGCCCTTCACCACATAAAAGGTAGTGATAGCCATCAGGATAAGGGCGTACAGGTTTTCATTGATCTGGGGATACCTGGCGAGGGTTTCCAGGTTGGTAACAAGGGGTGGAAGAAATGAGGTGGTAAACTTGCCGATGCCCTTGAAACCATAGGAAAGAAAACCGATAACACTTACAAGGGCAAAGACGACCACAACGATATGCGATAAATTAGCGCCCAGGCCTTTTCCAAACCTGGTTCTGATCCATTCAGCACCAGTCATTACATTGGACCTGCGCAACCAGGCTGAAAGGTAGACCATCAGGAAAATCTGGTTGAAAACCGGCCAGACCCAGGGGATCCATATACTTTTCAATCCATAGAGTGACAGCCAGTATACCAGCAGCATGGTGCCGGCAATATCAAACATACCCGAAGCATTGGATACACCCAAAAAATACCAGGGTAGGCTGTTGCCACCGAGGAAATAGGACTTTATGCTTTGTGAGGCCCTTTTGGATACCCAATATCCGATAAAAATGGTGGCGATCAGATAAAGCAGTATAATACCCAGATCGATGTAATGTAAATTCATAGTTGCACAGATTAGTTAGGTGATTAATCGTATCAAATTATAAAACCATATCGCTCTTTGCGTGTTCTGTCGTATACATCCCTGCTGAAAATATACAGAAAGGCAGGTTTATGCTTTACACCCGTCTGTTTTTCATCCAGGGGTATCACGTACTTCATTTGGGATACCTTTTTCCTGAAATTCCTGGGATCGAACCGGGTGCCCAAAACGGCCTCATACAGCCGCTGAAGTTGTGTAAGGGTGAATTTTTCTGCCAACAGTTCAAAAGCAATGGGTTCCTGCCTGATTTTCAGCCGCAGGCATTCCAGTGCCTTTTGCAGTATCACCGGATGATCAAACCCCATTTCCGGCAAATCATTAACAGGGAACCAGGTAACATTTCTTAACAAGTGATTGGTAATTTCCACTGTGGTACAGTCGATTAACGAATAATACCCAACTGTAATCACATGATCGGGGATACTCAGTCCCAGACTGTGGATCCATTGCTGGTCTTTTTTTTTCAACAGCCTGTCGGTACCTCCGAATGTATGGAATTGTTCCAGGTAAATGTCGTGGAGACCCGTAAGATCATTCAATATCCGAACGGCAGCATGGTCAGGATCCTCTCCGGAACGGACATGATTACCGGTGAGGGTGAAATCAGAAAATACGACCGGATTATTTTCGCCCTTTGTTAATGTTCTTTCTACAAGAAGTACGTTCAGGTCTTTTGAATCGAATCCAAAAATCACACAATCAACGGATAGATTAGGGATTATGGGGAACGTCATAAATTGTATTATATACAATAAGTATTTTGGGAAAGCTAAGGTATGGAAAAATATGATACCTGCAAATGATTTGAGAAAAATATGGTAATTTCCCCATCGCAAAATAGTGTGATGCCGCAACTCAAAGTCATAAGGGCTTCAGCCGGATCGGGTAAGACTTTTACCCTGACCGGGGAATATCTCCGGTTGTTATTTACGGAAGGGGATTATTTCAGGCATATCCTTGCCGTGACATTTACGAATAAAGCCACAGAGGAAATGAAGACACGAATCATACGTGAATTGCATCTCCTCGGCAGCAACAAGCCCTCAAAATACCTGGATTTACTTACCAATGCCACCGGCATGCCGGAAAAACAATTGCGCAGCCAGGCAGGTAATATCCTGAAAAGGCTGCTTCACCAGTATTCCGATTTCTCGGTCAGCACCATTGATTCATTTTTTCAACGGATCATCCGTTCATTTACCCGTGAACTCGGCATCCAGGGCGGGTATTCCATTGAACTTGACACCGATACCCTGTTGTCCGAACTTATTTCCAGGCTCCTGACGCTGGCTGAAACCGACAAATCGCTGTTAACCTGGCTTACTAGTTTTGCCGAATCGCTTATTGAAAGAGGCGAAAACTGGAATTTCAGGAAAAGTATGCAAAACCTGGGCAGGGAGATATTCAAGGAAGATTTTAAGACTTTGCCGGGAGATGCATTAACCAGGTTTTCGGACCGTGATTTCCTGCAACAATACCAGTCGGAGCTATATGGCATCAGCATTGGTATTTCAACGGAGTACCGGGCGTTTGGAGCTCATGCGGCTGCGATTCTTGAAGCAAAAGGGCTGTCTGCGGATGATTTCTCCAGAAAGAGTGCCGGACCTGCCGGTTTCCTGCTTAAACTGGCATCCGGGGAATTCAAAGATCCTACGAAAACAGTCCTTGATGCTGTATCGGACATAGAAAAGTGGTATACAAAAACATCCCCCCGAAAAGAGGAGATCATTCAGGTAGCTGAAAATGAACTCATGCCCTTGCTGGGCAGGACCGTGGATTTTTTCTCCGCAAATTTTGAAAAATACAACACGGCCGGGGTGATCCTGAGGAATATTTATACTCTTGGCATTTTATCCGACCTGTCCAGGCTTTCCTATGACTGGTGCAATGAAAACAATGCATTTCTTCTTCCCGAGGCACCGGTCTTTCTGAATAAGATCATTGACGGGAACGATACACCTTTTATTTATGAGAAGGCGGGATACTGGTATCATCATTTTATGATCGATGAATTTCAGGATACCTCCTGGCTGCAATGGATGAATTTCAGGCCTCTTATCAGCAACAGCCTGTCGCAGGGCTATGATAACCTTGTGGTGGGAGATGTAAAGCAGTCGGTTTACCGCTGGCGAAACAGTAACTGGGAAATACTTGCCGGCAAGCTTGGAAACGATTTTCCAAGGGAAGTAATTGCCAACTATTCACTCGACCGGAACTGGCGTTCGCGCCAACATATCGTCGAATTCAACAACGCTTTTTTCAGTGCTGCTCCTGTTTTGCTAAAGGATGAACATTCCGGTAAAATTCAGGAGGCCGGACATAATCCCGGGCTGAAGGAAGAAGACACCATTACAGGCTTGTACGCTGGTGCAGTTCAGGTGCCGGCAGATACCGGCAAACCGGGGGGTATAGTCCGCGTTGAATTTGTGGATGCCAATGAAGAAAATACTTTTTATGATGCGGTAAACAAAAAGCTGGTACGGTTGCTCATTGAATTGCAGGACCAGGGGTATCCTTTGCGTGATATTGCGATTATAACGCGTAAGAACAAAGAGGCAAATCTTCTTGCCGATTTTCTCCTTACCTATGCCCGGGAGAATGCCGACGGAGTGCACCGGTTTGATGTGATCTCAGATGAAGCCCTCCGCCTGGGAAGTTCCGGGCTTGTGACATTTCTGACCGCCCTGATCCAATATATGGTTACACCGGAGGACCCGGTAAATAATTATTACCTGCTATCAGGTTACCGAAATTATTTTTCAACTACGGGAACAAGTGATGACTGGCAGAGGGCAGGGAATGACAATAAGGTCAGGATGGAGGAGTTCAACAACCTTTTTCCGGCCGCATTTTTTGAGCTTGTTGCATCATCGGGTGCTTTTTCCCTGACTGAGATCATCGAGCAACTTATTGCTTTGTTCAGGTTGTCGGATAATAAAGGCGAACAGGTTTACCTGCAGGCATTCCGGGATCTGGTCATGGATTATTCCCGACGTTATTCTTCCGACCCTGCGAGGTTTATGGAATACTGGAACGAAAACGGAAAAGAAAAGTCGGTTTCAGCACCGGCCGGTCAGGATGCAATCAGGGTACTCACCATTCATAAATCGAAAGGCCTTGAATTTGATCTGGTCATCATCCCCTATTGCAACTGGGAACTCAATACCCACAAAAGTGTTCTGTGGGGCAGACCTGCGGAGAATCCTTTCAGTAAAATGAAGATCCTTCCGCTCTCCTACTCACCCCAACTCTGTCATACGGCTTTTGCCGCTGATTATTACAATGAACTGCTGAAACAATATGTCGACAATTTAAATTTGCTTTATGTGGCTTTCACCAGGGCTTGTGACGGACTCTTTGTATTCTGCAAATCCGGCAGGAATGACCAGTTAAAAAGTGTGTCGGACCTGTCAGCAAAGATAACACACAGTCTTTCATCCGGTTCAGGAACAATTTACACCCGGGGTGAACTGCCTGCTTACAGGAAAAGTGAACAGCCACAACGAGGGGAGGACATATTGGCCGGCACAGTTCCACAACCTGCCTTTCCGGGAAGGATCAAACTGGCATTCCAGCCATCAGGCCCTGTGAATGAAGGTAAACTCCTGCATGAGATCTTCAGCTCCATACATTTGGCTGAAGATGTGGACCGTGCTGTAACCGGATTGTTCCTGCAGGGCAAAATTTCGCAACATGAACGGGAAAACTATATCCGTGTGATCCGGCATAAGTTGAATGATATCCAGGTAATGTCGTGGTTTTCCGAAGACTGGCACACTGTTACCGAGGCCGAAATAATTCTGCCCGGAGGCACCATCAGGCGTCCTGACCGGGTAATGATCCGGGAAGGACAGGCACTTGTCATAGATTATAAATTCGGCCTCAGGCAGGAGACTGCATACGAAACACAGTTGAAATCCTATGCAGGATTATTGAGAGATATGGGATACGGGAAGGTGGAGGCGTATTTGTGGTATGTGATGTTAGAGAAGGTTGTGAGTTGTGAGTTGTGAGTTGTGAATGTTGTGGATTGTAATTTCACTTTTCACTTTTAGTTTTTCACTGTTTTATGATCTACCCCTGGGGAAACACCCGCCGCTTCAATGCCTATCCCGATTACATGCGCAGGACATTCGGCGGCAGGGTACAGAAGCTTACAATCGATGCCGGTTTTTCATGTCCGAACCGTGACGGGTCAAAAGGTACAGGAGGCTGTTCGTTTTGCCTGAATGATGCATTCAATCCCTCTTACTGTCTTCCGGAAAAGTCAGTTTCCAGGCAGCTTGCCGAAGGGATTGAATTCCATGAAAAGCGATACCGCCGTGCAAATAGATACCTCGCCTATTTCCAGGCATTCTCCAATACACATGCACACGTGGAGTTCCTCGAACAAATTTATCACGAAGCGCTGAATGTGGAAGGAGTTATTGGAATAATAATAGGTACAAGACCCGACTGCATCGATGATATCAAACTGGAACTGTTGCAGAAATTATCAGCCCAATACCATGTAATCATCGAATTTGGCATTGAATCCATATACAATAAGACCCTGATGCGGGTTAACCGTTGTCATACCTTTGAGGAGACCGTAGATGCAATTACCAGGACAGCTGCGAAGGGGATTCATGTGGGTGGTCACCTGATATTCGGACTTCCAGGGGAAAGCCGGAAAGAGATGATGCAAAGTGCAGGGGTGATTTCGGGACTACCGCTTACCAGTATCAAGTTCCACCAACTGCAGCTTTTCAAAGGAACCCCGATGGCAGAAGAGTACCGGCTGAACCCTGGTGAATTCAGGTTGTTTGAACTCGACGAATATCTTGAATTCATGGCCGGATACATCGAGATACTGAATCCTCAGATAGTTGTGGAACGCATTGCAGGAGAAACCCCTCCGCGATTTGCCGTTAAAAGGCCCTGGGGACCACGTTATGATCAGATCCTGGTGAAATTTGAAAAATTACTCGAAAATAGGAATAGCTGGCAGGGGAAGGGGTTTAATATCAGCCGGTAAGCGGTAAGTTGTTAAAAAAGAGCCCTTTTCTTACTTTTATTGGGTTTCACCTTATTGGTCTTTCTTTTTCCCACTTCCTTGTACCGGTCATTGCGTCTCATTTCAGATGTTTTCGGCATCATCAGGTTTTTTCTCTCAGTCGCTTCTTTTTCTGCATTACAGGCCAGCGCCCCGGTAAGCAGGATAAGAATTCCCATGCAATACAAAACTATCTTATTGGTTTTCATTATAATAGCGCTTAATTATCCATAAACTGTTTCAACTTTTCAGCTACTCCTTTATACGATAATTTAGCACTTTTGTTTACCCATAACCAATTACTGCTTCCCCTCAACCGGCTGCTCACCGATTACCAAAACAGCCTGCGGCCTGGCATGTGAGGATTCCTGGTTTACCTGGTATTGCCTCAGCACGAGGAACAGTCCTACCAGCAACACAAGTATTACCACAAGGGTAACAACCACGATAATTGGCATACGGTATGCCCTGCCCTGATTCCCCCCTGCATATTGTTGCCTGACTCTTTCCGACAGGTATTCCATATCGCTTCGCAGTACATTTTTGCGCTGGTGCTTTTTAAATCCTCTCAGTGCTTCGGAACAAAGCCGGCAGCGTCTTACATGCTCCTCTACCACGAGCCTGTCTGACAACTTCAGTGAACCATCCAGGTAATGACGGATAGTCCTGGCCGTAAGGCATCCATTGCTATTGAAATTACTAATCGAGGATTTGGTGATCATTTCGGCCTAATAAATAATTTTTCAGATTCCTTTTGCCATTCTGGATATGACTTTTGACCTCATTGGGCGAAAAACCTGTAATTTCGGAAATATCCCTGTAACTTCTGTTTTCGAGGTACATCAGACGTATACAGGCTTCCTGCTCCCGGTTCAAGGCCCCCACGGCTGCAAGCACAACAGTTTCTCCGGAGTTGACACCGGTTTGTTCAACCGAATTCATAACGGGATTGATTTCAAGTTCCTCAGCCCGTGCATTTTCATGTATATGGTACTTCAACCTGAGATATGCCCCGGTTTTACGCAGCGACATCAGGCAGTAATTGCGCGAAACGCTATACAGCCAGTTTTTAAAACAGGATACTTTATGATCGGCCAGTTTCTCAAACAGACTTTCAAAGATTTCCATCACCGCATCCTTGCATTGATCCGTTTCATGCAGGTAATTCAGACAAATACCATAAACCAGATGGGTATACCGTTCAAATAAAACTGCAACATAATCTTTATTGCCGGTGAGGATATACTGCGCAATGAGATTTTCATCAGACTGGCCGTGAAATGCTCCGGCTCCATGGGTTGTATGTTTCGAATTCAGAAACATGTCCGGGTGGAATTTGTCACTAAAGATACTACAAAAATTGTTCCATATTATCATAAAATGTTTGTGGAATTCAATGTTTGCAGGCATCAATTCAATGTAAAGCAAGTTAAAAAACCTTCAAAACCACAGCCATGAAAAAGAAGATGTTTTTTGAAGAGCCGGTCACCCTCGAAGACATAGTCTTTGAGAACCGAAACAAGAAATACGGAGCTTATTCCCTGAACAGGCAAAGGCGGAAATACCTGCTGGCTGCCTTTTTAATTTCCCTTGCATTCTTATCCACGGCAGTGGCCGTTCCCCTAATCCATATTTACAGGGGTAGGGGCATCCAACAATACATTGATCCCGGCAGGCTGGTGATTTTAGCAGATATAAACCCTGACAGGGAAGTCACTCCTCCACCCCCACCACCGGCACCAGTTCCGGATATAAAAAAAATTATTTACCGTCCACCTGTTATTGTTGAGGAACCTGATCCGGAAAGCAATGGTTTTGGCAGTGTTGCTGATATATTGAAAGAAATTACCAACCTGCCGGTTCCCGAACCGCCGGTAAATGTTGTTCCTGCTCCACAGGAAATTGAAGAACCGGAATCTCCCCCTGTATTGTTTCCCGAGGAAAATGCAAGTTTCAACAATGGTGATGTGAACGAGTTCAGGAAATGGGTGCTTGAAAATGTACACTATCCCCAGGCTGCTGTGGATAACATGATTTTCGGAACGGTTTTTATTGAATTTTGCGTGAATGCCAGGGGTGAAGTGGTGGACATTAAAGTAGTACGGAGCGTTGACCCCTTAGTGGATAATGAAACGATGAGAACCATATCATCCTCACCTTTGTGGAAACCTGCCAGACAGGGAGGAAGACCGGTTAAGCAGCGCTTTTTTATGCCGGTGGCTTTTAAAGTGATGGGGAATTAAATTTAACAGCAGGTGAAATGGAAATTCATGATTGGAAGTTCACGGTTATTATAAAAGTTGTAAATTAGACGATGAGATAGTGACTGGTGACTGGTGACTGTTGACAAGTGACGAGTGGGTTTTGGGGGTTGGGGATTGAGTATGGAACAAAAATAATATTTATATGATATACAGACAAAGGCAACAACTGCCGAATTGCTGGGGTACCGGGCGGACGCAAAATTACTGATCGTCCATGCCGATGACATGGGCCTTTCGCATTCTACCAACATGGCGGTCATTAAAGCATTTGAAAACAGTGCGATTACTTCCGGAAGTGTGATGGTGCCCTGCCCCTGGTTCAATGAAATTGCAGATTATGTTAAAGATCATCCGGCACTGGATGTGGGTATCCATTTCACCCTGAATGCCGAATGGAAATATTTCAAATGGGACGGTGTTTTGCCTTCGGGTGAAATACCCAGTTTGATTGGAAAGGACGGATATTTTTATCCTGCTATCGAACCGCTTATATTCGGTGCCAGTCCTGCTGAAGTTGAAAAAGAGCTGAGGGCGCAGATTGATAGGGCAATCGCAAGCGGGATCAGGCCAACCCATCTCGACAGTCATATGGGCAGCATGTTTGTAAACCCCAACTTGTTCAGGACTGCCTTAAACGTTGCCCGGGAATATAAGCTGCCAATTTTTATCCCGCTGAACGCAATTAAACAGGCAGCTCCTTTCCTGGTGAAAGAGATCCCTCCCGATGTGATCGTTGTTGACAATTTCATGATGCTTCCCGGGGAAGTTGTTAACAGTGACTGGAACGCCCTTTACAGTGATTTTCTAAAAGGCCTGGTACCGGGATTGAATGAGATTGTGGTACATCTGTCCTTCGATAATGACGAAATGCGGGCAATTGCCACGGAACACGAAGATTTCGGATCAGCCTGGCGGCAAAAAGACCTCGATTTGCTGCTCGGGGATGATTTTAAAAGCATGTTGAAGGAATATGATCTTCAGTTGTTGACATGGAGGGAAATACAGCAGGCCATGTATCCTGAGGTTGTGAAGGAGTAAGTAGAAAGAAGGAAGAAGGAATGAGAAAGAAGTCGTACAGGGCATATCTGCTCATCCTGCTGATAATAGTCGCCGCTTTCCTGGCAGGACCATTCATTGGCAGGGGTGAGCCGTCGATCCGGCTTAGTGGCACATACTGCTGGGAATGTATGTACAGTATTGGGTATTGTAATTTCCAACTCACAACACATAACTCACAACTCACAACA
>Ga0209751_10001827_pt1 | contig 21569 bp, 15 predicted proteins | sample RifCSP13_1_FD_184019 | JGI IMG/M metagenome (GOLD analysis project Ga0209751, IMG submission 184019) | Soil microbial communities from Rifle, Colorado - Rifle CSP2_sed 13_1 (SPAdes) (version 2) | ecosystem: Environmental > Terrestrial > Deep subsurface > Rock core/Sediment | place: Rifle... | reverse complement strand
CCACGCTGGCGGACGATGATCGAGCCGGCCGAGACGAGCTCGCCGTCGCCGGCCTTCACGCCCAGGCGCTGGCCGACGCTGTCGCGGCCGTTCTTGGAGCTGGAGCCTGCCTTCTTGTGGGCCATCGCGGGTTACTCGTCCTTCTTGGTGCGCGTCGTCTTCTTGGCCGGCGCGGCCTTGGCCGCGGGCTTGGATTCGGCGGCCTCACTTTGCGCGGCCTTCGCGGCCGGCTTGGCCGCTGCGGTCTTGGCGCCTGTCTTCTTTGGCGCGGAAATGGCCTTGGCGGCCGCCTTGGGCTCGGCCTTCGCCTTGGCTTTGGTTGACTCGGCGCCAGACTTGGCCTTGGTTGACTCGGCGTCAGACTTGGCCTTGGCCTCGGCGGTCCGCTCGGCGGCCTCGCGCTCGAGCTTGGCCGCGAGCGCCTGGTCGGCAGCGGCCTTCTTCTGTGCGTCGGCGGCAGCCTTGGCCTTCGCCTTCGATACTTCCTTCTGCTCGACCTGGGCCTCATCCGCCGCGCTTCGGCCGGCGAAGCGGATGTCCGCCACGCGAACGACCGTCTGCTCCTGGCGATGGCCGTTCTTGGCGCGATGGCGCGCCTTGGGGCGGTACTTGAACACAATCACCTTGTCAGCGCGATCGTGGCGCACCAGGCTCGCCGTCACGAGCGCGTCGTCGACGACCGGCGTGCCGATGCTTGCCTTGTCGCCGTCGGCGACAAGGAGCACGCGATCGAAGTTGATCGTGTCGCCCGGGGTGCCCTCGAGCCGCTCGACGGCGAGCTCGCTGCCAAGCTCGACGCGGTATTGCTTTCCACCTGTTTCGATGACGGCGTACATGGGCTCTCTTTTGGAAGGCGCGCAGTTGAAGCGTGCTTTTAGTCTCTGGGTGTTAGGGGCGCGTGTTTGAGGCGCGAACGAGAAGAATACACGATGAGCGCGTGACGACCAAGGGTGGGACCCCGGTACGGGTAGGCTCCCGCCCCATCGTCACCTATCCCCACTCGCTCGGGACAGCGACGATGGGCTGCAGCGATGAAGCCCGACCCCCGACTTACCCACTACAAGGTCCTGATGCTGGCCGAGATTGCCGACCAGGAGATCATCAGCACCGTCTACCGCAAGCTCGCCCAGCGTTATCACCCGGATGTCGACCCCGGCCCCGAAGCTGCTCGACGTATGGCGGCGATCAACGAGGCGTATGAGACGCTGCGCGACCCGGACAGGCGCCGCCGGTACGACGAATGGCTGGCATCGCGGCGCGACCGCCGCGCGACCGACAGGCTGATCCGCCAGCAGGGTGATGTGCTCACCGGTGCGGCCGGCCCGGCGCAGGGCCCGCCGAGCGGCAGCGTCCTCGACTTCGGCCGCTACAGCGGCTGGACGCTGGGCCAGATCAAGCGCCGCGATCCGGAGTTCCTGGAATGGTTGATGCGCGCCCCGGCGGGCCGCGTCTATCGCGCCGAGATCGAGGCACTGCTGGGCCACCGCTGACCCCCAGAGAGGTCAGCGACCGCGCTTAGCGACCACGCTCAGGGCGAAGCCGTCACCAGGACGGACGCGGCTGTTCGGTGCGCATGGCGATGCTCTGCAGCAGGCCGAGCGCGATCGCCGTGCTGACAAGCGACGCGCCGCCGTGGGTGATGAACGGCAGCGGGATGCCGGTCACCGGCATCATGCCCACGATCATGCCCGCGTTGACCAGCAGCTGGAAGACGATCATCGCCGCCGTGCCGCCGGCGACCGCGATGCCGAACACCGTTCCGGAGCGCCAGCCGATGAGCAGGACGCGCCAGATCAGCCACACGAAGAGCAGGAATACGACTATCCCGCCCATGAATCCCAGCTCCTCGAGCAGGACGGCGAAGGCGAAGTCGGTCGATTGGACGGGCAGCAAGTCGCTCGCGCCCTGGGTGCCGTTGGTGAGGCCCTTTCCGAACAGGCCGCCCGAGCTGACGGCGATCTGGGCCTGGATGACCTGGAAGCCGGCGCCCTGCGGGTCTGACGTGGGGTCGAGGAACGACAGCAGCCGTCGGCGCTGGTAGTCCTGCAGGATCGACCAGATGACCGGGACCATCGCCACCACCGAGCCTGCCGCGAGACCCATCCAGCGCAGGCTCGCGCCGCTCAGGAAGAGGGCGCCGGTGAGGATCGCGACCAGCACCAGCGCGCTGCCGAGGTCGGGCTGGATCATGACCAGGAGGAACGGCGGCGCGGTCAGCAGCCCGGCCCCGATGAGCGTCGACACCTTGCCCAGGCTCTCACGGCGCGCCTCCAGGAAGGTCGCCAGGACCCCGATCATGATCACCTTGGAGATCTCGGAGATCTGGAAGGTCAGACCGGCGACCAGGATCCAGCGCTGGGCACCGTTGATGGTGATGCCGATGACCAGCGTCAGCACCAGCAAGCCCAGGTTGACCAGGTAGATCAACCACGAGAGGGTGCGCAGCCAGCGAAAGTCAAACGAGGCCACGGCCGCGAAGGCGACGATCGCCAGCGCGAACCACATCAACCCGCGGGTGAAGATCGAGCCTGGGCTCAGGGGGCCGTCGGGGCTGTTGGTCCAGGCCATCAGCAGGCCGATTACCGCCAGGGCAAGCGCGGCGACAGCCAGCTGAGCGTCGAATGCGCGCCAGCTGCCCGACTCGGGACGCGCCACCAGGCTGCTCTGCGGGGTGCGCTCGATGCGCATCGCGGTCATGGCTAGTTGCCGCCCCAGAGGTTGCCGGCCTGCATCAGATCGGGCCGGGTCAGATCGACACCCAGGTCGTAGTGGTCCTGCAGGAAGTACTTGACCATCTCGGTCGCGGCATTCGCCTTCACGACCGCGTCGTATGCGAAGGCGACGATCGCCAGCTGAGAGTCGGTTGCCGCGGGGTCGCCCGGCTGATCCGCGGTGAAGTTCGGGACGAAGGCCACGAACCACGAGTGGAAGGGCAGGCGGCCCTGGCCGTCGCGCACCCCGAACTCGGCGGTGCCGGTCTTGCCCGCGACTACCAGCGGCAGGTCCACCAGATTGCCCGAGTGGCGGCTGGTGACCACCTCGCGCGCTGCGAGGCGCATCGTCAGCAGCACGTCCGGATCGACGCCCACGGTCGAAAGCACCTCCGGCTGGAAGTCCCGGACGACGGTGCCATCAGGGGCGAGCACGCGGCGCACGATCTGCGGCTTGTACAGCGTGCCGCCGTTGGCCAGCGCGGAGTAGGCATTGAGCAGCTGCAGCGGGGTGGCCGCGTCGTAGCCCTGGCCAATGCCCGCGTGGTAGGCCTCGCCCGGGAAGACATCCTGGCCGAAGACGCTCTGCTTCCAGGCGTTGGTCGGGATGATGCCGCGAGCCTCGGCGGGCAGGTCGATGCCGGTCCGCTTACCGAAGCCCCACTGGTCGGCCCAGTAAGCCAGCCGGTCGACACCGAGCATCCCGGCCACCTGGTAGAAGAAGGTGTCGCTCGACTTGGCGTAGGCCTGGGTAACGTCAAGCGGGCCGAAACCGCGCCGATTCCAGTCGTAGTACCGGTACGGGCCGATCTCCAGGTAGGCGGCTGTCTCGAGCTGGGACGTGGGTGTGATGACGCCGTCCATGAGTCCGCCCGATGCGGTCACGAGCTTGTAGGTCGAGCCCGGCGGGTACTGCTCGGAGATGGCGTAGTTGACCAGTGGATGGTTGGGGTTGTCGATCAGTGCCTGGTATTCAGCAGTGGTGATGCCGCGGGCGAACAGGTTGTCGTCATAGGTGGGCAGAGAGACCATGGCCAGGATCTCGCCTGTCTGGGGGTTGGCGACGATGATCACGCCGTGCTGCAGGTGAACGATGTCGGTCGCCCACTGGAGGGCATCGGTCGCCTCGCGCTGGATCTCGGCATCGATCGTCAGCTCGAGTGAGTCGCCTGCCTCTGGCTGCTGGATGATCTGGACGATGCGCGCGATCCGGCCCGACGCGTCCCGCTCGACCTGCTCCTGCCCGTAGGTGCCACGCAGGACGTCCTCGAATCTTGCCTCGACGCCCGTCTGGCCGATCTGGTCGTCACGGAGATAGCCGGAGTCGGACAGCTGTGCGAACTGGTCGGCGCTGATCGGTGCGACGTATCCCAGGACGTGCGACATGAGTGGCCCGTACTCGTACTGGCGCCGGTCCTCGATGCCGATCTCAACGCCGGGCAGGTTGCGGCTCTCCTCGACGATGATCCGCGCCGCGTCGCTCGACACGTCCGATGCGATGCGCACCAGCTCGAAACGCTGGCTGGCGTACCTGTCAACCGCGGCGATGATCTCGGCCTGGTCGAGGCCGAGCAGCGTCGCCAGTCGGTCGCTAACCGCGTCGCGCTGACTGAACGGCATGTCCGCGGGCCGGATGTAGACGACGTACGAGGGGATGTTGATCGCGAGCTCGCGCCCGGCGCGGTCGTAGATGATGCCGCGTGCCGATTTGATGGGCAGCGTCTGGTGCAGGTTCTGGTCGGCAAGGTCGCTGTAGTAGCTGCCCTGGACAGCCTGGATGTAGAACAGCCGCGTGGTCAAAGCGCCGACGACGAGCACGACGATCAAGCCGAAGACGCCGAAGCGCACGCCCAGCCTGGTCTGCGGGGGCTCGGGCCGGCCGAGCACGTAGTCAGACATGGGCCATCACCTGTCGGGTCACCAGTCGACACGCTCGGCGGTGCCAAAACGACGTTCGATCGCGCCAAAGAGCGTCGCTACCGGCATCGCGATGATGCCGTTCATGAAGGCTGCCACGAGGACGGTCGTGGGCTCGAACGCCAGCGGCACGCCCTCGGTCGCGACCAGGATGACGGCCATCAAACCGTGCAGGAGCGGCGTCAGGACCACGACCATCGCCACCGCCAGCCAGCGGCGGGTCGGGCCGCCCAGGCGGGCCACGAGCATCGCCAGGCCGAGCACGAGCAGTAGGGTCAGCGTGGCCGCACCGAGTGGTCGGTCGGGGATGAGCAGATCGAGCATCAGCCCGCCCAGGAATGCTGCGGCGAGGCCGTCCTCGATACCAAGCACGATCGTGGCCGCGACCGCGCATAGCAGAACGAGGTCGGCCGTGGCGCCGGCGATCGGCAGCTCGGGCAGAACCGTGGTCTCAAGCAGCGCCGCCACGAGCGTCAACAGCGCGGCGAAGGGGATGGTCAAGCTGGAACTCCGAGTTGCGACCGCCCGCCCGGCGATAGCGTAGTGCGCGTGGATGGCGAGTATAGGCTCGGCCGCTGAAGAGTCCGGCGAGGGCATCCGAGCGGCCAGTTCCACGTGAAACGCCAGCCAGATTGACGCGCCACCCCAAGCGAAATGTTTCACGTGAAAACCCGCCGGCAAGGCCGCGTTGAGCGGCAGTGAAGCAAGCGCAGTTCACGATGGGTCCGAGCGCCCTTTCCGATAGAATCCATGAACGTGAATGCTGCGTTTTCCCTCGGCCGTTGAGTGGGCGACGTCATCGCCTGCGCAAATCAGAAGGGTGGCGTCGGCAAGACCACGACGGTCATCAACCTGGCCGCGTATCTCGCTCTCGCGGGGCAGCGAGTCCTCGTCGTTGACCTCGATCCCCAGGGAAACGCCACAAGCGGGCTGGGCTTTGACCGCCAGGCCTCGGCAAGCTCCATCTATCCGGCTCTCGTCGAGCCGTCGATCGTTCGCTCGCTTGTCCAGCCAAGCCAGGTCGAAGGGCTGTGGCTCATCCCGTCTGGACGCGACCTGGCAGGCGCGGAGGTCGAGCTCGTCGCGCTGTCACAGCGCGAGCGCAAGCTCCATGCCGCGCTGGCCCCGCTGCGCGATGACTACGACTTCATCGTCCTTGATTGCCCGCCGGCGGTTGGACTCTTGACCGTCAACGCACTCACCGCGGCCGACGCGGTGCTGGTGCCGATCCAGTGCGAGTACTACGCCCTCGAGGGCCTGGGCCAGCTGCTGGCCACGATCGACCTGGTGCGCGACAACCTCAATCCGCGGCTGAGACTGGCCGGCGTGCTGCTGACCATGTACGACGCACGGACGACGCTCTCCGCCGATGTCGCCGCCGAAGTGCGGCGCCACCTCGACGGCAGCGTCTTCGACACGATCGTGCCGCGCAGCGTGCGACTCGCCGAAGCTCCCTCGTACGGGCGCCCCATAGCGCGCTACAGCCCCGAATCGCGGGGCGCCCAGGCGTACGAGGCGCTTGCCGACGAGGTCCTACGGCGCCGTAGCTCGTCGCGCGCCGTGATCGCGCCGTCCGCAGCGGTGGATCCATGACCGAAGAAATGCGCCGCAGCGGCGGCCTGGGACGAGGGCTGGCCGCCCTTATCCCCCAGCGCGACGAGCCGCCGGCGTCTGTCGAGCTGCCGATCGCCGCGATCAGCCACAACCCATATCAGCCGCGCAAGCAGGTCGAGGAGGGCAGCCTGTCCGAGCTCGCCGCGAGCATCGCCGAGCACGGCGTGCTCCAGCCGATCCTGGTCACGCATAGCGCCCAGGGCTATCGGCTGATTGCCGGCGAACGCCGGCTTCGGGCGGCCCAGATGGCGGGTCTGGAGCGCATACCCGCGCTGGTGCGCAGCGCCGACGAGGGCGTACAGCTTGCCTGGGCTCTCATCGAGAACCTTCAGCGCGCCGATCTCAACCCGCTCGAGGAGGCACACGCCTTCCGCCAGCTGGTCGACGAGTTCGGCCTGTCGCACGAGGAGGTCGGGTCGCGCGTCGGCCGGTCGCGCTCTGCCATCGCCAACACGCTGCGCCTGCTCGATCTCGACCAACGCGTCCAGGCGGCGCTGGCCGAGGGCGTGATCACAGAAGGCCATGGTCGGGCGCTGGCCGGCCTGACCGACCCCGCCCAGCAGGCCGAGGCGCTTTCTCAGGTAGTCTCGGGGGGCCTGTCGGTGCGCCAGACCGAGGAGCTGGTGCGGCGCACAAGCAGTCGCGTCCCGAAGACAAAGCGCGCCAAGCCGGCGCGCGGCGCCGACGTCGAGCGGCTCGAGCGCGGGTTGCGCGAGGCATTGGCGACCAAGGTCACGCTGAGCGCGGGCCGCAAGGGGGGCCGGATCACGATCGAGTACTACACCGAGGAAGAGCTAGAGCGGCTGTACGAGCGGCTCACCGGAGGCGGCGCATGACCGATGTGACCAAGACGCCGTCCCGCGCATCGGCCGGTAACGGCCGCAAGCCCAAGAGCGCGGCTACCGCCGCAGGCGCATACACCGCCGAAAGCATCCAGGTGCTGGAGGGCCTCGAGGCGGTACGCCGCCGGCCAGGCATGTACATCGGCTCGACCGACGGGCGCGGCCTGCACCATCTCATCTGGGAGGTGGTCGATAACTCGATCGACGAGGCGATGGCCGGCCATGCGACGTTGATCGAATTGACGATCAAGGCGGACGGCAGCGTGGTCAACCGCGACAACGGCCGCGGTGTGCCCGCGGGCAAGCACAAGCAGACCGGTCGTGACGCCCTCGAGGTCGTCCACACCGTGCTCCATGCGGGCGGCAAGTTCGGTGGCGGCGGCTACAAGGTGTCGGGCGGCCTGCACGGCGTCGGCGTGAGCGTGGTCAACGCCCTGTCAGAGTGGCTGTACGTCGAGTCGGCCTTCGGCGACAAGGTCTACCGCCAGGACTACGAACGCGGCAAGCCGACCAACGCCGTCCATCCGCTCGGCCCCAGCAATGGCCGGAGCGGTACTTTGACCGCCTTCAAACCGGACGCGCAGGTGTTCGAAACGCTCGACTGGAGCTTCGACACCGTCTGTCAACGGTTGCGCGAGTCGGCGTACCTCAACAAGGGCCTGTGGATCAAGTTCGTCGACGAGCGGGCCACGCCAGCGCACGAGAAGAACTTCTACTTCGAGGGCGGCCTGGTCTCTTTCGTGCGCCACCTCAACCGTGGGCGCGACGTACTCCACCCGCGTCCCATCTACGCCGAGCGGCGCGATGGCGCGACCCAGGTCGAAGTCGCCATCCAGTACAACGACGGCTTCAGCGAGAGCGTCTTCGCCTTCGCCAACAACATCAACACGGTCGACGGCGGCACTCACGTGACCGGCTTCCGCGCCGCGCTGACCGGCTCGCTCAACGACTACGCGCGCAAGAACGCGATCCTCAAGGACAACGACGCCAACCTTTCGGGCGACGATGTGCGCGAGGGCCTGACTGCGGTCATAAGCGTCAAGCTGACGGACCCCCAGTTCGAAGGCCAGACCAAGGCCAAGCTCGGCAACGCCGACGTCAAGGGCCAGGTTCAGGCCGCGGTCACGGAGGGCATCAACCAGTATCTCGAGGAGAACCCGCAGGACGCGCGCCGGATCATCGAGAAGTCGCTCACCGCGGCGCGTGCGCGCGAAGCGGCGCGCAAGGCACGCGATCTCGTCATCCGCAAGAGCGCGCTCGAGGGCTCGGCTCTGCCGGGCAAGCTGGCCGACTGCCAGGAGCGCGACCCGGCGCGGAGCGAGCTGTTCATCGTCGAAGGTGACTCGGCAGGTGGCTCCGCCAAGCAGGGCCGCGACCGGCACTTCCAGGCCGTGCTGCCGATGTTCGGCAAGATGCTCAACGTCGAGAAGGCGCGCATCGACAAGGTGTTGTCGAGCGAGAAGATCCGGCCGCTGATCATCGCCCTGGGCGCGGGCATCGGCGAGACGTTCGATATCGCCAAGCTGCGCTACCACAAGATCATCCTGCTGGCAGACGCGGACGTGGACGGCGCCCACATCCGGACGCTGCTGATGACGTTCTTCTACCGCCACATGCCGTTCGTCATCGAGGGCGGCCATCTCTACATCGCCCAGCCGCCGCTGTACCGGGTCAGCACCGGCAAGGTGACGCGCTACGCGCATGACGACCGCGACCGCGAGCGCGTGGTCAAGGAGTTCAAGGCCAAGAACCTGACCATCCAGCGCTTCAAGGGCCTGGGCGAGATGAACGCCGAGCAGCTCTGGGAAACGACCATGAACCCGGGGACGCGGACGCTGCTCCGCGCCGACATCGAGGATGCCGCCGAGGCCGACCGCATCTTCAGCACGCTCATGGGCGAGAAGGTCGAGCCGCGGCGCGACTTCATCAAGGCGCGCGCTCGCCAGGTGCAGAACCTTGACATCTGAGGTGACGCTCCGCGCCCAGGCGCTCGTCGCCGAGAGGCTCCCGCAGGCGCGCGGTCTGGGCGAGGCGCTGGGCGAGCTGGTCGACGCGCCTGAGGAGTTCGTCGCCGTCGCCCGCGAGGGGCTGACGGGGCTTGCGGACGAGGCATACCGCGCCGAGCAGGGCCGCGTGGCGCCCGGATCCGGGGCGGTTTTCGGGGTGCGCAACCCGCTCCTCGCCGCGGTCACGCGCCAGCTCCGCGCGTCACTGCGCCAGGGCTCGGACGCGAGCGCTCTGTGGCTGGCCGAGCGGCTGGTGATCGAACCTGAGCGCGAGTTCACGCTGCTCGCCCACACCTGCCTTCTCCGGTCGCTGCCCGACGATCCGGAGCGGACGTGGCAGCTCATGCGCCGCCTAGCTCACGCCGCACACGAGTGGATCAGCGTCGACTCGCTGGCCGAGCTGTACGCCGCCGGCGTCCTGCGCGAGCATTACCGCTGGGCCGAATTGGAACAGTTGATCTATTCAACCAGCCGTTGGGAACGCCGGCTGGTCGGCTCGACCGTCGCCCGGCTGCCCTACGAGATCCCCCGGACGGAGCGCGAGCGGCTGGCGAGCTCACCAGGTTTGACGCTCATCAAATCACTGCTCGGCGATGCCGACACGGACGTTCAGAAGGCGCTGTCGTGGGCGCTGCGCTCGTGGCTCGAGGTAGATGCCCTGGCCGTGCGCGAACTGATCCGCGCTGAAGCCGCGGACGCGGCACGAACCAACGACGGGCATCGGGCGTGGGTGCTGCGCGATGCCCTGACATCGCCCCAGACCGACGCCGCCTTCGCGGCTGAGATCCGCGCCCGCCTCGACGGCCTGCGGCGGGACGGCCGCTCCCAGTCAACCAGCCAGGCGGCACAGACGACGCGCGGCTTCGCCGGTTACGAGCGCCTCGCGGACGCCGCGCTCGAGCAGCAGGGCGTGCGCCAGGGCCACGCGCCGGTCCTAAACGGCAGGCGCGGACGGTCGACCGATGGCTGACGAAGCCGGCCGCATAGTCCCGATCCGGATCGAGGACGAGCTGCGCGTCTCGTACCTCGACTACGCGATGAGCGTCATCGTCAGCCGCGCCCTGCCCGACGTGCGCGACGGTCTCAAGCCGGTCCATCGCCGGATCCTGTACACGATGCACGAGATGGGGCTCACCTCCGCGGCGAGCTACCGCAAGTGCGCCGCGATCGTGGGTGAGGTGATGGGCAAGTACCACCCGCACGGCGACGTCGCGCTGTACGACGCGCTGGTCCGCCTGGCCCAGACCTTCTCGCTGCGCTACCCACTGATCGACGGCCAGGGCAACTTCGGCTCCGTCGACGGCGACCCGCCAGCGGCCATGAGGTATTGCATCACCGGCGACACACGTATCCCAACGCCTAGGGGCACCTACCGCATCGACGAGATCGTGCCGGGCGCTGTTCCCGAGTCCGACAGCGACATCGATATCGACGTACTCGACCGACTCGGTCGGGCAGTCCACGCGTCGAAGCTCTTCCACTCCGGTTTACATGCGACTCTTCGCCTGCGCACGAGCCTCGGCCACGAGCTCATCGGAACGCACAACCACCCCGTCCTGTGCCTGGCTGACGCGGCCGGTGTGCCACTTCCGATGTGGAAGACGCTGGCGGAGATCCGACAGGGTGACCGGGTCTTGATCTTCCGCAAGCCGCACCCGACCGATGGGGTTCTCTCGGATCGCGAACGCGACGCAGCTCTGATCCTGGGCGCCTTCATCTCAGAAGGATGGGTCAGCCAGGGGCGCGCCGGGTTCAACAATGTCGACCAATCGTTCTTCGACCAGGTCGTGGCTGCGTTCGACCGCATCGTCGGCGGCCAACGCTATGTCTACTCCCGACGAGTCGCTTCGGGCAGTCTTCTCTTCGAGCTCGACGTCCAAGACCTGAGCCACCTGCGTGCGAGCGTCCTCAACCAGGTCGTCGGCCGGAGCGCCGCCAAGACGATTCCGGAATCCGTGTGGCAGGGTTCGCCGGCCTTCAAACGCGCGTTCCTGAGCGCGCTCTTCGAGGGCGACGGGTCGTGTTCGGCACTGCCTCGCTCGAGCGTCCAAGTCTCTTACTCGACACGCAGCGAAGCATTGGCCAAGGGCGTCCAACTTCTGCTACTCGAGGCCGGCGTCGTTTCCGGCCTGAGTCGATATGCCGACGGCGAGATCAAGGTGGTTATCTCCAACCGGCGCGACGCGCGGCTGTTTTTCGAGCGAGTCGGCTTCCACGGCGCGAAACAGGCCAAGCTCAGTTCGATTCTTGCGTCGCTTCCACCACAAGGCCGCGGGCTGAGCCATGACTTCGTGCCGTTTGTTGCGAAGTACGTCCGGGCCGAGTCGGGCTCTCCGTGGACCGACCGGGACTGGCTGACGCGCCACAACATCGACAGGTTGGAGCGCTGGGATGGCGGCGGCACCGCGATCCTGGAGCGCATCGTCTCATCCGAAGTGAAGACGGTCATCGCTCCGCTTGTGACCGGCGACTACCTGTATGCGCAGGTCGAGTCGGTCGAGGACGGCGGCATTCAGCCCGTGTACTCGCTGCGCGTCGACTCCAAGGACCACTCTTTCATCACCAACGGGTTCGTGAGCCACAACACCGAAGCACGCATGACGGCCATTGCCGCCGAGGTGCTGGCCGACATCGACAAGCAGACGGTCAACTTCGTCGAGAACTACGACGGCACGCGCCAGCAGCCGTCGGTCCTGCCGGCCAAGCTGCCCAACCTGCTGGTCAACGGCTCGGCCGGCATCGCCGTGGGCATGGCGACCAACATCCCGCCGCACCACCTGGGCGAGATCGTCGACGCCACCATCGCGCTCATCGACGACCCGAATCTGACCAACGACGGGCTGTGCCGGTACGTGCAGGGGCCTGACTTCCCCACGGGCGGAACGATCTTCCGGCGCGACACCCGGCGCAACCCGCTCAACGGACAGGTGGAAGAGTTCGACGCCATCCGCGAGATGTATGCGCACGGCCGCGGCCGGATCGTGATGCAGGCAACGGTCTCGTTCGAGGAAACCCGTCAGGAGCGCACGGCAATCGTCGTTACCGAGCTGCCTTTCCAGGTGAACAAGGCAACGCTTGCCGAGAAGATCGCCGACCTGGTGCAGGCCAAGAAGATCGAGGGCATCGCCGACATCCGCGACGAATCGGACCGCGACGGCATGCGCCTGGTGATCGAGTGCAAGCGCGATGCAGCCCCGCGCAAGGTCCTCAACAACCTCTTCAAGCACACGCCGCTCAAGCTCGCCTTCAACATGAACATGCTCGCGCTGGTCGACGGCCAGCCGCAGACGCTGCCGCTCAAGCAGGTACTCCAGCATCACATCGACTGGCGGCGCGAGGTCGTCCGGAGGCGGACCGAGTTCGACCTTGGCCGGGCACGCGACCGGGCGCACATCCTCGAGGGCCTCAAGATCGCCCTTGATCACCTCGACGCGGTGATCAAGACGATCCGCGAATCGGCCGACGTCGACGCCGCGCGGCAGAACCTCATGAGCCGCTTCGAGCTGACCGAGATCCAGGCCAACGCGATCCTCGAGATGCAGCTGCGCCGTCTGGCCGCGCTCGAACGCAAGAAGATCGAGGACGAGTACCTGGCCACGATCAAGCTCATCGCCGAGCTGGAGGACATCCTGGCCAACCCGGCGCGCGTGCTGGCGATCATCAAGGACGAGATGCGCGAGCTGTCAGCCAAGTACGCCGGCGAGCGCCTGACGCGTGTCCACGAGGACGCGGATCGTGAGCTGACCGACGAGGACCTGGTGGCCAATGAGCCGGTCGTGATAACGGTCTCCGCGCGCGACTACATCAAGCGCCAGCCGCTCGCCACGTACCGCCGCCAGGCACGTGGTGGAAAGGGCAAGATCGGCGCGACGACGGTTGAGGAGGACGCGCTGCGTCATCTCCTCGTCGCCAACGCCCACGACTGGGCCCTGTTCTTCACCAACCGGGGTCGCGTGTTCTCGTCCAAGGTGCATCACATCCACGATGCGAGCCGGACCGCCAAGGGCATCCCGATCGTCAATCTCGAGGGTGTCCAGGTCGAGCACGGTGAGCGCGTCCTGGCAGTCGTGACCATTCCCAACTTCGAGCGTGGCGACAACATGGTCTTGGCCACTCGGCGCGGCATCATCAAGAAGACCCCGATTGAGCAGTTCGAACGCGTTCGTTCCACGGGTATTCGGGCGATCACGGTCCCCGAAGACGACGAGCTGGTCTGGGTGGCTGTGTCCTCCGGCAGCGACGACGTGATCCTGGCCACGGCTCTCGCCAAGATCGCTCGATTCAACGAATCGGAGGTCAGGCCGATGGGCCGCGATGCCGCCGGCGTCATTGGCATTCGTCTCGCCAAGGAAGGTGACGCAGTGGTCGGCATGGGCGTCGTCAAGGACGATGAGGATGTCCTTGTGCTGACAGAGACGGGTCGCGGCAAGCGTGTGCCGATTGCCCAGATCCGGCGCAAGCACCGCGGCAGTCAGGGTGTGCGCCTCATTCCCCTAGAGGGAGCCAAGACGGGAAATGTCGCCGCGGTTCAGCTGGTCAGCGAGCAGGATGAGGAGCTGCTGTTGATCAGCAAGGGCGGTCAGGTCGTCCGAACCGACGTGAACAGCGTCAGCCGCCAGAGCAGCAGCGCCCGTGGCGTGATCGTCATGCGCCTCAACGAGGGCGACGAGGTCGCGGGAATCGCTGTCTTCCGGGCCGACAGCCCCGAGGAAAATCCAGTGGCGGATGGCGAACCGATGCCCGACAATGGCGGCCCGGCGGGAGGATCCTCGTGAGCGCATTCGGCGGCCGAGCCGCGAGCGTCTACAGCGACAATTACGACCTCTACACAGGCAACTCAAACCCTGAGTTGGCGCGCAAGATCGCGCGCTACCTGGGGCGTGAACTGGGCCACGCAGAGGTGTTTGAGTTCCCCAACGAGAACATCTTCGTCAAGATCGAGGACAACGCGCGCGACCGGGACGTGTTCATCGTCCAGCCCACCAGCAGCCCGGTCCAAAAGTCGATCATGGAGCTGCTGATCATGATCGACGCCTTCAAGCGCGCCAGCGCCGGGCGGATCACGGCGGTCATCCCGTACTACGCCTACGGCCGGTCGGACAAGAAGGACCAGCCGCGCGTGCCGATCACCGCTCGCCTGGTGGCCGACATGATCAGCGTCGCCGGCGCCGACCGGGTGCTGACGATGGACCTCCACCAGGGCCAGATCCAGGGCTTTTTCTCGATCCCGGTCGACGAGCTGACCGCTGTCCACATGCTCTCGAACTACTTCAAGAAGCTCAACCTCGAAGACCTGGTTGTCGTGACCGACCTTGGCTTCGCCAAGCGTGCCCGGACCTTCGCGGAGATCCTCGAGGCGCCGCTGGCGGTGATCGAGAAGCGCCGACCTGGCAACCTGGGCACGGCCGAGCTGCTCAACGTCATCGGCGAGGTCAAAGGCAAGCGGGCGATCATCGTCGACGACGAGATCGACACGGCCAGCACGCTGATGGAGATCGAGCGCGCCCTCATCCGCGAGGATGTGACCGAGATCTACGCCTGCGCCACCCACGGCGTGCTCTCCGATCCCGCGACCGACCGGCTGCGCAAGTCCGACATCACAGAGGTGGTCGTCACCGACACCATCCCATTGCCGGCGGCCAAGCACCTGCCGCTGATCAAGGTGCTGAGCGTGGCACCGCTGATTGGCGAGGCCATCCGGCGCATCCACCGCGGTGAGTCGGTCGGCGCGCTGTTCAGCAGCGACATGTCCCTCGTCCAGGAGATGATCCTGTGGGACGAGGAGACACCGCGCGGCGACGACGGCCACCTCCCAAAAGCGGAGATGGTTGACGCGGCCGAGAGCTCGCCCAAGGTGAGCGCCAGCAGATGAGCCTCAAGCTGTACCGCCCCACGCCGACCGGCCTCGAGCCTAGCCCGGTTGAACAGCGCACGTGGCGCAGCCGCCTCCGCTCGCGCCGCTGGAAGCCGGCCGAGCTGTCCAACCCTGAGCTTGCGCCGACCAGCTATCGCATGGCGGTCCTGTTCTGGGTCGGTCTGGCCGTGCTGACCTTCGTCCTGCTGGTGGTCGGCTACGGCACCGGCTTCTGGGGCTCGGTCAGCTAGTCGTCGTCCGGCACGTCGCCACCCTTTGCGCTTGAGCGGTCCGTGAGCGGAGGGAAACAGGTGCGCGATCTGCCGCCATGGGTGTCAACCGCGCCGTCACCTCAACCGCCGGTCCGGCACACGAGCGAACCCGAGGTTCGCCCGGCAGGCGACGGGCCGGTACCTGAGTCGCAGGCCGGGCCGTCGCCGCCACTCCGCGCGCGGCAGTCGATTTCCAATCTGGTTGCCACATGGGACGCGCGCTTCCGCCGACTCGCCCCACCGCCTCGATTCGCATGGCCTCTGGGACTGTTGTTCCTGGCCGGCGTGGTCTGGTTCCATCTGCCGTCGCTCAACCAGGAGCTGGTCGAGCTGCACTCTTTCCGCCAGACGCAGACAGCGTGGACGGCGCTCATCTTTCATCAGCAGGGTATCGACCTGTTCCACGCCAAGCTGCCCGTCCTGGGCCCGCCGTGGGAGCTGCCGTTCGAGTTCCCACTCTTCCAAGCCTTGGCCAGCCTGGTCATGGATGTGGGTGTGCCTACCGACCCGGCAATGCGTCTTACCGGCCTGGCGATGTTCCTGCTGACCGCACTAGCCGTCTGGCGCCTGGTGGCACGACTCGCCGGCGAAACTGCAGGGCTGGTCAGCCTGGTGACGTTCGCGACAAGCGGCCTCGCGCTGCTGTGGAGTCGCACGTCATTGATCGAGTACATGGTCACTGCGGCGGCGGTGGGTGGCCTGTACTTCCTCGTCCGCTGGCACGAGCGCGCCAACTGGGTGTGGTGGGCTCTGGCGCTAGGCGTGGGAATCGTGGCGATGCTGGTCAAGCCCACGACCGCGGTGATGTACCTGCCGGCAATCGTCGCCCTGGGTTGGTCCGCGTGGCGCGACAAGGAGCACCGTCCGTTCGGCAGCATGTTGCGCTACGGCGCTGCGCTGGTGGCGGTGATAGTCATCCCGCTCGCCTTCGGCTACCTCTGGACCGCATACGCGGACGCCATCAAGGCCGCGTCGCCGTTTACCGCCGGTGAGACCAGCGCCGCCCTGTGGTCGTGGAACTACGGAACCATCCCGCAACGCCTGAGTCCCGACACGTGGAACCTGATCGGCGGCCGGATCGACGAGCTTGTCCTTGGTGGGGCGCCGGTCATCTTTGATGGGATACCGGTCATCTGGACGGTGCTCGCCTTCGCCGGCTGCTTCTGGATTCGGCGGCGAGCCTTCGCGCTGGCGTGGCTCGGCGGCGCCTTCATCGGACCGCTCGTGTTCACCAACCTGTACTGGGTCCACGACTACTACCTCATCGCGCTCAGCCCGATGGCTGCGGCCGGCATCGCGTTTGGCCTGCGCTGGCTCGTGCTCGAATGGCGCTGGGTACTACCACCGCTACTTGGGCTCGTCCTGGTCGTCGCCTGGGGCATGGCCATCCAGCGCAGTCAACACTATTGGAGCATCCAGTTCTGGGAGACGGGCGGAGGTGAGCGCCACCTCGAGGCCGCGGATTACATCGATGCGCGCAGCAATCCCGGCGACATCGTGGTCGTCACCGGTCGCGGTGGCTGGATCCCGGCTACGCTCTACTACGCCCAGCGCTGGGGGCTGATGGTGGGCGGCGACTCCGACGATTCCCTCGCCCGCGCCCTGGGGCCGTTGCTGCCGGAGCTACGCGCAACCGGCTACACGAGGTTGTTCCACTGCCCGCCGTACACGGCCTGCGTGGCTGCGTACGACCTGACCACGGACCCGCCGCGGCGCCTGCCCTGAGCCAGGATCGTCCTGACGCGCGTCAGTAGCTGACCCAGGTCCAGCCGAACAGCTGGGCTGGTCCGAGCTTCTCCACCCACACGACCCCCCATAGGTTGACCAGCACTGACGCGCCGATCAGCGCCGCGTGGTACCAGCGCAGCTTGGGTACGGCGATGACCACCAGGAGCCATAGGTAGGGGATGAAGTCGAGCGCGAAGCGGTAGCCGAACTGCGCCCAGCCGGTGCCGGTGAACATCCAGTTGACAAGCGTCAGAGGGACGATGGCCGCCCACGCTGCGACCACAAGCCGGTCGCGCAGGCCGATCGCGTAACTGATCGCCGCGCCGATGACCAGCCAGAACGGCCAGAGGTGAACGCCAAGCGGGATCGTCCCGACGGACCAGGTGGTCCAGCCCAGCCGGTCACCCGCGCCGATGACGACGATGATCGTTGCCGCGATGGCGAGCGCGACAGTGGCGGCAGCAGTCAGCGCGCGGTGGCGTTTCAGGTGCGCGAACAGGCCGATCAGCAGGCCCGGTGACGTCAACCACAACGCCTGGCCGGCCCACGATGGCCAGATGTACGAACCGCTGGTGGAGAAGATCGGCGTGGCCTCAAAGATGATCTTGATGTGGCGGCCGATGTAACTCGGGCTGAAGGGCGGCCACAGCCACACGCCCTCGCGCTGGTGAAACTCCTCGATGTACGTGTAGCCGGTCTCGAACGGGCTGCCGAAGCGCAGGAAGTTGGCAGCCGCCCAGATCAGGAGGAATGGCGTGAGCCCCGCCGCCAGCTCCAGGAGCGGCCGTAGCCGCAGGCGACGCCACAGCGCGGTTCCGGTGCCGGCCACGAGCCACGTGCCCGACAGCGCGACGAACGGGAAGAAGATGCCCATGACCGTTGTCGGGCGGGCCAGGAACGCGGCTCCAACGAACACCGCCGCGAGCAGAGCGCTGCGCCACGCCAACGTTGCATAGATAGAAGCGAAGAGGAAGAAGGCCGCCACTGCTTGGGCGAAGTGCCACGCCCCGCCGTCCGCGGAGCTGTACCACATGGTCGTGCCGAACATCGCCAGGACGGTCAGCGCCAGCTGCGTCCTCAGGTCGGGGGAAAAGCGCCGCGTGATGGCATATGCGATGACGGCGGCGGCGGCGCCAAAGAGCGCCGAGACGAGCACCTGGTTGACGCTCAACCCGAACAGCGCAACCAGCGGCAAGAGCATGAGCGATGGTCCAAAGCCATGGACCATGTATTCGCGGCAATCGGCGCTGTAGCGCGGGTTGTCGATCAGCTTGGCAAAGTCAGGGCCGCGCGGGTCATCGATCGGGACGCAGAAGCCCTGGCCGTCGTAGAGAGCGCGCTCGACCAGGTTCAGGTTGTTCGTGTACTCGACGGTCAGATCGACGTGACCGTGGATCAGGTTGTTCGCCTGGGAGACCTGGAAGTCATATGGCGTCTGGCCCGGGCCGAGCAGCCAATACACGAGGAAGGTGAGAAGGAAGACGGCAAGGCTGACCAGGACGACACGGCGCCGTTCGTATAGGTCGGCCGGAGCCGGACGCGCCGATCCGTCGCGCTCCGCAGCGATCCGCTCCGCTCCGTCAGCCATCCGGCCGAGAGTGTGGCACAGCACTACCCAAGAGGCAGGCACCACAGGTACCCAACCTATACTTCTCGGTCTGATGCGCAACCTGATTTCCCGATTTGTTGACTCCAACGACCGCGCCGTGCGCAAGCTCCAGCCGATCGTCGACGAGACCAATTCACTCGAAGAGGAGTTCGCCGCCCTCTCCGACGACGAGATCCGTGCCCGGATGATCGAGCTGCGCGAGCAGATCCGCGAGGACGCCGCGCTGACCGAGCCCGCCGATGATGAGCTCCACGCTGAATCGTCGGAGCGCCGGCGTGAGCTGCGCCGGGCGCGCCAGAAGGCCGACATCAAGCACCTCCAGGGCGTACTCGACGACGCGCTGCCGGAGGTCTTCGCCGCGGCGCGCGAGATCAGCCGGCGCAAGCTGGCAATGCGCCACTTCGACGTCCAGCTGATCGGCGGCATCGTTCTCCACGAGGGCAAGATCGCCGAGATGAAGACCGGCGAGGGCAAGACCCTGGTCGCGCCGCTCGCCGCCGCGCTCAACGCGATGTCCGGCCGCGGCGTCCACGTGGTCACGGTCAACGACTACCTGGCCAAGCGCGACCCCCAGTGGATGGGCCCCATCTACCACGGCCTTGGCCTGTCGGTCGGCGTCATCCAGCACGAGACGGCGTACGTCTACGACCCCAGCCATCGCGGCACGGACGAGCGCCTGATCAACCTGCGCCCGGTCGAGCGGCGCGAGGCATACGCGGCGGACGTCACCTACGGCACGAACAACGAGTTCGGCTTCGACTACCTGCGCGACAACATGGTCACCGAGCTCGACCAGCGAGTCCAGCGGGAGCGCTACTTCGGCATCGTCGACGAGGTCGACAACATCCTCATCGACGAGGCGCGCACGCCGCTCATCATCAGCGGCCAGGCGGCCGAGTCGGAGGACCTGTATTACCAGTTCGCGCGCCTCGTGCCGCGCCTCTCCAAGCGCCCCGAAGGACAGGAGGAAGGCGGCGATTACTTCGTCGATCTCAAGGAGCACGCCGTCGCCCCGACCGAGGAGGGCATCGACAAGATCGAGCGCCTGCTCAAGGTCGAGAACCTGTTCGACACCGACCCGCGCCTGGCGCGCCACTTCGAGCAGGCGCTCAAGGCGCACGCGCTCTACCAGCGCGACCGCGACTACATCGTCGAGAACGGCGAGATCGTCATCGTCGACGAGTTCACCGGGCGCAAGATGCCCGGCCGGCGCTGGTCGGAGGGACTCCACCAGGCGATCGAGGCAAAGGAGGGGCTGCGCGTCCAGCGTGAGTCGGTAACCCTCGCCACAATCACCTTCCAGAACTACTTCCGGCTGTACGAGAAGCTGTCGGGCATGACCGGCACGGCGCTGACAGAGCAGGAGGAGTTCTACAAGATCTACGGCCTCGAGGTGGTCGGCGTGCCGACCCACCGGCCGATGATCCGCGACGACAGCACTGACCTCGTCTTCCGCAGCGAGAACGCCAAGTTCAACGCACTCATCGATGAGGTCGAGGAGATGACCCAGGCCGGCCGCCCCGTCCTGGTCGGCACGACCAGCGTCGAGAAGAGCGAAGTGCTCTCGGAGATGCTCAAGCGGCGCGGCATCAAACACGAGGTGCTCAACGCCAAGTTTCACGAGAAGGAGGCGCCGATCGTCGCCCAGGCCGGACGCACGGGCGCGGTGACCATCGCGACCAACATGGCCGGCCGCGGCACAGACATCTTGCTCGGCGGCAACCCCGCGGGCATCGCCTCGAGCGAGCTCCATCGACAGGGCATCAACCCGGCCGAGGCGCCGCCAGAGGTGTTCGAGAACGCGCTCGAGAAGGCCAAGGCGGAGACCGCGCAGGAGCACGAGCGGGTGGTCGCCGCGGGCGGGTTGCACATCATCGGCACGGAGCGGCACGAGGCGCGCCGAATCGACAACCAGCTTCGCGGTCGCGCCGGCCGGCAGGGCGACCCGGGCTCGTCGCGCTTCTACCTGTCGCTCGAGGACACCCTCATGAAGCGCTTCGCTTCTGATCGCGTGACCGGGCTGATGGAGCGCATGGGCCTGCAGGGTGACGTGGCCCTGGAGCACGGCCTCGTGTCGCGCACCATAGAGAGCGCCCAGACTCGCGTCGAGGGCTACAACTTCGACATCCGCAAGCGCGTCGTCGAGTACGACGACGTCATCAACAAGCAGCGCGAGACGATCTACGCCGAGCGCGACAAGGTGCTCAACAACGAGGACCTGACCGACACCGTCCGGTCGTTTGTCGATGCCGAGATAGAGGCCCAGGTCGACTCCCACCTGGTCGGGTCCGAGCAGGATTGGGACTTCGACGGCCTGGCGCGCGAGATCGGTCAGATTGGCCTCGAGGGGGCTGACCTCGACGCCGACGCGCTGGCGGAGATCGGCGTGCGCGAGGACCTGATCGAGCACCTGAAGGCGGCCGTCGACGAGACTCTCGAGGCGCGTGAGAGGCAGCTCGGCCCGGAGGTGTGGGCGCAGGTCGAGCGCCTCGTCCTGCTGCGCACGATCGACACTCTGTGGGTTGACCACCTGACCGAGCTCGACGACATGCGCCGCGGCATCGGCCTGCGCGGCTATGGCGGCATCGACCCGCTGAACGAGTTCAAACGCGAGGCGTTCAAGCTGTACGAGGAGCTGCGCGGCTTCATCAGCCGCCAGGTGGCGAACACGATCTTCCGCGTCCAGGTCACCACGACCTCGCAGCCGCAGCCACAGACAACGACTGAGGCAGCGCCCGTGCGGGCGACCGCGACCGCGACGGATGGCGACGGCGCCGCGGCCGCGGCCGCGCCAGTTCTCGCCGGCGCCGCCGCCAAGGGCCTCGCCGCGGCTGTCGCCCGGCGCGGTGGGCTGCAGTTCCAGCACGGCGAACAGGTCGCCGCCGCGGGCGCGGCGCGCGGCGCCAAGCCGAGCGGGAGTGAGGGCCCCAAGCTCGGCCGCAACGATCCCTGCTGGTGCGGCAGCGGCAAGAAGTTTAAGCGCTGCCACGGAGCTTGAGCACCAGCCTGACCGCGG
>Ga0209751_10001826_pt1 | contig 21574 bp, 21 predicted proteins | sample RifCSP13_1_FD_184019 | JGI IMG/M metagenome (GOLD analysis project Ga0209751, IMG submission 184019) | Soil microbial communities from Rifle, Colorado - Rifle CSP2_sed 13_1 (SPAdes) (version 2) | ecosystem: Environmental > Terrestrial > Deep subsurface > Rock core/Sediment | place: Rifle... | reverse complement strand
CGGCGGGGGATGGGGAGGGGTCATGGACCTCTCTGGGCTTGGGGGTGCCCTCCTCGAGGTGAACCTTCAGGAGGGGCACACCGCCGCCGTCACCGCCCTGTTCCGCGACGCCCCCGCCGGCGCCGAGATCCTCCTCGTTGTGCGGCAGGTCCGCGACGGGGATCCCTGGTCCGGCCAGGTGGCCTTGCCGGGGGGGAGGGCCCGCCCCGGCGAACGCCCGTCTGAGACCGCGGCCCGCGAGATGCTCGAGGAGGTCGGGATCGACCTGCGCGACTGCGCGACGGTGCTCGGCTGCCTCCCCCTGATCGCCCCCGCGAACAAGCCGGAGATGGCGGTCGTCCCGCAGGTCGCGGTCCTCACCCGCGACGTCCCCGCGGTGTGCGGCGAAGAGGTCACCGCGGCGCACTGGGTCCCGTTCCATGCGCTCACCGCCAACGAGGTGCGCGTCGTGCGGCACCTCCACGGCGATGACCGCGAGTTCCCCGCGTTCGCCCACGGCCACTTGGAGGTCTGGGGGCTCACCCACCGCATCCTCACGGAGCTCCGGAGTCTCCTCCCGGAGTAAATGCTCTGAGGTCCCCCTTCTCCAGATAGTACGCCGTTATATACTGTCCACGAAGGTAAGGAGCGTGCGTTGATTCGCCTCGGCGCCAAAGCCCTGCCGAGGTGTCTGCAATGGAAGCGGGAAAGGGCAAGGCGTTCCGGCGGCTCGGCGCGGCCTTCTGGGTGATGGCGGCCGGGCTCGGGGTGGCGACGGCGGGACTGGCGGGCGACTTCTACGAGCACGAAATCGCGGGGTTCTCGGCGGACCTGGAGACCATCTTCGCGCCGGTGCACCTCCTGATCTTCGGGGGCATCGCGCTCTTCGGGCTCGGGTTCCTCCTGGGCGTTCGGTACTTCAGGGCGGCGGCTCGCCCGGTCCCGACATGAGGTCGCTCGCCGCGGTGAAACCGTCGACCTCCCGCCGGGGGAGGCGCTTCCTCACGGGCCCTCCCTCGGCCCGCAGGAGGTCCGCGAGCCAGGGCAGCTGCCGCGCCGAGCGCTCCGGGTCCAGGAGGACGCGGGTCTCCTCGCCGCGGACGGCGAGGAGCCCGATCCCGTCGCGCTCGAACTGCCAGCGGTGGCGGTGCGCGGTGAACGCTTGCTCCCAGGGCATCGCGACCACGGAGTAGTCCGCGGCGAGCTGGTACATCAGGGCCTGCTTCACCGCGTGGCGCCAGTCGGCCACCTTCAGCTCCACGGCGACGACGTCCTCCTTCAGCGCGAGGAGGTCGATCCACCGCGCGAGGAGGTGCGCCTCGTGGTACACCCGGAACCCGCGGCCGCGGAAGTAGGACTCCACGCGAGGGCGGAGGTCCTCCTCCAGGAGGTGCACGCCGCCGGCACGGCTCGACCGGGTATATCACCGCGAGGCGGGGGTGAGTGAACGCCGCGCGCCAGCAGATTAATGCCCCCCCTCCGATACGCCGCCCACCCAGATGGCCGAGGTCTACAAGGACTCCAAGATCTACTGCTGCTTCGCGCTGAACCGCCTCGTCGCCGCGCTGGGCATCGACCTCTACCAGGAAGGGCTGGAGGGGAAGATCGACGCCATCCTCGCGGACCGGGACGCCTTCGTGTCCAAGGAGGAGATCAAGCACGAGATCCGCTCGAACCACTACATGACGAACAAGGTCGTCGAGCAGCTCCTCGCGGACGGCTTCGTCACCGTGGAGGCCCTCGAGGGCCGCTACCGCATCCGGATCACGAAGGCGGGAGTCCTCCACATCCGGAAGTACAACGAGTTCTACCGGCGGATCTACGCGGAGCAGATCCGGGACCATTACAAGTACTCGGGCCTGCCCTATTGGTTCCGCTAGAAGGCGGTGTCGGAGATGAAGGGCACGAAGTCATACGTGCCGTCTGGGGATTCCGAGATGACTTCAAGGGAGCAGCGGTGCCTCGCACCCAACCGCTCGTAGTTGACGACCTCAGACGTCACGTACTCGTAGGCGGCGCGGTCGACGGCCTGGTCCTTCCCTTCCCGCCACAAGCCGATGACCCGCGCGGGGGGCGTCTTCAGGGCCGCGCACGCATCCTCCGCGGCGCGCTTCAGGGCCTCGAGGTCCTCGCGCGTCGGCGGCTGCGGGAAGGTCCGCACGATTACCGCGAAGCCCGGCGGGCCCCAGAAGGACCCTGGGACGCCGACGAAGGCGTCGAACTGGTGGAGGGCCCCGGAGTAGCCGCGGATCGACGCGGGGACACGCACGTACTCCCGACGCACGGCGCGGAACCGGGGGCTGCGCATGGCGAGGTGCGCGAGGAGCCGCTCCACGGGGGTGTTCCCTGCGGGAATGCGGACGGCAGGGTCCTCGTCGCGGACGCTGCGAATCACGCGGTGGCGGAGCCCGTAGTACTCGAGGAAGCGCCGGAGGTCCGCGAGGAGTTCGAGGACCACCATCCCCAGGTAGAACAGCCCGACGAGGAGGAGCCCTGGGACGATCGCGAGGAGCAGGACAAGGGGTGCGGCGGTGAAGATGGCAAGCGCCGTAAGGATCGTCCGCACGGCGCGGTCCGCGGTGAGCCGCCGCAGGAGGAGGAAGAGGTAGACGAGGAGGAGGAGCGGAACGGCGAGGATCGGGCCGAGGAGCGGAGGGAGCGCGAGGAGGACGATCACGAGCGCGTCGATGACGAGCCAGACGGAGACGAAGACGCGCGTGTAGATGACGACCTTGCGGATCTTGGGGAGGCGCTCGTTCACGTCCTCGGCGAGGTCGAAGATCGCGGAGATGGGGTTCTCGACCGCGCGGACGTCCCCGCGGTGCACGCGGTCCCGTCGCGGTCGCGAGTACTTAAAGGGCTAGGGAAGACTCTTCGCGAACTCTGTTCCGCGGCCCTATAGGAGCCCCCTCCGGAATCCACCGGACAAGGTGCGAAACATGGCCTGGACACAGGGAATCGCGCTCGCCTTCGCCCTGCTCCTCGCGGGGACGGCGGGCACGGGTGTCGCCAGCGCGGGAACGAACGATGTGGACGACCACGTGCGCCTGGAGACGGGCACGCTCGAGGACTGGGGCGGCGGGGACTACGTGGCGTTGAACATGACGCAGAACGGGACGCTCGCGTTCTTCGGCGTCGTGTACGGCACGGAGGAGTACCCCAATGCGATCGTCCTCGTGTCCGCCTACATCCAGTACCTCGGGGGCGCGGAGGTCGTGGACGAGCACGGCGGGCTCATGGCCGCCGCCCTGCCCATCCCCGTCCTCACCGCGCACGCCCAAGTGCTCGCCTTCCTCGTCGAGTTCAACGACACGGGCTATCCGGCCCCGGGCGGCCGCGTCGGCGCGGGGAACGGGCTGTTCGACTTCTCGCGCACGGGCTCGGGCCTCGAGGACTTCGACCTCACCGCCACGGAGCCCCTGTACAAGGCCGTCGACCTCCGCCGCGCCTGGGAGCGCTCCGAGATCACCGAGGTGGAGAAGAACGACCACATGAAGTCGTGGGAGTTCGCCCTGACGACCCGCGACGCACTCTACACTCGGATCTGGGACAACGGCGAGCCCGTGGAGGGCGAGCTGGGCCGCGAGGGCACGCCCGCCGACGGCGTCGTCGAGAAGGTCGAGTTCCGCTTCCACGTCGGCGTCGACGTGACCCCGGAGAACGTGCAGGTCCCCTGGTACCGCGTGACCCTCGGCGAGGACAACGAGATCCTCGACTCGAAGGAGGTCGGGAAGAAGCTCTACAAGGGCGTCGGCCTCCAGGCCGACTTCAAGTACGACCACCTCATCCAGGGCTGGGACTTCACCGCGAAGTCGGAGAGCTCCCGCCTCATGCTGGAGTCCTTCATCGGCTTCGGGACGTTCGTCCCCGACATCGTCCAGCGCTGGATGGACGTGGAGTTCGGCGCGGGCTACATGGACGATTACTCCGTCGCCGAGGTGGAGACCTTCACCGGCGGCCCGGAGGACCTCGCCGGCGTCGACGACATCCCGGACGAGGCGACGCTGCTCACGAAGGACGCCATCGTCTTCAAGGACCGGTGGCACAAGAACGGGGAGGTCTCCTGGGTGAGCGACGTCGAGGTGGACGGGAAGCCGGACAAGATGGCCTTCCAGATCCACGCCGGCGACGTTGACGTGATGGAGCGCGGGGAGAACGACGACGGGGCCTTCCACGGCGCCGTCCTCGTCGGCGGCTACATCTACCCGGCGGGCGAGGACCTGTTCCACGACCCCGCGTTCACCGCCTCCGCGGTGATCGTGGACATCCGCGTGGAGCTCGGGTTGCTCCCCCTCCTCGTGCTCGCGGCGGCCGTCGCCTCGGTCGTGCTTATCGCGGGAATCGGGGCGGCCCTCGTCGCCGTCCGGCGGCGGGAGCGGGCTCTGGCCCCCGGCTACGGCGTGACCTGACCCTCGACTCGGGAGTGTGAAGGAGGGGCCCGACCCCCGGGCCCCTCCGGATTCCTATGGCGCCCTCGTGCGCACGGGGGCGTTGGAACCGCGGCTTCCTCGGGCGTCTAGCCGAACTCCGCCTGGACGTACTTGTCGTCGTCCATGAGGAGAACGCACCAGGGGTCCGTCCCCGTGCAGTCCCCGGACCAGCCGACGAACGTCGATCCCGGATCCGGCACTGCGGTGAGGTTCACCACCGTCCCCCGTGTGAACTGCGCCCAGCAGTCCGTGTTGTTGCTGCCCGGATTCGGCCACTGCTGCGGGAGGTGGCAGTCGATCCCCGCCGGGTCGCTCGTGACGTTCCCGCTGCCCGTCATGTTGTTGCCGGAGACGTACAGCCCCGGGGCGCGCGTGAACTGGGCGTACACCCAGTGGTCCCGGTCCATGAGGAGCGCGCACGTCGTGTTGTTCCCCGCGAAGCCGCAGTCCGCGCCCCAGGCGACGAAGCTCTCGTTGAAGTCGGGAGTCTCCGTGAGTGTCACGTTCGCGTCCCGCGCGAACTGGGCCTTGCAGACCCCGCTCCAGTTCCCGCCGCCCGTGTAGTCCCCGCCGTGGCAGTCGATCCCGGGCGGGTCGCTCGTCACGGTCCCGTTCCCGTAGACGTACACGGTGAGGTCGTAGAAGGCCTGCGTGAACGCCGCGGAGGCGGTCCGGTCCGCGTCCATGGTCAGCGAACAGGTCGCGCTCGTCCCCGCGGAGGAACAGTCGCCGCCCCAGCCGAGGAAGCTCTCCCCGGGGTCCGGGCTCGCGGTGAGGTTCACCGCCGTGCCGGACCGGTACCACGCGGTGCAGTTCCCGCCGGTCTTCCGACAGTCGATGCCGGCGGGGTCGCTCGTCACCGTCCCGTTGCCGGAGACGGAGACGTGGAGCCGGTACTCGATGAAGGGGTAGTCCTCGGTCTCCCCGATGGCGTACTCGCCCGTCCCGGTGTAGTTCGAGATCGCGGCGCCCGTGAGGGTCACGCGCATCCACGTCTGCCCGTCCCACGAGGCGTCCGTCTCGATGGCCCCGGACTTCCCCTGGGGCACGCTGACCGCGAGGTTCTGGACCACCCAGTCCCCGCCCTCCGCCCAGCCCCCGTCGCTCGCCTGGTCGACGAGCACGTTGAGGTACAGGCTCCCGGCCCAGTTCCAGTTCGAGACGCGGATCTTCAGGGGGTCGCCGGAGAGCACGGAGTCGTCGTACAGGTCCTTGTTGGGGACGTTCGCATCGTCCTCGTCGTCCGCCCAAGGCCCGAGCCAGGCGCGGCAGATGTTCAGGTGGCGGGCCCCGTCGCTCGCGAGCAGGGAGGGGTAGGTCGGATCGTCCGCGTCGCCGAAGTCGGTCCCGCAGGTCGTTGGCGGCTTGTCCACGTTCCACCAGGAGAAGTGGTCCGTGAGGAACTGGGCGTAGACCTCGCCCGAGTAAAGCCCGCGCCGGAGGGACGCCTCCTGGCCCTCCGGGATGCTGAATCCGGCGGCGTCCACAAGGAGGCCGTTCGCCTCGCGCACCCAGTACCCGCTGGCATAGTTCAGGGAGTAGATGGGCGTGTCGATCACGCCGTTCCCGGGCTGGAGGTCCTCCAGGTCCACCCACTGCGATTCGGGCACGCGGAGACGGACGGTGGCGGGAGGGGACACTTCGGTCACGAGGTTCCCGTTCGTGTCCAGGGCGGAGATCCAGAGGAAGACGACGTTGTTGATTGGGTTCGAGGTGCCCTCGGCGAGGTTCCCCGGGAACACGTCGGGCTGCTCGTCGGCGACGTAGGAGCGCGCCCACACGGAGGCCATCGTCGGCGGGACGCCACTCACCGTGACCCGGCCGTCCGCGCTCGTGGCGGTGCTCCCTGCGAGGGCGAGCTGCCTGCCCGCCGGGTTCGGGAGGACGATGCGGCCGACGTCGACCGCGCCCTCCCCCGTCTGCGGGATGCTCCAGCGGAAGCCGGTCGCGGGAGGCTCCCCCGAGCGCGCGTACGTGGCCTTGGCGAGGACGCGCACGGGGAACTGCGGGGTCACTTTCACGGTGTACCGCCCGTCGCCGCCGGTGACGCCCGTCGCCGCGGCGGAGCCGTCCTCCGCGCGGACGGTGACCGGGGCGCCGGGGGCGGGGGCGCCGTTGTCGAGCTCGACGAGCCCGGTGACGTAGAGGGGCGTTGCGGCGGGCACGATCAGGGCCTGCGGGGTCAGCGAGACCTCGGCGGACTCTGCGGACTCCCCATCCATGTTGTAGGCGGTGACCCGCACGTAGTAGGTCGCCCCGTTGACGAGGCCCGAGATGGTGTACGGGCTGGCCACGTTGGCGAGCTTCTGGCCCCCGGCCTTCGCGGCGTAGTTGTCCTTCCCCACGCCCGGCTCGGAGGCCGTGTAGAGGTGGTATCCGACCGCGCCCCCGGAGGCACTCCAGGACACCGCGATGAAGGCGTCTCCCGCCACGGCCTCGACAATGGCCGGCGAGGCGGGCGGATTGGGTTCCTGCGTGGGACCAGGAGGCGGGTTGCCGCGGGGGGTCGCCAGGAGGACCCCGACGGCCACCGAGGCCAGGACCACCGCGACCGCCACCACCGCGGCGACGTAACGCTTCTTCGTCGTTGCTGACGCTGCCCCAGGGACACCGCCCTCGCTCATAGTCTCCCAGACCCCAAGCGCACCCGGCCAAAAAGGCGATTCTGGTACGGTTTTCGGCGGGACGATGAGGCTTTTGGTACGAGCTTTTGCCACGGCCCGATTCGTGTCCCCGACCGCGTGCACCGCGGCGCTGTCTTCCCGATTCGCCAGGCCTCACGAGTCCAGGTACGCGTAGAACTCGTAGGGACTCGGCCGGAGGGAGGTCTGCAGGTGCTCGTGGAGCTTGATGTCCGTGTAAGTGTCGATCACGTCCTGCGTGAAGACGCCCTTGAGGAACATGTAGTCAGTGAGCAGGTAGTCGACGGCCTCCTTCAGGCTCCCCGGGAGCTCCCGGATCCCGTACTCCTTGCGCTTCGCCGGCGTCAGCTTGTAGATGTCCTCGTCCACGGGGTCGCCGGGGTCGGTCTTCTTCTTGATCCCGTCGATGCCCGCGGAGACCATCGCCGCGAAGGCGAGGTAGATGTTGCAGCTGGGGTCCGGGGTGCGGTACTCCAGGCGCTTCGCGTGCTCCACGCCCGTGTAGTAGATCGGGACGCGGACGTTCGCGGAGCGGTTGTGCTTCGACCACGCAATGAAGACGGGGGCCTCGAACCCCGGGACGAGCCGGCGGTAGGAGTTCGTCGTCGGGTTCGTGAAGGCGCAGAGGGCCCGCGCGTGCTCGAGGAGCCCGCCCACGTAATACCGGCCCGTCTGGGAGAGTTCCGCGTACTCGTCGTTCGGGTCGTAGAAGGTGTTCTTCCCCTTGTTCCACAGGGACTGGTGGACGTGCATCCCGCTCGCGTTGTCGCCGAAGATTGGCTTCGGCATGAACGTGCACATCTTCCCCATACGGGCGGCCACGTTCTTGAGGACGTACTTGTACGTGACCACCTTGTCCGCCATCGGCACGAGCTCGTCGTACCGGATGTTGATCTCCCCCTGCCCTGCGGTGGCGACCTCGTGGTGGTGGGCCTCCAGGGGGATGTCGAACACCTCTTGGAGGATCCGCCCCGCCTCGTTGCGGAAGTCCACTAGGGTGTCCACGGGGGGTGCGGGGTAGTAGCCCTCCTTGAACCGGATGGGGAAGTGGTGACCGTCCTCCCGCGACCAGGGGGATTCCGCGGACTGGATCTCGTAGCCGCACCCGGCCCACGGGTTCCGCACCGCGTCCGGGGTGGGGAGCATCCTCACGCCGTCGAAGACGAAGAACTCCAGCTCCGGGCCCCAGTAGGAGGTGTCCCAGCCGTTGTCCGCGGCGTACTTCGCCGCCTTCTGCGCGAGGAAGCGGGAGTCGCGGGAGAAGCGCTCGTGCGACCCGCCCTCGTAGACGTCGACGATGAGGCGCGCCGTCTTGTGGGCGTCGTCGTACCAGGGGAGGACGTTGTACGTGCTCGGGTCGGGGTAGAGGAGCATGTCGCTCTCGTGGATCTCCTTGAAGCCCTTGATCGAGGACCCGTCCAGCTTCCCGATGCCGTCCCGGAAGTCGTCCGTGGTCACAGTGTCCGCGGGGACGGTGATGTGCTGGAGCCCTCCGAGGAGGTCCACAAACTCCAGGTCGAGCCACTTCACGCCGTCCTTCTTCACGCTCGCCAAGACGTCTGCCGGCTTCCATGAGGGCTTCTTCGTCGCCATGCGCGGACCTCCCGGGGTGAGGACAACCCGCCGGGGTTGCCAACGGGATGTCCGCATTGGTCTGGTCATATATAACGGTTCTTCGCGTACAATCGAACATATGGCCGTCGCCATGCTAGTTTGCTCGACGAACGTTCGATTCAACCGCGTCGCGCGCAACCTTTTTAGCCACTCATCCACTGCCGCCATCCATGAAGCGGGAGGCGGAGGCGGCCGTTTCGCTCGATGAACTGGACGTGCGGATCCTCCGGGCGCTCACCGCGGACGCGCGGAAGTCCTATCGGGAGGTCGCCCGGGCGCTCGGGGTGTCCATCGGCACCGTCAGCAGCCGCGTGAGGCGCATGGAGGCGGCTGGGGTGATCACCGGCTACGCCCCGCTCATCGAGCCGAAGCGACTCGGGTACGACATCGTCGCCGTGATCGGGATCAAGATCAGCCGAGGGAAGCTGCTCGAGGTGCAGAAGCGCCTCGCGCGCGAGGAGCGTGTGTTCGGGGTCTACGACGTGACGGGGGAGTGGGACTCCATCCTCATGGCGCGGTTTCGGAACACGCGGGAGATGGACGCCTTCGTGAAGAAGCTCTCCGCTACGGAGAACGTGGAGCGGACGTACACCCAAGTCGTCCTCAACGTGGTGAAGCACGAGCCGCGCGTGCCCGTGTAGGTACGGGGTGCCCTCGGCATTCCATGGGACGCCCGAGGCAACCTTTATCCACCGGAGGCGACGTTAGCCGCCCTGAGGAGGAGCGTATGGGGAGCCTGCTGAACTTCGACTTGAACCGAGAGCTCCTGTTCGACCCCAACCGCGAGCTGGACATCCACGCGGACAGGGACCTGCTCTTCGATTCGGACCGCCCCCTGGCCTTCGACCCGAACCGGGACCTCGGGTTCGGCAAGCGCGGGATTGTCTTCCGCGGCTTCGTTTGTCCAGTCTGCGCCGCGCAGGTCACCGAGACGCAGCCTTCTTGCACCGAGTGCGGTGCCGTCTTTACTCCGGGGGCGGGCGCGCCCCCGAAGCCGAAGACGCCGCCCGTCAAGGCTCCGCCGCGCCGCCCGACGCGAAAACCGCCTGTCGCGCCCGTCGGCCCGCCACCCAAGGCCGCGCCCCCTCCAACCTCCCAACCGCCGGCCCCCGCGCCCAAGCACTCCGCGGCCCAGGGGAGCTGCAGCCGGTGCGGTGCGCGCGTCCTCGTTTCGGACACGTTCTGCTGGAACTGCGGGGCGAAGTTCGCCCCCGCGGAGAAGGTCAAGCTCACGCCGAGACCCGACCAGCCCAAGGCCACGAAGGAGTGGAAGGAGACGGGGAAGGACATGAAGGAGTTCCTCGAGAGGTGAGAAATGCCTGCCGCGACCGTCCTCGGACTGAGCCCCTACCTGTGGATCATGATCATCTTCCTTGTCCTCTTGGTCGTAGTCCTGGTTGTCGGGGACTTCGGCGGTGCCGATCACGATGTCGATGTAGGAGGGGACATTTCTGGCCTCTCACCACTCAGCCTCCCCGTTGTCGCCATGTTCGGCACAACTTTCGGCGGGATTGGGGCGCTGCTCGATACACTCGACCTGCCAACGGTGGCGGTCGTCGGTGTCGCGGTGCTGTTCGCTGCGGCTCTTGCGGGCGGCATGTACTTCGCGATGGTGCGCCTCTTCGTCAAGGGTCAGGTGTCCAGCGATGTCGTGCCTGCCGAACTCGTTGGCCAGGAGGCTAACGTCCTGATTCCGATTTCCCCGGGCCAATCAGGGCAAGTTCTCGTCATCACCGCAGCCAGAGGGCGGACCCTCCTTTCGGCCGTCTCCTCGGAGGAGATCAAGACCGACGAGGCGGTGGTGATAGAAGGGGTCGTGGGAGACGCGGTGAGAGTCCGTAAGGTAAAGGTGAGCTAGAATGGCAGGAGAAGAGTGGACAATCGCTATCGTGCTTGGACTGGTTGTCGGAGTCGTAGCAGCCCCGCTTATCTACAAAAACCGATACAAGCGGGTTCCGCCGAACATGGCTTTGGTCGTGTATGGACGGAAGGTCAAGCAGGTGGGTGCCAGGGGGTACAGCGTCATCTCTGGAGGCGGGAGGTTTGTCCTGCCCTTGGTTGAAGACGTCGCGTGGCTTCGCCTTGACGTTCGAACCCTTGATGTCGTCGTGAACGAGATCGTTACGGACGTTCAACGCAGCGGGGCAAGAATCAACATCAGAGCTGTGGCTCAGGTGAAAATCTCCAGCGATCTCACAACCTTGCTCACCGCGGCTGAGAACCTCCTCGGCAAGCCGGATCAAGAGGTCAATGAGATCGCCTTGAAAACTGTTGAGGGTCATGTCCGTGGCATCTGCGCGACGCTCACCGTCGAGCAAATCAACTCGGACCGGGACTCCATCGCCTCGAAGATTCAGGGGCTGGCCGGGAACGATCTCAAGAACATGGGCATCGAGATTCGCTCGTTCGTGATCAAGGAGATCGAGGATGAGTACGGGTACCTGGCCGCCCTCGGTGTGAAGAGGACCGAAGAGGTCAAGCGCGACGCGCGCATGGGGAAGGCGAACGCGAACCGCGAGGCGACCATCGCCGAGGCTCGTGCCGCCCAGGAGGCCGAGAAGGCGAACGCGGACGCCGAGGCCCAGGTCGCCGTCTTCCACCGGGACCGCGACATCACGCGGCAGAAGGCGGAGACCCAGGTCGAGGTCGAACGGGCGAACAAGGAGATCGCCTTCAACCTCCAGACCGCCACCCGCCAGCAGGAGCTTGTGGTGGAGCAGAAGCGCATCGACATCCGTGCGAAGGAGCAGGAGGTCCTTGTCCAAGTGCAGGAGGTCCGCCGCCGCGAGCAGGAGCAGGCCGCGGCCCTGGTGGTGCCCGCCAAGGCCGCGGCCGACGCCGTGGCCGCCCAGGCGGACGGCGAGAAGCGCCGCCTCGTCATCACCGCGGAGGGCGAGAAGGAGCGCGCCATCCTGGTGGCGGAGGGCGAGAAGGAGCGCCTCTCCCGCGTCGCGACGGGCGAGGCCGAGCGCATCCGCCAGGAGGGCACGGCGCAGGCGGACATCATCCGCCTCACGGGCGAGGCGGAGGCCTACGCGATCCGCGCGAAGGGGCTGGCCGAGGCCGAGGCGATGGCGAAGAAGGCCGCGGCCTGGGAGATGTACGGCAAGGCCGCCATCACCCAGCTCATCGTGGAGAAGCTCCCCGAGATCGTCCTGAACGCGGCGAGGCCCCTGGAGAACACGGAGAAGCTGATCATCATGGGCGAGCGCGGCCCGGCGAACCTCGTCGGGAGCGTCGTGGAGATCGCGGCGCAGGGGCCCGCCCTGGTGAAGGCCCTCACGGGCATGGACATCTCCGAGCTCGCGGGGAAGCTGAAGGACATCATGAAGTAGGCGGGCGACGGCCCGCCCTCTTCCCTTTTGTGGAGGGAGCCACGCGGCGAAGATGGAATGGTCTCAGGGGCAGACGGCGGAGACCGCCGTCGAGGTCTGGGGCATGGAGTCCCTCTTCACGGCGGTGCTCGACGCGATCCTCTCGGACACCGACGACGTCGCGCGCGTGATGCAGCAGCTCGGGCTGCTGCGAATCGGGGCGTCTGCGGCGTCGGGTCAGGGACCTGGGAGATAGGCCCTGGGCCGCCTACGGCTGCGGAGGCGGTGCCGTCATCACGACGACGTCCTTCACCGCCTTCATCCCCTGGAACGGCAGGAGGATCCGCCCCTGCGCGTCCGTCTTGAAGAGGCGGGTCTCCACCTCCTCCGCGGGGATCACGAGGACGTCGGCGATCTTCCCGCTCCTCGTGTCCATCATGAAGTTGTTCAGCATCCCCAGGATCTGCCCGTCCTGGGTCATCACGGTCTTGCCGATGAGCTCGGTAGCGAACTTCCTGGCCAATCCCATCACCTTCGGGGTGGACGCATCCGAGTCCGCGTATTTAGGATTAACCCAGAGGCGCGCCGTGACCGCGGTTCCGGGGCTCCGTTGCGCCCGTGCCCGAATTTATGTGATGATGATAACATGAACTGACCGACGGTGCGGTCGCCTCACCCAGTCCCGCCCCACGGTGTTCGTGAGCCTAGCGGTAGTAGACGACCTCTTCCTTCTCCCGCGCCCCGCTCCGCATCATCTCCTTCCCGATGCGGTCGTAGAAGCGGAGGGTCTCCTCGTCGACGGAGGGGTGGACCTGCTTGATGGCCTCCTCGAAGTGCGACGTGGTGACTTCGGCGGCCTTCGGGTCCTTGCGCAAGGCCACCATGGCGGCCTCCCGGCAGAGTGACTCGATGTCCGCGCCCGTGTACTGGTCGAGCTCCTTGGCCAGGGGGGCGAGGTCGACGTCCTTCAGCGGCATGCTCTTCGTGTGGACGCGGAGGATGGCGAGGCGAGCTTTCTCGTCGGGGACGGGGATGAGAACGAGGCGGTCGAAGCGGCCGGCGCGCAGGAGCGCGGGGTCCACCATGTCGGGGCGGTTCGTCGCCGCGATGACGACGACGCCCTCCATGCTCTCGAGGCCGTCCATGGAGGTGAGGAGCTGGTTCACGACGCGCTCCGTGACCCCATCGTCCATCCCGGTGCCACGGCGGTGGCCGATGGCGTCGATCTCGTCGAGGAAGACGATGCAGGGGGCGACCTGCCGCGCCTTCTTGAAGATCTGGCGGACGGCCTTCTCGCTCTCCCCCACCCACTTCGACATGACTTCTGGGCCCTTGATGGAGATGAAGTTCGCCTCGCTCTCGTTGGCCACCGCCTTGGCCAGGAGCGTCTTCCCCGTGCCCGGCGGGCCGTAGAGGAGGATGCCGCGCGGGGGACGGATCCCGAGGCGCTCGAAGGACTCCGGCTCCTTGAGGGGCATCTCGACGGCCTCGCGCAGTCTCGCCTTCACTTCCTCGAGGCCGCCGATGTCGTCCCAGCGCACGTGGGGGACCTCGACGAGGACCTCGCGCATCGCCGAGGGCTCGGCCTCCTTGAGGGCGTCCTTGAAGTCCTCGCGGGTCACCCGCATCTTCTCGAGGATCTCCGGCGGGATGGGGTGGTTCAGGTCGATCTCGGGCAGGTAGCGGCGGAGGGTCTTCATGGCGGCCTCGCGGGCCAAGGCGGCGAGGTCGGCGCCGACGAAGCCGTGGGTCAGGTTCGCCAGCTCCGAGAGGAGATGGTCGCGAACGGTGTCGTCCCCCTCGATGGGCATGCCGCGCGTGTGGATCTGGAGGACCTCCTTCCGGCCGTTGCGGTCCGGGACGCCGATTTCGATCTCGCGGTCGAACCGCCCGGGGCGGCGCAGCGCGGGGTCGATGGCCTCGTCGCGGTTCGTCGCCCCGATGACGATGACCTGGCCGCGGCCGCTGAGGCCGTCCATGAGCGTGAGGAGCTGGGCGACGACGCGGCGCTCCACCTCGCCGGTGACCTCCTCGCGCTTCGGCGCGATGCTGTCCAGCTCGTCGATGAAGAGGATGCTCGGGGCGTTCTTCTGCGCCTCCTCGAACTTCTCGCGCAGGCGCTCCTCGGACTGCCCGTAGTACTTCGACATGATCTCCGGGCCCTGGATGGAGTAGAAGTTCGCCCCGGCCTCGTTCGCCACGGCCTTCGCGATGAGCGTCTTCCCCGTGCCGGGGGGCCCGTAGAGGAGCACGCCCTTCGGGGGGTCGATGCCGAGGCGCTCGAAGAGCTCCGCGTGCTTCAGGGGGAGCTCGATCATCTCGCGGACCTTCTGGAGCTCCTCCTTGAGCCCGCCGATGTCCTCGTAGGTCACCGTGGCGGTGAGGACCTCGCCCTCGCGGACGGGCTCCTCCTTCATGTCCACGACGGTCTCCTCGGTGATCTGGACGATGCCCTTCGGCGTCACCTTGATTACCATGAAGGGCAGGGCGCCCCCCATGAGGGCGATCCCCGGGACGATGACGACGTCCCCCTTCGTGAGGGGGCGCTTCAGGAGCCCGCGCTTCACGAAGTTCTCGATGCCCTGGCCGAAGGAGATCTTGTGGCCCTCCGAGATGATCGGCGCGATCGTGATGCGCTCCGCGCTGAAGACCTCGGCCTTCCGGACCTCAACCTTGTCCCCGATGGAGACGCCGATGTTCCGGCGGACCAGCCCGTCGACGCGGACGATCCCCTTCCCCTCGTCCTCCTGCATCACGCGGAAGAGCTTCGCCGCGGAGTTCTTCTTCCCGGTGATTTCGACGATGTCCCCCACGTCGACGCCGAGGGCGAGGCGGCTCTTCGTGTCGATGCGGGCGCGTCCCAGGCCGACGTCCGACTGCGGCGCCTCAGCTACCTTGAGGATGATCTTCTCGACCACGTCTCGGCCTACCCGGACGGACGTACTTATGGGTTATGCTGACATGCACGAATCCTGAGAATACCGGCGGCGGGGGATGCCCCGAGGGGTCACCGCCGCTTCCGGTGGCGGTCCACCGCCTCCGCCAGGGTCAGGTGTCCCAGGGCGACCTCGCGCGCCAGCGCCCGCGTGATGGTGACCTCACCGCCACTCCCGAGGCGGCTCCGGCGCTGGATCTCCCGGAGCTCCCCCGGGGTCGGCTCCGCGGGGTGGCGCCCTTCTACACGCGTCCCGCGGGCGGCGATCTCCGCGGCGGCGTCCAGGTCGGGCTGGGCAGTGCGCCTCGTCGTCCCCTTCTCGTCGACGATCTCGACGGGGAAGCCCTCCCCCGCGAGAGCCTTCACGATGCGGTTGCGGTTCGTGGGGTCGCCGTGGCCCACCCGTACACGGACGCGGTCGGCAGGGAAGTTTCGGGACGCGCCCCGGGCCAGGCCCGCGACCTCCTCGGGGCTCCGGGCCTGGCGGCGGTCAAGCACCTCCCCGTCGCCGACGACGGCGACGCCGGGCCGGGCTCCCGGGTCCACGCCGATCACGAGCTCCCGCCACCGCTCCATCCCGCGGGCGAGCTGGACGGCGCGAGCGATCCCGTCGTCCACGTCCCCGCAGGCGACGACGCGGGGGAAGCGCACGCGGGGCGCCTCCCTCGGCGAGGTGAGGACGGCCCCGGTGCCGGAGGGCACGGGGTCCCCGGTGCGTAGGGTACGGAACGGGAGATCGCGGGCCCGCAAGGCCGCGATGAGGTCGTGGTAGAGGCGGAAGTCCTCCGTGGCGACGACGAGCGGGCGCTGCACCGGGCGGGCATTCCCCGGTGCCGCCATAAGCCCTGTGTCCCGGGATGGATTTTGATAAGCGTCCCACAGATGTTAAGTCATGACACGTTATATCAGGGTCCGAAGTGAGCACGCTCGTCAAGGAGGCCCTGATCGTCGGCGTCGCCGCCGCGGCGATCGCCGCGCTGTTCCTCGCCTTCCACGCCTTCTCCCTGCTCGCCCGCCTCCCGTGACGTCCTACTTCAGGCGGTCGAAGAACCCCTTCCGTTCGCTGTTCGGCGAGGCCGCCAGTCTCTCCAGGGTCCGCCGCTCCTCCGCGGTGAGGTTCCGCGGGGTCACGAGGACGACGCGGGCGTAGAGGTCACCCCGCTCGTGGGTTCGCACGTCCGGCAGGCCCTTTCCCCGGATGCGGAAGAGGGTGTGCGTCTGGGTCCCAGCGGGGACCTTCACTGTGGCCGTAGAGTCCAGCGTGTCCATCTTGACCTCGCCGCCGAGGATGGCGGTGTAGACGTCGAGCGGGACGTCCGTGTAGAGGTCGCTCCCCTCTCGGGTGAACCGGTCGTCGGCCCGGAAGTGGAGCGTGATGTAGAGGTCCCCGGGACGGCCCCCCCGGCCGCCCGGCTGCCCCTTCCCCCCGAGCCGCAGCCGGAGCCCGTCGAAGGCCCCCTCGGGGACCTCGACGCTCAGCAGGCTCACCCGGTCGATGCGCCCCTCCCCCTTACACTCCGGGCAGAGGGTCTCTGCCAGGGCGCCCCTTCCGCGGCACTGCCCGCACGTCGTGATGGAGACGAACTGCGCGTACCCCCGCGCCTGGACGTTCCGGATCTGGCCAGCGCCTTTGCACCGCGGGCAGGTCGTCAGCTCCGCCCCCTTCGCCCCGGTTCCCTTGCAAGCCCGGCAGGACTCCGAGTGGGGCACGCGGAGCTGCCGGCGCGTCCCCTGCAGCACGTCCTGGAGGGTGACCTCCATGTCCGCGTAGAGATCCTGTCCCGGTCGAGGGCCCGCGGCATGTCTGCCGCCGAAGACGCCGTCGAAGATGCTCCCGCCGAAGAACTGTCGGAACAGGTCGCTCCCGAAGATGTCCTCGACGTCCCCTTGGTGGGTGAACCGCGACCAGTCGAAGCCAGACCCACCCCAGACGCGCTGCTCGATGCCGGCATGCCCGTACTGGTTGTACAGGGCGCGCTTCTCCTCGTCGATGAGGACCTCGTAGGCCTCCGAGAGCTCCTTGAACTTCTCCTCGGCGGCCCTGGGGTCTTCCTTGTTCAGGTCCGGGTGGTGCTGCTTCGCGAGGCGGCGGTACGCCTGCTTGATTATGTCCTTGGAGGCGCCGCGGGGGACCCCGAGGACGTCGTAGTAGTCGCGCTTCGCCATGGGTCACCCGCGGGCGGCGCCTAGGGTCCGCCCTTGTCCTCCGTGAAGTCTGCGTCGACCACGTCTCCGTCCTTCGGGCCCGCTTCCCCCTCCTTCGGCGGGGGGGCGGCGCCCTGGGCCTTCTGGTAGATCTCCACGCCGACCTTCTGGGACTCCTTCTGCAGGTCCTCCGTGCGGCGCCGGATGTCGTGGATGTCCTTGCCCTCCAGGGCTTTCCTGAGGTCGTCGACCTTCCCCTGGAGGGACTTCCGCAGGGCCTCCGAGACTTTGTCCCCCAGTTCCCCCAGCATCTTCTCCGTGGAGTAGACGAGGGCGTCCGCGGCGTTCCGCGTTTCCGCCTCCTCGCGGCGGCGATGATCCTCCTCAGCGTGCTCCCCCGCCTCCTTGACCGCCTTGTCGATCTCGCCCTTCTCCATGCGCTGGGGGGCGACGATGGTCAGCTTCTCCTCCTTCGCAGTGCCGAGGTCCTTCGCCTTCACGTTGAGGATCCCGTTCGCGTCGAGGTCGAAGGTGACCTCGATCTGCGGGAGGCCGCGCGGCGCGGGCGGGAGGCCGCGGAGGTAGAACCGCCCGAGGGACGTGTTCCCCTCGGCCATCTCGCGCTCGCCCTGGAGGACGTGGACCTCCACTTGGGCCTGGCCGTCGGCGGCGGTGCTGAAGACCTGGCCCTTCCGCGTGGGGATCGTCGTGTTCCGATCGATGAGCTTCGTGAAGATGCCGCCGAGGGTCTCGATGCCGAGGGAGAGCGGCGTGACATCGAGCAGGAGGATGTCCTTGACCTCCCCGCTAAGGACGGCCGCCTGGATGGCCGCGCCGAGGGCGACGCACTGCATGGGGTCGACGCCGCGCTCCGCGCGCTTCCCCAGGATCTTCTCGAAGCGCTCGCGGACCACGGGCATCCGCGTCGGGCCGCCCACGAGGATGACGTTGCCCACGTCCTCGAACTTCCACCCCGCGTCCTTGAACGCTTGGCGGATGGGCGCGTCGACGCGCGCGAGGACGGGCTCGACGAGCTCCTCAAGCTTCGCCCGGGTGATCTTCTGCTCGAAGTGGAGGGGTTTTCCGCCCTTCTCCGCGAGGTAGGGGAGGTTGATCGTCGTCTCGACGGTCCCGCTGAGCTCGATCTTCGCCTTCTCTGCGGCGTCCTTGAGTCGCTGCATCGCCTGGCGGTTCGGGCGCAGGTCGACGCCCTCTTTCTTCGCGAACCCGTCGGCGAGCCAGTCGATGATCGCGGCGTCCATGTCCATGCCGCCGAGGGCCGTGTCCCCGCTCGTCGCCTTGACCTCGAACACCCCCTCCCCCGTCTCCATGAGGGTGACGTCGAACGTCCCGCCGCCGAGGTCGAGGACGCAGATCCTCGCCTCCCCGCCCTTCTTGTCCAGCCCGTAGGCGAGCGCCGCGGCGGTGGGCTCGTTCACGAGCCGGAGGACCTCCAGGCCCGCGATCGTCCCGGCGTCCTTCGTCGCCTGGCGCTGGTTGTCATTGAAGTAGGCGGGGACGGTGATTACGGCCTGCTTCACCGGCTCCCCGAGGAACGCCTCGGCGTCCGTCTTGATCTTCCGCAGCACCATGGCGGAGATCTCCGGCGGGGTGTACTCCTTGCCCTCGATCCGGACCTTGTGGTCCGTCCCCATCTTCCGCTTGATCTCCATGACGGTGCGGTCGGGGTTCAGGACCGCCTGGCGCTTCGCCGGCTCGCCGACGAGGATCTCCCCGCCTTCCTTGAAGGCGACGACGGACGGGAACATCTTCCCGCCGTAGGTGCTCCCCTCGGCGCTCGGGATCACGCGGGGGGCACCCCCCTGCATGACCGCCGCTTCGGAGTTCGTCGTTCCCAGGTCTATCCCTATGATCTTAGGCATGTGCACCACCTTTCTTCACGACCGCCACGAGGGACGGCCGCAGGACTCGGGCATTGTGGGTGTATCCTTTGCGGAGGACCTTCGTCACCGTGCCGTCCTCGAGGGGGGAGTCCGTGACCACCTCGACCGCCTCATGGAGGTAGGGGTCGAACCGCTGGTGGTCCGCGGCGATCTCCTTCAGGCCCGCCTCCGTGAGGGCCTTGGCGAGGTTGTCGCGCACGAGCCGCACGCCGCGACCGTGCTCCTCCGGGAGTGCCCCGAAGGCGGCGTCCAGTTCGTCGAGGATGGGGAGGAGGCGGGCCAGCAGGTCCTGCGCGGCGAAGCGCGCGAACTCGGTCCGCTCCCGCGTGGCGGCCTTCCGCACGTTCTCCGCCTCTGCGGTGAGATAGAGGACCTGCTTCGCCGTCGCCTCGAGCTTGGCCTTGAGGTCTTCCACCTGGGCCTGGAGGTCCGTGTCCGAGGGCGGCCTGCCGGCGGCCGGCCTGTCCTCGGGGGTCTCCGTTACGGGGCCCTCTCCGGGTGCGGCCATGGTCGGTCTCCGTGCCCCTTGGGGTCGTGGGGCGTTCGAACGTGAAGGATCGCGCAGGGGGGCCTCAGAAATCTTCCCCGCCGCCGTCCTCGTCGCCGCCGCCCTTCGGGCCGCCCTTCCCGCCCGGCCCGCCGCCGGACTTCGCGGCAATCACGTCGTCGATGCGCAGGATCATCACCGCGGCGTCCGTGGCCGAGGCGACGGCTTGGCGGCCGACGCGGATGGGCTCGATGACGCTGTTCTTCCAGGCGTCCTCGATCTTCCCGTTGTAGACGTTGATCCCCGCGCTCTTGCTCCCCCTCTTGTGCTCCTTGCGGAGCGCGATGAGGGTGTCGATGGGGTCCAGGCCCGCGTTCTCCGCGAGCGTGCGGGGGATGACCTCGACGGCGTCCGCGTAGGCCTCGATGGCGATCTGCTCGCGCCCACCGACGGAGTTCGCGTAGTCGCGCAGGCCGAGGGCGATCTCCATGGCCGTCGAGCCCCCTCCCGTAATCGTCTTGCCGTCCTCGACGGCGCAGGCGACGACGCTCAGGGAGTCCTCGAGGGAGCGCTCGACCTCGTCGACGACGTGCTCCGTCCCGCCGCGGATGAGGATGCTCACCGCCTTGGGGTTCTTGCAGCCCGTGACGAAGGTCATCTCGTCCTCCCCGATCTTCCTCTCGTAGACGAGCTTCGCGCCGCCGAGGTCGGCCTTGGAGAGCTCGTCGAGCTTCGTGACCACGCGCCCGCCCGTCGCCTTCGCGAGCTTCTCCATGTCGCTCTTCTTCACGCGGCGGACGGCGTAGATGCCCTCCTTGGCGAGGTAGTGCTGGGCGAGGTCGTCGATGCCTTTCTGGCAGAAGAGGACGCTCGCGCCGGAGGCCTTCACGGTGTCCACCATGCGCTTCAGCATGCCCTCCTCCTCCGCGAGGAAGGCTTGGAGCTGGCTGGGGTCCGTGATCTCGATCTTGGCGTCGATCTCCGTCTTCTTCACCTCGAGGGCCGCGTCGACCAGGGCGATCCGCGCGTTCTCCACCTGCTGCGGCATGCCGGGGTGCACGCGCTCCTTGTCCACGATGACGCCCTCGACGAGGCTCGTGTCCGAGACGGAGCCGCCGTGCTTCTTCGTGACCTGGATGTTGTCGTCGTCCACGGTGAAGCGGCCGTCGCGCTCCTCCGCCACGGCGGTGACTGCGCGCACGGAGAGGTCCGCGAGGAGGTCCTTCTGGCCGCTCGCCGACTTGCTCGCCATCGCCGTCACGGCGATCTTGTTGAGCACCTCGGTGTCCTTGATGCTGACCTTTGCAGAGTCCCTTTCCATGATCTCCGTGGCCTTCTCCGCGGCGAGGCGGTAGCCGTGGGCGATCAAGGTGGGGTGGATGTTCTGCTCGATGAGGTCCTCGGCCTTCTTGAGCAGCTCCCCCGCGAGGATCACCGCGGTCGTCGTGCCGTCGCCGGCCTCTTCGTCCTGGGTCTTTGCGACCTCGACGAGCATCTTCGCCGCGGGGTGCTCGATGTCGATCTCCTTGAGGATCGTGACCCCGTCGTTCGTGATCACGACGTCCCCCATGGAGTCCACGAGCATCTTGTCCATCCCACGCGGACCCAGCGTGGAGCGCACGGCGTCCGCGACGGCCTTCGCCGCCGCGATGTTGTTGAACTGGGCACCCTTGCCCTTCTCCCGCTTCGTCCCTTCCCGCAGCACCAGAATCGGCGTTCCACCACTGGTTGTCATCATGACCTTACACCCCCGTCGTTATGGGTAGCGCCCCCGTATAGACCGGCACTTCTATATAAAGACTCCCATCCGCTTGGACCGGCCCCACAAAACCTCTAACCCTGGCACGCTCTCCCTGAGCGGCCATGGGGTCCGGCGAGGGGAGCGACAGCCCCGCCTTGATCGGGCAGTTCGTGGACGAGGGCCTGGGCAACTCGTCCTACCTCGTGGCGTCGCGGGCGGATCGCGTCGCCGCGGTAATCGATCCCCTTCGGGACGTTACCGTCTACGAGGAGGCGGCGCGACGGAACGGGCTCAAGATCACTCATGTGCTGGACACGCACCTCCACGCCGACTTCGTCTCGGGGGCGCGGGAGCTCGCCGCCAGGACGGGCGCGCGAATCCTC
>Ga0209751_10001825_pt1 | contig 21577 bp, 20 predicted proteins | sample RifCSP13_1_FD_184019 | JGI IMG/M metagenome (GOLD analysis project Ga0209751, IMG submission 184019) | Soil microbial communities from Rifle, Colorado - Rifle CSP2_sed 13_1 (SPAdes) (version 2) | ecosystem: Environmental > Terrestrial > Deep subsurface > Rock core/Sediment | place: Rifle... | reverse complement strand
GGGCGAGAACAGGTCGCGGCGCTCGGCGCGCTCCAGGTGGACGGGGATGGGCTGGCTCTCCAGGTAGCGCCAGAGCTGGCGCAGGCGCTCAGGGGGGCCGGCCGCATAGAAGGTCACCGGGAAGGGCTGGTGCAAGCGCAGGCGCTGAGGAGCGCCCGATTCGTCCAGCAGCCAGAGCACCGCCCCGTCCTGCGGGTGGGGGTAGAGGTCCAAGAGCCAGCCGGTGTGTTCGACCACAGCTCGCTCAACCCTCGCCCTCGCTCTGCATGGCCTCCAACCGGCGGCGCAGGCGCATGACTGCCTTGTGCTCTTCGAGCAGCATGGCCAGCAGGAAGACCTCGAAGGGCAGGGCATGGGCGGCGTAGGCGGCGGCGGCCAGGTGCTGGTGGGCGGAGGCGAACAGGTCATCCAGGGCAATCTGGTCGCTGCGGCGCAGGGCGCGGCGAAAGCGGGTGAAAGACTCCTGCTCCTGGAGGAAAACCTGAGTGATGGAGGGGAGCGTGCGGCCCATGGGCTAGAACAACCTGAGCGCGGCGGGCGGCAGGGGGAGCGCAAAGCGCCAGACCTGGTCGGCGGCCTCTTCCAGCAGGGCCAGCAGCTCATCGGCTCCGGATGCGCCCTGGGTGGTGGCGCTGACCAGCAGGGGGGCCTGGCTCGCCAGGCGGCGCATGTGCCCTCGGCACGCTTCCAGCAGGCGGCGCCGCTCCCAGAGCGGCACGCTCTCATCGCGAAAAGTAGCCAGCAGGTCGAGCGCCACAGTAGGGGCGGGCAGGGCCGGGGTCTCCGCCAGCAAGGTTGCCATCTGGTAGCAGGTAAACGCGCGGGAGATGCGGATGCGGGCCAGGGCAGCTTCCACCTGCTCGCTGTGGCGGCGCAGGGCTTGAGCCACCGTGTAGGCGTTGAAGCGGTTGCCGCCATCCAGGAGGCGCAGGGGGCCGCGCAGGGCCAGGCGAGCGACCATGTGCAGCAGGGGCGGGTTGGCGCGGGGCGGCAAGACCACCAGCGTGAACTGCCCGGGGACTGGCTCGGGAAGAAGGTTCATGCCCACAGGGTAGCAAAAACCAGGGGCAGGCGCAATCACCTGCAGGGGTGATGTGCGGGGGGAAAAGGGGATTAACCCAAGGGGGTAACCCTCTGGGGGAGAGCAATTGTTGGCAGTGAAACAGGGTCCGGCAGTATAATTGAGTTTACCGTTTTCTTTGTAAATATCAGACCGGAGTATCCTTCAATGTACCCTGAACTTAATTTCCCTGTACAACCGGAGCATCCCAACACCGAGCCGCCCATGGTTTATATCCACAAAGAGCCAGCCTGGAAGTACAAACACCTCAGCTATGATCTGCAGGCCGGGGCTGTACCGGACGAGGATATGCTGAACGAACTGGGCAGCGCCGGTTGGGAGCTGGCGGGCATGTTCGCCCAGAACCAGACCTTGCACCTGTACTTCAAGCGCAGCGGGTAAACGCGCTCGCGCCAGGCGTCATAAACGACGTAAAGATGCGCAGCGCCTCAGTCAAATAAAAGCTTGTATTTTCTGGCCAGAGCCAGTTTTCTCAGAAACACCTCCGTTTCGATAAGCTGATAGACCTCTTTGGCGTAAGCGGGCAGTGAACCCCACAGGCCAAGCTTGTGGTATTTCAGCACATGCCCGACATCCCTGGAGACAATGATTTTGACCTTTCTGCCTCGGTGAGCGAAGTTGATGATCTGCTCGAGCCCGTTACCGCGCGCCGCGATGATATCCAGATAAGGCTCGATCACCCGGCGGTTGAATATCCGCTCCCCAGAAACCGAGACCATCAGAGCACCCCAACCTTTGTCAGTCTCTCTGCCGGCGATGACCATCTCATACTCTCCGCTCTGGTATTCTTGAATCAGGCGCTCCAGGTGGTGTAATCCCAACCCGGATAGATCCGCATCGCAGGTGAAAATCGTATCCCATTTGGACGCTCTGATCCCCGCGGCGACCGCCCCGCCTTTCCCCAGGTTGAGCGGGTTGCGAATGAGCCTGACCACTGGTTCCAAAGAGGCAATCAGCGCCGCAGAATCATCCTGCGAGCCATCATCCACAGCGATGATCTCATGGATTGCCTGGCATGCCAGCAGCGTGGCGAGGACGTGCAAGATAGTGCGTTCATTGTTGTAAACCGGGACAATGCAACTGATCATAGGATAAATCTCCCTTGGCGATTTATCCTTATTTTACGCTGATTCGCGTTCTGGTGCATAATCCGGGTGGATTATAGAGCGCTAAGCCTCCCAGGCGCTGAAGTCCCAATCGGCCAGAGTCAGGCGCAGCTCGTCCCGGCTGCCCAGCCCGAACTTGAGCAGCAGGTTGCGGGCGTGAGTCTTGACGGTTTCAGGGGAGATCACCAGCCGGGCGGCGATCTGCCGGTTGGTATAACCCAGGCAGATCAGGGCAGCCACTTGCTGCTCGCGCGGCGAGAGATGCTCCCAACGCTGCAGGTATTCCTCGGCGGCGTCGCGGCGGGCAATCGCAAAGGAAAGCAGCTCGGCAGCCACCTCGTTCTGGGGTCGATGCTGCTGTTCGGCCAGGCCCTGCAACGAATGAATCAGGCCAGCGTCCGCCTCAAAGGTGAAGCGGTCGGTGACCTTGCGGTAGCCGAGAGCGCGCAGCAGTCGTTGCCAGAGGGACATCTTTTGTGGTGCGTGTGTACAATTGATTAATATTTTGTTATCTATTTTACCAGAACTTTTGTTCTATTAATGGGCAGGTTTGTGAAACGCGAAGCGAATATTCCTCGCCGGGTTGCCCGTCAAACGCCTGAAAAGGCGCTTTTTTTGTATAATTAATGAGCAATGTCTTCAACCTCCTGTTAATGACGCCCGAGACTGTCCAATTGTACAATCGCCTGTGCGAAACCGTGTCGGTGGGCGCCCTGATCCATTCCACCTGTTGAGTTCCATACAAGGCTCATAGGAGGATACAAAATTATGGGAGCAACATCTATGGCAACAGTCGGCCGAAAAACCCGTGTCTTTTCGGGCATCCAGCCCTCAGGGAAGGCGCACATCGGCAACTACCTGGGGGCTATGCGCCGCTGGGTTGCCGAGCAGCACCAGAAAGAAAATTATTTTTGCATCGTGGACATGCACGCCATCACGGTGCCGCAGGATCCGCACAGGCTGCGGCGCCTGACGCGCGAGCTGGCTGCGGTGTACCTGGCGGTCGGGCTGGATCCACAAGTCTGCACGATCTTCATCCAGAGCCATGTGCCCGCCCATGCTGAGTGCTGCTGGGTGCTGAACTGCGTCACTCCGATTGGCTGGTTGGAGCGCATGACCCAGTATAAAATCAAATCCCGCCTGGGTGAAAGCGTGAATGCTGGCCTGTTGGATTACCCGGTGCTGCAGGCTGCGGATATCTTGCTGTATGACGCCGATGAAGTCCCGGTGGGTGAGGATCAGGCGCAGCACGTAGAGCTCGCCCGCGACATCGCCCAGCGATTTAACTACCTATTTGGGGAGACTTTTGTATTGCCCAGGTTGGTGCTGCCCGCGGTAGGGAGACGCATCCGGGCTTTGAACGACCCGGCTCGCAAAATGAGCAAGAGCGAAGCGCACATCCGCGGCCATGCTATCGGTCTGGTGGATGATCCGGATGAAATCCGTTACGTGGTGCGCCGGGCAGTGACCGACCCCGGGAGGGAGATCACTTTCAGCCAGGAAGAAGACAAAGCCGGGGTGAATAACCTGCTGGAGATCTACGAGCTGCTCACTGAGAGAACCCGGGAGGAGATCGAAGGGCACTTCGCCGGCAAGGGTTACGCCGACTTGAAAGCAGAGGTCGCCGAGGTGATCATCGAGGCCTTGCGCCCGATCAGGAGGCGCACCCAGAAGCTCCTGGAGGACCCCGCCGAGCTGGATCGCCTGCTGGCGTACGGCGCAGAGCGCGCCCGGGAAGTGGCCGGGTCAAAGCTGGCTGAGATCCAGCGTAAGGTCGGCTTCGTGAGCCGAGGTCAGTTGTAAGTTCCAGCACCCCTATTGCCACTACCAGACCTTAGAGCAACACCTTAGAGCAAAAACTATTGACTTTCTTGGGCATTTCGATAAGATATGTCATTATCAGCCTATTTATTCGAATTGCCAAGGAGTGGTAAGTGAACAAACCAGAGCTCATTCAAAGCGCTTATTCAGCCATCCTTAACCATTTTATCGAGTTTGGTCGCGCCCCACACTACACCGAGCTGGCCCAATTGCTCGGTATTACGCCCGATTCCGCCCGAGAGCTGCAGCGCGTAGCAGCTGAATCGGAAGGTATTGGCGCCTGCTGGATCAACCACGACACGGATTATATAGAGGCCTGGGGACCTTTTTCTAGCCTGCCCACGCATCACCTGATCAGTATTGATGGGATTCAGAAGTGGTACGCCGTTTGAGGCTTAGAAGCGCTGGCCGTGCGCTGGCTTTTCCCCGGTAAAGAAATCCGCCTGGATACTCGTTGCCTTGACTGCGGCGAACCGATCAGCATAGTCATGCATGATGAGGCAATTCTGGAGATAGACCCGCCAACCACGGTTGGTTACATGATGTCGCCCTTTACCAAATGGAGAGAGGGTACCAAAGCCTTCAATTGAAGTCGCATGAATCTCTTCCGGTCGGAAGAGCACGTGCGCCGCTGGAGCTTGTACTACCCTGCCGCCGAGGATTACATCATGCCCGTGGTAGACTGGGCGAAAGTATTCAGCGTTCCCACCTTCCGCAATCGATTGGAAGGCGATTACCTTGAGAAAGCCTCCGACTACTTGGAGGAATACCACCAGGCTCTCCGGGACTTAGGCAAGCCCAGTCCATACTGGCAGTATCCATTCATCAGCCAGCTGGAAGAGGTGAAACTATCCCGTTATCGCGTTATCGGCAATTACACCCGCTACGATCAGGCGGTATTGAATGCGCTTAAAGACGCCTGCCAGAACATTATTTCTGGCCTGGAGGAGAACGGTCAGCGGCGTGACAACCATCTGATTTGGGCCGCGCCAGGTAGTGGAAAGACATTTTTTGTTGAATCCATTGCCAGGACCTTCGACGATGAAATTAAATATCTGGAAATTAACCTACCAAAGATGAGCCAGGAGGAGATGCACAGCCAGCTGGTCTCCTTGGAAAACCGGAAAAACCCGGTGTTGCTGCTGGTGGATGAAATCGATGCCCAGCAGGAAACATCCTGGCCTTATGAAATGCTGCTGCCTTTCCTGGATACAATCGTTGGCCAGGAGCCGAAGCTGGTGTGCGTGATGGCGGGATCCTCAGGCTACAGCCTTGAAGGGATGAAACAGCGGATGAAGGCTCGTCCCAAAGGGCAAGACTTGCTCAGCCGGATACCCAGCCAGAATGAATACATCATTCCGCCCCTGAGTTTTAGCGACCGCGTCCTGGTCGTGCTCAGCCAGTTCTTCAGGGCCGGAAAGGCTACAGGCAGGGAGATCCGCTATGTTGAGAAATTGGGTTTGTACTATATCGCTCTCAGCTCCAGGCTGGCCAGTCCGCGACAGCTCTACGAGTTTGCCATTCGTGCGGTGGAGCGCGGCGCGCATAACGATGACCGGGTGAAATACGACCAGCTATTTGCGCCCGGAGACCCCGAGAACAAGCGTTTCTGGCTGGAGGTGTCATCCGTGGCAGGAGATCTGGTCAACAGCTATGTATTGATCGAGCCCTGAGCATTCCGGTAAAACGAACTACCTGGAGCGATTGTGAAGCAGCGCTTTCTGTTGAGCATCCTGAAGAAATTTAACTGGACGCCGAATAGATAGTGGCGGCTCTTCCACCAGCTCAAGGAAAACATCCACCAACAGCGGGTCGAACTGTATACCCGCGTTCTCCCGCAGGTAAGCGTACACCTTCTCGTCTGGCCAGGACTGGCGGTAAGGGCGCTCGGAGCGCAATGCATCCCAAACGTCGATCAGGGTGAAAGCCCGAGCCGCCAGGGGGATTTCTTCGCCGCGCAGGCGCAGGGGGTAGCCTTTCCCGTCCCAACGCTCGTGGTGGTGGTAAGGGATATCCAGGGCAGGCTTCAGAAAATCGATTTTAGAGAGCAATTCATAGGCATACCCCGGGTGCAGGCGCATAATCCCCCATTCCTCCTCATCTAGTGGGCCTGGCTTCTGCAAAATGCTATCGGGAATGGCCATTTTACCGATGTCATGCAGCAGCGCGCCGCGGCGCACATGAACCAGGTTTTCCTCGTCAATGCCCAGCTTGCGAGCCAGGCGCACGGTCAATTCGGTCACCCGTTGGCTGTGCCCCTGGGTCTCTTTATCCCGTAATTCGAGCGCTTTTGCCCAGCCCTCCAATGTTGTATCGTAAGCTAGAATCAGCTCCAGGTTTGCTTTTTGCAGACCTTCAAAAAGCGAGGAATTGTCGATCGCGATGGCTGTTTGCCCGGCCAATATATCCAGATAGTTCATCCACTCGTCATTCGGGTTCAGCCGGCTGCGGTGAAACAGCTCAAGCACACCCTTCACCTCGCCTTTGGCGATTAAAGGCAACCCGAAATACGAAACGAATCCCTCTTGCTGCCAGGTCTCAAATCGTGGGTCGTGATCCGCCGAAACCTTCATCAGGTCCGGGTGAAATACCTGGCAGCGCTCGCGGACGATTTTCCCAGCCAGCCCATTACCTATGCGCATGTCACCATCCCAGATCATCGTCTGCTCGAAGCCACGCCGGACAGCATAGCGCAAGTCCATACTATTCGCCTTGTAAACCAGGATATCGGCTGCGTCAGTACATAATTGGGCGACAATCTGTTCCAGCACGATACTCAGCGTGCCTTTGATTTCGGTGCTGCCGGCTATCGCCATATCGATCGTGTGCAATGCATTAAGGTGGTGTAATCTTCGTTGTGTTTCCTCGTACAGCGTGGCGCGTTGAACTGCGCTGGCTGTCATTTCGCTAATCGTGGATAGCAGTCGCATATCGTCATCATCGAAATTTTCAGCCCGACCCACCAGGATCGCGCCAATCGTTTCTGCGTTCGATTTCAACGGGGCGCAGATCAACGCCAGAGGGATCGAGGTGTTCAAACAGCTCGCATGGTTTTCTATAGCCTCCTTCAAAATGGGTTCGCCTAATTCAATGACTTTACCCAGCAGGCCAGTCCCAGGGGGATAATGGCGGCCTTTCTCAGGCGCGGCCGGGCCAGCTCCCATCTCGACAACAGTTGAATGGCTGATCACATCCAGGGTCCCTAGCACAACCCCTTTGGCGTTCCAGAATTCACACAGCTTTTGCAGCAAGGCTTCAAGCATCGCGTGCCTATCGGGAGAGGTGCGCAAAGTTTCCGCCACGTTCAACATGGCTTTAATCTCGCGTTCGCGCTGGATCCTTTCGGTGATGTCGTGAACGATAAAATAAACCAGTTGTTTACCATCCATGATCAGCGGGCCTGAATTCACCTCCACATCTCGTATTTCTCCGTTCGACAGGCGGTGAAGCCGGTGGTTACTCGAATGGGAAAGGCCTGTATCCGAGAATGGCTCGGCTGAAACAGGCTGGGCGCTGATCACGGAAAATTTTTTGCCAATCAGGTTTTCCCGCGTATAGCCGTAGTACTCGCAGGCAGCCGGGTTTACATCTACGATCTGATCGCTTTCCGGCTCCACGAGAAGCATAACCGATCGATTGGATTCGAACAGGCTGCGGTAGCGACTCTCGCTTTCCAGCAAGGCTTTCTCCGCCCGGCGACGCTCCTCTATATCCCGGATGATATACAAGATGTGAGGCAAATCGTTAAGGAAGATCATTCGCGCTGATAACAATCCGGTTCGCAGGGTGCCATCCTTCCGCCGGAACTGGGTTTCAAGGTTGGTCACGACACCTTGTTTTTGTACCTCCGCATACACCCGCTGCCTATCCTGCGGATCGTGCCAGAAATCAATCCCCAAGGTTGAATTGCCGACCGTTTCGGATTGAGAATATCCCGTCAGGCTGGTGAAACCTTCGTTCACATCCAGGTAGCGACCATCCTCCATGCGGATGATCACGATCGCATCCGGGCTGGTTTGAAACGCGGTGCGGAAGCGGACTTCGCTGGCGCGCAAGGCGGTTTCCGCCCGCCGACGTTCTTCGATCTCAACCGAAATAACCCGGTTGATATTTTGCAACTCGTTAGCGCGATCTCGGGATTGTTCCAGGGCTGTTTGGAGCTGGCGGGTGGAAAACAATTGCAACAAAGCAATTCCCACGAAGGAGGCGCTGACCATCATCGCAGTGGTAAACCAATCCGGACCAATAATTTCTTTCTCGACAAACCAGCTAACCGTAAGATGGGAAGCCAGGCTGAGCCCTAGGATCAACCATTGGACTTTATTTCCCATCAAATGAGCCGCGATCAGGATAGCGATGACATAAAATAATAACCCAATTGTGATTAATCCAGCCGTGTAGCTGCCATATAGACCGATCAGATAGAACACAAATGGAGGCGCATAACTGATTGGGCGCCACCTGCCCTGACCAGCCATCAGCTTGCAAATACCCATGGTGATGTCCAGCAGCAAGATCGTGATCATGCCCTCAGGATTGAAGTATCCTGCGGACCACCCAACCAGAATCAGGATGGTAAATGGCAGCAAGGAACCGAGCAGGATGGTTAAGACGCGGCTTGTCACACTTGCGCGTCTATCGCCATCCACGCCAACTGAAAATAATGCGTTTATACGCATGATCAGGCTGTTTGTTCCCAATAAATCCTCGCCGCCCTAGGCTTGAAAAAATTTTCTATCGCTAACTATCCTGCTCTCTTGTTGCTCTCTATCGACTCCTCTTGAAAAAAGACCGCTTGCTCCTCGCTTTTCGCTGTATAGATCTGGGATCTATTCTGGCCAAGCAATTTCGAAGCATACATGGCCTCGTCAGCTTTCTTGAGAAGGACAAGCGTATCAATCCCATCATCCGGGTACAGACTGACGCCTATACTGGCGGTGATCACCACCGGGCTTCCATCGAGTTCAAATGGTTGTATCAACGTATCCACAATTTTTTGAGAAATATTCAGAGCGTCCTGAGGACTGTTGATCGCCTCAAAAATGAAGGTGAATTCATCTCCTCCCATCCGAGCAATCGTATCCGAGACCCGTACGCCGGATTTTAATCGTTCGGCAACTTCCTTGAGAATGAGGTCTCCCTTCCCATGTCCGTGGGTATCGTTGACCGTTTTGAAATTATCCAGGTCCAGGAAAGCCACCGCTAATTTCTCACCCGAACGGGAGGCTTTTTGGGTTGCATGGCTCAAACGATCGAAAAAGAGCATGCGATTAGGCAGCCCGGTCAGGGCATCATGATTGGCGATGTGCTGCAATATCACCTCTGCGTGCTTTCGCTCGGTGATGTCATGGTAAAGCACAAGCACCCCCACCTGACGATCTTCCACCACGACCGGGACGCCAAAAATATCCACATCGATGGGGATGAGATCCTTGCGATAACGGACAGATTTATAGTTGACTACCTCGCCATGGATAGCCCTTTGGGTGTAATTTTCTGCTTCCGCCTGCGTTCTTTCGTCAGTGATCAATCTGTCCAGGCGTCGTTGGATAATTTCCTCCTGCGCATATTGAAATAGGTCTTCAAATGCGGGGTTGCACGCGATGATTCGATTATCCAGATCCAGAGTTACCACCGCTACCGGGATGTTGTCCACCAACGCTTTGAAGTACTGGCTTTGCATTAAGATTTCAGCAGAGCGCTCAGAGACACGCTGTTCCAGGGCATCTTGAATCATGTGCATTTCTCTGTTCTTCTCTTCCAGCGCAATTTTATGAGCGTAGGCGCGGGATGCTTCGGTTTTTTGGCTTTTCGTGATTAGGTAGATCAATACATATGCCACCATCAGGTGGATCAGGCGAATAGAGGTCACAAATTCCGCAGACGACCCGCCCCACTCCACCCCGATGAAGCCTGCTCGCTCAACCAGGTAAAATCCTATGTTTGTCAATATTGAAAGGGTGGTAAACCTATACCCGATTTCGCTGCCCAGCAATAAACCTGCCATGACAACGACAAGAACATAAGCATCTATCAAAGGGCTGCTCAAACCGTTATTCAGCAATACCGCCGACAGGCTCAACGCCAGCCAGGAGATAAATAATGAAATTAGCCCGAAAAACCTGGCCCGCTCCCTGCGCAAGAACAGCAGTAACCCCAGATAGAATATAGCCAACCCGATGACTAGGCCGCTGATCATCATCGGCTGCGAGCTGGTGACAAGGATAATCAAGGCAGACAAAAGAGAAGTGACCACAGCTACCACCAGCAGCATTTGTAGCAGGCCGGTCAGCCGTTGAAGCTGGTCAGCTTCGGTTTTGATACCATTAGGAAGAGTTGTCATATATGTAAAGATTTTTGCCACCTGGTGACGTCTGAAAGCGATACGATCATAAGAACTGCTACTGGATGCATTACCCACCATACTGACGGCTCGACGCAGTAAACTCAGTAACCCGCTCGCTACTGAAACGCGTCTAGAAAAGACAACTTTAATTAAGATTATCTTATTTTATGCAATATTGTTACACACAAACCTGTTCAATCCTCTTACATTTTTGTTAGGTTTTTATTTTTATAAAGGATTTAATGCACCCCAGGTCTGCTCCTCACCTCGATTTTTGTCTTACGAGCTATATTCTTTGGGAATCGCCGTGGTGGAACACCGGAAACTCCCAGAGATCCCGAGCTATTGGGTATTAGGAAATAAATTTTTATGGTATAATACGAACAGATGTTCTAATATGGGATGACAACCCTATTGAATTGTTTCTCGAATCAGATATCCACTTAGTTGGTAGAATTTGTTATGACCAGCAGGTAACTATCATGAGCAACAAATATCAGCTCGTCATTGGCATTGTCATACTTGTCTCGCTTTGGGCGCCAACGCCAGTCCTGGCTGACGCCGACCGCCTGCAAGCGCCTGAAGGCTTTAAACTCATCGCTGAAGCTCCCGGAGTGCAGCTTTACCGAAAAAGCTACAACAACGGCGCGCCAGATTACGTTCAGATAATAAACTTGAGCCTGGGAGCCCAACTCGTTCCGCTCCACGGCGGGATCGCCGAGGCGCGCCCCGAGAAAGGCGTTTATGGCGGGTCCGACCCACGCTTCTACTCAAAATCGCTGCAAAAATACTGGGCTGAACTAACCTCCCTTCACCCGAACGCCTTCTGCGTTACGAATGGCCAGTTCTTCTACATGCCAGAATATCCCACCCGCCTGCCCTTCCCACTGCGGTTGAATAACCAGGTGATCTCCGATGGCTACGACCTGCGCGGCTTCCCGGACCAAAAACTGCTTTTGTTGCTCTGGTCAGGCAAAGCGGATATCGTCCCGTTAGAAAGAGAGACCCTGTATAACACATTGGCAACGCACGCGGTCGCTGGCTTGAGCGAAGACGCCCGCAAGAGCCCCACCAAGTATGTGGGGCGCACCTTTGTGGGGATTGACGACCGCGATGGAGATGGGCAGTCAGAGTTGGTGCTTGTGTTCTCGACCCGCTCCGCACGCCAAAAAGATGCCGCCGCAGTGCTGAGAAGTTTTGGCGCTGACCGGGTGATGATGCTGGACGGCGGCGGCTCTGCGCAGCTAGCCTGCCAGGGGGTTGACTATGTCGCCTCTGAACGGTTGCTCCCTCAGGTGTTGGGCGTGGTGGCAGCCCCAATATTCGATGATCCCTTGATTGAGCGCACCTCCACCGAGCAAATGATCCCCATAAACGGAGAATCCCTGGAAAGCGAGCAGCTTATCGCCCAAACAGATGAGGTCGAAATAAATAGTCCAGCGCCTGGCGCTGATCCTCAGCCAGCTATCGCGCCTCAACAAGAGGCTGCCTTATACGCCAGCCCAGATTCCCTGGAATTAGAGAACGTGATCTGGGTGCCGGCCAGCATCCTGCCGCTGGCCTTTATCCTGCTGCTGGTGGTAGAACGAGTGCGGCGGAACGCTTACTAGTGCGTATTGCTCACGTCTATTAGTTCTTGGGAAACGGCGGTCCCTGGGAGATGCGCCTGCGTATCTGCTCCAATCCCAACTCATCCCCGGATATTTCCCACAGGGCTTCGATCCACCAGGTAGCGCCAGCCTGCTGCCAGAGACGAACTTGCTCGGCGGCTTTTTGGGGATTTTCTCCCGGTGTGACGCCCTCGACGACGATATCGAAAGGCGAGCCTCCTGGGCGGTGGTGTTCGAGATGAGCTTTCACCCGATGAATATCCTCCGGCGTGGCTTGGCGCCATTGGTTTTGCTCGTCTTTAAAGGCCGGTAGCAGCCCATCATAGCGCAGGGCTCGGTCCATCGACTTATCCGAACCCCATAAGCCTACCACCCAGATCGGAATGCGCGGCTGCTGCATCGGTGGTGGGGGTGGGAAGAAATCCAATTCTTGTACCTTGTAGTGCCTGCCCTGGTAGCTGAACGGCTGACCGCGCCACAAGCCGGTGAGGATATCCAGGCCCTCATCCAGCAGCTCGGCGCGGGTCTTGCGTTCAGTCACCTCGCCAAAGGCCTCGAATCCGGAATCTATCGCCCCCAGCCCAACGCTCAGGATCACTCTTCCGCCCGAAAGGTTATCCAGGGTGGCAGTTTCGCTGGCTAACTTCCACGGGCGCATACGCGACAAGGGCGTCAGCAATGTACCCAGACGGATCCTCTCGGTTCGCATCGCAGCCGCGGTCAGAGAAACCCAGGCGTCAATGCCCCATACCGGCTCCCAGACGAAAAACCCATCCCAACCCGCCTGCTCAGCCAGGTAAGCAAACTCTGAAGCCGTGCGAGCATCTCCATACGGGAGCACAAAACCGAATTTCATAATTGCTTACCGCCTTTGCACGCTGGTTATTACGCGCTGAACAAGCCCAATCGCATGCGATAAGGCTCGTTCAGCACAAAGGTTATTTAATTGTGCCCGGCTGGCCGGGAGTTTACTTGCTGGGTAGGAAACGAGTTACGGTGGTGCCGCACACGGGGCATTTGCCCTTGGCGATTTTCCGCCCGTTGGCGGTGGTCTCGACAGTCCCATTCTTAATCTGGCGTTTGGTACGGCACTTCGGACTTACACAATAGCCTTCGAAATCCATTTTCAAAACCTCCTGTCGGCTTGGATAAGTACAACAAGGTCACTATACTGCACATTTTAACCAGCGTCAATACCCATCCAGGCTCAATTTTTTACCAAATCAATCCAGATATACCCCTCTCCAATGGGCTAAAAATGACCGGAAAATCCCGTACTCCGCGATCAGGAGCGCAGATACCGGTCGAACCAGTCCAGGGCTCGCTTCCAGGCATCTATAGCTGCCTCGGGGTTGTAGCGGGTTCCCGTATCGTTGTGGAAGGCGTGATCGACGCCTGGATAGATCACCTTCTCGTAGATTTTGCCGTTCTGCGCCATAGCTTTCTCGATGGCGGATATGCCCTGGTTGATGCGCTGGTCGTTGCCAGCGTAAATCCCCAGGACGGCGGCCTGGATATTGGGCACTTCCTCAACTGGCGGGTGTAGGCCATAAAACGGCACTGCTGCGCGCAGTTCGGGCATGCGCGTCGCCATCAGCCAGGTCACGCCGCCGCCAAAGCAGAAGCCCACCATACCGGTACGCTCCGTTTGGGTATAAGGCAGGGTCTTCAAATATTCCCACCCGCTGAGGAAGTCAGCCACGAACTGGTCGGAGGAGGTGTTGCCCAGGATGCCAGGAACGTCGCCAGTATCGAGCGTGCTGGTGCCTCCCTGTCGTGAGAGCAAATCGACAGCCAGGGCGACGTACCCCGCCTGCGCCAGGCGGCGGGCGACGTCCTTGATGTGTTCGGTCAGGCCGCGGTTCTCGTGGCAAATGAGCACGACCGGAAAAGGTCCCTCGCCAGCCGGGCTGGCCAGATAACCAATCAGGGTGGCATCCTGGCCGGGGAACTGGCTGTCCTGCCCGGCGATCGCCTCTGTTGGGGTGGCTTCGCTTGGTGTCGCCTCGGTTGTCATCGCCTCAGTTGGGCTGTCAGCCGGCGCCTTGGTGGCGGTTGAGGTCGCGGTCGTCTCTGGCTGCGCCCCTGCAACGGATGTATCTGTCGCCGTAGCGATCAGAGTCTGCCCGGGTGGCGCACATCCTGCCAGGATCGTATTCGCCAGCAACAGGCTGCCTGTGACGCTGGCGATGAGCTTCAGCGCTTCCCGCCGGGAAAGATGACCTTCTTGGTAATCCTCGGCAAATTCTTCTACCAGGTATTGCTGAAAGATGTTCATCGTTCGCCTCCTTTGTCAGTATGGGATGTGACTGGCGATCGAAATGAGCAGATCTGCGCGTTCTCTGTATCAAAAGCCGGAATATCAAACCTTGCAGAAAACATCCGGCGCTATCCAGCCGTCGCTCTCCTGGCAGCGCAGCTCTAAATACTCTTCTGGATCGAGCAGCTCGACCTGATCGCCGCGAATGTCCAGGTAAACCAACGCCGTGTTATTCTGGTAGTTGGCTTCCAGCAGGATAGCATCCGGGTTGGCAGTTGACTTGAGAGCATAAAAGCCATCCCCAACGGTTGCCAGATGGATCGACTGGCCATCCAGAAAGGACTTATACGTATCCCCCCAGCCTACAGACAGTCCCTGCAGTATCTGCCCGCATCCCCGGTAGCGCTTGAGCGGGGAAAAGCCCTCATGCTCGCTGTCGATGATGTCCGTGTCAATAACGCAGTACGACACTTTGCCGCTGCTGCTGACCAGCTCATCCAACCCGCCAGACGGCGTCACCGTCCACAGCTCGTAGATAGAAAATTCCTCGAAGTGCCAGTGGTCGTGTCCCGCGTGCCAGATAAACTCACCTACCAGGAGGTTGAATTGGATACCGGTCTGTGAATAAACGTGTTGCTCGACTCTCGTCATCTGGGTGTCAGAGTTTAAGACGCCTTCCAATTCGAGCGGACCCGCGCCGCTGTTCCAGATTGTGTTCGACAGGCGCAGCTCACGCGAGCCATCTGGCAGAGTAATGATCTCCAGGTCGTACGGCGGCAAGGTGCGCAGGTCGGGGAGCAGCATCCGGGAAGCTTCCGCGGGCGACACAGTTGCTGGCAACGAGCCGTCGTCCGGCTCGGGCGGCGACAGTTCAGGCGAAGGGGCGATGCGGTAATCCTGCGCCTGCGCGGAAGATGCCGCCTGGACGGGAGAGACCGCCCAGACTCCCAGCCACATCAACACCGCCACCATCAGGATCAAGCAACAGGCTAATCTCAAGTAGAAATACGCGTTTACCTGGAGAGGAAAACTCCTGCGCACCATTTGAATCATGGCATTCATTCAGATAGTATTAGGACAGATATGATCTAATTATCATACTATGAAACCCGTGGGTTCAGATTAGAGGTGATTAAGTTCCATTTTCCGCTTCGCCGTCGAGTTGTATAATTACCCCCTACCCCGGGAAATTCAATACTTCATCCATTGAGGTTACCCATATGCCCATCCCAAGCCCCTTTCACCCCCGCACGGCTGCCCTGATGGAGAGCCACGAGTGGCGCGATTGGTCCGGCTACCTGGCTGCCTCGCTCTACGAGCCGATACACGACCGTGAATACTACGCCATACGCTCCACGGCAGCCCTGATCGACGTCTCGCCCCTGTTCAAGTATGAAATCCATGGTCCCGATGCCGAACGCCTGGTAAACCGCCTTATCACCCGCGACGCCGCCCGCTGTGCAGTAGGGCAAGTGCTCTACACCCCCTGGTGCGACGACGATGGCAAGGTGATCGACGACGGCACCGTGACCCGCCTGGCACCCGATCGCTTCCGGATCACCGCGGCTGACCCCAACCTGGCCTGGTTCCAGGACTGCGCCTGGGGCATGCAGGTGGGAATCCGGGACGTCTCGGCGGACTTAGCTGCGCTGGCGCTGCAAGGCCCCAACGCCCGAGTAATTCTCAAATACGCCCTGCAAGGAATAGACCTGGAGGGATTGAAATACTATCGCGCTGCCCCAGCGCGCCTGGGAGAAATCTCGCTCTACGTCAGCCGCACCGGTTACACCGGAGACCTGGGCTATGAATTGTGGGTCGCCCCCGAGCACGCCCTGAGATTGTGGGACGCGCTCATCGAGCAAGGCGAAGGCTACGGCCTCACCCCCGCCGGTATGCTAGCGCTGGACCTGGCCCGCATCGAGGCCGGGCTGGTGCTGATCCAGATCGATTACATCTCGACCCGTTATGCTTTGATCGAAGAGCAGAAATCCTCCCCATTCGAAATCGGCCTGGGTTGGGCTGTGGACCTGAAAAAGAAAGACTTCGTGGGTAAGCGCCCTCTCCAGGCTGAGCAGGCCCGCGGCTCTCCCTGGCGCCTGGTGGGGGTGGAAGTGGATTGGAACTCGCTGGAAAATATCTATGCGCAATTTAACCTGACACCGCGCCTGGCAGGAAGGGCTTCTCGGGCTGCCGTGCCGGTGTACCTGGGCGGAGAGCAGATCGGGCAGATGACCAGCCACGCGTTCTCGCCCCTGCTGAAAAAGTACCTTGGCATCGCTTCGATCAAAAGCCAGCACGCTCGCTACGGCGCCAGGGTAAGCGTGGAAGTGACCGTTGAATACACCCGCCAAAAAGCCCAGGCGACCCTGGTGGCGCTGCCTTTCTACAACCCGTCCAGAAAGCGAGCCTAGAAATGCATGCTGCGAGCCATAAAAAATTCGATGTTATCGTGATCGGCGGTGGGCACAATGGGCTGGTCAACGCCGCTTACCTGGCCCAGACCGGAAAAAAAGTATTATTGCTCGAGAAACGCCATGTGTTAGGCGGCGCCAGCGTGACCGAGGAGATCTTCCCCGGATTCAAGTATACGGTGTTCTCCTACGTGGTCAGCTTGTTCAGGCCGGAGATCATCCGCGACTTGAACCTGACCCAGCATGGATTGATGATCCTGCCGCTCGAGAGTACCCTGACCCCCCTGCCAGATGGGCGCTACCTTTACCGCGGGCCAGATCATTTTGAGAACTACCGAAATATAGCCATGTTCTCCCGGCGTGATGCCGACGCTTACGAGGACTACAGCCGCGAAATGTACTTCATGGCCAAGGCGGTCAAGTACATCTTAGGCGTCATCCCTCCGCATCCCACCAGCCTGCATCCTCAAGAGCTGCGTGGCCTGCTGGGGATGGCGCAGCACTTCCTGGGCTTACCCGCCGAGCAGTTCAACACCCTGGTGCGCCTGATGACCATGTCATCGGCTGATTTTCTTGCCCGCTGGTTCGAATCGGAGCCGCTGCTGGGCACGCTCTCGGCCAGCGGCATCATCGGCACATTCCTGGGTCCGCGCTCGCCGGGCACAGCTTACGTGTTGCTGCACCATTACATGGGGGAGATCGACGGCGCTTTTCGGGCCTGGGGTTTTGCCAAAGGCGGCACGGGCGGCATTGCAGGGACCATCGCCAGCGCAGCCCGCAGCCTGGGCGTCCACATCCGCAGCTCAGCGCAGGTGAGCCAGGTGATCGTTAAGGATGGCAAAGCCACTGGCGTGGCGCTGGCGGATGGCGAGGAGATCTATGCCAGGGTGGTGGTCTCCAGCCTGGACCCGTATCACACCTTCCTGAAGCTAGTCGACCCAAACCAACTGCCCCCGGAGGTGGTCGCCGACGTGGAGCGCTATGTCTACCGCGGCTCTTCAGGCAAGGTCAATCTGGCGCTGGACGCCGCGCCGGAACTGGCCTGCCTCTCCGGCCCGGGCGCCCACCTGCGCGGGGCGATCTCGATCAGCCCGAGCATTGACTATATCGAAAAAGCGTATGACGACGCCAAGTACGGCGATTTCTCCCGCCGGCCATACATCGATATGATCATCCCCTCCATGATCGACCCGGATATGGCGCCCCCCGGCAAGCACGTCATGTCTTGCTTCGTGCAGTACGCCCCGTATCATCTCAGCCAGGGGAGCTGGGATGAAAAACGCGAAGCTTTCGGAGATGCGGTGGTGGATACGCTGGCGGAATATATCCCCAATCTGAAAGATATCATCCTGCACCGCCAGGTGCTCACCCCGCTGGACATCGAGCGCACCACGGGCCTTTCCCAGGGCAACATCTTCCAGGGCGAGCTCAGCCTGTCGCAGTTGTTCTTCCTGCGTCCGGCAGCCGGGCTGGCGCAGTATCGCACGCCGCTGCGCAATTACTACCAGTGCGGCTCAGCCACCCATCCAGGCGGCGGCATCACCGGCGCGCCCGGCCGGCTGGCAGCGCTGGAGATCCTCAAAGACTGGTAGTGTTAGACGAGTGGAGTACCTAAATGCCAAATGAATTTGATGCGATTATTATCGGCGGCGGGCACAACGGGTTGGTATGCGCGGCTTTCCTGGCGAGAGCCAGCAGGCGCGTGCTGGTGCTGGAGCGACGCCCGGTGCTGGGAGGCGCGGCGGCAGGCGAGGAAGTTTTTCCGGGTTTCAAGGTGGACACCGGCGCATCGGACGCGGGTTTGTTCAACCCCCGCATCATCAAAGACTTGAACCTGGAAAATCACGGCCTGCGCTGGCTGGAAAACCCAGCCGTGCTCTTCGCTCCCCAGTTGGAGGCGCCCGGCCTGACCCTGTGGCGCGACCCTGAACGCACCCGGGAGGAGATTTCTCGTCTCTCGGAAAAAGATGCAGCCAGGTATCCTGAGTTTATCCGCCAGGTATCCCGCTTTGCAACCATCCTGTCACGCATGTTGACTCTCACGCCGCCATCCCTTCCCCAATGGGAGCTCAAAGAGCTGCTGCCCTGGGCGCGGGTTGCCCTGAAGCTGAAATCCCTGGGCAAGCGGGAGATGATGGAATTTATCCGCCTGCTGCCCATGCCGGTCGCCGACTACCTGGATGAGTGGTTCGAAAATCCGGGTCTGAAAGCCGCCCTCGGCGCCAGCGGCGTGAGCGGGGGATTCCTGGGACCCCGCGCCTCAGGCTCGGCGCTGATGCTGCTCTACCAGGCTGCCCACGCCGGGCAGGCTGGTTTCCGGGCTTCCCGCTTCGTGCAGGGCGGCATGGGAGCGTTAAGCGGGGCGCTGGCGGCTGCGGCGCGCCAGCACGGCGCAGAGATCCGCACAGGGAGCGGGGTGGCTCATCTTTTGATCGAAGACGGGCGCGCCGTGGGGGTCGATCTGGTCGCCGGCGAGCAGGTACGGGCGAGCGCCATCGCCTCCAGCGCCGACCCCGTCCACACATTGTTTGGGTTGGTGGGCGCCGCCAATCTGGAAGTGCGGGTCGTGCGGGAGGTCAAAAATATCCGCATGCGGGCTACGCTGGCGCGGGTCAACCTGGCGCTCGAAGGGCTGCCCGAGTTCAAAGGCGCTGACCAGGGCAACACCCATGAACGTCTGGGCGGGCACATCCTGATCGCTCCTGATCTGGACTACGTCGAGAGAGCCTACGATCAGGCAAAATACGGCGAGTTTTCGACCCAACCGGTGCTGGATCTCACCATCCCGACTGTCAACGACCCCTCCCTGGCGCCACCCGGGGCGCACCTGATGTGCATCAACGCCTGTTACGCCCCGTACAGTTTGAAAAATGGCGCCTGGGATAGCCAGAAAGATAAACTCCTGGAAACAGTGATCGCAACCCTGGCGCAATACGCTCCCGATTTGCCCGCTAAAATCATCCACAGCCAGGTGATCACTCCCCTGGACCTGGAACGCGAGTACGGGCTGACAGGCGGCGATATCTACCACGGACAGATGAGCCTGGACCAGCTCCTGATGATGCGCCCCATCGCCGGCTACGGGCGCTATCGCATGCCGGTGGAAAATTTATACCTGTGCGGGGCAGGGGCTCATCCAGGCGGCGGGGTTACCGGCGCGCCGGGCTATAATGCGGCCGGGGAGATCTTAAGTAGAGGCTGGCCACCTAAGCTTGACATTTTCCGATCAGGTAGATACAATGTAATTACAAACAATTGGAGGTATACATGTGACAACTGTGATTAAATCCCGCATTGTAAAAATCGGTAACTCCCAGGGAATCCGCATCCCAAAGCTGTTACTGGATCAGGCCGGACTCGACGAGGAAGTGGAGTTAGTGATTGAAAATGACCACATCATCATCCGCCCTGCTCAAGCCTCTCGCCTGGGTTGGGAAGTACAATTCCAAAAAATGGCTGCGTTCGGGGATGACCGGTTACTTGATGAAGAAGCGCTGCCTCATCTCACCCCATCGGATGAGACGGATTGGGCATGGCGATTCGGCGCTTAGAAGTATACCTGGTCAATCTCGACCCGACAACCGGGAGCGAGATCCACAAGACGCGACCTTGTTTGATCGTCTCTCCCGATGAGATGAACCGCCACATCGCCACCGTGATCGTCGCCCCTATGACGACCAAAGGGAGGCAGTATCCAAGCCGTGTCGAGGTAATATTCAGGGGAAAAGAGGGACAAATCGTGCTCGACCAATTGCGCACAGTCGATAAGTCACGTTTGGTAAGACGATTAGGGACAATATCTACGCAGGCACAACAAAAAGCACTGACCATATTAGCGGAGATGTTCGCAGAATAAGGTCAGATTGCTAATTTTTTGATTAAAGCCTCCCCCTTTTCCATAATTTCATCGTGATCTGCTGGAACTGGCAGCTCATTCAAAAGCTGCATGGTGTACTGGCGGAGCACATCGATCGCCGCTGGGCTTCCTTTTTCCACCCAGGTCTCCATGGCGTAGCGGGGGAAGATCGGGCTGGTGTAATACGCCGTCTTGTAGTTTTCCAGCGTGGTCGGCGAGGTGAGGTAATGTCCGCTCGGTCCGGCCTCGTGAATCTCATCCAGCCCAACGGAAGAATCGTCCAGGGTAAACCCGTTGGCGTAATCCAGCGCCTGGCGGATGATCTCGTGCACGTAGACGGTGTTGGGCGCTGAAAACGCTTTGGAGGTGTGGGTGTCGCCGACAAACGGAGATAACCCGCCCCGGGCCATGGAGGCTGTCAGGTGGTTCATCCAGTAGGTCTCTGCCGCCAGCAGGTCGGGTCCCCAGCCGGTGCCGCTGCCCGATGTGCCGCACCAGGGTATCTGGTAATGCGCCATCAGCTCAGCGCAGGCCAGGTTCATCAGCATCGACTGGTAATCGTAGAAATTGATCATCGTTTTCATCTCGAAGTAAGCTGGCAACATGCCCAGGATCACTGAAGCGCCCTCCTTCATCATCTGGCTGATCACCAGGCCGGCGAGCAGCTCAGCCAGGAGCTGCGCCAGTGTGCCGGCGGGCGTGATGGGCGTGGACATGCCACACATGCCATAATTAGAGAAGATATACGGCAGGCCGCGCTCACCGGCAGCCCGCATCTTATCCAAAGTGCCCTCATTCATCACCAGCGGGGATACGGGGTTGAAGTACGGGATGACGAACGGCCTGGACCCCAGATCGCCGTGCACCTCTTCCAGCAAGTCCAGCACCACGGTGAACTTGCTCTCATCGGAGATCAAGATGACCAGCGGCTTGGTGGTATTGGCGACCATATCGAGCGTGGCATACAAGTCCGAGACCGTCGGAGGCACATCGTGCAAGATGCCCACCGTGGATACCACGTCATAAAGGGGTAGTTTTTCGCCCAGGCGCACCAATTCTTGCATGTTTTTTCGGACGAAGGGCGAC
>Ga0209751_10001824_pt1 | contig 21590 bp, 19 predicted proteins | sample RifCSP13_1_FD_184019 | JGI IMG/M metagenome (GOLD analysis project Ga0209751, IMG submission 184019) | Soil microbial communities from Rifle, Colorado - Rifle CSP2_sed 13_1 (SPAdes) (version 2) | ecosystem: Environmental > Terrestrial > Deep subsurface > Rock core/Sediment | place: Rifle... | reverse complement strand
CGTGACGGGGCCGTGCCTCTTGCGCCAGCGTGCCCGAGGCACGCTTCTGGGGCCATGATTTCGGATGACGAAATGACCGTATACGACGACCGGCACAGCCAATACATCACCGAACTCTTCGCCGCGCAAGACGAGACCCTGCGGAGGATCTGGGAGACATTACCCGAAAAAGGTTTTCCGGCAAAATACATCCAGCCCGAAGAGGGACGCTTCTTGCAAGTCATCGTTCGCGCGAGCGGCGCTGGGAAGGCGCTGGAGATTGGCACGCTCGGGGGATATAGCGGCATCTGGATCGCGCGTGGATTGGCGCCACGAGGGAAATTGACGACACTGGAAATAGACCGCCGCTATGCGCAAATCGCTCAGGCGCATTTCGAGATGGCCGGCGTGGCCGACCGGGTAGAAATCGTCGTCGGGAGTGCGCTGGAGACGCTGAAACGTCTGACCGATGGCCCGTTTGACTTTGTGTTCATTGATGCCGAGAAATACGATTACCACGCCTATTTTGATTGGGCGCTGGAAAACACGCGCGTCGGCGGGATCATTGCGGCGCACAATGCGTTTCGGGCCGGCACGGTGGTCGGGGCGGAACAGGCCGACTTCAAAACTGAGGCGATTCGCGCCTTCAACCGCCGCGTCGCCAGCGAGCCGCGCGTGATCAGCACGATCTACCCGGCCGGCGATGGAATGGTCGTCGCAGTGAAAACGGCGTAAGAGATGGCGCGAATGATGGCGGATTGCGTCTTGATCGTCGAGAACCTCGAAGTCTTCTACGGCGAGTTTCAGGCGCTGTTTGGGATCAGCCTGGAAGTGGCCGCCGGGGAGACGGTTGCCGTCATCGGCGCGAATGGGGCCGGGAAGACGACGCTGTTGAGCACAATTGCGGGTGTGTTGATCCCACGCCGAGGACAGGTGATCTATCGGGGCAAAGTGGTTTCCGGCTCTCCGGCGTATCGGCTTTGCCAGCGTGGTATTGCGATGGTGCCGGAGGGCCGGAGAATTTTCCCCAGCCTGACGGTGGAAGAGAATCTAGAGGTCGGCGCTTATTCCGGACGGCGCGGCCCCTGGCATCGAGAGGCCATTTACAATTTATTCCCTATCCTGCAAGAACGGGTGAGGGTGCCCGGCGTGGATCTTTCTGGCGGCGAACAACAAATGTTGGCGATTGGGCGGGCGTTGATGAGCAACCCCGACCTGATCTTGATGGATGAGATTTCGCTTGGGTTGGCCCCCCTGATTGTGCAAGAATTGTATCGCGTCGTGCGCGAGGTGGCTGAGGCGGGCACGACGGTCATTTTGGTCGAGCAGGATGTCACCCGTGGCCTCAAAGCCGCCGACCGGGTTTACTGCCTGCTGGAAGGCAGAGTCAGCCTAGCAGGCCGCTCGGCCGATCTGAACCTGGATCAGGTCTCTCAGGCCTACTTTGGAGTCTGAGTATGCAGTGGGTGAACATCGTCGCGCAGGGAATTCTGCTGGGGGGGTTGTACGCGCTCTATGGCACGGGGCTGTCGCTCATCTTTGGGGTGATGCGGCTGGTGAACCTGGCGCACGGCGACATGATCGTGGTGGCTGCCTATCTGGTGCTGCTCGCCGGGCAATTTCTCGGCCTGTCCCCCTGGCTGAGCTTGCTGCTGGTGGTGCCGGCGCTCTTTGTGATCGGAGTCTTGCTGCAGCGCGGCTTGATCAACGCCGCCGTGGGCAAGGGCGTGTTGCCGCCGCTCATGATCACCTTTGGGCTTTCGGTCATCACCCAGAATGTGCTTCAGTTGGGCTTTTCGGCGGATACGCAGGGGCTGGATGCTGGCCCAATTGAGGCCGCGAGCATCGAGGTGGCGCAGGGCGTGACGCTGGGCGTTCTGCCGTTGATCGCCTTTGCCACGGCGGTCTTGGTTCTCACCGGGCTGCACGTGTTCCTCACGCGCACAAAGCTGGGCCGGGCCTTCCGGGCGACCTCCGATGATCCCACTACGGCGGAGTTGATGGGGATCAACAGCCGCCAGGTTTACGGCTGGGCGATGGGCCTGTCGCTTGCGATTGGGGCCGTGGGCGGCGTGCTCCTCGGAGTCCGCACGACATTTGCGCCGTCGGACGGGCCGGCGCGGCTGATCTTCGCTTTTGAGACAGTCATCATCGGTGGATTGGGCAATCTGTGGGGGACGCTCGCAGGAGGCATCATTTTGGGGGTGGCCCAAAACATCGGCGCTCAAGTGAATCCGGCGTGGTTTCAGTTGGCCGGACATCTGGCCACTTTGGCGTTGCTGGCGTTCAGGCCCACCGGCCTGTTCGCGCGTACGCGCGAAGCCGGGTGAGCCGTGGGAGCGCCAATGCCGACCCCGCAATCAACCTCACAGCCCAGGCCGCGCCGAATGTCCTCGCGCGGACTGGCTCTCATGAGTCTCCTGCTCCTGGCGGCCCTGTTTTCCCTCCCAGCGTGGGGTACGCCCGACCAGATGCGCACCCTCGTCGAGCTCATCTACTTCCTCGCTCTGGCGCAGATGTGGAATCTGCTGGCGGGCTACGGGGGGATGGTGTCGTTCGGTCAGCAGGCCTGGATTGGGCTGGGCGGTTATACCCTGATCGTCCTGGCGGACGACTTGCACGTCAATATGTTTCTGGCGGTGGTCGTCGGTGGCGTGGTGGCGGCCCTCATCGCCCTGCCGACGGCCGCGCTCGCCTTTCGCCTGCGCGGCGGATATTTCGCCGTAGGGACATGGGTGATCGCCGAAGTCTTTCGATTGCTGGTCGCCAGTTCGACCGAATGGCTGAAAGGGGGCCTTGGCCGCTCGCTGACGGCGGCTGGCCTGATGGCGCGCCCGCTGCGCGAGCAGTACACGTACTGGCTGGCGGTCGGCATCGGGGCCGGATCAATCGCGCTGGTGTATTTCCTGATGCGTTCCCGTGTGGGCTTAGGCCTGACTGCCATTCGGGATTCTGAAAGCGCCGCCATGAGCCTCGGCGTGAAAATCACGCGCATCAAACTGCTGGTCTTCATTATCGCCGCCTTTGGCACAGGCGTGGTCGGCGGGCTGATCTACCTGAACGCGCTGCGGATCACCCCTCAGGCGTCTTTTGGCATCCAGTGGTCGGCCTTCATGGCCTTTATCGTCGTCATCGGCGGACTGGGAACGGTCGAAGGCCCGATTGTCGGCGCGATTATCTTTTTCGTCCTCCGGAATTACCTGTCCGGTTTTGCCGAGTGGTCCATCATCCTGCTCGGAAGCATCGCGGTGATCATGATGCTCATTGCTCCCGATGGCCTGTGGGGGGTCCTGCACCGCCGCTTCGGGCTTGAGCTTTTCCCGGTCAGCCGGAAGCTCCCCACTGCCCCGGCTCACGGGCAACCCGCGACGGTGGAACAGAAGCCCGCTTCAAAGGATACCGCGCTGATCGAGCCGCCATCTTGAGCCTGTACAGACGGCGAGTCAGTTTCGGAATTTGCCTGCGGAGGTGTATCGTGTCCATCAAGATAGCCGATATAAAGTCAATCGTCGCCGAGGCCGGACAACTGGCTCTGCTCTACTATGGAAAAGTCACCAGGTCCCTCAAGGCCGATTTGAGCGTTGTCTCCGAGGCCGACGCAGCGGTCGAAAACTATCTTCGCTTGTCGCTCACCACGCTCGCGCCTGAGTACGGCTATATCGGCGAGGAGACCGAGGAGTCGCGGCCCCCAGCCACAGGGGAAGAGCACGCCTGGGTGGTGGACGCGCTGGATGGCAGCCGGGCGTTTGTGGCGCAAATGCCGCTCTGGACGCCGGCCGTATGCTTGATGAAAGGCGACCGCCCCGTCGCGGGGGCTGCCTTTAACCCGGTCACCCAAGAATTGTTCTGGGCTGGCGAAGATGGCCCAGCGTTTTGCAACGACGAACCGCTCCGCCCGAAATTCTCCGCGGCGCTGGAGCCGAGCACGATCATTTTCGGCCCGACCAATCACCATCGCACGTTCACGATCGATTTTCCGGGCCGCATTTATTGCCTGGGCGCGCCCATTTATCAGTTGTGCCTGGTGGCGAAGGGGGCCGTCTCCGCATTGTTTTTCGATCCAGCGGTCAACCTGTGGGATCTGGCGTTCCCGTCCCTGCTGTTCGAGCGCACCGGCGCGGCGCTGGTTTATGCGTCCGGCCGGCCGGTGAATCTTTCTGAGCTCATGGGGCGCAGCAAAGTTCCGGAGCCGATTTTCGCGGGAGGAGCGGAGATGGTGGACATCTTGCGCCAGCAGATCAGGCCTAAGCGCTGACGCGAGAACCGCCCCGCGCCATTCCCTTCTCCGCCATCTCATCATCCCTCCTTCGAGATTCGGAGTTGGGGGGTTGGGATTTTACCCCTCCTCTTCCTCATCCTCCATCAACCTCGCCGCCCGCTCGCCAATCGGGTCGTCATCTTCCTGAATGAAGACTTCGCGTGTCTTGCCGCCGGCCTGCTCGCGGCCAACGATGCCCATGTCTTTAAGCTCGTCCATCAGCCGCGCAGCGCGGGGGTAGCCGATGCGCATCTTGCGCTGGAGGAGCGAGGCGCTGGCCGTGCCGTATTTCTTGACGATGGCGATGGCCTGCTCGATCTGCGCGTCTTTGTCGTCCACGACCGCCTCACGCGCCAGCATGACGTCCCACGGGGCCTGGCCGGGTTTCAGCTTGATGTTCTGGTCGTCTTCGGCCATCGCCTCGACCACATCTTCTTCCGGCTCGTCGTCCGCCATCTGCTCGCGCCAGTAACTCACGATGCGGTCCACTTCCTTGTCGGCGACGAAACAGCCTTGCAGACGCACGGGCGCGCCTACTTCCGGAGCGAGGAACAGCATGTCCCCGCGCCCCAAGAGGGTTTCCGCGCCGGGCGTGTCGAGGATCACGCGCGAATCAATGCCCGAAGCGACGGCGAACGAGATGCGCGCGGGGAAATTGGCTTTGATCAGTCCCGTGACGATGTTGGTGCTCGGGCGCTGGGTCGCCACGATCAGGTGGATGCCGGTCGCCCGCGCCATCTGCGCCAGCCGCACGACGGTGCGCTCCGTCTCGTCCGGGGCCTGCATCATCAAGTCGGCCAGTTCGTCAACGATCACGACGATGCGCGGCAAACGGTCGGCGTCTTTCTTCTTCGCCATCTTCGCGTTGAAGGCGTCGAGGTTGCGCGCGGCGACGCGCTCGAACTCCTTGTAGCGCCGGTCCATCTCCTTCACCACCCAGCGCAGCACGCCGAGGATGCGGTCCAGTTCCGTCTCCACCTTGCCGTAGAGGTGGGGCAGGCCGTTGAAGCGCACCAATTCCACCATCTTCGGGTCAATCAGCACCATGCGCAGGTCGTCCGGCGTGTTGTTGCACGCCAGGCAAGCCACGACTGAAGTGATGCACACACTCTTGCCAGAGCCGGTCGTGCCGGCGATGAGCAGGTGCGGCATCGCGCCCAGGTCGGCGGAGACGGACGCGCCGGAGACGTCGCGCCCGAGGGCAATCGCCAGCGGCGCGTTGACGCGCTGGAACCCCTCGGACTCCATCACGGGGCGCAGGCTGACGAGCGAGGTGCGGCGGTGGGGGACCTCGATGCCGATGTAGCTCTGGCCCGGCACGGGCGCTTCGATGCGCAGGGTGCTGGCAGAGAGGGCGAGGGCCAGGTCGTCCGCGAGGGCCGAGATTTGCGAGACGCGCACCTTCCACGACTTGCTCACGCCGTCCGGGCCGGGTTTCTCCACAAAGCCCGGCTCGACCTGATACTGCGTCACGCTCGGACCGACTTTCGCGCCCACGACCGCGACCGGCACGCCAAATTCCTTGAGGGTCTTGACGATGATCGAGGCGGTCTCGTCAATCTCCCGCTGCGCGGGGCGGCGCAGATCGCTGTCGTCGAGCAGTTCGAGCGAGGGCAGGCGTTTGTCGCGCCGCTTCGGCCGGGGCTTGTCGTCCACGGCGGCCTCGACCGGGACGCGCAGCCGCTCGCCGCTGGACAATCTGGGCTTGGGTTTCCGCTCGGGCGGCTGCAAATCCCGCGTGGTCGCGGGGGTCGAGGCAGGGCCTGCGCCCGCGCTTTCGTCCAGCAACCGCGCTTCAGGCGTGTGCGCCTCCAGCCCTTGCAGTTGCAGCCAGGCTCTCAGCTGGGCAAAGCGGCGACCGGTGACGTCAAGCGCAAAGAGGAGGCAGACGAAGCACAGCATGCCGAACACAAGCGCGTCGGCGGGCGGCGGCAGGAGGCGTGTGACCATCAGGCCCAAGCCCCACCCCACCAGCCCCCCGCCCCGCCCGCCGACGGCCAGGGCCACGCTGCCGCCGTTGAAGATATTGAGCAGGCCGAGGAGGGCAAAGGCCGCGCCTTCGGCGGCGATGACGCGCCCCCACTTGACGCGCACCGTCCAGCCGAAGTTGTGCAGCAGGATGGCGCCGCCAATCCAGCCGAGCGTGAGGGGGACGACGAACGCGCCCCAGCCGAACCAGGTGCGCAGGAAGGCGGCCCAGACGTTGAGGAACACGCCAGACGACAGGTTGAAGATGCCCAGCAGCGTGATCAGCGCGAAGGCCAGAAGCAGCCAGGCCAGAATATCGTCCCAATATTTTCGCAGGCGCTGGCCCAACAGCCACAGGCTGGCAAAGATCGGATCAGGCTTAGGTATTTCCTTGCCGCCCGGCTGGGGCGGCGGCCCCCCGGCGCGCGTAAAGCGGCGGGAGGGCCTTTGATTTCTGTGCTTTCGACTCATCACCAATACAGGGGGCGCTATCGGCCCTGCCTCGGCCCGCCAAATATCCCGCGGCGTCTTCGGCCTGACTTCAGGCGCCCTCAGCCGAAAGCGGGTCGGCCTCCGCGCGCCGGAGGCTGAGGCCCAGGCGGCGGCCCAGGCTGTCAATGCTCACGATGCGCACCCGCACCCGCTCGCCCTCGCGCACAATGCTTCGGGGATGCAGGAAGTTGCCGTCGGCCAGCTCGGAAACATGGATGAGGCCTTCGAGGCCGTCTTCCAGACACACAAACGCGCCGAAGCTGACGACGTTCGTCACCACCCCCTCGATGACCTGGCCGATGCGGTAGCGCTCCTCAATCCCCGTCCACGGGTCGGGACGCAGGCGCTTGAGGCTGAGCGCCACGCGGGCCTGCTCCCGGTCCACCGAGATGACCGACACCCGCACCTCCTGATTACAGACCAGCACGTCGCGCGGATGCGCCACCCGGTTCCACGAGACCTCCGAGACATGGACCAACCCCTCGAGGCCGCCGAGGTCCACGAAGACGCCGAAATCGCACACATTCGTCACCACGCCAGTGACGACATCGCCGGGATTGAGATTCTCCAGGACCTGTTTGCGCGAGCCGGGGCGGGCCTGCGCCGCGCGCTCGGAAAAAACCACCCGTCCCTTGGCCGGATCGTACTCGATCACTTTCAGGCGCAGCCGCTGGCCCATCTTGTGGGCCAGGGTCGTCTTGCGTTCCTCTTCGGAGGCCTGCGCGGGAAAGTCGAGGAGATGGGAGGCTGGGACGAACCCGCGCAGCGATTTCAGCCCGACGATCAGGCCGCCGCGGTTGTAGCCCATGACCTCCAGCTCGACCGGCTCGTCGGCCTCGTACAACCTGCGCGCCGCCTCCCAGTCGGCCGCCGGGTTTGCCGACGCTGGAACAAGGTCCGTCCCCCTGCCGGGTTTGGGCGAACGCCCATTCCCCTGCCCATGCCACTGAGACTCTTCCTGCAAAACTGCTGCCCACCAGCTCTCGTCTAAAGGAGGTGGTCCGCCCGCGTCTGTCTGCCAATCCCTTGTCATGCCACTGCCCTCTCAATCAAAGAATAGTACTTTCGGGGGATTAGCATACTCAAAACGCGCGGAAACGCAAACGGCGCAAACACCCCTTTTGACTCACCCCGCCACTTCATAATCGGTCGCCCGCTCGACGGCTTCGCGCTCCATCTGAGAGATGGCGCGGGCGACTTCTTCGAGCGCGACGCGCTGCTTGCGGTACAAATCGGCTTCGCTCACGGCCAGCCGCCCGGCGATCTCGCGCACGCGGCGGCCTTGCAAGAATTTCATTTCGAGAATGTTGTACAGCAGCCATTCGCCCGTGAACTTGCGCTGGCCCTCCGGCTTAAGGCGTTCGATGGCCCGTTGGAGCACGGCGCGCAGCGCATTCACCGGGTTGCCATCGTGCTCGCGCAGGGCCTGTTCCACCACCCGGAGGCGCATCAATGGGCTGTTGGTCAGTTTGGGGCCGCCCCAATAATGGTTGAGCGCCTCTTTGACCCACTGCGCCAGGTCGGGGCTGGAGATGATCGCGTCGGCGCCGGAGAACGTGGACGAGGCGCGCAGACGCTGGATCGCCTCGATCTGCGGGAGCAGACGGTCGAGGGCCTGAAAGACATCCCGCTGCAAACGACGGTCTTCAAGCGCGGAGGCGGCCCGCACCGCCACCAGATTGAACGCCGCCGCTTCGTCCACGGTGAGTTGCCGGGCTTCGGCGCGCGCCTTGACCCCCAGCAGGCCGAGCGGCTCCCCGGACGACTGACTCTTGAGAGGGACAATCCAATAGTCGCCCCATTCAAACAGACCCCCGGCGAGCGCCGGCGCCAGGCTCGCCTCAGGCGGCGTGAGGGCGACCGGCGCCGGGCGCAGCGCCGCGAAGGGCGGCGGTTCCGCTTGGGTGCGCAGGGGCGCCTCCGCCCCCAGACTCACTTCATATTCCAGCCGGCCATCTGCGCCTAAAGCCGCGATGAAGGCGGAGGGGACGCGCAGAGCGTCACATAACCCCGCGAGAGCCGACTCAAGAAATTGGCGCAGGTCGCCCGAGGTGAGCAGGCGTTCCTCGAGCATCTGCAGCCGGCGCACTTCCGAACGGTCGGCGCCATAGAACAGCGCGCGCTCAATCGGCAGACGCACGAGCGTGATCACAAACTGCGCCAGCAGGAGCGCGCCAACGACGAAAAATGGGAGCGCGCGGGAGTCATAGAACGGCAGGCGCGGGCCGTAGCGGCTGACGACGAGGTACACCGCCAGCACGGTGGAGACGACGACCGGCCCGCGCAGCAGCCACTGGAAGAAGCGCGCTTTGACCACGCGGTCGGGCTGCGCCACGCCGAAATAAGCGACGGTGTAGGCCATGACGACCAGCAGCACCGACACGGCAAAGTTCGTCGTCAGCGTCAACGACCAGAAGATGAGCGGGTGGAGCGAGGCCGTGCCGCCCGCGATCAGCAAAAAGGGGAACGCGCCAATCGCGGGCGCGGCGGCGGAAGTCATCAGGTACATCATGCGGCGGCGGGTGGTGGACGTCTGGCACCGGCGGTAGGCGCGGAGAAAGTTCCATCCGGCCCACGTCAGGCTGCCGATGAAGTAGGTCACAAACACCGCGAAGAGCGGCCCCGCGCGGAGGTGGGCGGCGTTATTTTCAATCGCGCCGTCGTAGACCAGGATATTGGTGAAGGTGGCGGCGATGAGGAAGACGCCGGCGGTGAGGTACAAGATCCGAATGGCCATGCGCCGGCGCCCGCGCGAGGGCCGGCCCGTGGTCGCCAGCAGCGCGTCGGAGAAGTGCAGATAGCCCACCGGGACGAAGGCGATGCCGACCCACTGCAAACGCAACCAGATCTCCGCCTGTTCGAGCGTCATGAGCGTGCTCACCACCACGTCGCAGAAATAGACGATCGTGACGAAAGTCAGCAGCGCCGCAAAGGCGCGCGCCGTCCGTTCGCGCAGGTTGAAGGTCAGGGCATAGAGCAGGAGCGCGAAGGCCGTGATGACGATGCCCGCGGTGAGGATCTGGTTGAGCGTGGCGAGACCGTTGACGAGCAACATACCGAGGCAGAGTGAGGCGGGACCCGTGATGGGCGACGCGACAGTGCATCGCGTCACGCGTCACACGTCACTTGAGCGCCATCCCGAAGAATACTGCCACATCCTGATTGGGATAGTAGCGGTCGTTATATCCACAAAAGGCGAAGCCGAGCTTCTGCGCGAAACAGATCGCCGGATAATTCTTGGATTGGAGTTCGAGGATGACGCGTTTGAGGCCGTTCTCCCGCGCCCACTGGGCCGCCGAAGCCAGCAGGACGCGGCCAATCCCGCTCCGGCGAAAACGCCGCTCCACGCAAAAATCGGCCACCCAGCCGGTTTGTGGGGCAGCCGCCAGCGTCAGATTGATATACCCCTTGAGGTGGCCGTCCTCCTCCGCGACCAGAAAGCACACCCGGCGGTTCCACTCTTCAATGAGGCGCTGCGAGTCGCGCGAAAAGGAGACGCGCATGGGGCGCGGCAGGCGCACCGGTCGGAAGGTGATGGTGTTCTGGCCGGACTCTTCGCGCAGGTCCATCTGCCAGACGTACTCGGTGCTGTAACCATGATCGAGCGCGATGAGATTCTGGAGGTCGGCGCTGAGCGCGGGGCGAACGGTGACTTGAGCCATATGACCATTTTATACCGAAAACTGGCCGGTGGGCCTCCCTATCTCCGCGGCTGCGCAGGCGGCCTACGGCGCCGGCGTCTCCACCATGGCCGGGCCGCCCCCCAGCGCCACCAGCGTCACCGGCACCACGCACGGCGGCGGGGAGTTGCCGGCGTTGTCCATCACCACCAGGCGAAAGGCATAACTCCCGGCCTCGTAGGCGCTGGCGTCAAAGATGCCCAATGAGCCATCCACGACCGGTTGGCTGCCCACGTACAACGGCACCCACACGCCATTCGTGGCGCCGCCGCTGATCTCAAACTTGTAGAACGCGAAGTTGTCTATGTTGGCTGTTCCACGCACCTCGTACGAGCCGGAAATGCGTGTGCCTGATTGAGGATCGGTCAGCGTGGCGGTGGGGTTGCTGCACCCGCTGGTGTCAACGACGAGCGGGCCGGCGCTTTCCGAGATTGGCGTGGGCGACGGGCGCGGCGTGGGCTGCGAGTTCGGGTCCGTGGTCGGGCGTGCGGCCAGGGTCGGAGCGACGTAACTGCGGACGAACGAAACGCCGAAGCCGATGGCGGTGAGCACCCCCAGCATCGCCAGCGCGGTATTTTGCTTGCGGAGGGCTGCCTCCTTCTCAAGTCCGAAGGGAGTATGCCCCAGAATGTGGCGGGCCTGTCGCAGCCGGTTGAGGTAGAGCAGCGCCGCCAGGCCCAGCAGGCCGTAAATCCAGATTTGATACCTGGCAATCAGAAAAACTTCGTCCGTCATTCACACCTAGGAGACCGTCTGTGAAGTCATTGCCAGGAGCCCCAGCCGGGCGACGAAGCCGCTTCGCGCCCCGCGGGGAGACCGCTTCGCTCGCGGTGACGATCTGAAGATGCTTTCTAAAGACGCCGCAACACGCCGCGCACGATGGTTACGAGCTTAGGCGCGATGGCCCAGCCTGCCGCCAGCACCTCTTCGTGCGTGGTGACCGTGCTCCCGTCGAGGTTGGCCTTGTTGCTGATGCCGGACAATCCCAGGACGCGCAGGCCGCCGTGGCGAGCGACAGTCACCTCGGCGACCGTGGACATGCCAACCGCGTCGGCCCCGACGGCGCGGAGGAAGCGCAGATCGGCAGGCGTTTCAAACGAGGGGCCGCCCAGACAGACGTACACGCCCTGATGCAGCTGAACGGCCGCTTCTTCAGCTGCTCGGAGGGCTAAGGCACACAGTTCCCGGTCATAGGCCTGGCTCATATCCGGGAAACGCGGACCAAACGAGTGATCGTTCGGGCCGCGCAGCGGCGAGACGCCCGCCATGCCCATAAAGTTAATGTGGTCGGTGATCAGCATCAGGTCACCGGGGCGGAAGTCGGGGTTGATGGCCCCGGCGGCATTAGTCACGACGAGCGTTTTAATGCCGAGCAGGTGCATCGCCCGGATCGGAAGCGTGACCTGCTGCATGCTGTGGCCCTCGTAATAGTGCGCCCGGCCCTGCTGGACGAGCACCCTCTGGCCCTCCAGCCGGCCGACGACCAGCCGCCCGGCGTGTCCCTCGACGGTGGAGGGCGGCCAGTGTGGGATACTCGCCGCTGGGATGACGTCGGCGTCCTCGACCGCGTCGGCGAGCGAGCCGAGGCCCGAACCCAGCACCAGCCCGACCGTCGGCGCCTGCCGGGTCTGGGAACGGATGGCTTGCGCCGCCTCTTCAAACTGGACGCGGGTGAAAAATTCGGTCATCCGCCGGAGTCCTCCCCGCCCGGAACGCTCACCTGCCGGTAAACCTGCGTCGTCGAAAGATTGGCATGGCCGAGCAGCTCTTGAACTTTGCGCAGGTCTTCACCCTTGCTCACGAGATACTTGGCGAAGGAGTGCCGCAGCGTATGCGGCGTCACGTCGCCCCCGATGCCAGCCGCCCCGGCGGCCTCTTTGAGGATGAGCCAGACGCCCTGACGCGTGAGCTTCTGACCGCGATGGTTGAGGAACAGCACGGGGGGGGAACTGGGCCGCGCCACCGTGGGGCGGGCCTTGTCCAGATAGTCGCGCAGAGGCTCCAGCGCCGACCCCAACGGAATCTTGCGCTGCCGCTCCCCTTTTCCACGACAGATGACCAGATCCTGTCCCCAGTCCACGTCTTCCAGGCGCAGGTTGACCACTTCCGTCACGCGCATCCCGGTCGAGCACAGCAGTTCCAGCAAAGCCCTGTCCCGCAAACCTTTGGAACCGCCCACACGAACCGGCACCGCCAGCAGCTTCTCGATCTCTAAATTGGACAGCGTCTTAGGGGCAGCTTTCTTGACCTTGGGGGAGTTCAGCCTCGACGCCGGATCGGTGGAGATGATCTCTTGCTCGTCGAGGTAGTGGAAAAAGGATTTGACCGCGGCGATCTTGCGGGCTACTGTCGAAGCTGCGTACCGCTCCGGCCCATTCTGAAGGTTTTCTACATAAGCCTCAACCAACTCTGGGGATACGTCACCCGGTCCAGACGGCATACCGCGCTGGCTACGGATGAACTTTGAGAACTGGCTGATGTCGTTGCGGTAAGCGGCAATAGTGTTCTCAGAATAGCCCCTCTGAGAAGCCAGCGTCGCCAGAAACTTGTCGAGATATTGGTCCATGGGCATCCTCCCAGCATCCGAATGCCCTGAGATTATATCCTCTTTTCATAAAATTGAAACTCACGAGGGGGTGGCCCATCCGCCCCCCTAAGAGCGGCTTGCAGCCGCGACACTACCGCGCGTGCAACGTGCTCCTAGGGTTCGGGCATCACCCAACAGGCGTGCGGCGGGAACGACACGGTGTAGTTTTGCCCAACCTTCGGCAATTCGAGCTTGCGCTCGTTGAAGACATCCAGCGTGAGCGTGGACTCGCCTAACCTGACCAACACCCGGACCGTCGAGCCTAAGAAGTTCACCGCCTCCACCTGGCCGGTCAACCGGTTATCGCCGCCATCGGCGCCAAAACGAAGCTCCTCGGGCCGCAGCATGAGCGTCACCGTCGCGCCGTTGGAGGGGCCGATAGCCGTCCCCGTCGTGATGGACTGACCATCGTAAGCCAGCCGCCCACTCGTCGCATCCACGACCTGGCAGCGCAGTTGATTGAGCGTGCCGACGAACGAGGCCACGAACATGGTCTGCGGGTAATTGTAGATTTCGAACGGCGCGCCGATCTGCTCGATCACACCCCGGCTCATGACGACCACGCGGTCGGAAAGGGCCATGGCCTCCTGCTGGTCGTGGGTGACGTAAATAGTGGTGATGCCCAACTGCTGCTGGATGCGCCGGATTTCCGAGCGCAGTTCGTCGCGGATCTTGGCGTCGAGGGCCGAGAGCGGCTCGTCGAGCAGAAGCACCTGCGGCTCGATGGCGAGCGCGCGGGCCAGGGCCACGCGCTGCTGCTGGCCGCCGGAGAGCTGGTAGGGATAGTTCGGGCCTTTGTCCGGCAGGTGGATCAAGTCGAGGAGCTCCCCCACCCGCTTGCGGATCTTGTCAGCCGGCTGCTTCTTGATCTTCATTCCGAAGCCGATATTCTCGGCCACGGTCATATTAGGGAACAGGGCGTAGGCCTGGAATACCATCCCCACGTTGCGCTGGTTCGGCGGCTTGTTGGTAATATCCGCGCCGTTGAGCCGGATGGCGCCTGAGGTAGGCAGCTCAAACCCGGCGATCATGCGCAGGGTGGTGGTTTTACCGCAGCCGCTCGGGCCGAGGAATGACACAAATTCACCCCGTTCTACTTGCAGGTCGAAATCTTCTACTGCGAGAGACGGCCCGAACTCTTTGCGCACTTTGATCAACTCAAGAAAGGTCATTTTCTTCCTCGACTCGCCCCACGCTAATGGCCGGCGCCGCCGAGAACGCCCGGCGCGCCGCGCGTCAAGAGATCAATGATGCCCATCGCCGCCCACGTCAGGGCAAAGCTGACGATGGACAGCGCCGCAGGTTCGTAGGCCCGGCTATTGCTTAGCAGCGCCAGATAGGGAGCAAAGGCCGGACGTGCCAGGAAGTTGGCGATGGTGAGCTCGCCGACGACGATGGCGAAGGTGAGCAACGCACCGCTCAGCAGCGCCGCACGCAAGTTCGGGAAGATCACGCGCGCCACGATGGTGGGCCAGCCTGCGCCCAGGCTCTGCGCCGCCTCGGTCAGCGTTCGCACGTCCATCGCGCGCAAGCCGTTATCCACGGCGCGGTACAGGTACGGCATGGAAAGGACGACGTAGCCGGCGATCAACAGAGAGTTGGCGCCGAGGGTAGTGTTGGTGAGCGGTGGCATGATCGTCACCGACAGGATCGTGACCGGACGACCGTAAGTTCGGATGAGGCCGAACACCAGCACGATTGCCGGGATCACAAACGGCAGCAGCGTCAGGAATTCGACGACGGGGCGGAGTTCCGGCAGCCGCAGATGTACCCAATAGGCGGTCGGCACGATCAGCAGCAGGCCGACAATGATGGTCAGAACGGCCATTTGGACCGAGAACGTGAACGAGCGGATGAACTGGGGGTCGGCCAGCGCCTTCTGGTAAGCGAGCAGACTAAGCGTACCTCGCTGCATCCTGAGTGAAAAATCCAGTGTGCCGTACAGCGGTAAAAGGAAATACAGCGCCCCCAGCGCGAACCACAGCCAGCTCCAGATTGCGAAGCGCTTCATCGCAACCACCTTTCCGTCTGGCGCTGAAGCCAGGTGTAACCGGCAATCGAGACGGCCATAATCATCACCATCCCAAGCGCCAGCGCGTAGCCCAGGTTCGGATCGTGCAAGACGTCGCCGCGCATCTGGGCGCCGATCACGATGGTCACCAGATTGAGCAGGCCGCCGGTCAGGGCAAAGGCCGTAGCGTAAGCGCCGAAGGCATTACCGAAGAGCAGGATCATCGTGCCCAGCAGGGAGGGCAGGAGGATGGGCAGGGCAATATGACGCCAGTATTGCAGAGACGTCGCCCCCAGGTTCTCCGAGGCTTCGCGCCACTCCCGTTTAAGGCCGTCTAGCGACGGCGTCATAATCAGGACCATGAGTGGGAACTGAAAGTACATGTAGGTGAGGCTCAGTCCGAGGAAACTATATAAATTGAACCCCATGTCATAGATATTCTGATTGAAAAGCGTTCTGAACACGGCGGTGATAAAGCCCGTCCGACCGAGCGTGGAGATGAAGGCAAACGCCAGTGGAACACCTGCAAAGTTGGAGGCCACCCCAGAGAAGGTAATGAGTGTGGAGCGAACGGGCCGGGGCAGGCCGCCAATGGTCACCGCATAGGCGAGCAGAAAGCCAAACAGACCGCCGCCCAGGGCGGTCGCCGCGCTGATCTGAATGCTGAGTGCGTAGGCCCGCCGGATGTTGGGCCGGAGCAGTCCGGCAAGGTTGTCCAGAGTGAACTGGCCTTGAGGGTTCTGAAAGCTGCCGACGAAGATGGCAGCCGAAGGCAGCAGAAGAAAAGCCATGACGAAGATAAAGAATGGCAGCACGCCCACCCAGGCCCACGACATACGGCGCGGGCCTGGGCTGCGGGGGCCAGTCATTGAACCGGAGGTGGTGGAGTCAGCAGTTTCTGACATGAGGGATTTGCCTCACCAGGGGCCAAGCAGTTGTCAAAGCCTCCCGTCAGTTGTTGGAGCGAGACCTCGCCGTATGGCAAGGTCTCGCTCGCGAAGATCCACAAATGGATGGTTACGGCGACGGCGCTTTCTGCACGTCCACGCCGACGACGCTGTCCCAGCCTTCGGTGATCAGCGTCTTGGCCGCATTCTGCTGGTCGAGCGAGGGGAACACGGCGCCGCTCACATCCGGTATTTTGGCCGACAGATCCGCCGGGATCACACCGCGCGCCCGCAGATCGGCCTCACGGATGGGATGGCAGTAACCCTTCATCCAGAGCAGTTGGCCTTCATCTGAGTACAACCATTCCATCCACAGTCGGGCGGCAGCCGGGTGCGGCGCATACGCGCTAACAGCCTGCACGTAAACTCCGGCGAGCCGGCCGGTCTTCGGGATCACGACCTCGACCGGCGGATTGCCGGCCAGCGAATCGCGGTCGGCCAGCGCCAGATAGTCCCACTGAATGATGATGGGCGTCTCGCCCCGGGCGAAAGTGCCAGTATCGGCGATGACCGGGACGAAATTACCCTGGCTGTTGATCTGGGCCCAGAAATCCAGACCCGGCTGGGCGTTGTCGAGGGAGCCGCCGTTGGCCAGCGACGCCGCGTACACCGACAGGATGGCCTGGTTGGAAGTCCTCGGGTCGCCGGCCAGGGCAACCTGCCCTTTGTATTCCTCCTTGAGCAGGTCAGCCCAATCCTGCGGGACATTGCTGACGCCGTCAGAGTTCACCTGCAAGGCGAGAACGCCGTAGTAGTCGCCGTACCAGGAGCCATCGGCGTCCTTCGCATCGGCGGGGATCGTGTCCCAGGTCGAGACCTTGTAAGGTGTGATCAGCCCTTCTGCCTTGGATGAGGGACCAAACGAAAGCCCGACGTCAATCACGTCTGGCGCCTGCGGGCCCTTGCTCTCCTTGTTCGCCTTGATGGCTTCGATCTCATCGCCCGAGCCGGCGTTCGGATCGAGTTCGTTGACCTGAAGGCCGTATTTCGCCTTGAAGCCTTCGATGACCTCGCCGTAGTTGCACCAATTGTGCGGCAGGGCAATCGTCGTCACTGTGCCTTCCGCCTTGGCCGCGGCGACGAGCGCATCCATCCCGCCCGCATCGGCGGCGGCGGCGACTTTGCTGAAGTCCGTCGCGGCTCCCCCGCCTCCAGCGCCGCCGCCACAGGCGGTGAGCACCAGCGCCGCCAGGGCAATCAACGCAGCAATCTTGTGAAGGTTGCGACTCATATTCTTCTCCTTATTAGTGTGGTCACAGTCATTTGAGCGTGCCGTAGGAACTGAAGGAACAATTGGCCTCTACCCGTGGGGCTTCACCTCCTTATCCGCGAGCGGCTTAGAAAAAAGCGCAACGCAAAGCCGCGGCCGGCGGCTGCGCGAAGGCGCGTGCAATTAGTGTAGCATCATTCTTTTGGCTGTCAATTTACATCTGCTTCACCACGATGTCGCCGATGATGTTCGCCGCCTCGTCGCCCCGGTCGGCCGCGTTCGAGAGATGGCGGTAAATCTCGCGCAGCTTGAGCATCTCCACCACGTGCTCCACGTCGCGCGGGCCGTTGAACAGCGCGGCAATCGCCTCGCGGTAGACCGCCTCCACCCGGTTCTCCAGCGCCTTCGCGCGCACCGCGTGGTCGTTCGCCACGTTCGGGCGGTCTTCCAGCCGCTGCACGCCCCGGTTGATCTCCTCCGCCGCGTCGCGCAGCAGCGACGCCATCCGCATGAGATACGGGTTTGGCGCCACGCCCAGCGTCGCCATCTCCTCCACGGTCGAGTCGGCGTAGTCCAGCACGTCGTCAATCGCCCGCGAGAGCGAGAACAAATCCTCGCGGTCAATCGGCGTGACGAACGAGCGGTTGAGCTCGTCAATCAGAATCCGGCGCACCTCGTCGGCATCCTTCTCGGCCGAGCGCACGCGCTGCGCGTGATCCTCGCTCGGCTCCTTCATATACGCCAGCAGCGCCTCCAGCCCGCGCTGGGTGTGCCCGGCCTGATCGCAAATCATGCGCAAAAAGTTGTCCGGCTTCGACCGGCGCTTAAACAAACGCTTCCACAGCATCAAGTGCTCAAAGTCCTTTCGGCGGAAAAACACGGCGGCCCGCCCTGCCCCTACCGCCAGCAGGGGTATACTACGAATTACCCCTTCCGGCAACCCCGACGGGTACAGGCCAGTTCAGCACCCTGAGCGGAGCGGCGCGCACCCTGAGCGGAGCGTTAGCGAAGTCGAAGGGCGCGCCGCGTAGTCGAAGGATGCAGTCGCCCCACGAGTGAAACGCACCTCCTCAGACGGGGTTATAATTCGCCCAGATGCTCACTCCGGTCGAGACCTTCTGGCTGAACTGGCACGCCGCCCATAGCCCCGCGCCCGACGATCTGCGCGCGCGGATTTTGCTGCTCTCGAACGCGGGCGCGCGCCCCGAAGCGGTCGCCGAATCCCTCGGCCTCCCCCTGGTCGAAGTGACGACGACCCTGGAACGCTTCGCCGCGCACCGCCTGACTGACTTCCCGCGGCCGGCTCTCTCACCCGACGCGTTGTCGAGCGCAGCCGGTGTGGATGCGCCTCACGCGCGCCGCGTAGCGGACTCCGCCCTCGCCCTCTTCAAGGGCGCGCGCAATCTGCACCGTCTCCCGGCCTCTTTGCGCCTGGCGCTCGAAACGGCTGCGCTCCTGCACGACGTCGGCCTCGCGGTTGACAGGCCCAAACGCCATACGACCGGCCGCGAGCTTCTGCGCGGCGTGGACCTGGCGGGCTTCACCCGGCCCCAGCAGCAGCTCATCGCGGACGTCGTCGGCCTGCACCGCAAAAAAGTGAAGCCGGACGAGGAGGGCTACCTCGCCGCGCTCTCCCCCGCGCGGCGGCGGCAGACCCTCGCCCTCGCCGCCCTGCTGCGCGTGGCCGACGGCCTCGACGCCTCGCAGACCCAGACCACCCAACTGCACGGCGTCGTCACTACGCCTGAGGCCGTCACCCTGCGCCTCTCCGGGCCAAAGGCTAAAGGCGACGCCGCCCGCGCCCGCAAACGCGCCGACCTGTGGCGTGTAGTCTTTCATCTGCCGCTCGAGACCGCCCCCGCGCCCGAACCGCCGCCTGACCTCCAGCAATTGGCCGCGACTCCGCTCACGCCCGAGACCTCGATGGTGGAAGTGACCCGGCGCGCCCTGGCCGCCCACCTGCTCCGCTGGCAGGCGAACGAGGCCGCCGCGCTGGAGGGCGAGGCGCAGGCGGTGAAAGCCGTGCGCGTCTCGGCCCGGCGCTGGCGGCAGGCGTTGAAACTGTTCGGCGGCTACTTTAAACGCAAGCCGGCCAGGTATTTGCGCCAGCTTATTCGCAAAGCTGAGGATGTCCTCGGCGCGCTGCGCGACTGGGAAGCCCTGCTGGCGGACGTAAAAGCGCATCGGGTTGAGGCTAAAAATGGGACCAGCGCAGGTGAGCTGCAGGCCCTGACGACGGCGTGGGAAAAAGAGCGGCGCAGCGCATTACAGGACGTGAAGAAGTGGCTGGGCGGGCCGGAGGCCGCCGACCTGCACACCGCGCTGATGGGCTTCATCAGCGCCCCACCCGTACGCGCCGATGAGTCCGTCCGTGAGGCCGCGCCAAAGGTGCTGCGCGCCGCTCTCGCAGAAGTCGCCGAGGCTCAGGCCGCGATTGACGCCGACCGGCCCAGGTCGTATCACGAGCTGCGCCTGGCGTTCAAGCAAATCCGCTACACGCTGGAGTTCCTCGGCCCGGCGCTCGCCCCGGAGGCCCAGGCCCTCGTCGCCGACCTGGTGAAGATGCAGGACCGCCTCGGCGCGCTCAACGATACCCGCCTGCTGCAAAGGCGCCTCGCCGATTACCTGGACACTTGGGCCGAGCATCAGGCCAGACGCAAAGCGCCCCAACTGCATGGGGCGCAGGGCCTGCTGGAATATTCACACGCCCGCCGCGAGAGTTGGTCGCAGCAGGTTCAAGACCTCACCACGGATTGGCCCCCGGTCCGCGCGGCCCGGCTGAAGCAGCGGGTGAATGCGCTGCTGCGGGCGTTAAAATCAACGACCAGACCTGCCAGGTCTTGAAGACCTGGCAGGTCTTTTTCAATTTTTCATCCGCCAACTGTTGCGCCGGGCTCACCAGCTAGAGATCGAAGCTCGCCGTCACTGGCGCGTGGTCGGGTGCGGTCTCCCTCGCCCGTTCGCCGGGGTCGTCGCCCACGGAGGACAGCTGGCTTTCGAAGTCAATGTGGCTATCCACGATCGGGAGCCGCCGACGATTATTGAGCTCGACCGGGAAGAACTCCTCGGAGGCGAAAATCTGGTCAAGCAGTTCCCCGCGCCCGCGATGCACGCGAGAGAACCGCCGCTCTTGAGCGATGGCGGGCGCAAGATTGAAGAGGCGGACGTCATCCCCCTCATCCGGCCGGTCGAACCCTTGCGTGCCGATCTCGCTTCCGGTGGGGCCGTTGAGGAGCAGTGACGTCTGCGCCTCCGGCACGTCGTTGAAATCCCCGAGTAACAGCAGCGGGTTTCGGTTGTTCCCCACAAGGAAGGCGCTGGCCCGAATCCGCAGGGTCACCGCCTCGACCGTTCGTTGAATCAGCGCGATGCCGGCGACCTGGGCGCGCTCCTCTTCGTCGCGAGGTGTGAAGCTGCTGCGTCCCCCAGGCCGCGGGAAAGTCAGCAGTTTAGATTTCAGGTGGGCCGTGATCAGATCCACAGTCAGCCCGTTCTTCGTGACGCGGAGGCGCAGCGCGCCGCGGCTCATGCGGTTGATAGACGTCGAGTCGCCGGGCGCGGCAAGGCCGTGGAGGCTGAGCACCGGCCCCGGAGGGAACTCGACGATGTCCGCCTGCTCGTCCACCGCGTGCTTCGAGAGGAACGCGACCCGGATGCCGCGGCGGTCGGGAAAGGCGGAGACGGCGCGGTGCGGATAGGTCCCGCCGAGGGCTTGCTGGAGGTCATGCAGCGGCTCCTCGCCGCCGATCTCCTGCAGCGCCACAACGTCTGGATCCAGCCGGTTGATCACGCCGACGAGCAAGGCAAGCTTCTGTTGGAACCGTTGTTGATCCGCCTGGGACGCCTCCGGCGCTGGGCGGAGGAGGTTTTCGACGTTCCAGGTCATTGCTTTGAAAGTAGTCATTGGATCTCTCTCCGAAAACTAGAACTCTTTTTGAAAGTAGATTCTAAAAAGTGACAGGCAACGTTCTCAGCCCCCGAAAGAAAGTGTTCGTACTCCAGTCCGGCGTCTGGCTCACGAGTTGGAGGTTGGGCAGTTGCTCAAGCAGCCGAGCGAAACCGATCCGCGCTTCCACGCGGGCCAGAGGCGCGCCCAAGCAGAAGTGAATGCCCAGGCCAAACGCGAGATGTCGGTTGGGCTGTCGCGTGATGTCAAAGGTGTCCGGCTGCAGGAATGGGTCAGGGTCCCGGTTGGCAGCGCCGATGACCGCGCTGACCTGCTGCCCCTTTTCAAGGGTCGTGCTCCCGATTTCAAAGGTCTCAGTCGTCAACCGAAATGTGGCCCGCTGCACCGGACTTTCAAAGCGAAGCATCTCCTCGACCGCAGACGGCAAGAGTTCGGGACGGTTTTTGAGCAGGGTGAGCTGGGCGGGGTGACCCAGCAGGGTCAACAGGCCGTTCCCGAGCAGGTTGACTGTGGTTTCATGGCCGGCGATGAGAAGCAGCATACACATAGCG
>Ga0209751_10001823_pt1 | contig 21593 bp, 25 predicted proteins | sample RifCSP13_1_FD_184019 | JGI IMG/M metagenome (GOLD analysis project Ga0209751, IMG submission 184019) | Soil microbial communities from Rifle, Colorado - Rifle CSP2_sed 13_1 (SPAdes) (version 2) | ecosystem: Environmental > Terrestrial > Deep subsurface > Rock core/Sediment | place: Rifle... | reverse complement strand
CGGGCGGCCAGGCGCGCCGCATCGGCGATGCGCGCCAGCTCGGCGGCGCGCGCGGATTCGGAGGCCTCGGCGTACCGTCCCGTGTTGATTTCCAGGGCGTCAGCCCCGACCGTTTTCGCCTTGCGCACCTGGTCGGCGTCGGCATCGAGGAAGATGCTCACACGAATGCCCGCCTCGTGCATCTGCCGGATGAAGTCCTTCACCGCCGCGGCCTGGAGGACGACGTCGAGTCCGCCCTCCGTTGTCAGCTCCTGCGGCCGCTCGGGCACGAGCGTCACCTGATCGGGGCGAACCTGCTGGGCGACGCGCGCCATGTCCGATGTGACCGCCATTTCGACGTTCAGCTTCGTCGCGATGGCGTGCCGTAACAGCTCGAGGTCGCGCTCCTTGATGTGACGCCGATCGCTGCGCAGGTGCACGGTGATGCCCTGCGCGCCGGCCATCTCGGCCACCAGCGCCGCCGCGACCGGCTCAGGCTCACGCGCCTTGCGCGCTTCCCTCAGCGTTGCGATGTGATCGATGTTGACAGCAAGGCGCATCGGCGTGAATCCTCGAGACGTGGAAGGTGGAAGGTACATTCTACCTTCTCCGTTCTACGTTTCATCCGCCGAGCTCCCGTGTGACCGCGGCAGCGATCTCGGCCGCCCACCCCTGGATCTCCTGCTGATCCCTGCCCTCGAGCATCACGCGCAGCAACGGCTCGGTTCCCGAGTAGCGCACCAGCAGCCGCCCCTGGCCGGCGAGCTGTCGCTCGACGCGCTCCATCACCGTCGCGACGGCCGGAATCGATCGGAGATCCCTCCATTCCCTGACGCGAACGTTCACCAGCACCTGGGGGTACGTCACCAGCTCCGACGCGAGGTCGGCCAGCTCGCGGCCCGTCTCGGCCATCACGCGCAGGACGCTGAGCGCCGTCACGATGCCGTCGCCGGTGAACAGGTGCTCGGACACGATGATGTGGCCGGACTGCTCGCCGCCGATCGACAGGCCGCGCCGGAGCATTTCCTCCATCACGTACTTGTCGCCGACAGGACAGCGGACGAGATCGATCCCGCTTTCGCGAAGGGCGATCTCGAGGCCGATGTTGCTCATGACGGTCGCGACGATCGCGTTGCCGTTCAGCCGGCCGGTGCGCTGCATCTGCCGCGCGCACATCAGCAGCACCGCGTCCCCGTCCACGATACGGCCGCTCGCGTCGGCGAAAATGGCGCGATCGCCGTCGCCGTCGAACGCCACCCCCATCCGGCATCCCTGCTCGCGCACGGCGGCCGACAACTGCTCGGGGTGCGTGGAACCGCAATCGCGGTTGATGTTCCGTCCGTCCGGCGAGGCGCTGAGCAGAACGACGTCGAACCCGAGCTCGTCGAAGAGCCGCGGCGCGACCGTGGTCGTGGCGCCGTTGGCCGTGTCCACGGCAATCTTGAAGCGGCCCAGCCGCCCGGGCTCTGGGAACGCCAGCCGGGCGTGCGCGATGTAGGCGTCGATCACGTCGGTGCGATCGACCGGAGCGTTGGCGTTGCCGTTCACCGACCACGAGGTGTCGTGGATGATGGCCTCCACCTCACGTTCCAGCGTCTCGGTGAACTTCTCGCCCTTGCCGGAAAACACCTTGATGCCGTTGTCGTCGAACGGGTTGTGCGACGCCGAGATCACGAGCCCCGCATCGAACCCCATGGCTCGCGTCACGTACGCGATGGCCGGGGTCGGAATGACGCCGGCGCTCGTTATGTAGGCTCCCGCGGAGTGGACGCCGCGGGCCAGTTCCCGCTCGATCCATTCCCCGGATTCGCGCGTGTCGCGCCCCATGGCGAAGTGCAGCGTCCGTTCCGGTTCGCCCGCCGGGCGCATGGCGCGCACCAGCGCCGCGCCCAGACGCGCGACGGTTTCGTGGTCCAGCGGGTACCGTCCCGCCTTGCCGCGCACGCCATCCGTTCCGAAGAGCCGATGCGACATCGTGAAGAGTTATCTGATCACCACGGCGACGATGGCCGGGGTCAGTTCGCTGACGCCGAATTCCTGCGTGGGTGTGACTTGAACGCGCAGATTGTACTGGCCGGGCCCGAGCCCGGCAAGGTCGATGAACGCCTCAACCGCGTCGGTGCGGAGGCCTGACAGCTCTTCACGCCGGCCGCGGATCGTCACGCGCGTCAGCGCCGGCTTGATCTCGGCGCGAAGGCCCGTCGCAAGATTGTGCCAGCGGATGGGCACGCCCGCCACCTCCCGCTCGACGGGCGCGGGGAGGACCTCGACCGTCACGGTCGCGGTCGTCGGCGAGGTCAGCCGCACGGCGGCGTCGCCGATCCCGACCGTCACCGCGTCGCGCACGGTGGCGCGCGCCCCCGCAATCGACACCGGCTCGGTCGTCGCGTTCGACAGCTGCTTCAGCCGGCTCTCGGGGCCGACGACCTCGACGGTTCCCGGGTCGGTGTGGGTGCGTCCGACGACGTAGCCCGGCGCCGGGTCTCCTTCGACCGCCGGCAGCACACGAACCACGCGTCTCGCGGACTTCTCGAGCTCGACCGACAACGTGCCCGGCATCACCTGCGCGACCTCCACGCCGTACGGCACGCGCACCTCGTCGTTGCGGATGTTCAGCAGGCGCGAACCCGCGCGCGCGTTGCTCAGATCGAGCACCGCCACGATCTCGCCGGGGTCGATACGGCTCAGGAGAGCCGACGATCCGCGCAGCCGGACGGCCACCGTCGCCGGCGGCTCGCCGGAGATCTCGAGCTCCTGCGGAATGTTGCGGAACTCCAGCGGCACGCGCAGGCTTCGCTCGACGATGTGCTCGCCCGCAACCGTCAGCCAGAGCAGCGTCGCCAGCGCGACGGCCAGGACCTTCAGACCAGGATGGCGGAAGGGATGGTAGACCATCAGACGTCGTAGGCCCCTGCCGCGGCCGACCGCCCGGAGCGCCGGAGGATGACGAGCGCCCGCAGCCGATCGCGGAGGTCGTCTGGCGTCAGGCCCCGCTCGATGCCGCCGTCGAGCGCCAGCGAAATCTGACCCGTCTCCTCGGACACGACAATCGCGGCCGCGTCGCTCTCCTCCGTCAGCCCGATGGCCGCCCGGTGACGCGTCCCCAGCTCCCGGCTCACCTTCGGGTTGACCGTCAGCGGCAGAAAGCACGCCGCCGCCGCCACGCGGTTCTCCTGCAGGATCGCCGCGCCGTCGTGAAGCGGCGACCCGGGATGAAAGATCGTCACGATCAGGTCGTAGGTCAGGCGGGCGTCGAGCGGAATGCCGCTCTCGATGTAGTTGCGCAGCCCGATCTCGCGCTCCACGACAATGATGGCCCCCACGCGCTGCGTGGCCAGCATCGTCGCGGCCACGACGATCTCCTCAATCGTCTCGTCGGCCGCCTCCTGCCGGTTGAAGTAGCGGAAGAACGGGGCCTGGCCGAAGTGGGCGAGCGCGCGGCGGATGTCCGACTGGAAGATGACGATCGCCGCAAATGCGACGTACACGAGCATGTTGCGGATCATCCAGTTGACCGTCTGGAGCGGCGCGAGGCGCGAGACATAGAACAGCCCGACGATGAAGAGCGAGCCGACGGCCATCTGGACCGCGCGCGTGCCCCGGATCAGCTTCAGGAACTCATAGATCAGGATCGAGACGATCGCGATGTCCAGGATGTCCCACCAGCCGACGGGCGGCCGGCGGAGCAGCATGGTCAGATACTCGGGCATGTCCGCCAGTAGCTTATTACAAAGGAGGCAGGAGGTAGGTGCCGGGTGCGAGGTGCCGGGTGCTAGGAGGCGGGACCGCGCACGCGCTGTCGAAACCAGACCGCCAGCGCCTCCACGGCGACGTCGCCAGCCGCCAGGGACAGCATCATCGACTCGAATTCCTCGTCGTTCGCGTCGAGTTCCGCGCCATTGATCCGCAGGAACAACTCCGCCGCCGCCGCGCCGAGCCGCTTGTTCCCGTCCACCAACGGGTGGTTGAGCACGAGCGAGTGCGCCAGCGCGGCTGCCTTGGCGGCGACATCCGGATACAGATCCTCTCCGTCGAAGGTCGCCGCAGGCCGCGCCGCCGCGGACTCCAAGCCGGCGCGATCCCGCACGCCGAGACGGCCGCCGAACTGGCGCATCAGCACGCGAGAGAGATCGAGGAGTTGCGCGACCGACAGATAGACGGTCACTTCGCCAGTGCGCGATACAGCGCGGCGCGCTCCTTCACGAGGCCGTCGACGAGCCGCTTGAACCTCGGGCTCGGCTTCCCGTCGTCGAATTCGCGCGCGCCCAGCCGGATCGTGATTGCCCCCGTCGCGGGATGGATGCTGAGATCGACCTCCTGCCCCTTCTCGAGCCGGAACGCGGCGACGATCTCCGCCGGGAGCGTCACGGCCAGGGAGCTTCCCGTCTTGACCAGCTTGCGCCTCATATCAGTATTGAATACTGATACAACAGCCCTGTCAACTTTGTCCCGCTCCCGCGGACGCGCGGTCCAGAATGTGGGACACGTCGATCTTCGCGGCCGCAGCGAGCGATCCAATGTGCCGACCGACGCCCTCGACGCGGGGCCCGGCTTTTCGGCGGGGGACATGCGCCGCCAGAGTGGGATTTGGAGGCGTTCGGTGGCGCGATCGGTGACTCGGCTGAGTATCGCGCGGCGCGAAGCCCGATCACCGAAAGCCATGTGGGCGATTGTCGCGCGCTCGGCGGGCCGACCGGTGAGGGGCCTTGCGACAATGGGACTCCAGCCTTACACCGCCGGAAAGCGCGTCTTGAATTCGGCGGCAGTCTCGATGGCGAAAGGGGCGACCGCCGCCAGTTCGAGCAGCGCGTGGTCGCCGGTCACGACGACGCGCGCCTGACCGACGGTTGCGAGATCGAGGAACTTCTGATCGTCAGCGTCGCGACACCGCGGCCCCGTGGAGATCGACCGGCTGTTCAGATGGACGGTCTCGGCGAACGGCAGATAGGCCGACAGGAGTACCTCGATGTCGCCTTCGGTCAACCTGAACTTCGGATAGGCCAGCGCGTCGATCAGTTCCTGGGCGGTGGCGCGGGCGATGAGCGGCACGATGTGTCGAGCCGTCCACAGGTCGCGGATCCAGGCCAGCCGTCCGCGAGTGAAGACGAGCGTGGACACGACGATATTCGTATCGAGGACCACCCTCACCGCGCGGACGATCTGCCCGACCTGCGGGCCCAGGCCACCGCATCCTTGACGTCGCGCTTCGAGACGCCGAGCTTTTTCAGCCGGGCCTGGACCTGCTCGATCTGGCCGGCCCGAACCGGCACGAGCGTGATGCGCGACTCATCCGCGCGGACGTCGAAGTACTCGACCCCGGGAAAGCAGTCGGCGATCTTCTTCGGCAGCGTCAGCTGGTTCTTGGACGTCTTCTTGGCGATCATCGCGGGTCCCCTGGGACCTTGAAAGTAAGGAAGTAAGGATATCTTACCACGTCTCCGCTCCACGATCAGGGTGATCTATGAATGTGCGGCGGTTTCTCGAGGCCCAGCCTCGGCGAGCGTGTTGTTTTCAGAAGATCAAAGACGTGGATTTCGGTGTGGTACGAGTGGCAACCGTCGAGAATCAGCGCGCCGGAATAAACACGCCTTCCCCGAAGTGCGAGCCACGCCCGAGGGCGAGAGGTCCCTTGACCGCCGTCGCAAAGCTCAGGCGGGCACGACCCCTTAGACTGCCCCTGACCCCTTTCGTGACCTGCAAAATCGAAACGGCAGGTCGCGGCAGACCACGCCGCAAGCACTCCAGCCTGATGTCTCCAATCAGGGCATCCCCGATGTGCCCTTCCGTGGGGATGTCTTGTCGGCCGGTACGCCGTCAGGGACTCCCAGACGCGACAGCAACCAAAGAGCCTGTCGTCCTCGGGGCTGTCTGACGCGAGTTGTAGTACCCCCAGACGGCCTGCGCGAACGAGGTGAAGTCCTTCGAGTGCTCGATCTAAGTGTCGGAGGTCTGCCTTTGCGGCGTTCGCGGTCCTATCCGCCAGATGAGGAGCAACCACAAACAACCGGTCCACCATCCCGTCGCCGTCGCTGTCGTCCGCCAGGTAGAACAGGTGTCCGTGATAGTCACCGCGGACGGGCGACCCGGTTGCCTCATGGCCACTGAAGAATGGCGGCAGGCGCCGGCCAAAGTCCATGAACACACCCGCTCGAGACAGCACGGCCCTCCGGAGCGTTCGCGTAATTGAAGGGCTCTCGGACAAGGGCCAGGTGCTCCCGGAGATCCTAAACACATGTACCGCGGGTACCGAGTCACCGACCGGAGCCATAATGCCGAGGCCAAGCCAACGGCCATCACCGATGACGACCGGGCCTGCAATGGCCTTCGGGAAACCGACCTCCACGTGAAAAAGGACGCCAGGGGAGAATCTTCCACTGGCGAACGCCTCGGCCGTCGCTCCCTTGCTCCTGAACGGCTCTCGCTGCACTCGAACATGCACTCCGCGACAAGGCAGCCCTGCGTGTCGAAGAGCCTCGACTACGGCGAGGGTCAGTTGTCCCTCGAAGGCTGCGCGGACATTGCCAGTGCGTGGCCTGCCACAAGGCTGAGGAGGCAGGGCAACGGGCGTTACGCTACGCCACGTTCGGGCACTCGTGCCGATGCCGAAGTCCCGCAATATGGCATCGTCGTCGCTGGGAACCAAGACAGCGTCGAGAAGCAGTTCTCCGCTTGCCCTATCGACGACGCTGAACGGTGAAAGGGACTGTCCTGAGAGTGCCCAGGCAACGTCTTGAGGAGAGAGTGGACACTCCCACGGCACCTCCACCAGGATCCTACGAATGGATCCGTTCGTCTGGGCGAAGCCGATGCTGGGCAGCGGGATTATTCTGACACGACGAGTCGGGGTCGGAGGTGACGCGCCGCGCCCCGCGATCACGTGTTCGATCTCAGTACCCCTTGATGGTAGAGCGTTTGTGAGCCGGCCAATCGTGAGGTCGCGCACGGCGGTCGTCACGGCAACAGTACCGGTCTGAGGAAGCGCACGAAACGCGTTAGAGCCATCCCCGCGACGGATGTCAAACACGAATCGCTCCGGAGGCCGTCCGTAACGAATTATTGTGCACCGCGCTCTCGGCGGCTGCCGGAACAGAGTCGATGCGGGCAGGCCCGCTGGCGCCGTGTCGAGCTGCCGCGTTCGTTTGTCGAAGCGGTCCATCAGACTGTCGAGTGAGCCTGGAGCCGGACACCTCAGCCCAGGCTTGCCTTCGGCGACTCCGGCGGGGATCGAAAGGCGTCCGGCGTTCCTGAGCTGTTCTACAGAAACGTCCCAGTCTGCGAGACGCCCTCGGGCAAACGCCGCGTCGATGCCACGCCCGAGTGTGTGCAGCCGTTCACTTAGCTCGCACAGCAGGCGCGCATGTGCGGATTCAGCTTCCTCGAACGCCCACGCATAAACGAACGGGATCTCGGCTGAGAATATCAGCGGCTTCGTCTGCTTCTCCGCGCGCACTTCGGCTACCCGACGAGGATCGCCGCCCTTGGCGTCGAGATCGTTGTTCGGAACGAACATGCGCACTGCCCGACCCTCAACACATGGTGGCGCCAGCACTGAGGGCGGATCCAGGCGTTCCAGCCAGTGAAAGGCCGCGTCCTTCCCTTCGCGAGGTTCAGCCACCCAGCGGTCCCCGTACGCACCGGATACGAGCGCCTGAAACAGGCGAAACGGCGACGGCGGCCAGTCCCCGACGCCATGATACCGCCCACCGAAAAGCCGAACCTCGAACAACAGAGCGCGCATAGGCATCGTCGTATTTTGGTGATTACTTGCTCTTCGCTTTCTTCTTTGCCGCTGCGACATCGCCCTTCGCTCGTTCCTTCCTGAATGCGAACGATCCACTCTCCCCGACGCCGAATCGTGCGGCAGTGCCCTTGGCAAAGGAAAGAACCACATCTCCGCCGAAATCGACTGGCGTGCGCTTCCCGCTCCTGTCCACCTCGTTCCAGACGGAGGGATTGTCGGGATCCAGCGTGAGTAGACAGCCCTGCCGCAGATAGCCATCCGTCGGCTCCGTCGCGGCCACCAGCGCGAGACCGAGGACGTACTCGCGAAGGATGTCACCGTTCTCTCCGTCGAGCTGGCGGAGCGCGACGAGATTGATAGTCACGTCGCGGAAGATACCGCCGCGCACGACAATCCCTCCGTGTGTTCCAACGGCCGGGACGTGCACGAAACCTTGCTGCGCAAGCGGGCTCTTTGTATTGCCTTCTTCCTTGGCCTTCTCCTCGTCAGAGAAGACGTCGAGCGCCGCGTAGTCGACCGGAGGGTTGTACTGCGCCGAGCGGGTCAGAGCGTCCACGTCCCAGGCTCTGATGACCGACTGGACGATGCGCGGGACCTTGGCCTGAGCGCCGCGCGAATCCCACACCCCAAACACGAGTGAAGTGGGGGCGAGCTTCGCGATTGCGGTCGCGTCGCCGCGGTCCTTCCAGTCGGCAAAGGCATTCTCGACGCGCTCGTGAAGCTCCGAGGCGCGACAGATCGCATCGCCGAGCCGGTGTCCAGCGTCCAGAATCGACACAGACCGCTCCTTGTCCAGAACAATCGTGACCTGCGGAACCAGTGCCGCGAGCTGGTTCTCGGAGCGCCCCGCGGATGCAGCCCTGAAGAGCGGCTCCATGCGATTCGCCTGGGACCCAACCGAGTCGAGCTGCGCGACCTTGGTCCCATCGGAGAGCTCGTCGAGCTGATACGGGATGCCGTGCTTGTCATCAAACGCGTATGTAGGTGGAAAAACGACCGCGTCCTGGCCTTCGACCGGTAGGAGCCGCTCGCGCAGATGCAGCGCCACCGGTCCTTTCAGGTTGTTCGCCCAGTCGCGCATCCTGTCGGCGGTTACAGTGTTGGCACTGCTCATCTCACTACTCCTCTTGGACATCGACGATACATCGCGCCTGGTTCTCCTGGCCTGGCCAGTCCAGGCGCAGGCGGAAGCGACGAATCTGAACTCCTGGGGACGCGCCACCGAGAACGGGGCGCGCAAGGAGGGTGGGGAGCGGCACGTGCCACACCCCGTATCGGTACGCGAGCTTGCTTCTTGGTGATACACGAACGGGACGTGCGAATTCCAGGCCGATCGCGGCCAGCAGCTCGACAAATGGATACCCGGTCGATTGAATAGTGCCTGAATGCTCGTTGATGGAGAAACCCAAATCCAATGGCACGTAGTCGCGGCGCCAGTCGAATCTAAAACTGCTCGACATCGGAACGCCAATGTCGAATGGAGCACGTCGCGCCTCGACCCACCGCTCCTCGCTCAAGCCCCGAATCGCTTCGAGGGCATCTCGCGCAAGGGCCGCTCCCGAGTATCCTCCAGCTCCGGCCCAGAACTTCACATTGTCGCGAGTAGACCCGTCGGCCCAATGTTCGACGGATACGCTCGCGCCTCCGTGATTGAGCCGTATCGGTAATGCACTTGGTGAATCCGGCGCTGGCGAAGGGAAGAACGCGTCCGCACGCACTTGCGTGGTAATGCCCGGTTCTTTAGCTACTAGGCGAGAACCGCGTGGAGCGAGCGCGCACAGCTCTGTCTCGCACAGGAAATCGAGCACAGCGGCGAGAGGCTCGTCGTCGGCCCGAAACCGAAATTCCGCCATGGGATCCCGACCGTGGCAGGCGAATTCGCCTTCGCAAGGACCGCAAAGGACTTCGGTCATCTCCATGAGACCGAGGCAGGCGAACACTTGCCCAGGATTCAACAGATCAACGGGAACCTGGCTCTGCGGCGTCACTCCACTCTCCCTTTGGGCGGCATCGCGGACGCTTTCCAGTCGGCCGCCCGAAGGAGCGTCTCCAACCACGCCAGTTCCCACGGACCCCATTTCCGGTTCAAACGCGCGAAGCGCAACGCCGCTTCCTGAGCCAGCGTCGCGCAAGCAGATGGAGGCTGATCCGGATCGACGGTCGTAATCACTGGTCGCGCCGAGCCGTGATGAGAGGCAATCAGGTGAAGCGCGAGATCCTGGAGCGCCGGGTCCGCGTTCTGAACGGACTTCGCGCAGATCGCATCGCGCAGTGACCCGAATTCATGACGGTAGGTCTCGCCTCCGATCCTCAGAAGCTGCGGCATAGCGGCCGACCGAGTCTTCGCGTAGGTTCTGCCATCGATGGGCGCGCCCATGGCGCGCTGCCAGAGGTTTCTTCCCTTGCCTGCATCGTGGAGGTCAGCAGCGGTTCGGAGCACGGCCCCGAGCCGTGCTTCCAGGTTCAGCCGATCGGCGGTCGCTGCTACTTCAGAGGCGACGGCGGCACAGTGGGCCGAGAGTTCCTGCTCGAATCGAGCCACTGCGGGATCACCTCGAAACGGAAGATCTCCGCGCCATACCTCCACCCGCAGTTCCATCGCCTCTGGAGCATCTGCGTCGAGGTCGTATCTCCACCGGTAGGCAATCCGCCAATCGGCCTCGGGGGCCGATGCTATTGACGTCCGCCGTATGCGGAATCCAACAGTGCGCGCAAGATCCGGCCAATCCGACTCATCCGAATCGAGTGTCAAAGGCATTGCGGATTCGGCGGCATCAAGCATGCCGCTATCGTCGAGGCCGCCGAGCCTCGCATCGACGATCGCCGTGCGGTGCGCCAGCTCCCTGAAGAGCCGCTCACTCTTCTCGCTGGTCAGGCGAGCGATATCAAACAGTTCGTCTACGTCTCCAACTGACGTGAGCGTGACAACCACGGGCGGGTAAACCAAAGGCCTCGCCGCCCACGAAGAATCGACGCGTCGTTCCGCTTCCGACCAGGCAGCCGCCCGTTTTTTCAGCAACGTCACGGCCTTGTAAGTCGGGACTTCGACCAACTCACTCGAGTGTGGCGCGGCCTCCTCGAAGAAGTCCTGCAAGTCGCGACTTGCGAGACTGTCGTCGCGACGCCATCTCGCGTCAGAGTCGGCCCGGAGTGGGAACCAACGTCTCCACGCCAACCGTGTTTGGGCTTCTTCATCGACCCAGCCGCGAAGCCAGGGCTGGACCTCCGGTCGGCCTGAATGCTCGTGAAGCGACGTCATCGACCATGCGTCGATGAGCGGCGCAGTCAACTCAGGGCTGAGAGGTTCCGGGGTCGTCGCCGCGTGGATGGCCCCTTCGAGTCGCTGGTCATGCGTGAGTTGGTACAGCTTCGCGGGGCTGGCGTCGTGATAGCCTTCTGCGTCCCTCGGCCAGGTAGGGTTGTCGAACGGGTCGCGAAGAGTCTGGAGCCGATCGGCGTCGATCGCGGTCTCAGCCTCGTCCTTGCCTCCAGTCGCCACCGGAATCACCTCAATCATGGCGGCTTGCGCCGGCTCCGGCCGGCGATTCACTCGACCGAGTCGCTGAACCATTCGCTCCCATGGAACCAGGTCGGACACCATGTGGTCGGCATCGAGATCGACGCCAACCTCTCCAGCAGACGTGGCAATCAGGAACGCAGGCAGACCGGGCTGATGCACGGTGTCAGCCGCGAGCGGGCGCGGCAGGAAGCGTTGAAAGACGGGACTCCCTGTCAGACGCCGGCGTTCGAGGACTCGACGCTCACCGACGAGGAGCTCGACTCCGACAGCCCTCTTGCCGTGCACGTCCTTGAGGCGCGTTTCCAGCAGGTCCCTGACTTCGAGCGCAGCTTTGCGACTGTTGCAGAACACGAGTACAGAAAAGTTCGGCTCCGCCAAGTCCCAGGCACGCAACGCGATTTCTCGAGGAAGTTCCTTGGGCGAAACTTCCTGCAGGAGTCGCAGGCGCTTCGGGGCGTTCAGCCGAGCGGCAACGCGCGCGTCTGTCCGTACGTCTTCGTCGCTCAGTTGAAATGTCCGCGTGCTGGTCGTGCGGCCGGTCGCTGAAAGCGCCGTGATCCGAAACGGCGGAACGGACTGGTGACGGCGCGCGCTGCGCAAGGCTTGAACCTGCCGCATCAGCGACTCGAACGGCGGAACAAGGTGCGCCTCGTCCAGGACGATCAGCGCGTCGACACCCAACAGGCCCGCATGCATCGGGCGAAGACGCCGGCTCACGCCGTACCCGCTGAAGAGAAGTCGTGACCCGATCATGTCGACAGTACCGACTACAATTGCGGGTAACGCAGGATTCGCTAGCCAGAGTCTGTTGTCGAGCTGCTGTCCCCGCAGCGTTGATACGGGTAGGGTTTGGCCATTGCTCAGCCCCAGGCCGGTACGGAGCGTAGTCACGATCGCATCAGCGCTGTCGCCGTTCCCTAACGCTGCGGCTAGGCCCTCCGCCTCGGCGGTCGCCTGGTCGACCACTGCGCGTCGATCGACAACGTAGACAAGGCGCCTGGGGAGGCTGGCACCGCCAGCAAACGCGGCGAGCCATAACGCCATCACAGTCGTCTTCCCCAGGCCTGTAGGAATATCGACAGCATCCGGAATATCACCGCGGAGCAGATGCTGCGTCAGCAGCCGCCGCTGCCACGAGTACAACGGTCGACCTGTCACATGTTCCGCGACCGCGATTGAGTCACTGGAGGACAAAGTCACAGATTCAGTCCAAGTCCGATTCGCGTGCTCGCTGTCGAATCCACTCGCTCCCAGAAACAGCTCCCTCGATGAGCCCAGAATGAGCCTAGCGTTGAACTGTGACAGGGTGGGTCACGCCAAGAGACACATCCCGAGGCTCATTTCAATGGGGCCGCGGCATCTCAGCCGCGGAGCGTTGCCTCGGATGCTGTCCTGGCCAAGCACAAGGCACTTCTTCAATGGAGCCGCCCTCTTGCGGTAGGATGGTTGTGGGGCGCACGGGACTCGAACCCGTAATGCCTGCCGGGCAGGTGGTTTCAAAGACCACTGCGTCTTCCCAGTTCCGCCAGCGCCCCATTTCAGTACCGCCGAAAATAACATAGGCTATGGAAGTACGTCAAGTTAAGTGCCTTGTGCTTGTAGCGCGGCAAACCTGTGTACAGGATCCCATCCGTTCAACCTGAACAACCAGGGCAAGCGCACATACTCCCCAGGGTCCCGGTAATCCCAGTAGAATGTGCCCGGTTCCCCAATGACTTTCACAATCACGATGGTCCGGGACGAGGACGGCACGTTCGTTGTCGAATGCCCGGCGATCCCGGGCTGCATCAGTCAAGGTGCGACCGAATGCGAGGCCGAAGCCAACATCCGCGCGGCCATACACGAGTGCATCGAGGTCCGGCAGGAGCTCGGATTACCGCTTACTATTTGCGTCCGGCAGGTCGAAGTAGCCGTGTGATGCGTCCTCTTCCCTGGTGAGACCGGCCGATGTCCCCTTTGAGGATCTCGGCTGCAAGGCGGCCCGTGTCGGACAGGGGCGGGGAATCACGGTGGAGCTCTTGACGGCAGTCGCTGAAATCTGCCGAGATCGCTCATGCAAATCGAGCAGACGACGGAACCTGTGCTGATTCGGCGGCTCCACGAGTGCCGCGCCGAGCTCGCGGCCAGACTGGCGGACTGCTCGAACCATTGGGGCTTCGAGGATCCGATTTACCGCTTCTACCACCAAGAGCTTCAAGGTCTACGCTTTCCAGGACGTGACGCTGGGAATCGTCGAGGTGCTCCAAAGCCTCGCCCCGGATCGCCAGCTCAACCTGTGGTTTCGCGAGATCGTCTCGGAAGGAACCGGCCGCCTCTTCAGCATTGCGGACAACGGCGCGTGGACCGGGGCGACCCGGCCCATTCTGGAAGCGTTCTTCCACGCCAGGTTCTTCCTCGAGATGGCCGTCCGCTAGCATGGATGAAATCATAGGATTGCTGGGATAAAACAGGCGAAACGTGGCGAAAGTCATTAAGAATGAGGCACCTAGCAGTATTGACTTGTTGTCAACAACTCCGCTAAGATTGCGTTGCGACTGATGCGGGCTTCCTTTTTTGGAGTCCATCGGCAGAGATGCCGGTCAGCCGCCTTTTTTTTGTCCGATGTACATCCTATATCTCGATGAGTCTGGCAATCCTGGCGATCCCGCTGATCGGCATTTCATCCTCGGAGGTGCTGCCGTTTTCGAGCGCAGCGTTCATTATTTGTCCGAGGCAATGGATCGGATTCAGTCTACGCATTTTCCGGGCTCCCCACCAATCGAGTTTCACGCCAATGCCATTCGATCCGGTCGCGGCTTCTGGCGCGACGTTGAGAAAGAGAAACGCGAACGCGTTCTAGCCGACATTGGGACGGCCATCCAGCACGCAAACGAACCAGGCGTCGTTCTCTTCGCTACGACGGTCGAGAAGGACTACGAGCTGCACGGAGAAGTGGCCATCCGTAAGGCGATGGAAGAGATCTGCAACCGCTTCAATATTTTTCTCAAGGTGCGGGAAAACGAGCATGACGACAACCAACGCGGGCTACTGGTATTCGCCGAGAGCCATTATCAGCAACGGGCCAAGGTTTGGGTAAACGACTTCAAGCGACTGGGCACCCAGTGGGGCGTTCTTAACCGAGTCTGCGACATCCCGTACTTCGCAAGCACGCGTGAGACTCGCATGCTCCAAGTGGCGGATTATGTCTCTCATGCCGTGTTCCAGCTTCACGAGCGTAAAGACGCGTCGATGATCAAGCCGATCATGAACAAATTTGACCACAAGGCGGGCATCTTCCATGGTCTCGTTCATGTTGGCCGGGGGAAGGCCGGATGCCAATGCCCGGCGTGCGCCAGTCGTCGCGCCCCGGGCTCGTACGGCGATTGGTTGCAACCCCCTGCTCAGCCGGTCGACTGACACAACCGAATCACGGTCTGCGTCAATTGGTGGATTCAAACCGACCCACTGCCGTCAGCAGGTGGTAGTTGACGTCGATCATGCGCCCGATGATCCGATCGAGCAGACGTTCCGCGACCGCCTGGTCGAGGGAACTGGCCACGAAGTCCCCGACAGTCCTGGACGAGAGGGTCGCCAGCGTGTCCAGGTCGCGCAGGATCAGGACGAGCTTCCGCGTCACGAGATCGCGATCGATCGTCACCGCCCCACCGCATCGACTTTCCGGACAACGTACTCGCGCTCCATCGCCAGGAACCGCCGGTGATCCTGATAGCGCTTCCACGCGTAGATCTGCAGCTCGTGGAGCGCACGCTCGGACCCGTAGAGCAGCCGGCATCGCTCCGTGACCTGTTTGAGGAACAGCGGATCGGCGCCGTTGATGATGGAGACATCCGCCTCGCGGCCAGGCAGGAGCGACGCCACGTCGGACACGAGGTCGAGCTGCGCGTCCAGCGACTCCGGCCGGCGATCGAGCAGCACGGCCAGATCCACATCGCTCCCGGGATGGGTCCGGCCAGTCACGGTCGAGCCGAACTGGAGGAGTAGACGAATCCTGTGCGTCCGCGCAACCGCCCCGAGCCGCTCGGAGTCCATGGGCGGATTATAGACCCCGGAGGGTCTCCAGCGTCGATGACGTCGCGGTCAAGTCGCTGTGACGTTGACGACTGCTTCGCGCAGCACGCGCGCGAGCTCGCCGCGTCCATGAAGTTGCGGTCAGGTCACTGTGCCGAGTCGCAACGTAAGCTAAAATGTGCAAGTCATGAGCAACACGGACTCGCTCCCGCTCGACGCGCACGAACGCGAACAGATGCGCCAGTGGCTCGACAACTGGGCGCGGGTAGGTCCGATCCTCGAGCGCGACCGGTGGGACGCCCTGCGTACGATGACCGACGAGGAAGCTCGCGCGGCGGCGCGGCGGCTCTTCGAGCTGTGGCAGCCCGACTGGCCCACCGACGAGGGTGAGGCCCTGCTGCTCCACCAGCGCGTGTTCGCACGCGCCGGCAGACGGACTTGACCCCCACAACCCCTGACCTGCCCGCCGCCGCGAAGGAGGCGCTCGACGTGCTCGACCGCGCGGGACTGCGCGCCTGCCTGATCGGCGGTCTGGTGGTGCCCAGGTGGGGCGAGCCGCGTGCCACGACTGACGTGGACATCTCGGTCCTGGCTCCCTACGGCGAAGAGGAAGCCGCCATCGAGACGCTCCTCCGCCATTTCGCTCCTCGGAAACCGGACGCCAGGAAGTTCGCGATGGACCATCGGGTCCTGCTCCTGAAAGCCTCGAACGGCGTCAGCCTCGACGTGGCGCTGGCAGCGTTTCCCTTCGAGATCGAAGCGATCGACGCCGCGTCGGACTGGGACGTCATGCCCGGCGTGTCTCTCCGGACCTGCGCCGCGGAACACCTCATCGTCTACAAGCTCGTGGCAGCCCGCGCCCGCGATCTCGCTGACGTCGAAGGTATCGTTCGCCGGCGCGGAACGAGCCTCGATATCGGCATCATCCGGCGGTGGGGCACGCTCTTCGCGGAGCTGAAGGAAGACCCTGACCTCCTCCGCCCATTCGAAGACGCGCTGAGACACGCGGGCCCCAGCCGCTGAAGCGCCGGACGGATCCAACCGATACGCTGGCCGACCCAGGCCATGCGCAACACGTTCCTCGTCTGCTACGACATCTGCGACGACCACCGGCTCGCGAAGGTCCACAAGACGATGCGCGCCTTCGGAGATCACCTGCAATACTCGATCTTCGAGTGCCAGTTCACCGCCGCCGACCTGGCGCGCTGCCGGCACCGGCTGGACGACATCATCGATCACACGATCGATCAGGTGCTGTTCGTCGACCTCGGCCCAGTCGAGGGCCGCGGCGAGCGCGTCATCACCGCGCTGGGCAAGCCCTACTCCCCCTTCGACAGCCCCTGCATCGTCGTAGACGGCCTGAAGGAGGAGTAGCGAGGAGGCACTCCATGAATGATCCGCTTCCATTGCGGGCAACGGTGGCGTTTCCACTGCGGATGGCCAAGGCCGCTCTCCCGCGGATCGCGGCGGCACCGGACTATCTTCCAGCCCGAATGCTCAACGAATTCGTCTACTGCCCGCGCCTGTTCTTCTATGAATGGGTGGAGGGCCTCTTCGCGCACAGCGCCGACACGCTCGACGGCGCCTTTCGTCACGAACGGCACGACCGGCGTGAGGACGACCTGCCGGCGACCCTCGACGAGAACGACCGCATCCACGCCCGCTCGATCACGCTGTCGAGCGACGCTCACGGCCTGATCGCGCGCCTCGACCTCGTCGAGGGGGAGGGTATGAGGGTCACCCCGGTCGATTACAAGCGCGGCGCGCCGAAGGACACTGACGCGGGGCCGGAGATGTGGCCTGCGGACCGGGCCCAACTGTGCGCGCAGGCGCTCGTCCTGCGCGAACATGGGTACACCGTCGACGAGGGAGTCGCGTACTACTACGAGACGAAGCAGCGCGTACGCGTCGTCATCGACGATGACCTCGTGAGGGAGACCGTCGCGGTCATCGCCGAAGCGCGGGCTGTCGCCGGGTCCGGCCGAATTCCCCTGCCGCTCGTCGACAGTCCAAAATGCCCGCGATGTTCGCTGGTCGGCATCTGCCTGCCCGACGAGACCCGGCGCGCCATGGCGCTGGAACCGGCCGACACGTCCATCCAGCTCGATCTGTTTGGCATAGGGGGCGAAGCGACCGGCGATCGCCCCTTGCTCTCGCCGTCAGCGGGTGACGAAGAGGAAGAAGTCCGGCGTCTGGTGCCTGCGCGCGACGACCTCCGCCCGTTGTACATCACCGGCTTCGCGCTCAGCGTCGGCAAGTCCGACGAGGTGCTGCAGATTCGCGAGAAGGGCAAGCTCCTTCAGGAAGCGCGGATCCACGAGATTTCCCAGGTGAACGTCTTCGGCGCCGTCACAGTGACGGGGCCGGCGCTGCAGGCACTGTGCTGGGCCGAGAAGCCGGTCGCCCACTTCAGCTTCGGGGGATGGTTCGCGGGGATGACGACCGGCCTCGGGCTGAAGAACGTGTTCCTTCGTATCGCGCAGGTCCGCCGTGGCGACGATCCGGCGTTCACGCTGCAGCTCGCGCGAGATCTCGTCGCGACCAAGGTCCGCAACCAGCGCACGTTGTTGCAGCGCAACCACGTCGAGCCGTCCCGGTTCGTCCTCGCGCGGCTGAAACAGCTTGCCGACGAGGCGCAGGAGGTAGCCACGACCGCGTCGCTGCTCGGCGTTGAAGGAACGGCGGCTCGCCTCTACTTCGAGCAGTTCCAGGGCATGCTGAAACGCGAACCAGACGACGAGCTCCCGGCCTTCGACTTCAACGGCCGGAACCGCCGGCCGCCACGCGACCCGATCAACGCGCTCCTGTCGTTTGCGTACAGTCTGCTCGTCAAGGACCTCACGATCGCGTGTCACACGGTCGGCTTCGATCCGTTCATCGGGTTCTATCATCAACCGCGCTTCGGCCGCCCGGCGCTGGCGCTCGATCTAATGGAGGGATTCCGCGCCCTGATTGCGGATTCGGCGGTACTGTCGGCGGTCAACACGCGAATGGTCACGCCGAAGGATTTCATCCAGGTTGGCCGGTCGGTGGCGATGACGCCAGCGGGGCGCAAGGCGATGGTCCGCGCGTACGAACAGCGAATGGACAATCTGGTCACGCATCCGCTGTTCGGGTATCGTGTGAGCTACCGGCGGGTGCTGGAGATCCAGGCCCGGCTGCTCGCGCGAGCGGTGACCGGCGAGCTTGGACACTACCCGGGATTTGAGACGCGGTGAGCTGTGCGAGCGGTGAGGTGGCGACGGAATGAGCGGCGTCGCTCGCGGCCCCGACGGTACAGGAGTTTACGGAGGGTTTGGACGGCGCGGACCGACACTGATGCGCCAGAGAATGCCCCGGTGCTCGCGATCGTTGACGCAGGTCTTTGAAAACTCGATACTTACGCGAGCGGCCGTTTCCGCGGATGAACATCCGCGGCCCCATTGAAGCCAGTTCTGGACGAACACGCTCGCGGCCTGGATGTTGTCGTTTCCGCGGATGAACATCCGCGGCCCCATTGAAGCCTATGTGGGGGCAAGCCTGATGCCCGCCGTCACGATGTTTCCGCGGATGAACATCCGCGGCCCCATTGAAGCTCTCAATGAGCGCGTACAGGTCGGCACGTTGTTCCTGTTTCCGCGGATGAACATCCGCGGCCCCATTGAAGCGCCGGCGCCGTGGCTGCCTTTGTCCCCGCTGGCTTCGGGTTTCCGCGGATGAACATCCGCGGCCCCATTGAAGCGAGCTCGGGTTCCGCGTCGAAAACTCCATCATCAAGTTTCCGCGGATGAACATCCGCGGCCCCATTGAAGCCGCTACCGCGGTCGTATCTGGCGTGCGTCGTGTCCCGACGTTTCCGCGGATGAACATCCGCGGCCCCATTGAAGCGCGAGCCCGCCCTTCACGTTGCGCTGCATGTTCGTCAGGTTTCCGCGGATGAACATCCGCGGCCCCATTGAAGCGGCACGTGGCTGCGCATGGCGATCGAGGACATCCTCGTTTCCGCGGATGAACATCCGCGGCCCCATTGAAGCGACACGTGGGGGGAGGCGTCCGTCGCGATCGAGCGCGTTTCCGCGGATGAACATCCGCGGCCCCATTGAAGCGCAGCTAAAAGGTCAAAGGCTTCGTTCATGACAGGGGTTTCCGCGGATGAACATCCGCGGCCCCATTGAAGCGACGCGAACAACGAGGTGATGTGGGAGGCCTCGGGCGTTTCCGCGGATGAACATCCGCGGCCCCATTGAAGCCAGCGCGCTGCGGCGGCGCTGGCCGCATTTTCGTGGGTTTCCGCGGATGAACATCCGCGGCCCCATTGAAGCCTGAAAACGACCGGCGCGCTCCGGAGCACGGATTGTTTCCGCGGATGAACATCCGCGGCCCCATTGAAGCACGTCATGGTTCTTCGACGCGATCGCCTCGAGTGCGTTTCCGCGGATGAACATCCGCGGCCCCATTGAAGCACAGAGCCTCCGTTCGCGCTCGCGCCACTTCGCAAGTTTCCGCGGATGAACATCCGCGGCCCCATTGAAGCGATCAGGAGGAGCGTCGGCTTGCTGACGTGGCGTCAGGTTTCCGCGGATGAACATCCGCGGCCCCATTGAAGCAGCGCGCCCAACGCCTGGATCGTCTCGACCAGGGCGTTTCCGCGGATGAACATCCGCGGCCCCATTGAAGCCGCTGCCGCTGTTGAGCGTCCCCTTTCGCCGGTCGTTGTTTCCGCGGATGAACATCCGCGGCCCCATTGAAGCTAGAATTTGGAGGTAACACCGGCTGTTCTAGGGCTAGTTTCCGCGGATGAACATCCGCGGCCCCATTGAAGCACGATGAGCGTTACGAGACCATAGCCGCGAGATTCAGTTTCCGCGGATGAACATCCGCGGCCCCATTGAAGCCGATGAGATCCGATCGAGCAACCACTTGTGCAACGACGTTTCCGCGGATGAACATCCGCGGCCCCATTGAAGCCGCCAGTTGACCGCGGAGCAGCTTGTGCCACACAAGTTTCCGCGGATGAACATCCGCGGCCCCATTGAAGCCACGAGCGCACGCCTGCAGAACGCGTCATACACGTCCTGTTTCCGCGGATGAACATCCGCGGCCCCATTGAAGCGCTTCCAGCGCTGCGCGATCCGCCTTGAGGCTCGCGTTTCCGCGGATGAACATCCGCGGCCCCATTGAAGCAGCAGTGAATCTTCAACGATGGACTTTCCGACCGCCGTTTCCGCGGATGAACATCCGCGGCCCCATTGAAGCTCGGCGTCCACCTGGAGGATGCCCGGTGCCACTCCAGTTTCCGCGGATGAACATCCGCGGCCCCATTGAAGCCCCGCGAAGCGCGGCAGCATCGCCACGCGGTACAGGGTTTCCGCGGATGAACATCCGCGGCCCCATTGAAGCACCGTTGTGTTGGGATGTCCATCGGTAGCGGCGCGTTTCCGCGGATGAACATCCGCGGCCCCATTGAAGCCCCCGGCGCTGGACGTCAGCCTCGTCTCGGCGACCTTGTTTCCGCGGATGAACATCCGCGGCCCCATTGAAGCAGATTCGACGTGTTGCAGGAGCTTGATAGTTGGCAAGTTTCCGCGGATGAACATCCGCGGCCCCATTGAAGCCTCGCGATGGTTGGTACGTCGAGATCACGCTCCTGAGTTTCCGCGGATGAACATCCGCGGCCCCATTGAAGCCTGATCGAGATGGGGCTCAACTACTTCCGGTTCTACCAGTTTCCGCGGATGAACATCCGCGGCCCCATTGAAGCAGCGAGGAAGGCCGCAGGCACATAGCCGCGTTCGCGGATGTTTCCGCGGATGAACATCCGCGGCCCCATTGAAGCTCAGCCAGCGAGCCGGCCTCAACACGCCGAGCAAGGTTTCCGCGGATGAACATCCGCGGCCCCATTGAAGCTGGATCTTGCCTCTTTCTAGCCGGTGCAGGGTATCAAGTTTCCGCGGATGAACATCCGCGGCCCCATTGAAGCGTCGGCGCAGGTTCCGTATGCTGCTGCCTTCTCCCTCCGTTTCCGCGGATGAACATCCGCGGCCCCATTGAAGCGTCGCTCATGGGTTCGTTTCCTCCGGTGTCACCGGAAGTTTCCGCGGATGAACATCCGCGGCCCCATTGAAGCCGCGTGACCCGGCAGAACGTAGCCCTTATCGCCCTGTTTCCGCGGATGAACATCCGCGGCCCCATTGAAGCCGAGCGCGCGGAACTTTCTCAAGGATGACGACAACCGTTTCCGCGGATGAACATCCGCGGCCCCATTGAAGCGCCTCGACGAACCTGTACAACACGCTGCCGATCATGTTTCCGCGGATGAACATCCGCGGCCCCATTGAAGCTTGTTTACCACCCGCGCGCTTGCGC
>Ga0209751_10001822_pt1 | contig 21602 bp, 16 predicted proteins | sample RifCSP13_1_FD_184019 | JGI IMG/M metagenome (GOLD analysis project Ga0209751, IMG submission 184019) | Soil microbial communities from Rifle, Colorado - Rifle CSP2_sed 13_1 (SPAdes) (version 2) | ecosystem: Environmental > Terrestrial > Deep subsurface > Rock core/Sediment | place: Rifle... | reverse complement strand
CCCCCCGTGGACCCCGAGCATCCGGCGAAGGCGCCCGAGGCCCTTCTTCGGCTCGTCCCCCTCGCGGTCGTCGGCGCCGAGCAACCCGCCCAGCGGGTCCTCCTCGAAGACGTCCCCCATCTCGTCCTCGATCTTCTCCGGGTCCTCCCCTGACTCCATGCGTCGCAGCGCCTCCTCCATGCCCGCCCCGACCGGCATCCCGGTCGCGGAGAAGAGCTTGCGCATGAGCCGAGCGCCCTGCCGGGGGTCGTTCTCGTCGATCCCGTCAATCTCTCCCGCCAGCGCCTCCATGGCCCGCTCGAGCCGACCCTCGTCCAGATCGGGCTCCCTGGCCGCCGGTTTCGGCTCCTCCTTGCGCCCCTTGGAGATCGCGAAGGGCGAGACGCGCCGGACGAGCTCGGGAGCGCCGCAGCGGGGACACGAGGGGGTCCGGGCGGTGTCGACGGCGCGGGAGAGGAAGCTGAAGACGCGGTGGCAGGGACGGCAGTAGAACTCGTAGATCGGCATCGCGGTCGTCGGGGGGCGCGGAGAGGCCCCTTCCGTCATTCTAGGCCAACCGAGCCAATCCGCCGGTGTACCATGGCGGGCCGGAGGGCGCATGGCGCAAGCCCCTAGGCGGATCATCGTCGGCATCTCCGGGGCCTCGGGCTCCATCTACGGCATCCGCACTCTCGAGCAGCTGCGCCAGGATCCGGCGGTCGAGATCCACCTGATCATCAGCGCTTCCGGCAAGCGGACCCTCGCCGAGGAGACGGACCGCACCGTCGCCCAGGTCGAGGCCCTCGCCCACGTCGTCTACGACGACCGCGACATCGGCGCCTCGCTCGCCAGCGGCTCCTTCCGCACCGCGGGGATGATCATCGCCCCCTGCAGCATCAAGACCCTGGCCGCGCTCGCCAGCTCCCATGCCGACACCCTCCTCGCCCGTGCCGGAGACGTGACGCTCAAGGAGGGCCGCCCTCTGCTCGCGCTCGTGCGCGAGACGCCGCTTCACCTCGGCCACCTCCGCCAGATGCTCGCCTTCGCCGAGATGGGCGGCATCGTGTTTCCGCCCGTGCCCGCCTTCTACCAGAAGCCACGAACGCTCGACGATGTCGTGACCCATACCGTAGCCCGCGCTCTGGAGCGGATCGGGCTTGGGCACGACCGCGTCCCGGAATGGACGGGCGGAGGGCGCCGACCGCGCGAAGGGGGACCCGAGCGCCCCTAGCCTGTCCTGTTGGGGTGCGTGTTGACACTCGTCGGCGCCAACCCCGGGACGGGGCGATTTTTTCGATTCTCCCCTTGACAACTTGCGGGAGCGTCTTCTCACGACGCAATCGGCGCGAGCGTAGTCGGCTGCGTGCGGCCCGCAGACGGGCCACAAGCACCGCCATCAAGACAGGGGCCTTCGAAAACCAATCGAGCTGCTTTCGGTGGCCACGCGCCCTCTCAGGAGGTCGAAAAGCCAGGGCCTATATTCCATCCGTGGAACACCAGCGCCCGCTCGAATCGGTCTCGGACGAGGACCTCCTCCACCGCCTGGCCGAGCTCACGCGACAGTCCCGGCGCGTCGAGTCCGACCTCGTCGCCCACATCGGAGAGGTGGACGGGCGAAGGCTCTATGCCCGCCAAGCCTCACCCTCGATGTTCGCCTACTGTACGGAGCTCCTGCACCTCTCGGAGGCCGAGGCCTATCTTCGGATCGCGGCGGCACGCGCCTCGCGGGAGCACCCGATGCTCCTGACCATGCTCGGAGACGGCCGTCTTCATCTGAGCGCAATAGCCAAGCTGGCGCCGCACCTGACCCGGGAGAACAGGGACACGCTTTTGAAGCGGGCCACCCACCGCTCCAAGCGCCAGATCGAAGAGCTGATTGCCGAGCTCTCTCCCCGGGCGGACGCCCCGGCGGTGATGAGGAAGCTGCCCGAGAAGCGAGGGAACCCGGACGGAGTCGTGCCGCGAGTCGAACTCCGTCCAGACGGAGCTGGCGCTTCTCCTTCTCCGGCCCCGGGGCCGCGCGCGGTCGTCCAGCCCCTCTCGCCCGCTCGATACAAGGTGCAGTTCACGGCCCGCGCCGAGCTCCATGAGAAGCTCGGGCGACTCCGGGCGCTGATGCGCTCAGAGGTGCCCGACGGCGATCTGGCCGCGATCATCGAGCAGGCCATAACCGAGAAGCTCGAACGGCTCGAGGCCAGGCGCTTCGCCAGGACGAGCACTCCCCGGAAAGGGCTCCCGGAGACCGATCCCTCCCCCTCCTCGCGCCATATCCCGGCCGCCGTCCAGCGTGCGGTGCGTGAGCGGGACCAAAACCGATGCCGCTACCTCACGTGTCGTGCCCACAACACGTACCTGGCCGAGCACGACTACGGCCGGGAGGCGATGGCCCGGCACCGGGCTTCAGGGAACCGAGTCTCCGAAGCGGCGGCCGTCTACTCGGCGGGAAGCACTGTCACCCCAGCACTCGCAAGCCCCCGGGGTGCATGACCCGGGGGCTTCAAACCGAGTCAACACCTACCCGAACAGCACACGCTAGCCCCGCCGATACTCCAGGTAGTGGGCGGTCTCGTCGGCCACGTCCCGGCCGAAGAGCGTGTCCACGACGTGGAAGGCGAGGTCCATCCCGGAGGCGACCCCAGCCGAGGTCAGCACGGAGTCGTCGACGAACCGCGCCTCGCGGTCGATGGTGATGTTCCGGCCGAGGGAGGCGAGCAGGCCGAAGGCGCCCCAGTGGGTCGTGGCGCGTCGGCCCTCGAGCAGCCCCGCCCGCGCGAGCAGCAGCGCGCCCGTGCACACGGAGGCGACCTTGCGGGCCGCGGCCGCGGTGCGCCGGATCCAGTCGATCGTCTCCGTGTCCTGCAGCAGGGGGCGGGTGCCGAAGCCCCCGGGCACGAGCAGGAGGTGGATCGGGGGCGCGTCCTCGAAGGAGTAGCGTGGCACGAGGACCAGCCCGCCGCTGGCGGTGACCGCCTCGCGGGTGCGGGCCACGGTGAAGACGTCGAAGGGTGCAGCCTCCTCCGTCCGCCGCGACTCGACGCCGGGCACGAGCCGGGTCCTCGAGAACACCTCGAAGGGGCCCGCGACGTCGAGGGGAGCGACGCCGTCGAAGATGAGGATGCCAACGCTCCACTTCTCCATGACGCGCCTCCGCGCGGGCACCCGGCCTCCCCGCTCCCGCGGCAAGCCTACGTCATTCCGAGGGCGCCGTGCTGGATCTCGACGACACAACGCTCGGAGTGGCGCGACGCCGAGACGTCGCGCGTCACATCCAGGTCTGGCGGTCCTCGTAATAGATCGGCTTGCGGTCGGGGTAGCGCGCCTTGTAGCGCCGGTAGCGGGCATGGAGCCGCCGGTAGCGCGCCTCCGACATGACGAGCCTCCGATGGGGGTACTCGACCAGCCAGCGCTCCACCTTCCAGACGTTGCGCGGAGACAGCCGCCAGTCGTACCCCTCGATCTCGCGCAGGTCGGCGACGGCGAAGCCGGTGACGCGTCCGCTCATGTCTACGTAGGGGTCCATGTAGCTGGCGGCGAGCTGGCGCGGGCTCGCGAAGACCGGCTTGCGACCGTGAAGGCCGGGGTCACGCGACCGCGCGACCGCACCCCAGCGACGCCCGCGCCGGAAGGCGAAGAGGACGTGGTCGAGCTTGTCGACGCTCTCGAAGCTCAGCAGGAGCGGCGGATAGCCGTGCTGCTCGAGGATCGCCGCGGCGGCGAGGGCCGCCTCTAGACAGTGCACCCGACGTGCCCTGACCACCCCACGGAACGAGCGGAGGGTCTCGCCCTCCTCCTCCTGGTTGTAGCGCAGCGCGCGTAGCCAGTGCTGCACGGCGAGCGGGGTGCGCAGCCGCGCGATGAGCGCGCGCTCCGCCGGCGTGAACTCATTGAGCGCAGGGGCGCCCGGGAACGGACGCGCCACGACTCTAGCGCGGGGGTGGTCCCGGGGGCCGGGCGGGAGTGGTGCCGCCACCCCCCTTGATGACCGCCAGGGCGGCGGCGATGATCGAGCCGACGTCGGCGAGGTTGGAGGGGATCACCAGGCTGTTCCCCGCCTTCGCGAGCTGGCCGAACTGCACGATGTACTGCTCGGCCACCCGCAGCTGCACCGCCTCCAGCCCTCCGTCGGTCTGGATCGCGCCCGCGACTTGTCGGATCCCCTCCGCGGTGGCCCTTGCCACCGCGAGTATGGCGGCCGCCTGGCCCTCCGCCTCGTTGATCTGCTGCTGCCTCCTCGCCTCCGAGGCCTTGATGACCTGCTGCTTCTGCCCTTCGGCGGTGTTGATGGCGGCGTCGCGCTCACCCTCCGACTGCAGGACGACGGCACGCTTCTCCCGCTCCGCCCGCATCTGCTTCTCCATGGCCGCGAGCACGTCCTGGGGCGGGGTGATGTTCTTGATCTCGTAGCGCAGGACCTTGATCCCCCAGGCCTCCGAGGCCTTGTCGAGCTCACTGACCACCGCCGTGTTGATGTGCCCGCGCTCCTCGAAGGTGCGGTCGAGCTCGATCTTCCCGATTTCGCTGCGGAGTGTCGTCTGCGCCAGTTGGCTGATGGCGAACATGTAGTTGGCGATGCCGTAGGAGGCCCGCTCGGGGTCCATCACCTTGAGGTACAGGATCCCGTCCACGTGCACCTGCACGTTGTCCTTGGTGATGCAGATCTGCTCCGGGATGTCGATCGCCTCCTCCTTGAGCAGGTGCCGGTAGCGGATCACGTCCACGAAGGGGATCAGGATGTGGAACCCCGCGTCGAGCACGCCCGCGAAGCGCCCCAGGCGCTCCACCACGTAGGCGTGCTGCTGGGGGACCACCACCGCCGTCTTGGCGATGATGTAGAAGACGAAGACCGCGAGCACGACGAAGACCGCGAACGCCCCCGTCCACATTGCCGGTGCCTCCTTGCTCGAGCGCCCTACTCCGACCGCAGCCAGAGGGTGAGCCCTTCGACCCGCTCCACGCGGCAGCGCTGCCCGGGTCGCAGGGCCGCTCCCCCCGCCGTTCGCGCGCTCCACGGCGAGCCCCGCAGCTCGGCCCGGCCCACGCCGCCGGGCGGGACCTCCTCCACGACCACCGCCGTCTCACCCTCCAGCCGGTCGACGGGCGGGCCGGAGGCGAGCCGGAACCGCTGCATGAGCGGTCGGCGGAAGAGGGCGAGGCCGAGAATGGAGAAGACCGAGAAGAGCAGCCACTCCATCCAGGCCGGGCCCGGGGCCGGCGAGTGCCTTGACGACCCCGACCAGGATCGCGGCCACGCCGAAGAAGACCGCGAAGAACCCGCCCGGGCTCGCCACCTCCGCGATCAGCAGCCCCAGGCCCGCCAGCACCCAGATCCACCAGGGCATGGCCCACCTCGCTTGGCGATGCGGGGCTGAGCGTAGCACAGGCAGAAGGGACCGGCCGCGACGTCGGTCGGGGGGGGGCACCGCCGGGAGGAACTCGGCTAGCATGGAGGGCCCACCACCGCGGGGTGCTCATAGAGCGATGAAATCCGCCCGATCACTCAGGACCTTCGGCCTCGCCTTCGTGGCCGTCGTCGCCGCGACCCCGGCGCGCGCCGACACCTACCCCCGCCAGCCGATCGACGCCCTCCACTACGCGTTCGAGATCACCTTCGCCGAGGACTTCGCCTACACCGCGACCGCCCGGCTGCACGTGCGGATGCGCGGTGAGGCGACCTCCTTCTGGCTCGACCTCGATGGGCCCACCGTCGACGCCGTGGCGGTGAACGGGCGCAGCCTCGGCTTTCGCCATTCCGGCGGGCGCCTCGCCCTCGACCTCGATCGCGCCTATGGTTCTGGCGAGATCGTGCCCGTCGAGGTGAGCTACCACGGGCGACCGGGCGAGAAGGGCCTTCTCGCCGGCGCCAACGCGCACGGGCGCCGAGTCCTCTTCGCCGAGAACTGGCCGGACGAGGCGCGTCGCTGGCTCCCCTCCGTGGACCATCCCTCGGACAAGGCCGGCGTCGACTTCGCGGTGACCGCCCCCGACCGCTTCGACGTCGTGGCCCCGGGGCGGCTCGTCGAGACGCGCTCGCTCCTCGACGGACGCAGGCTCACGCGCTGGAGCGAAGCGGCTCCCATCCCGACCTACTGCATGGTCATCGCCGTCGCCGAGTTCGACGTCGCCCACACGGGGGCGACGGACGGCGTGCCCCTGAGCGTCTGGGCCTACCCGCCCGACGCCGAGGCGGCGGCGCGCAAGCTTCGCCGCTCGGGGCTCATGCTCGAGTTCTTCGCCGACCTCGTCGCCCCCTTCCCCTACGCCAAGCTGGCCCAAGTGGAGTCGCCGGGGGGTTTCGGTGGGATGGAGAACGCGGGGGCGATCTTCTACGCCGAGAAGACGCTCGAGGACCCGTCGCGCGAGGAGGTGGTCGCGCACGAGATCGCGCACCAGTGGTGGGGCGATTCGGTGACACCGGCGGACTGGGACGACCTCTGGCTGTCGGAAGGGTTTGCCACCTACTTCGAGGGGCTCTTCTACGAGCACCTTGGGGGGCGGGCGGCGTTGCGGGCGAGGATGACGGAGAGGGCGGAGAGAATCCGGAAGCATCTCGCGCAGAAGCCGGGCGCGGTGGTCGATCCCGCCCTCGTCGACCCCAGGGCCAAGCTCAACGAAATCACCTACAGCAAGGGCAGCTGGGCGCTTCACATGCTCCGGCGGAGACTGGGCGACGAGGTGTTCTTCCGCGGGCTGCGCGGGTACTACCGCACGCACGCCGGCGGCAACACGACCACCGAGGATCTACGGAGGGCGATGGAGGCCAGCTCGGGCGTGCCGCTCGGCGGCTTCTTCGGCCAGTGGCTGCAGCGTCCGGATCTGCCCGAGCTCCGCGTCGAGTGGGCCTGGGACGAGCGGGCGGCGGAGGTCGTCCTCGACGTCGAGCAGGTCCAGTCCGGGGAAGCCTACGCGGTGCCGGTCGAGCTCGCCTTCCAGGTGGCGGAGGGCGTGGAGCGCCGGACGGTCGAGCTCGGGCACCGCCGCCAGCGCTTCACGCTCCGCCTGCCCGGTCGCCCCGAGGGTCTACAGGTCGATCCGGACACCTGGCTGCTGCACACCGCCACCGTGTCACCGCGTTAGGGGGGCCCGCCGTCCATGCCGGAGCGCCTCATCTCGCCCCACCGCCGCTACAACCCTCTGCTCGACGAGTGGGTGCTCTGCTCGCCCCAACGGCTCGAGAGGCCGTGGCAGGGCCAGGTCGAAGACGAGGCCCCGGAGGAGCGGCCCGCCTACGACCCCTCGTGCTACCTCTGTCCCGGGAACCTCCGTGCAAACGCCGAGCGCAACCCCGCCTACACCGCGACCTTCGCCTTCGACAACGACTTCCCCGCGCTCCTCGCCACGGGCTCGGCGGCGGTGGACGACGAGCTGCTGGCCGCGCAGCCCGCGACCGGACGCTGTCGCGTGCTCTGCTTCTCGCCGCGTCACGATCTGACGCTGGCGGAGATGGACCCGGAGGCGATCCGCCCCGTGGTGGACGCGTGGGCGGACGAGGTGGCGACGCTCGGCGCGTCGCCCGCCGTCCGCTACGTCCAGGTGTTCGAGAACAAGGGCTCCGTGATGGGGTGCAGCAACCCCCACCCCCACGGCCAGGTGTGGGCCACGGGTTACGTCCCGGTGATTCCCGCGCGCAAGCTTGCATCGCAGCGCGCCTACTTCGAGCGGCATCGCCGCGACCTCGTCGGCGACTACCTCGAGCGCGAGCTGCGGATCGCCGAGCGGCTCGTCGGCCGCAACGCGCACTGGGTGGCGCTCGTGCCCTGGTGGGCGGTGTGGCCGTTCGAGGTCATGCTCATCCCGGTGCGGCGCGTCCCCGATCTGCCCTCGCTCTCCGAGAAAGAGCGCGACGCGTTGGCGGAGATCCTCCACCGCGTGGGCGTCCGCTACGACAACCTCTTTCAGACCTCCTTCCCCTACTCGATGGGCTTCCATGGCCGGCCCACCGACGGGGAAGAGCACCCCTACTGGCGCCTCCACGCCGTCTACCTTCCCCCGCTCCTGCGCTCGGCCACCGTCCGCAAGTTCCTCGTCGGCTTCGAGCTGACGGGCGAGCCGCAGCGGGACCTGACCGCCGAGACCGCGGCCGCGCGCCTGCGCGAGCAGAGCGAGGTGCACTACCGGCGCACGGGCGGGAGATGAGGGCGTCGCCCGGCTTCCCCGCCGGGATCGACCCCGAGCTGCTCCGACGCGCCCGGGCACGATTCCTCGATCGGTTCGGCGCCGCTCCGCCGCCGCGGACCGCGGTGGCCCCCGGTCGCGTCAACCTCATCGGCGAGCACACCGACTACAACGACGGCTTCGTGCTGCCGATGGCCATCGCACGCTGCGCGGTCGTCGTCTTCCGCCCGCGGGCGGACCGCATCGTCCGGGCGCACTCGGTGGCCTTCGACGAGACGTGCGAGATCGCCCTCGACGCGCTCGAAGCCCCCGGCGCCGGAGGCTGGCTCTCCTACGTCGCCGGCATCGCCTGGGCGCTGGCGGAGGAGGACCTGACCTTTCCCGGACTCGACGCCGTCGTCGACGGCGACGTCCCCATCGGGGCGGGACTATCCTCCTCGGCCGCGCTCGAGCTGGCGACGGCCCGCGCCTTCTGCGGCGCCGCCGGAATCACATGGGACCCGGTCCGGATGGCGAAGGTCGGCCAGAGGGCCGAGAACCGATACGTCGGCATGAACTGCGGGATCATGGACCAGTTCGCCTCCGCGATGTCGCGCGAGGGCCACGCCCTGCTCCTCGACTGCCGCACGCTCGAGACGCAGCCGGTGCCGGTACCCGCGCCGGCCACGGTGGTGGTGATGGACACCGGCGCCCGCCGCGCGCTCGCCGGGAGCGCCTACAACGACCGGCGAGCGGCGTGCGAACGCGCGGTCGCCGCGCTGCGGCGGCTCGACCCGACCGTGCGGGCCCTCCGGGACGTCAGCCCCGAGCTGCTCGAGCGCGCCCGGGCCGTCCTCGACCCGACCGACTTCCGCCGCGCGAGCCACGTCGTCCCCGAGAGCGGCCGACCGGTGGAGATGGCGGAGGCGCTCCGCGCGGGCGAGCTGGAGCGGGCGGGGCGGTTGATGAACGAGTCTCACCGCAGCCTGCGCGACCTCTACGAGGTCTCGTGCGCGGAGCTGGACTTCGTCACCGACCTCGCGCGCTCGCTGCCCTCCTGCTACGGCGCACGCATGACCGGCGCCGGGTTCGGGGGATGCGCAGTGGCGCTCGTGAGGACGGACGGGGTCGAGCCCTTTTGCGAGACCGTCCTCTCCGCCTACAAGACCAGGCTCGAGCTGCCCGCCGCCCTCTACCCCTGCCGGCCGATGGCCGGCGCTCGGCTCCTGGACTGAGCTCGCGACCCCGTGGGCGAGCACGGAAACGGCTAGAATCTCGGGGCCGGTCGTCAAGGAGGAAGGGCCACCCTGCTCGCGCGTGGCATCCGCAGCTACCACCGTCCCACGCGGCTCAAGGACGCCCTGGAGCTTGCGGCCCAGGGTGCCGTCGCTCTCGCGGGAGGAACGCGGCTGCTCGCCTCCCCCGGCGAGTTGCCCAACGTTCTCGACCTCTCCACGATCGGTCTCGAGGGCGTTCGGGTGGAGGATCAGGACCTCCTCATCGGCGCCACGACCGCGCTTCAGGAGCTGGTCGACGCCCCCGTCGCCTACGCGACCACGGCCGGTCTCCTACCCGCGGCCTGCCGCGTGCATCCGGCCTCGTGGACCCTCCGCGGCATGGCCACCGTCGGGGGCGAGGCGGTGCAGGGTGATCCGGATTCGGAGCTCGCGGCGGCGCTCCTCGCGCTGAACGCGGTCTTTCTGGTCGCGCACCCGCGGGACGCGCGAGAGAGCCCCGCGCTGCGCTTCCTCAAGAACCCCCGCCTGGACCTCGAGGGCGGCGGCATCCTGCGCGCGATCCTCATCCCCGGGGCCCCCGACGGTGCCGCCCTCGAGCGCGGGGCGATCCTGCCGTCGTTGCCGCCGCTCGTTGCGGTCGCGGTCACGGCGACGGTGTCCGGCGACAAGCCGAGCCGCGTCCGCATCGCCGTCACCGGGCTCGAGACGCGCCCCGCGCGGGCGTTGGAGGCGGAGGCACACGTGGAGCGCAGCACCGGAGACGAGGAGGTGCTCCGGGCGGCGGCGGAGCTGGTGGCGACGGGCCTGCCCTTCCGGGACGATCCCTGGGCCTCCGCCTCTCACCGCCGCCGCATGGCGCGGGCGCTCACCATGCGCGCGCTGCGGCAGGCGATCGAGCGCGGCCGCCGGCGGCAGCCACCCGACGTTCCTCGGCTGCGACCGCCGCTCACGCGGCGCGCGCCCGCGCCTCTCGCCTACTTCACCTCCGGTCGCCTCGAGCTCACGGTGAACGGCCGGCCGATGCGAGCGGAGGCGGAGGCACGCACGAGCCTGCTCGAGCTGCTCCGCGGGGCCGGGCTTTTCGGGCCCAAGGAGGGTTGCGGGACCGGTCACTGCGGCGCATGTACGGTCCTTCTCGACGGCCGCCCCGCGGCGTCGTGCCTCACGCCTGCGGTGCGCGCTCACGGGCGAGGCGTGCTGACGATCGAGGGCCTCGGGACCCCGGAGCGACCGCACCCGATCCAGTCCGCTCTTGCCCAATGGGGCGCCCTCCACTGCGGCTTCTGCGTCTGCGGCCTGGCGCTCAACGCGCGGGCGCTGCTGGATGCGATGCCCAACCCGACCGAAGCCGAGGTGCGGGACGCGCTCGGCGGCGCCCTTTGCCGCTGCACGGGGTACATCAAGGCGGTCCGAGCCGTGCTGGACGCGGCCGCCCGGAGCGGGCCGTGACCCTTCGCCGCGCGACCGGACAGCCAGGCTTCGCCGACGACCTGCCGCTGGCCGGGCGCCTCCACGTCGCGATCCTGCGTTCCCCCCACCCCCACGCCCGCATCGCGGGCGCGGACGCGGGGGCAGCGCGGGCCCTCCCGGGTGTCGTGGCCGTGCTCACGCACCAGGAGGCCCCGGATGTCCTGGACGACGTCGTCCGCTTCGTCGGCGACCGCGTGGCGGTGGTGGCGGCGGAGGACTCCGAGCTGGCCCTGCGGGCGGCGGAAATGGTGGAGGTCACCTACGAGCCGCTGCCGCCCGTCCTCGATGCCGAAGCCGCCGCCGCCGAGCCCGGCCGGCGGGCGGCGAGCGTCACCGCCTCCGCCGGCGACGCCGCCTCGGCCCTGGCCAAGGCGGAGCGGGTGGTGGGCGGCGCGTACCACTTGCCCCGCGCCCTCGTGCTGTCGATCGAGCCTCACGTCGCCCTCACCTGGCTCGGCGAGGACGGCCGCCTCGTCGTGCGCGCCTCGACCGAATCCGCGTTCCGCGCCCGGGGGCGCCTCGCGGAGCGGCTCGGCCTGCCCGCCGCGCGCATCCGCGTCGTCCAGCCCCTCGTGGGCGGTGCACCCGGGGGGAAGGCAGAGCCGCGGGACGAGGATCTCTGTGCACTGGTCACGCTGAAAACGGGTCGGCCGGCGCGCCTCGTCTTCTCCGCCGGCGAGGAGCCGGCCGCGACCCGCCCCGCGCAGTGGATCGAGCTCCGTATGGGGTTGCACCAGGGCACCATCACCGCCCTCGACGTGCGTTGCCTGATGGACCTCGGCGCCTCCAACGAGGCGGCAGAGGAGATCCTGCGCTCCGCGGGGCGCGACGCGCTCGGTCTCTACCGGGTCGAGAACGTCGCCTTCGAAGCGACCGCGGTCCGGACACATCGCCCGCCGGCGGGGGCGCTCCACGGCGCGGAGGCGGCGGTCGGCTTCGCCCTGGAATGCGCCGTGGACGAGGCGGCGGCGGCGCTGGGCGAGGACCCGGTGGCCTTCCGTCTGCGTCATCTGCGGGCACCGGACGAGGCGGCGGCGCCCGCGACCCAGGCGTTCCAGGACGCGCTCGGGGAGGTGGTCCCATCATCCCGCGATTCGCTCGCCGAGCTCCTCCGCACCGGCACCCGGGCGAGCGGCTGGAGCCGACGCTGGTCGTCGGCGACGGCCCGAGGCCCGCTCCGGCGGGGTTTCGGCGTCGCCGTCGCGCGCCGCTCCGCGGACGCGTCCGGCGGGAGCGGGGGGACCGCATCTCTCCGGCTGCTCGAAGACGGATCCTTCAGCCTCGCCGCGGGTCCCTTCACGGCGGGGGCGGCGGACGAGGGGGACTGGGCCCAAGCGGCGGCGGCCATCCTCGGCGTACCCGCGCGGCGTGTGGTAGCGGCGGCGGCGGACGCGGACACGGCCCCCTTCGACCCCGGCGCCTCGTCGTCCCTCCAGGTGGGACAGGCGGTCGAGGAGACCTCGCGCCGCATGCGGGACCGGATCCTCATGGCCGGGGCCCGGATGCTCGGGGTGGAGCCCGCGCGGGCCCTCGTCGAGCATGGTCACGTGCGCGCGCGCGAGGGCCGGGCGGTCAGCTTCGCGGAGGTCGGGGCGGCCGCCCTGCGCGGCGGCGAGCCGCTCGCCGCCTCCGCCTCCCCCCGCGCCGCTTCCGTGCCGCCCGCGCACGCCTGCGTCTTTGCCGAGGCGGAGGTCGACCTCGAGACCGGTCTCGTCCGGGTCACCAGTCTCCACGCCGCCGTCGACGCAGGACCCTTCGAGGATCCCCGGCCGGCCGAAGGCGAGGTGGAGGGTGCGCTCGTCGCCTCCCTCGGACGCGCGATGGCGGAGGCGACGATGCTCGATCCATCGGGTCGGCCCCTCGCACGGTCCCGGCCGGCGTGGTCTGTCCCGAGCCCCGTCGACGTCCCTCCCATCACCGTCGCCTTCGAGGCCGCCGGCGGGCCACCCAGTCGCTTCGGGGCCGCCCCCGCCGCGGAGGCTGCCGGCCGGGCCGCCCTCGCCGCCATCGTCAACGCCGTCGCCCATGCGGCGGGGGGACGCCCACGGACGCTCCCGCTGCTGCCCGAGCGCGTCCTGTCGTCACCCGGCGGGGCATGAGTAGCACCGGGCGTCACACGATGAGCCCGGCCCCCCCGCCCGCGACGTCCGGCGCCAAGCGGCCTCCCGTCAACCCGCCCGCCCGCAACGCCCTCGACCGCTTCATCCGTCACTTCAGCTACACGGCCTACGTGGTGGCCGTCGTCTTCCTCTACGCGGTAGGCACCACCGCCCTGGGCCTGGCCCTCGCGCCCGCCCTGGCGCTCTTCTCCTGGCTGCGCGACCGTGGCGAGGACCTCGTGCCGTGGGCCCGCTGGGCGTTCCTGGGAACGTCGCTGGGTGTCTGCTTTCTCGTCTTCGGCTTCACGCTCCTCGTCGTCGTACCGATCTACAACCTCATACTCCCCACGCGCGTGAAGCCCTTCAAGGGCGGCTACTTCACGATCGCCGCCGTGCCCTTCTACCTGCACAACGGACTCTTCTACCTGGTCCGCTACACCTTCCTGCCCTTCGTGACCCTGACGCCGTTCGGCCTCTTCTTCCTCCGTGCCATGGGCATGAAGATCGGCCGGCGGGCCTTCATCAACACGGAGTACATCTCCGATCCCCGGCTCATCACGCTCGAGGACGACGCCGTGCTCGGCGGCAGCGTCCGCATCTTCGCCCACTACGGCGGGGGCGGGCACTTCGTCATCGCGCCCGTCGTCATCGGGCGCGGGGCGACGGTGGGCCTCCGCGCCACCGTGATGGGCGACGTGCAGGTCGGGGCCGGGGCCACCATCCTCCCCCACTCCGTGCTCTTGCCGGGCTCGCGCGTGGGCGAGGGCGAGACGTGGGGCGGGGTGCCGGCGCGCCCCATACCCGCCGAAGAGATGGCGGAGCTCAAGCGCGTGACGCGCGCCGTCTCCACCGGCGCGCACGATACGCGCCGGAGGGCCGACTGACCGGCTCCGCAGCGTCTCCGCGGGTTACCGCGGGCTCCAGTCGACTCGGATGCCGGCTCGAACCAGGAATGGCGGCCCCAGCGTCTCCACGGGGGTGAGGCCCACCACGTAGCGCTCGCCGGTCACGTTCTCCAGAGCCACGAAGGCCGTCGCGGCGGCACCGAGGCGTCGCGAGGCCTGTACGTCGAGCGTGAAGTAGCCCGGCAGCACCAGCAGGTTCTGGTCGTCCTCGTGCTGCCGAGAGCTGACGCGGCCCTGCACCGCCAGATCGATGAGCCGCGGATGGGCGTAGCGCGCCTGGAACGTCAGCTGGTGTCGCGCGACCTGGGTAACCACGTTCCCTTCGAGGGCCGGGTTCGCCGGGAAGCTGTCGACGACGGAGTCGATGAGGGCATACCCCAGGCCGGCGCTCAGATGGACCCCGAGGCGAGCCTCCGCCTCGAGCTCCAGGCCGCGAGAGCGAACGCGGCCCAGGTTCTGGCGCTGACGGGTCGTGAGCTGCGGGGTCGTGAGCAGCGTCACGTTGGCCACGGGATCGCTGATGCGGCAAGAGAAGCCTACCGCCCGCAGTCGAAGGCCTTCGGCGGGCGTCCATGCAGCGCCCGCCTCGCCCCCCCACAGCCGCTCCTCGACGAGCTCCGGGTTGGCAAGGGGGAGCGTCGAGCCCAGCCGGAAGCCGCGGTACAGCTCGTTCAGCGTGGGTGCCCGAAAGGCGCCGTAGCCCGCCGCGGTGAAGGACAGCGAAGGCGTGGCCCGGAAGAGGACCGAGGCCCGGGGGCTCACCGCGGTCTCCGCCCGATCGGGGTGACGGGTGGTCGATGTCACGCTCGTCGCCAGAGACGTTGTCGACTCCGAGCCGTTTTCCTCCGACCAGCGGTCGATCCGGGCCCCGATGCTGAGCCGCACGCGAGGGCCGAGGGAGATGCGGTCCGCGGCGAAGAGGCCCCACGTCCGCTCGCGCCCGCCCGCGCTCACGAGCGAGGTCACCGTCCCCGACACGAAGACGGTCTCATCGCTTCGGCCGCGGACGAAGCGACCCTCGACCCCCGCCACGAGCATGTGGCGCTGCGCCGCCCGCCGCGACCACTGAAACGTGAAGCCGCCCGCCTTCGAGGGAACGTGCTGCTGCCGCGTGAGCGTCTCGCTCGTGCGGTCGGGCGAGATCGCGCTGAAGCTCTGGTGGTAGGACTGCGTGCCGTACCATGCCCGCAGCGAGACGGCCCCGGCGGCTCCCTCCCAGTCGGCTCCGCCGCTCGCCTGCTGGAAGTCCGTGTCGTTGACCTGCAGCGGCGTGCCGTTCTCTCGGCTCTCGCCGAAGAAGGACGTCTGCACGAAGGCCTTCGCCGACGCTGACAGCCGCCGGCCGAGGGCGACGACGCCGCTCACGTGGGCGCCCGCCGCCGCGACGTCGACCGGACCCTGCTCGTCCTCCGACACCTGCACGTAGCCCGCGGTGGTGAAGGCCTCTCCCGCAAAGCGCAGGTCCCAGGGCCCCCTCTGCCCCGCCGCGAACAGCGACCCGACCGCCGTCTCCTCGTCTCCGAGCGATGCCTCGACGGCGACGGCGGGCCCGTCGTGACGGCCCAGCGCCTGGACGACACCCCCCAGCGCGGCGCTGCCGTAAAGGTCGGAGGCCCCGCCTTCCAGCACCTCGATCCGCTCGATCGCCGCCCGCGGGACTCGGCTCCAGTAGACCCACCCGCCGAAGCCGTCGTTCAGGGGAACGCCGTCCAGGAGGACCAGCGTTCGGCTGGCCCCGCTCGGGCCCACGCCACGCAGCGACGCGCCCTGGGCGGTCGGGTTCGCGACGCGGCTGCCCGAGCGCCGGAACAGGCTGAAGCCCGGGACCTGGCGCAGGGTGTCGTCGACGGTCAAGGCAGCGCTGGCAGCGATCTCCGCCCGACCGAGGACCACGACACGCTCGGCGGTGTCGCCGAGCTTCGTCTCGGTCCGCCCCGCGGTCACCGTCACGTCCTCGTGCCGAGCCGGCCGAAGCACAAGGACGAGCGGCCCGGGGGCGGATGCCGACCACGAGCCCTCGAGCTCGGCGAAGCCGGGCGCCTTCACGACCAGCCGTCCCCGCCCCTCCGCTTCGAAGGCGAAGCTGCCGTCCGGGGAGGTGGCGACGGGCAGCAGCGGGCCGGAAGGACCGTGGGCGGTGACCTGCGCCCCGGCCACCGGGGCCCCGCTCGGGTCACGCACCACGCCCCGTATGACAGGCGGCGTCTCGGCGCTCCCCTCCCCCGCGGAGGCCAGAAGCAGGACCAGCGGGATCAGGAGCATCGCCAACAAGGTGGCTACTCGGACGGCACCCAGGAGAAGAGCCCGGCCGCCCAGGCGAGGTCCACGTTGCCGCCGGAGAGGACGACCCCCACCCGCTTCCCGGCCACGTCCACCTTCCCTCGGAAGGCGGCGGCGAGACCCAGGACCCCCGTCGGCTCCACCACGAGCTTCATCCGCTCCCAGACGAAGCGCATGGCGCGGACGAGGTCGTCGTCGGAGACCGTGATCATGTCGTCGACGTGGGCGCGCACGAGGGGGAAGGTGAGCCGGCCGAGGGAGGGTGTCCGTGCCCCGTCCGCGATCGTCTCTGGGTTCGAGACAGTGTGGAGAACCCCGGTCCGGAAGGAGCGCGTGGCGTCGTCGGCCGTCTCGGGCTCCACGCCGACGACGCGGCAGCGCGGGCGGAGCCGCCGCGCGGCGAGGGCGGAGCCCGAGAGCAGCCCTCCGCCGCCGCAGGGGACCAGCAGCAGGTCGAGCTCCCCGACATCTTCGAGCAGCTCCAGGGCCGCCGTCCCTTGCCCCGCGATCACGTCCTCGTGATCGTAGGGGGGGATCAGCACCGGCTCCCCCTGTTGCCGCAGGCGCTCCGCGACCTCCTCGCGCTTTTCCTTCCCGGGGTCGTACGCAACGACCCGCGCGCCGTACCCCTCGGTGGCCGCTCGCTTGGCGGCGGGCGCGTTCTCCGGCATCACGATCGTGGCCTGAGTCCCGAGAAGCCGGCTGGCGAGGGCGATGGCCTGGGCGTGGTTGCCCGAGGAGTAGGTCAGCACCCCGCTCCGGCGCTCCTCCGGCGAGAGCCGCGCGATCGCGTTGTAGGCGCCGCGGAACTTGAACGCCCCCGCCCGTTGGAGGTTTTCGCACTTCAGGAAGAGCCGCGCCGCGAGCCGCTCGTCGAGCGTGCGCGAGGTCGCGACCGGGGTCCGGTGGGCGACACCCGCGAGCCGCTCCCCGGCCGCCGCCACGTCCTCGAAGGACAACACGGACGCGCCGTCAGAGCCAGCCACGGCGGCGCAACCAGACGACCATCCCCGCCGCCGTCACCGCAGACACCACCCAGAAGAGCGCATAGCCGTAAGGCCACTCGAGCTCGGGGAGGTGCCGGAAGTTCATGCCGTAGACCCCGGCCAGAAAGGTCAAGGGGATGAAGATGGTCCCGATGATGGTGAGGACCTTCATGACCTCGTTCATCCGGTTGCTCATCGCTGTCATGTAGGTCTCGGTGAGGCCCGTCGCCACCTCGCGGTAGGTCTCGACGATGTCGATGATCTGGACGGCGTGGTCGTACACGTCGGCCATGTACGTCCTCGTGACGTCCGAGAAGCACTCGTGGGGTTCGCGCTGAAGCCGCTGGATGACCTCCCGCATGGGCCAAACGGCTCGGCGCATGAGCAGCAGCTCGCGCTTGAGGCGGTGGATCTCCTGGATCGTGTCCCGCGTGGGGCGGGTGAGCACGAGGTCCTCGAGCTGCTCGAGGCGGTCGCCGAAGTGCTCGAGGATGGGAAAGGCGTGGTCGACGATGGCGTCGATCAGGGAGTAGGCGAGAAAGCTCACGTCCGTCGTGCGCAGCCGCGAGCCGGCGACGCGGATGCGCTGCCGGATGGGGTCCCAGACGTCTCCCGGCGTCTCCTGGAAAGTCAGCAGCGTCTTGTGCCCCACGAACATGCTGATCTGCTCGGTGTGGAGCTGCCCATCCTTCAGCGCCATCATCCTTACAATGATGAACAGCCGGGCCTGGAACTCCCCCCCCTCCTGGAAGGCGTCGAACTTGGGCCGCTGGGGTATGTGGAGCACGTCCTCGATCGCGAGCGGGTGCAGACGGTACTTCTCGGCGAGGGCGCGCACGACGCCCAAGTCCGACAGCCCATCGACGTTGATCCACCGAACGGCCGACCACTCGGGGCGGTGGCGCCGGATGAACTCGGGCACGTCCTGCACCTCCTCGACCTGGACGTTGTCCGGGCCGTAGTCGATGCAGGTGACCCGGACCGCCCCCGGGATGGAGGGCAGCCCCGCCAGCTCGTGGGGCTCGATCCCGGGGACGGAGCCGGGACGGGCCTTTCGGAAGCGGCGCGGGACACGGAGCCCGCGCTTGCCGCGAGGGGCGCGGTCGGCGCCCGCTCCTCCCGCCGACGGGGTCGCAGCCGCCTCGTCCGATTCCTGCTTCCGGGTCGCCATGCCGCCTCCCGCTCGGTGTGATCTTACCCGGCTCTCAGGCGATGCTGGCGGTGGCGGTATGGCCGGAGCGGCGCACCTCGAGGCGGGCGGGCAGGCGCTCGGCCAGGTCGCGAACGTGGGTGACGATCCCCACCATGCGATCCCCGCCATGGAGCGCGTCGAGGGCGGAGACGACCGTATCCAGTGTCTCTGCGTCCAGACTTCCGAAGCCCTCGTCGAGGAAGAGGCTCTCAAGGGCCTCCCCCGCCGCGCCCTCGGCGGAGACGTGCGCGAGGCCCTCGGCCAGGGCGAGGGCGAGGGCGAGAGAGGCGAGGAAGGTCTCGCCGCCAGAGAGGGTCTTGACCGAGCGCACGCTGTCCGCGTTCCAGTGGTCCACGACCGAGAAGTCCTGCTCCGCCCTGCCCCCCGCCTCCGAGGCTTCCCCCGTGCCCAGGCGCAGCTCGTAGCGGCCCTCCGACAGCTTCGCCAGATGGCGTGAGGCGTCCTCGGCGAGACGCCCCAGGGCCTCCTCCTGCACCCATGCCACGAGCTCGTTGGCCCGGAGGTGATCGGCGAGCGTCCGGAGGAGGGCCGCTTCGGTGTCGAGCTTCGCCCGGTTCTCCCGGAGCTCGGCCGAGCGCACGATCTTCTGCTCGAGGAGCTGGACCTCCTTGCGCAGCGTCGCCACCCCGGCGGCGAGCTCGCTCACCTCGCGCTGGCGGTCGGCGCGCCGCGATTCCAGCACGTCCGCCTCGTCCCGCCCCGGGGACGCCGCCGCGAGGCCGCTCCAGCCCTCACGGTCGGACAAGGATCGCAGCGAGCCGGCGGCCTCCTCGAGGGCGCGCTCCACCCTCCCGCGCCGGGAGGCGATCTCCTCGAGCCGGGCGCGCGCGGCGTCGCGCTGGGCGGAGGCCGCCGCGACCTGCGCCTCGAGGGCGGAGCGCCTCGTCTCGACCTCCGCGCGTCCCCTCTCGAGATCGGCTCTCCCTCGGCGGGCGGCCTCGAGCGTCTGCAGCTCGTCCTCGATACGGGCGACGAGCCGGCCGGGATCGCCGAGGTCCGCCTCCACGAACCCGGCCGCGCGCAGTGAAGCCTCGGCCGTGGCCACGGCGGCGGCCGGCTCCTGCCGATGCGCCTCCGCCTGCGCGATCTCGCGTCCAAGGGCCTCCAGCTCGCCCCGCGCTCTCTGGTGCTGCAGCCGCGCGTTCTGCGCCGCCTCTCGGGCCGAGCGCGCGAGCGCGTCGGCCTCGCGGGCGCCCGCCTCCGCCGCCTCCAGGGCGGGGGCCGCGCCTTTCGGCAGCGCCTTCACAGTCTGCGCACAGACCGGGCAGACCTCGCCCGGCTTCAGATGGCGCCGGAGCAGGAGCGCGGCATGCTGCCGGTGAGCGTCGTCCCGCGCGGCCCGCGCCGCCTCGAGCCGTGCCTCCGCCTCCGCCTGCGACGTCTCGGAGGGAGCCAGCCCCGCTTCGGCGACCGCGGCCGCCTTCCGCGCGACCTCGATCTTTTTCTGCCCCTCCTGCCGCGAGCGTTCGAGCCGAGCGAGCTGCTGCCGGAGCGCCGCCAGCTGCTCGGCCACGGGTTTCGCCGCCACGAGCGCCGCGTGCCGCGCCTCGTCGAAACCGAGGGCGGCCATCCTCTGCGCCGCAAGCGCGAGCTCGGCCTCGAGACGGGCACGGGTCTCCTCGACACCGACGAGAACGCCCTCCGCCGCCTTCTGCTTCTGCTCCTCCTGTGCGGCGTCCTTTGCCAGGGCCTCGTGGTCCCGCCGGGCCGTGCGGACCGTCTGCGCGAGCGCCAGCCCTTCCGCGATCGCGGCGAGCGACCTCTCGACCGCAGCCGCCTCCCGCTCCGCCCGCGCGAGCACGGCCTGTCGGGCCTCGAGCGCCTCCGGCGTGGCGTCGGCGAAGTCCTTCGCGAGCTGCTGGGCGATGAAGTCGGCCTCCTGCCGCGCTGCGGTCGCCTTCTGGTTCGCGATCTTCTGCATCTCGTCGTAGAGGCCGAGGTTCAGGAGGGCGACGAGGATCTTGCGTCGCTCCTTCGGCTCGCCCTTCAGGAACGCATCGAACTGCCCCTGCGGCAGGACCACGGACCGCGTGAAGCCGTCGTAGTCGAGGCCGAGGAGCTGCTCGACGCCGGACCGGATCTCCCGCACGCGGTCCGCGATCGGCTCCGCCCCCGTGGCGCTCAGCCTCTCCAGCCGCTGCTGCGAGGCGCCGGTCGGCCGCGCGGTGCGCGCGACACGGAAGCGCTCGGCCCCGACGGAGAACTCGAGGAGGACGCTCAGGCGCTCCACCCCGTGGCTGATGAGCTGCTTGTAGTCGTCCCCAACCCGCGGGACCTGGCCGTAGAGCGCGAAGACGAGCGCGTCGATGAGCGAGGACTTCCCCGCCCCGGTGGGACCGGTGATCGCGAAGAGGTCGAGGCCGGAGAAGTCGACCGCGAGCCGCTCGCGGAAGGACGTGAAGCCCTCGAGCTCGAGACGGTGGGGCCTCATGCCTGTACCTCTTCGTAGATCGAGTCGAAGAGCTTCCGCAGCTCCTCCGGCGGTTTCGCGCCATTCCGGCGCTCGTAGTACCGCGCGAACAGCTCCGCCGGCTCGAGGCCGACCCGCCGCGCCTCCTCGACCCGACGCTCGTCGCGCGGGTGATCGACGCCGACGTCCAACGCGTTCGGGAGCAGCTCCTTGACCCGCTCCGCGAGGCCGGGGACGGGCCCGGGCGCCTTCACGGTCACGCGGAGAAAGGCGTCCCCGACCTCGTCCGCCGTCCGCGCGAGCTCCTCGAACGACCCCTCGACGTCCCGCAGCCGGCGACCGGCCGTGATCGGGACCGACTCCACCGACGCCGCCCGCCCCGGCTTCACGTCGAGGACGACGACGCGCTTGTCCTGCTCCCTCTCGCCGAAGTCGAGCTCGATCAGCGACCCCGCGTAGAGCGTCTTCGACGGCGCTGGGATCTCCTGGGGCCGGTGCAGGTGCCCGAGGCCGATGTACTGCACGGAAGCGGGGAGCTGCTGCGGGTTGACACCGTAGATCGTCCCGAGGTGGAGCTGACGCTCGCCGGTGCCGAAGAGCGCTCCGGAGACGAGGAGGTGGCCCAGCACCACGTTCACGGTCTCGGGCCCGAGGTCGCTCACGAGGGCGGCCAGGATCTGCTCGATGCGGCCCGCGTAGGCCTCGTACCACGCGTACTCGGCGTCCATCACCGCGCAGGCGTCGACGACCTTGCGCTCGGGCACGAAGGGCAGCACCGCGACCCGCGCTTCTTCCTTCCCGTCGCGAGAGGCCAGGCCGACGACGCCTCCTTCCGTCGGGGGGCGCACCTCGGGGCGCACGTGGATGCGCAGGCCCTCGAGGAGAGACGCGAGAGCGGCGAGCCGCTTCGGGTGGTCGTGGTTGCCGGCGA
>Ga0209751_10001821_pt1 | contig 21610 bp, 19 predicted proteins | sample RifCSP13_1_FD_184019 | JGI IMG/M metagenome (GOLD analysis project Ga0209751, IMG submission 184019) | Soil microbial communities from Rifle, Colorado - Rifle CSP2_sed 13_1 (SPAdes) (version 2) | ecosystem: Environmental > Terrestrial > Deep subsurface > Rock core/Sediment | place: Rifle... | reverse complement strand
AATCAAGAGTGGCGCAATAACCAGGGAAACTATGGACATCAGTTTAATCAAGATGTTCATGGCAGGACCTGAAGTATCCTTGCAAGGGTCACCCACGGTGTCACCGACCACAGCAGCCTTATGCGCATCAGACTTCTTTCCGCCGTGGTGTCCTTTTTCAATATATTTCTTGGCATTATCCCACGCCCCGCCTGCATTTGCAAGCATCAGGGCCATTGGGACACCCACCACGGTAGCCCCTGCAAGAAAACCACCGAGCGCCTCTTTCCCTATAACAAAGCCTACGATGATGGGGACTATCACTGCTGATACACCGGGAATGATCATCTCTTTTAAGGCTGCGGTAGTGCATATATCCACACATCTGACCACATCCGGTTCTGCCTTCCCCTCCATCAGCCCCTTGATCTCACGGAACTGGCGTCTCACCTCTTCTACCATCTTGCCGGCCGCCTTTCCCACAGAGGCCATGGTAATGGCCACTATATAGAATGGCATAATCCCCCCCAGGAATACCCCAATGATCACATAGGGATTTGTCAGGGATATGGATTCTATCTTGGCCGCCTGCGAATATGCTGCAAAGAGGGCGAGGGCTGTCAGCGCAGCAGATCCTATGGCAAAACCCTTCCCTATCGCCGCTGTAGTATTCCCTAAGGCATCCAGGCTGTCCGTGATCTGCCTTGTATCATGCCCCAGCCCGCTCATCTCAGAGATGCCGCCCGCATTATCCGCTATAGGCCCGTAGGCGTCTACAGACATGGTTATCCCGATTGTTGCCAGCATCCCGACTGCTGCTATACTGATCCCGTAAAGGCCGGCAAACTCATAGGATATGTATATTCCTACTATGATAGCAAGCATGGGGAATACGACACTCTCCATCCCGATGGACAACCCCGTAATGATATTGGTTGCAGCGCCGGTCGTTGATGCATTGGCTAACCTCTCTATAGGAGAGGCGGATGTATACCATTCTGTAATAAGTCCTATGGCAATGCCGGCAATACTCCCGACGGCTATGGCCCAGAAGACCCCGGTAGGAATGCCGGTGACCATTGTCATCACATAAGCCAGTACCAGGAATATACCGGTTGCAATAAATGTCGCATATCGCAAGGCGGCCGCTGGATTCAACTTCTCCAATATGAGCATGGAACCGATCCCAAGAAGAGAGGAAATGAGGCCTACCATGATTACAGCAACAGGAAATGCCATGTACGTCATCATCATATCATTGCCAATCATTGTCGTAGCCGCAATGGCAATGCTTGCGATGACAGCGCCCACATAGGATTCAAAGAGGTCAGCGCCCATCCCTGCCACGTCTCCGACATTATCCCCGACGTTGTCTGCAATGACCGCTGGATTTCTTGGGTCATCCTCCGGGATACCGGCCTCGACCTTACCCACAAGGTCAGCGCCAACGTCTGCGGTCTTTGTGTAGATACCGCCGCCCACTCTCGCAAAGAGGGCGATCGAACTTGCCCCCATGGCATACCCATTGATAATCGCAGCTGTTGAAGGATCATGCCCAAACACCTTGAAAAATATACCAACGCCTATCACACCAATACTGGCTACTGCAAGTCCCATGACAGACCCTCCGGCAAAGGCAATAAAAAGGGCCTTTGCAGAATCCGGCTTATAGAGATTCGCCGCATTGGCGGTCCTGACATTGGCGCGCGTGGCGGCATTCATGCCAAAAAACCCTGCCAGCATAGAAGAAATGGCGCCACACAGATAGGCTATAGCCGTTTGATAATTCAAACCTATTGTTAATGCCAGACAGACTATCGCAATAAAGACCGCCAGAATCGTGTATTGTCTGCGCAGATAGGTCATGGCGCCCTGATGTATCTTGCCGGCAATATCCTTCATCTTTTCATTGCCTTCAGGCTGTCTGCTGATATATAAGAAAATAAACCCGCCGATGAGCAGTCCCACAATCCCGAATACCCATGCAAAATCTACAAACCTCTCCATTGATTCTCCTTTCTTTTCTTCAATTATATTTATTCATAGCCCCTGCAAAATCGTCAGCAAGGACCATCCTGACGGCGTCTGAGGCACACTCAACAGCCTGTTCCAGTGCGGAGATCTCTGAGGGCGTAACTTCAGATAACACATATTTTACAACATCCCCCCCGGGAGCCGGCCGGCCTATCCCAATCCTTATCCTTACAAAATCATCTGTCCCTATGGAAGAGATTACAGAGGCGCACCCCCGGTGGCCTCCGCTTCCTCCGTTGGCCTTGATCTTCAATTGCCCGCTCTCCAGATCGAGGTCATCATATATCACGACAAGATCTGATGGCGAGGCCTTGTAGTAGTGACACAGCACTCTTACGGCATCCCCGCTTTTATTCATATAGGTCAGGGGTTCAGCAAGGATGACATCCTCTCCGGATATTTTCCCCTTGCCGTATCTGTAGAGCGCCCCTTCTTCCTTTAACTTTATGGAAAAGTATGCTGCAAGCCTGTCAATCACCCGAAACCCCATATTGTGTCTTGTATGCTGATATTTGGCCCCAGGATTGCCAAGCCCAACAATGATCTTCAGGCCTTCCCCTCCTTTTCCTCAACCTTTTCTCCCTCTTTGGCAGGCTTCTTGATCAGCTCCGGCTCTTTTACCCCCTCTGCGGCCGAAGGCGTTGTAAGAAGCTCTTCCAGTTTCTTCTCCGAGACCGGGGATGCAATCATGAGGACTACCTGTGCAGGATCGGTCACAAGCTTAATCCCCTCAGCAGCCTGGATATCACTGACATGAAGGCTCTCTCCGATATTGAGCCTTGAGGCATCCAGCACAATATTGTTGGGGATCAAGGCGGGCAGGCACTCTACCTCGATCTCTCTGAGCACAAGCTGGAGGATCCCCCCCTCTTTCACTCCTGCGGGGGTTTCGCCAATAAGCTCTACCGGAACAGCTACCCTGATCTTCTCATCCATAGAGACCTCGAAAAAGTCTGCGTGAAGAAGTTCCCCGGTCAGAGGGTCTGTCTGATAGTCTCTCAAGACGGCAATCCTGTCAGCCTTCTCCTTAGCGCCTTTTATCTTTACGTCTATGAGGGTACTTTCTGCATGTCCTAATATCAGCAATTTCCGGACCTTCGCAGGGTCAAGGCTTATGGATGTCGAGCTGCCCTTGCTATACAATACTGCAGGAATGCTCCCGCCCCGCCTGAGACTTCTGGCAAAACCCTTCCCCTTTCCTTCCCTGATAGTTACGTCTAATGATATCTTCTCCATGATCCCTTATCCTCCTGTTGTTTTTTAAGAATATATACTAATAATGTTCTCTGGTTATACAAATAGAGAGCTTACGGATGTCTCATTGTGGGTATTCCTGATCGCCTCCCCTAAAAGGGGCGCTACAGAAAGGGTTACTATTTTTTTGCAGGACCTGCCCTCTCCATTGAGAGGTATCGTATTGGTGACGATGACCTCCTCAATAACCGATGCGTTTAACCTGTCAAAAGCTGCTCCTGACAAAACAGCATGGGTAGCGGCTGCAAAAACCCGCCTTGCCCCTGCCTTCTTGATGGCCTCTGCCCCCTGTGTAATTGTTCCTGCTGTGTCAATCATATCATCAAGGAGAAGGGCGTCTCGGTCTTTTACCTCTCCGATGATGTTCATGACCTCCGATACATTGGCCCCTTCTCTTCGCTTATCTATGATCGCAAGCGATGCCTTAAGCTTCTTGGCAAAGGCCCTAGCCCTTTCCACGCCGCCTGCATCCGGAGATACCACAACAAGGTCCTTTAAACCCTTGGTCCGAAGATAGTCTAACAGGACCGGCGTTGCAAAGAGGTTGTCTACCGGTATATTAAAAAAACCCTGTATCTGTCCCACATGCAAATCTATGGTCAACGCCCTGTCCGCACCTGCTGTGGTGATTAGATCCGCTACTAATTTTGCAGTAATCGGCACCCGCGGTTGCACCTTTCTGTCCTGCCTTGCATATCCATAATAAGGTATCACCGCCGTAATCCGGTAGGCTGAGGCCCTTTTGAAGGCATCCAGCATGATGAGGAGCTCCATGATATGGTTATTAACCGGGTTCGAGAAGGACTGTATGACAAAGATATCCCTTCCCCGCACATTCTCATTGATCTGAACCATGACCTCGCCGTCACTAAATGTACTTACCAGGGCCTCGCCCAAAGGGATCTTCAGGTGCCGGCATATTTCCTCTGCCAGACCCCTGTTGGAATTCCCTGTAAACACCTTCATCTCATGATTCATCATTTGCATGTGCTGAAACCTCTGCTGAAACCGCAAAATTATACCTAATCCCTAAAAAGTCAATCATAGACACCAAAATTCAAACCGGTTTAAACTCTTTATGCTTAGAATTTTGCTGTTTTTTAGGATTTAGGTCTAAAATTTCTGAAGGTTATAAATGCACCATAACTGGGGCGGGAGGATTCGAACCTCCGGATGCGAGATCCAAAATCTCGTGACTTACCGCTTGTCGACGCCCCAATAAATCAGTCTTTACCTGTACCCCAAATCATTATTGAACTACCTGCTTGTCCAGCTCTCTTTCATACTCTTTCAGGATAACTCCTTCAATCATTTCCCGTGCTTCATTATTTAATGGGTGAGCAATGTCTCTGAATGATCCATCTTTTCGCTTCCGGCTTGGCATGGCCACAAACAATCCATTATTACCCCTGATAACCTTAACATCCCTGATGATGAAAGAATTATCAAATGTAACGGTTACATATGCCTTTAATCTTTCCTCATTTACCGGGAAAACTTTGACCTCTGTAACTTCCATGTTGGCCGCCTCCTCTAAGTTTGGTAATTGATTAGTAAGAATACGGGGAACTCTGGAGAGCCCTCACAATCCATGATCTCCACCCATCTTTTTTTAACATGACGCTGGCTCTCTCTGCACCGCTTCGGTCTCCAAAAATACCAAAAACTGTTGACCCACTGCCTGACATCAGTGAGCACGTCGCACCACAGGCAACCATCTTTTCTTCAATCTCTCTTATGATGGGATATCTTTTGATTACCACCTCCTCAAGGTCGTTATACGGCTTTAACCATATCCGGTTTCCTACAATCCTTAAGCCATTAGGCAGAGGAATTTTAATATGGCTGTCTCCTTTTGTCAACTCAAATTTTGTCCTTTGAAATGGTCCAATCCAGTCAGGACTCGTCGCATGCAACCTCTCCTTGTCATTGTAATCAGAGGTGATCTGACTGTATGCCCAGGCGGTAGATATCTGGATTCCAGGGTTTATGAGCAAAAACCAGTCATGGGTGTGCCGGGTGAGGGATATCAACTCATCTCCCTTCCCATATCCTATCGCAGCAGGACTGTTTAGAAAGAACGGGACGTCACTGCCGAGTTCCCTTCCAATGGTCATAAGTGAATCGCTTGTATAATCAAGTCCCCATAGGGTGTTTAGCCCGAACAGGGTGGCGGCGGCATCACTGCTGCCTCCCCCCAACCCTGCGGCTACGGGTATCGATTTCTCAAGTCTTATCCTGGCCCCGCCTTCGGTTCCTGAAAATTCTTTTAGCCTCACGGCGGCCTTATAAATCAGATTTTCCTGGCCGGAAGGTATATCAGGGTGTGAGCAGATCAGTTCCAGTTTTTCAGACTTCTCGATAATGATCTCATCCCACAATTCCACCATCTGCATGACGGTAATAATGTCATGGTATCCGTCAGACCTCTTTCCCTGAATATGCAAAAGGAGGTTTATTTTGGCAGGTGTCTTTAATGCTATCCGGGCGGGGAATCCTCTCACTCCTCGTCTCTCGAAATATTATATTTGGCAAGCCGATATCGAAAAGACCTGAAGTCGAGACGGAGAAGCTCTGCGGCATCCTTTTTAACCCATCGGGTCCTGTCTAAGGCTTTTAATAAAAGGTCCTTTTCTATATTCTGAAGCAGTTCTTCGAGATCCATGCCATCAGAGGGGATATCCACAGAGAGCGCCTTTTTGTGCGGCAGTCCTCTTTGAAGGCCTTCCTCAACATGCTTTAGTTCTATTACTGGACCACTTCCCAATGTAATAGCACGCTCTAAGACATTCTCTAATTCCCGGACATTTCCATTCCACACGTGAGCAGTCAGTCTCTGCATGGCTTCAGGAGAGACGCCTTTTGCCTCACACCCTACGATGCGGCAATATTTTGCCACAAAATGTTCTACCAAAAGGGGGATATCCTCTTTCCTCTCCCGAAGCGGGGGCACTTCAATCGGGATAACATCGAGTCTGTAGAACAGATCTTCCCTGAAGCTTCCCTCTGCCACTGCCTTTTTAAGATCTTTATTGGTGGCCGCAACAATTCTGACATCAATTTTTATATCCTGATTGCCGCCAACCCGTTTAACCATCTTATCTTCTAAAACACGTAATAATTTTACCTGAAAGTTCTGTGGAATATCCCCTATTTCATCCAGGAAGATCGTCCCCCCGGTTGCCGTTTCAAAGAGACCTTCCTTTGCCGAAATGGCACCGGTAAACGCCCCTTTGATATGCCCGAAAAGTTCACTCTCAAAAAGCCCTTCTGGAATTGCACTGCAGTTTATGGCTACAAAGGGCCGGTCTTTTCGGTAGCTGTAATTATGTATCGCCCTGGCAACCAGTTCTTTCCCGGTCCCGGACTCCCCGGTTATTAAGACATTGCTGGGGCTATCCGCAATCTTGACCATGATCTCAATAATGCGCACAATGGCAGGACTTTTTCCTACAATGCCGCCGATTAATCCGGAAGCGGTCCATTCCTGGATCTTTCTTTTAAGAAGGAGATTCTCTTCCCGAAGTTTTCGCTTCTCTAACGCGTTTCTTATAATAAGCTTTATCTCTTCAATTTTAAACGGCTTGGTAATATAATCATAGGCCCCTTGTTTCATCGCCTCTACGGCCGTTTCTGTTGATGCATAGGCTGTCACAATGATTACGACCGTCTCGGGAGAACATTCCTTTACGGTCTTCAGAACATCCACGCCTGTAATATTGGGCATTCTTACATCTGTAATCACAATGTCATAGGCCTTCTGCGCGATATACTCAAGGGCCTCTTTGCCGCTTCCTGCCGAGGTTACATCATACCCCTCTTTTTGAAGCATGATGGTCAGGAACTCCCGCATTCCTCTTTCATCATCAACAACTAATACCTTTCCCACGCACCCCCCTCTAAAGTTCGTCTCTATTTTACTCTGCCGGAATATAAAGTGTAAACTGGGTTCCTTTGCCAGGTTTACTCTTCACATATATCCTGCCATTATGTCCCTCGATAATCCTATGAACAATGGCTAGCCCTAATCCTGAACCACCCTCCTTCGTGGTATAAAATGGAAGAAATATCTTATCAATAATCTCTTCATTGATTCCCTCTCCGCTGTCCCGAAAGATAATCTCCGCCCCTTCCATCTTATTGGATATCCCTTCAAACGTTTTCATTCCGTTTTTTTTTGAAGAAACTGTCAATACCCCTCCGCCGGACATCGATTGTATGGCATTCAGAGAAAGATTCCAGAAGACCTGTGACATCTGGTGTGGGTCAACAGGGAGGACTAACTGCTCTTCTTTAAATTCTGTCTGAATAGAAATATTCGCGCTTCTGAAATCATCACTATTTTTCAACAGATCGATGGTATCTATTAACAGGTCATTAATATTCATAAGCTTTTTCTGCAGAGGGGTCGGTTTAGCATATGTTAAAAACTCTGTTATTGTGGTATTCAGCCTGTCCATTTCACGAAGGGCAATCTCCATCAGACGCGCATGATCCTCCTTTAGGGATAACTCTTGCTTTAAAATCTGCATTGAACCGCTGAGCGATGCAAGGGGATTCCTTATCTCGTGGGCCATTCCGGCTGCAAGCTCTCCTATCATCGCCATTTTCTCCCTCTTTTTTACCTCCATTTCCATCTCTTTTATCTTGGTGAGGTCCTGAAAAATACCAATGATCCCTTTGCTATGTCCACGTTCATCTTTCAGATGAGATACGTTCAGTCCCAGGGTTATCTGGACGCCATCTTTTCGGAGCACTTCACTTTCAAATCTATAAATGGGAAGTATATTCTCTACGTTATTGAGGATGTCTTCTAATTTATTTACCGGTAGTACCTCCAGGTATGGCTTTCCCCATATCTCCTCCCATTTATAACCGGTAATCTCTTCCGCCGCGCGATTGAATGAGGTAATCCTCCCCTGCTCATCTGTTATCAGCAGGCCTGTACTCATACATTGGGCAACATTTGCGTTAAAAGCCTGAAGTTTTTCAAGATCACTATCCTTTGCCCGCAGTTCTTCTCTCATGCGTCTCAGGGTCTCTACACCACTGCTGCTTAGATAAGCCACAGCAAAGAAGGCCACGATGTGAAGCGTCAACACATAAAAGAAGGTCTTGCCCGGCAGAATTGTCTCGGACAAAAAAGATAGTGAATTATAGTACTGAAAATCTGCAATAGTTCCATAAAAAATACTTGCCGCTGAGGCCGCTGTAAGCGCCCCGGAACGATCAAGCATCATCGCAGCCGGTATAATGGAAAAGAGATAGAGGAATACAAAGGGGCTCTCAATCCCTTCAGTCACCGACACAAGGACTGTTATAAGGATGATGTCTCCAAATATCTGTAAATAGGTTGATGTTTTAAAACTTACCCGTTTGAAAAGGATCGCATATATGAGTGTAAAGAGATAGGTCGTAGCGATCAGAAAATAAAAGGTGGGTACTATGAAGGGCCCTTCTTTGTGCCTTATCCCCAAAAATAAAAAAGATCCCAGCAACAGGGTGACAACCGTCACCCGTGTGACCATGAGCCATCTAAGTTTATTATTTAGTTCTTCCAACAGATATTGCCCACACGTCTACCCAATTGTACCTGCAAGCTTGAATATAGGGAGGTACATCGCTATGACTATAAACCCAATCACAACCCCGAGAAATATCATCAGCATGGGTTCAAGCAGTGAGGTAAGAGTTGAAACTGTAGAATCAACCTCTTCATCATAAAAATCCGCAATCTTAGATAACATGGCATCCAGGGCGCCGGTAGTCTCGCCCACGGCGATCATCTGGACAACCATAGGGGGGAAAACCTGGGTCTGCTCCAGGGGCTCGGCCAGGGTTTTCCCTTCACTGATGCTCTGCCGGGTAGCAACGAGCGCCTCTTCTACAACTTTATTACCTGCTGTCTTAGCCACAATGTCCAGGCCATCAAGGATGGGCACCCCACTGCTTATAAGTGTCCCCAATGTCCGGGTAAACTTTGCTACGGCAATCTTTCTGACAAGCAAACCAAAAATTGGGAGACGCAGGGCCAATCTGTCTACTGTCCTTCTTCCATTTGAGGTTTTGTAATAACGGCTAAGGCCAAATATTATCAAACCAACGGCACCGATAATAATCAGTATATTGTGTTGCATAAAATCACTTGCCCCTATAACCATCCTTGTTGGCGCCGGAAGTACTCCACCAAAGTCGGTAAACATTTTTGCAAAGATAGGGATAACCCATACTAACAACACCACGATAACTACCACTGCAACGGCTACAATGGTAGACGGGTATGCCATTGCAGACTTTATTTGCCGTTTAAGCTTTATGCTTTTCTCTATATATTTTGAGAGCCTGTTTAAAATAGTATCCAGTATCCCTCCTAACTCACCTGCGGCAACCATATTAACGTATAAGTCGTTAAATATCTTTGGATGCTTTCTAAGGGCATCTGCATAGGTAGAACCGGCCTCAACATCTTGTCTTATATCATTGATAGCTGATGCAAATGTCTTGTTCTCTGTCTGCTTAGCCAATATGTCCAGACATTGGATAAGCGGCAGACCTGCATCTATCATTGTTGCAAACTGGCGGGTAAAAACCACAATATCTTTATCCGATACACTCGTCTTAAAGGATAGATTAAGATTTAGTTTGCTGGTCCTTGTTGAAACCGATGTTACTAAAATATTCTGCTTTCGCAAAGTGGAAATGGCTTCATCTTTACTCTTAGCTGTCATCTCGCCTTTTTGTCTTTTCCCATCCCGAGTCCGGCCTGTCCATACATAAGTTTCCATTATTTTACCCCTCCGCTTACCATGCCCCCTCTGTTGATTACAGCTACCAATTCATCCGGGACAGTGGACCGTCCAATAGCCTCATCTTTTGTAATTAAACCGCGGGTGAAAAGATCATAAAGCGACTGGTTCATTGTCTGCATACCAAACTTACTCTGCCCCGTCTGCATGATGGAATATATTTGGTGAATCTTGTCCTCTCTGATAAGATTCCTGATAGCAGGGTTGGGTACCATCACTTCCAGGGCCAGCGCGCGCCCCACCCCATCTTTCCGCGGCAATAGCTGTTGTGATATCACTCCCTCCAGGACAAATGACAACTGTGCCCTGATCTGTGGCTGCTGATGGGATGGGAATACATCCACAATACGGTTTATCGTCTGAATGCTCGAATTGGTATGCAGGGTGGCGAAGGTAAGGTGACCTGTCTCGGATATAGTCAGTGCCGCCTCTATAGTCTCAAGGTCTCTCATCTCACCGATCAAGACCACGTCCGGATCCTGCCTTAAAATATATTTTAGCGCATTTTTAAAAGATTGGGTGTCCGCATGAATCTCTCTCTGATTAACGACGCACATCTTGTGATTATGCACAAACTCGATGGGATCTTCTATGGTTATGATATGTTCCTGTCTTTCACTATTTATTTTATCAATCATTGAGGCAAGGGTCGTAGATTTACCACTGCCTGTAGGCCCGGTAACCAGGATGAGTCCTCTTGGCTTTTTTACAAGTTCTCTTGCCACAGGCGGAAGACCAAGCTCTTCAAAGCTCTTTAATTGAAAAGGGATAGAACGGATCGCGCCGCTAACAGCCCCTCTCTGTACAAATATGTTTGCCCTGAATCTGCTTAATCCCTTGACCCCAAATGACAGATCAAGTTCATTTTCTTCCTCAAACCTGTGCTTCTGTGCCTCAGTCAGTATGCTGTAACACATCTGTTTGGTATCAGAGGCGGCAAGCGCTGTACTTCCAATCGGGGTTAATTTACCATTGATCCTCAGTTGTGGCGGTGAACCTGTAGTGATATGCAGGTCTGAAGCACCACGTTCGGCCATAAGTTGGAGAAGTTCGTATAAATTTGTAGCCATAGTTCTATCTCCTATAATCTATACTACCCAAATGTTGACCTCAGTATCTCCTCTACAGTGGTTCCCCCCTCCTTTAGTTTTGTTAAACCGCTCATCCTCAAAGTCTTCATACCGCCGGCAATAGCCTTTTTTCTGATCTCAATCGCGGATGCCCCCTCTAAAATCAACTCCCGAATATCTTCTCCAACGGGCATAACCTCATACAAGGCAACACGGCCCCGATAGCCCGTATCATTACAGCTTGGACACCCCTTACCCTTATAGCAGGTTATCGTATTCGCTTCCTGTTCTGAAAACCCCAGGTCTTGCAATACAGAGGTGTGAATCTTTTCCTCCTCCTTACATTCCTTACAAATACGTCTTACAAGCCTCTGGGCTATTATGATAACAACAGAGGATGCAACAAGAAACGGCTCTATCCCCATATTAAGAAGCCTGGTGATTGTACTCGGGGCATCGTTCGTGTGGAGTGTACTCAGTACAAGATGGCCTGTCAGTGCTGCCTTGACTGCAATCTCGGCAGTTTCGTAATCTCTTATCTCCCCTACGAGAACAACATCCGGATCCTGCCTCAAAAATGACCTTAGTGCCGCGGCAAAGTTTAGTCCTATCTCTTCCTTCATCTGCACCTGATTGACACCGAACATGTTGTATTCCACCGGATCTTCTGCTGTCATAATATTAACGCCAACTTCATTTATCTGCTGAAGGGCAGAGTATAGCGTGGTGCTTTTTCCGCTGCCTGTAGGTCCGGTAACAAGCACCATTCCGAATGGTGAATGAATGGCCTTTGCAAGATCATCCATGGCCTTTTGTTCAAACCCCAATTTTTTTAAATCAAAACTGAGTGCACCTTTATCCAATATCCTCAACACCACCTTTTCTCCAAAAAGGCACGGAAGGGTACTCACACGCAAATCAATTTCCCTGTCTTTCATTTTCAGTTTAATCCTGCCATCCTGAGGGAGTCTGCGCTCAGCGATATCTAATTCAGCCATAATCTTTAGCCTCGATGTCAGTGCCGCCCTGAGTTTTAAGGGTGGATTCATGACCTCATAGAGAACACCATCAATACGGTATCGGACCCGGAATTTTTTTTCATATGCCTCTATATGGATATCACTCGCCCCCTTTTTTATAGCATCCGAAAGAATCAGATTTACAAGCTTGACGACAGGGGCCTCTTCTACTGCCTCTTTTAACTCTCTCAGGTCAACCTGTTCTTCTGTCTCCCTTTCTGATAATATATCCAGGCCCTCATCCGTCACATCCATGCTCTTTAATACTTGCTGGAGATTCAGGGCACTCGTATCATAACATCTGGCCATTGCAGCCGAAATAGCGCTCTCTGATGCAACTACCACATCCACATCATAGCCTGTCATAAACTTGATATCGTCTATAGCAAAGATATTCGAGGGGTCCAACATTGCAATTGTTATGGTTGAGCCTACCCTCCGTACTGGTATGAGACTATATTTCTGGACAACCTCTGTTGGGATTAACTTAGTCACTGACGTATCTATCTCAACCTTATTTAAATCTATTGATTTGACACCATATTGCTTACTCAAAAAATCAAGAAGGATCTGCTCTTCTATATAACCAAGTTTTACAAAAATACTGCCAAGACGGCCTCCATCCTTTTGCTGTAAGGTGAGTGCCTTCTCAACCTGTTCTTCTGTAATGATCTTTGCAGCTACAAGCATCCTACCGAGCTTGTTTATAACCATGTAAACTCCTGATGGTCGTTTCAAGGGCCTGTCTCATCACTTCAAGCGGGGGTTCTACTTCCATCCATATCTTAAATGAAGCCCCTCCCTGATGCAGTAACATCCCTATTCCGTTCATGTACTGACAGCCTGACTCCCTTGCATCTCTTATTAGCGCTGTCTCTGGTGGATTATAGATAAGGTCACAAATAAATAGCCCTTCATGTAAAAGCCCGTTAGGAAGGGGTGACGGATCTTCCATTCGCAGACCAAGGGAGGTCGTGTTTACGACGATATCGGCCCTGCTGATCGCATTTTTGAGTTCTCGACCTCCAATACCAATAGCGTTTATCTTTATCAAAGGGAAATGCGTTTCGGTCTGCCTTTTAAGGTCTATTGCTTTATCAATCGTTCTGTTGGCAATTATTATTTCTCTTGCCCCTTCAGCAGCAGATTGAGAAACAACCGCCTTTGCCGCTCCACCCGCGCCTATGATAAGCAGCGAATGATTTTTTACGGGATGGCCAACCTCTTTGAGTGAAGATATAAACCCTACTCCGTCTGTGTTGTACCCTATCAATCTATCCTCTTCTACCTTTATGGTATTTACTGCCCCTATTATCTTAGCCTCTTTAGATATCTCTGAAAGATGGGATAATACTCTCTCTTTGTATGGCACTGTGACATTAAGACCTGCAATGCTTAAGGCTGGGATACCCTTGATAGCTGAGTCGAAGCTCCCCTCTTTTACTGAAAATGGGATATAGCAAAGATCAAGACCAAGATACTCAACGGCGGCATTATGCATCACAGGTGAGAGGCTATGAGTTACTGGCCAGCCAATAATGCCGAAAACTCTTGTTTTCCCTGTAATTTTCATGTCTTGCAGCAATAATATTGTCGGCAATCCAACAGAGGGTCTTAAGATATCCCTTTACGCCCGGAATATCTTGCCCTCTCTATATACATAGTGCAGACCAGAGGCTATGGTGGCGAATGCTGTAATCCAGAGGGTCGCTGTAAATAAAGGTCCTTTAGTGCCCAATAAAACCAGCAGGATAGTTAGGATTTGTAATACTGTTGTAATCTTTCCAAGTATAGAAGGCCGTATATGATAAGAGCGTATATCTATAAAGTTAAGAAGTATGAGTCCTGTGATGCCAAGTATGATGTCCCGGCTAATAATTATTATCATTATCCATAGAGGTATTTTCATTAATACCGCAAGGGTAATAAATGATGACATGAGTAGCAGTTTATCTGCTATAGGGTCTAAGTAAGTCCCAACCCTTGTTTTAAGATTCCATGTTCGGGCTATAAATCCATCCAATGCATCGGACAGACCTGCAACTATAAATATGTACAGTGCATATAATTCATAGTGATAAACAACCAGTATTACAAAGAGCGGAACTAAAAGTATTCTTATAACCGTAATCAGGTTGGGGAGATTTTTCAACTAAAACAGCTTTCTTTGGGTTATCCCCGCAGTATCGGATGTATTCGAGGCGTCTGCAGACACTGAGTCCACGTATCTGCTCTTGTATAGGTATCTGCCTAAGGCCTTATTGAAACCGCTGAACTCTCCTTTCTCTATTGTCTCTTTCTCAAATGCCTTCCTGACTATATTCACCTTCGCACTGAGATCATCTAAATAATGTAAGATTATCGCTTCTAAGGTTTGTGGCATTTTAGGTGAACCCCATTCATATGTACCTTGATGACTTATAATCATGTGTTTTACAAGCATAGCAAGCTTTGGAGGAAAATCATTAATCTGCCTTATTTTTTCATCTACCATTTCGACTCCTATAAGGATATGGCCAATAAGTCTTCCTTCATCGGTATAGTCAAATCCCTTCTGGTATTTTAATTCCCTGATCTTGCCAATATCGTGAAGGAGCGCTCCGGTAATAAGAAGGTCTATATCCACATCCTCATAATGTCTTTTAATATCCATGCAGAGACCGGCAACCTCAATAGAGTGCTCAAGAAGCCCACTCAAAAAGGCATGATGTATATCTTTGGCCGCTGGAGCTATCTTAAACAACTCCATGAATGCCTTGTCTTCATAAAAAAGGGTTAATAACCTGCGTAGATAAGAATTCTTGATATTGCTGATAATAGAATAGAGCTCTTGGGTCATTTCATCAGTATCATAATGGGATATAGCGACAAAGTCCCGTATATTTACGACATTATCTTCTAACTTCTCTAACTGTTTTATATTAATCTCCTTTATCCCTTGATAGCTTGTAATGACTCCTTTAATCTTTACAAAATCATCTACTGAAAATTTATTAATGAATTCATCTGTCTGATCCCAAATTTTACAATCTATAACCCCTGTTTTATCTCCAACCTTTAACATAAGATATGGTTTACCGTCTTTTCGTACAGAAAGCTGTATCCCTCTTATTAAAAAGCTGTCTTCAATCCACTCCCCCTCTCTGACATCTGCAATATCTTCGACAAACTGTTCCTTCATTGCCGCCTCTTTTTATCTTAAAATGATTATAAGTAATATAAAAAGCAGTGTCAACTCAACGAATTGACAACCCTATTCCCCTTTGTTAATATCCCACGTAAAAGTACTTCTCTATCGTTTGACGGGAGGAAAAAAATGTGAAGATAAAAACCATTGAACAACATATCTTAGACCAACAGCGAAAGTTTCCCGGGGCTTCAGGGGAATTCTCTGGCCTGCTCTATGATGTAGCTCTTGCTGCTAAGATGATAGCCAAACAGGTAAACAGGGCAGGATTAGCGAATATACTGGGCTCCACAGATGAGATAAATATCCAGGGGGAGGTAGTCCAGAAAATGGATAAGTATGCCAATGAACTCCTCATTAATATCCTGACCAACGGTGGTAAGGTATGTGCTATTGCCTCAGAGGAAAATGAAAATATTGTAGAGATCCACGATAATTTTTTAGCTGGTAAATATGCAATCAGCATGGACCCATTAGACGGATCATCAAATATTGGGGCTAATGTAAGTGTAGGGACTATTTTCTCAATCCATCGTAAGGTCAGCAAGGGCCACAGAGGATCTGAAGAAGACTGCCTCCAGAAGGGTTCACAACAGGCTTGTGCCGGTTATGTCATTTATGGCTCATCTACCATGTTAGTCTATACTACTGGTACAGGAGTTCATGGTTTCACCCTCGATCCCTCCGTTGGGGAATTTATTCTCTCTCATGAGAATATACAGATCCCGGAACCATGCAAGATCTATAGTGTCAATGAAGGGAACTATAACTACTGGAACGAAGGGACCAAAAAATACGTAAACTATCTAAAGGGGGCAGACAAGGCAACCAATCGGCCCTATACATCGAGGTACATAGGATCCTTGGTTTCAGATTTTCATAGGAACCTCCTGTATGGCGGCATATTTTTATATCCGGCAGACTATAAAAAAAATCAAAACAAACCAGAAGGAAAGTTAAGACTCCTTTTTGAGGCTGCACCAATCGCATTTATTGCAGAACAGGCAGGTGGCTATGCAACCACCGGAACTCAAAGGATGTTAGATATACAACCTGAACACCTGCACCAGCGTGTCCCTCTTATTGTCGGAAATAAGAGTGAGGTATTACGTTATGAAGACTTTTTACGGAAAGAAGTAAAAACTTAGGGTTCAATATCAATAATCTCAAATCTGTTCACATCAATAAGCCCCTTGTCCGTAATCTTTAGCTCCGGGATTACAGGAAGGGCAAGGAAGGACAGCCTGATAAAGGGGGAGGCCGGTCTTGCACCAAGCCCTCTTGCGGCCGCAAGGAGCCTCTCTTCTTCGCTAACAAGCTCTTCCAGAGACCTGTCGGAGAGGAGACCTGCTATTGGGAGGGGTAGGCCCCCTAAAATCTTGCCTTCTGAGGTAACCACGTGCCCCCCGCCCATCTCTATAATCTTCCTTGCGGCAAGCTGCATATCCCTGTCGTTAGTCCCAACCACAATAATATTATGAGAATCATGGGCAACAGAGGAACCGAGTGCCCCATTTTGCAGGCCAAAACCTCTTACAAACCCAAGCCCGATATTTCCTGTGGCGCAGTGTCGTTCAATAACTGCAATCTTGAGCAGATCCCTTGCGGGGTCTGCCACAACCTCTTTATTCTCTCTGACAGAAACATTTTCTATCACCTGTCTTGTGTATACTTGACCTGCTATAAGCTCTATAATCCGTACACGGTTACCGCTGATCCGGATCTTAAAACGATCAAGACTAAGATCTTTAACGCGTATCGTCTTCCTTGCTCTACCGTCTATCCCATGCGGAAGATCAATGATCATTTCCCCATCCCTCACAACAATTTCGCCATCCTTAATCACTGTACGTACCACAAACCCCTCAAGATCGTTCACGAGTACAATATCCGCACGATATCCTGGTGCTATAGCGCCTATATGACTTCTCATAAAGGCCCTGGCTGGATTTATCGTGGCCATTTTTAATGCGATGATGGGGTTCATGCCCAATCGGACTCCTTTTCGCAGGATATGGTCCATATGTCCCTCGCTCAGAATATCCCGGGGATGTCTGTCATCTGAAACAAACATACATCTGTTGTCTGTAGCGGGTGTTACAACAGGAAGTAGTTCTTCTAAATTCCTGGCGGCAGATCCCTCCCTGATCATTAAATACATGCCAAGCCTCAATTTCTCTGCTGCCTCTTCCCTTGAGGTGGACTCATGATCACTATGTACACCTACTCCTATATAAGCATTTAAGTCCTTCCCTGAGAGAGAGGGGGAATGGCCATCAATGGGACAACCGCTCTGCCTTGCTATTAATATCTTTTCAAGTTCATTCAGGTTGCCTCTAAGTACACCAGGCACATTCATCATCTCTGCAAGCCCTATAACTCTATCCCACCGGAAAAGCTCCTCTATCTCGGCAGGAGAAATAATGGCTCCGGACGTCTCAAGGTGAGTTGCAGGAACGCAGGATGGGACAGTAACGAAAAGATTAAGGGGTATATTCTTGCTTGAGTCCAATATGTACCTTATCCCTTCAAGGCCCATTACATTGGCTATTTCATGGGGATCGCATATTATTGTGGTCGTACCATGCGGGAGTACAGCCCTTGCATACTCGGCTGGAGACAGCATCGAGCTCTCGATATGCACATGGGCATCTATAAGGCCTGGAATAAGAAAAAGACCACCTGCATCACAGACTTCTATGCCATCATGATAATAGTCACCAACGCCGGTGATTCTGCCATTACATATTGCCACATTTGTCTGTTGCACTTCCCCCGAGAAAACATTAACAACCTTTCCTCCTTTCAAGAGAAGATCTGCCGGGCGCAATCCTCTCGCCACTTCAATCTGGCGCCTTAGAGTATCAACGTTATCCATCTATACTTCCAATATTTTAGGGCAACGTGTAATGTTTTTCACCCCATTTTCCTGCACGACAACCATATCTTCTAATCTGACCCCTCCGATACCGCTATAGTAAAGCCCAGGCTCAACAGTAACGACATTCCCTGTCTGCAGTATATCTCCTCGTTTGCTGATCCGTGGGGGTTCATGCACATCAAGACCCACCCCATGTCCAGTGCCATGGAAAAAACCCTGCATCCTCCCCTTGATCTCACCACTTTCATACCCAAGATTCTTAAAGTGCTTCAAAACAGCCTCATGGACTTCTTTCCCGTTTATTCCATCCCTAATTAAGGAGATAGCCACCCCCTGTGCTGATAACACTGCTTCATACATCTCTTTTACTTCCTGTGAGGCCCTTCCCTTTACAACTGTACGTGTTATATCCGCATAATATCGGTTTATCATGGATCGTGGGAATAGGTCTATAATAACCGGAAGGTCCGCCCGTAAAGGGCCAGCACCTTCTGTATGCGGGAACACCGTATCCTCGCCACATGAGACAATAGTATGCTGTGCGATGAAGCCATGTTCTAATAAATACACCGCTATTAATCTTTTAATATCCTCAGATGTCACTGGCCTGTCTCCCGAGTATAGATGGCCGTCTTTTATCACGGTATGCTGAATAAACCTTATAGCCCTGTCAATAGCATTTTCTGCATGATGTAATGTCTCTGCTATATGTTCTATCTCTTTTTCGTTCTTCTTTAGTCTCTCTTCAAAAAAAGGAGCACTTTTCACTTCTATCGTATAACCTCTTTCCTGCAAGAGTAGCGCATATCTTATGCTAAAATCTGCCGGGACTATAAGGTTTTTTATCCCCCTCTCTTTTAAAACCTCGTTTAATACATCAATGGTTTTGGGGTCCCCAACACCTTTTTTCTTAGCCTCTACCTCATAGATAGAATAAGAAAGGATAGCGTCGACCTTTGCCTGTACTTTAGCCCTGTCGATTTCCAGATCACTCATAATCATTATCTTCTCATCACCTATCTGAATGAATATAAAAGGGTCAGGGGCAAGAAATTTTGTGGCATAATATAAATTAGAATCTGCCTCACTGGATGTGATTATTAAATTCACTTGTGCTTTCATAGGCTTTATGTTAATACAACATATAAAGAAAATCAAAATAAACATTCTGAGACTTTTTGCCGAGCTCACTATATATGGAAAACAGAAGAAGGTATAGAAGAGAGTCTATCTCCCCACATCTTAAGGTAGTAATACCTGGTAGTAACGAATCCTTTGGTACTTTTATAACCAATATCAGTGGTGGGGGGGTAGAGGTATATGGTGATCATCGCTTAGAACCTGGACAAGAGGTTCATCTATATATTACTTTTGATTCAGATCCAAAAGCAGGGAATGATGAGATTATCATCGGAAATGTCAGATGGGTTAAATTATTTGGTTCCCGCTTCCTTATAGGAATAGCCTTCAAAGATGTAAACCCCAATGACCACCCGGTCCTATCAGGATTTCTGGATTTTGTAGGCACCTAAGCTATATTCAAGTTCGTCATTAGTCACTCCGAAAATCTGTATACAAATTCACCAAGTATCATAAGGAGGTGATAAGAGTCTCTAAATTCTCAACTCATTTCGGGGGGATTAAGGCATGAAAAAAGGTTTACAACTAAGAAGAGTCTTACAAATAGCAATCTCATGTTTAATGCTTGTTATTTTCTTCACCCTCAACTCCTTTGCAGGGGAGGCAGAAGAGGTTGCATGGAGCAGCATTCTGCCAGAAGACAATAACATCTCTTTTCAACAGCAAAGGGTAATAAACTCCTTAGAAGCAACCCTTATAGAGCTCGATTCTGTAATTACTAAGAATATTCACGAAGGTAAAATCTCCGATGATACAGACTTCACTCAGGATAAAGACGTGTCGCTTGTCTATGATTACCTGGTGTATCATGTTTATGAAATTATGAAGGTAGATCGGAAGATACGGGAGGAGTTCGCACTACAGGAAAGTTCTTTTGGAAAAGTGACCGAAGCATCTGATGTTGTAAAACAGTTTCATATAATAAAAACGGATTATGAAAAGAAAGGAAAGAATTTCTTTTCATCTCTTGATGGCCTTAAAAGGGCAATTCTTGTGAAGGATCTTAAGGCTAAGGCCAAGGATCTGAAGAGTACTATAGGTGAATTACGGTCTGTTATGAATCTTTATTCCTCATACCGCATAGCAATTGCAACTCGATAAGCTTGAGAAAATGCTTAACAGTACCGGCCACATCCTCTTCAGGGATGTGGCCGGTTTCGTCTACTTTTCCAATTAATTGGCTGTAATTGACGGGATACTTTCTATAGAAATATTGGGAGATTCTTCTGGCAGCCGGACGGCCCCTATATACCTTCTCACATAATAAGGATCGTTTATACTTGAAATAGTAACCTTTTTGCTTCGAGATGACGCATGGATCATTTTACCTTCACCAATATAAATTCCCACATGAGAGGGGTATCGGGCATATGTTTTAAAAAACAGCAGATCTCCGATACGGAGTTCTCTCTTGGAAATTTTCACCCCTGCCTTAAACTGCTCTCTTGCAGTCCGTGGAAGGTCAATACTAAAATATCTAAATACCCTTTGGACATAGGCCGAACAATCTATCCCCCTTAAACTGCTTCCACCAAATTTATACGGAACACCAAGGTAGTCCATGGCTACTTTAATAATTGAAGTCCCCTCATCTTCCTCGACTATTTCTGTTGTTTTGGCCTCACCAGATTCACTTAATTTGTTGTCCGACAGGTTGTTCTCTTCTTCAACAATCACTTCTTTCAACTCTACTATCCCATTCATTTCTACAGTATCTGTTTCTACAGTAGTATATTCGATTGCGTCAGGCAACTCTTCTTCATTTGCAATCTTTGGGACAAAAAGGACTTGTCCAGCGTTAATTTTGCTTCCGGATAAATTATTGATCTTTTTAAGTTCGCCTATAGAGATGTTAAATTTTATAGATATCCTGTAGAGGTTCTCTCCATCTTCTACAGTGTATGTAGTAAGCTCCTTTGCTGAGTTATTCGTATCATCTACTTTGATGGCACTCGAAGTATTATTTAGCTTGGCCGGGATAGTAAGTACATCTCCTGGATGAATTAATTGGCCACGCAGCTTGTTGGCCTTTTTGAGTTGTTTTACAGAAACACTATGGGCTTTTGCTACCTTATATAGCGACTCTCCTCTCTTTTCCGTGTGCTGAACTGCCTTGGCATCAATCGATAGGAAGTGTAAACATATCAGATATAATACTATGTTGAGTATTCTTCGCACGAACCCGACAACCCCTCCTTTCTTCCTCAAGATATAATATTATCAATTAGTTTGTTAAGGAA
>Ga0209751_10001819_pt1 | contig 21629 bp, 20 predicted proteins | sample RifCSP13_1_FD_184019 | JGI IMG/M metagenome (GOLD analysis project Ga0209751, IMG submission 184019) | Soil microbial communities from Rifle, Colorado - Rifle CSP2_sed 13_1 (SPAdes) (version 2) | ecosystem: Environmental > Terrestrial > Deep subsurface > Rock core/Sediment | place: Rifle... | reverse complement strand
GAAGGAATGCGGAGAGATAAAACTCCCAGAACTTTCTCGTGAAGCGAAATCCTGGCCAGCGTTGATCCAGATTTGTGATGAATTCAATGCCCAATACCCGCCAGAGGTTGGCTAGGCTGACGTGCACGCGAACCGGCTTTAGCCTGACATCGGTGTAGAAAGGGAAAGGCGATGCGCCCGCTACGAAGCAATTGAATGAGTAGCTGTTGAAATGGTTCCGATGGGTTGGATCGGTGGGCCAGTCCGGATTTGTGTAGTGCGGAGTGACGATCTGAATGCGCCCACCGGATCGGGTAACTCGATGCAACTCACTAACGAATGCCATCACGTCGGGGACGTGTTCAATGACGTGTCGGCAGATGATCAGATCAAATTCGTTGTCTGGGAATGGATATGGCAAAACGCCGAGGTCGTGAATAACATCGGCGTGGCTGCGCGGGTTGGAGTCAATGCCGACCGCACCCGGAAACTTGTTCTGACCACAACCGACGTCCAGGATTTTCAGCGCTTGCTGAGTGTCAGGGATTCGCGTTTCAGGGGCCGTCTTCATCCGCTGAGTCAGTTGCATTGTTGACGCAAGAGTTTCTCGAGGCCATCGATCCCAACGGGCCACACGGGAATTGCCAATTGGTCGCGGAGCGAACTTAAGGTGGTACCGTCGAGCATGATCTCTTCGCCACTCTTCAACACTGCGTTGGTTACGATTAGAAAATCGCCGGTAATCTGCGCCCGAGCAGCGATAATATCTCTCCCCGTCAGTAGGCCCGCAACCGAAACGTCTCCTCCAAAGTATTGATTCTCAGCCATTGCAACACGCAAACTAGTGCCCAGCCTAGAATTCAACTCCTCGACAACCTTCCCAAGCACTGGCCCAAACAGCGTTCCAGTTAGCAGAGTCCCATTGGCCTTCATGGGAACCTTTAAGCAATGCCGCTCCAGGCGTCGGAGCACACGCTCGCTTGCAGTAAGGAATGAGCGCACCATCCCGATCCCGTCTTCGATCTGTGGGTAATTTCCATAATGCCGGCGACCCGGAATCGACGCTCCTGCCTTTAGGTAAATCTCATCACCAAGGTAGGCGAAGGTCGTCCCCAGCCTGCGTCTGAACTCGGCTTGCAGGTGACGGACCTCTTTTATGATCTGTTTGCAGAACTCTGCTGTAACCGGCGTGAGACGGTCATCTGTGTTGTAACGGGTAAGCCCTAGTGGAACAATGGCCACACTGCGGACCCCCGGATACCGGCTGGCGAGATCGGCCAGCGTGTTAAGCAACACCTCGCCATCATTGATTCGCGGACATAGGACCACCTGTGCGTGAATCTCGATTCCAGCATCCAGCAGTCGTGCAAGCTTATCACTGATGTCCGCACGCTCTCGGCTGACTCCAAGTAGGTAAGAACGCACATCTAGATCCATCGCATGGACCGAGACGTACTGGGGTGAAAGCCGCTGCTCGACGATGCGTCGCAACTCGTCAGGCGTCAGCGACGTCAGCGTCGTATAGTTGCCGTAAAGAAAGGAGAGGCGAATGTCTTCGTCGCGAATGAATAGTGAGGGTCGCGCGTCGTCAGGGTTGCCCTTGCAGAAACAGAAGATGCATTCGTTTGCACACTGGCGCGGGATTATCTGTTCAAAGGCAACGCCGATGTCCTCGCTCTCAGCACGTTCTATTTGAAGTTCCCAATGCTCGCCGGAAGCCTTTCGAACTTCGAGAGTAAGTTCAGTTTCTCCAGCAGTGTGAAACCGGAAGTCGAGGTAGTCTTTGATGACGCGGCCGTTGACCTTTAATACGCGGTCTCCAGGCTCGAGATCCAGTTCCGCCCCAATCGTGTACGGGGCCACGTCGGAAATTTCGACACCGCGACGGCGGATACTGGTGACGGCCGGAGCGACCGCGAACTCATACATAACTCAGGTTCTGTCGTACAGAGGGAGCTTAAACTTACCGACGAAACCCACAATATAGCAAATGAGCCTCAGCTGACTAAGTCCACTGCCCTTGGCCGCTGTCAGAGTGGCGGAACGGCGGCGGTATTGAATGTATTCCTAAGTGGACCCGATGGTCGCCTTAATCGCGAAGTTGCCATAGTGTATAATCCCGCTACTCGATGATCAGCCGCTGCTGCCCACAAACAAAAACTCTTACCTTTAGGTATTGAAGTTTCAACCCGACTGGTGCTCATATGAAGATATTTCGAATCGTTGCCCCCCTTCTCCTGCTGGTGTCCCTATCTATCTGTGTTGTCGCACAAACACAAAAACCAAGTCCTGCGGTGAAGCCAGATTCAGGCTCCCGCCTTTCGAGCAATGGTGGGCCCGCTTCCGACAGAGGTCTACAGGACCGGGCGGATGGCGCGGCCGCCAGTGAAGCGCCGAAGTTGGTTGATTCCTCTGAGTTGACTTCTGAAGACGCTCAGCTAACGAACATCTACAGAATCGGTGTTGGCGACGTACTCGATGTCAGGTTCTTGAACTTTTCTCAAAGCAAATCCACGCTCTACACCGTTGTAGACGGCGGCGTTATCGACCTGCCAGTGGCTGGTGGCCCAATAAAAGTAGAGGGCCTAACGACCGACGAAGTACAGACGCAAATCGCCTCGGAACTGAGGCGAAGGGCAGTTGCAGAGTCAGCTCAAGTTTCGGTCGGTGTTAGACAATTTGGAAGTCACTCCATTGTGGTCACAGGCCTTGCTTCCAGTCCTGGAACTAAGATGCTTCGACGTGAAGCAGTTCCCCTTTATGTGATCCTGGCGGAAGTGCAGCCTCGCCTCGACGCTTCCCGCGTTGTAGTAATGCGGGCCGGAGCGACCGCGCAGATTCTCGAACTGTCTGACTCGACAGCCCTCAATTTCATCATCAGGCCAGGTGATGTGCTCAATCTCACCTCAAAGCCGCAGGAGTTCTACTATATCGCCGGTCGCGTCAACTACCCGGGACAGAAGAGCTACCAATCTGGAATCACGTTGTTGCAGGCCATCCTTGCAGCCGGTGGGACCAGGCATAACGGAGACTCGGTTGAGTTGTCTCGTGAGGGCGATAACGGCCTGCTGAAGACCACGAAGATCAATCTAAAAGAGATCAAGTCAGGTAAGGTGCTGGATCCCAAGTTGTTCCCTGGGGACCGCATCGAGGTGCTGAACTAGCGCAAAATGCCCCGGCTGTCCGACGAACTTCAGTTTGTCGTTTTGCGCCTCCGAACTTTCGTGTTCAGTCAACGTGTGACCTGTAATGTCCCAGCGCTACGTGTTTTCCGTCAGGTTCAGGGTAACGCGGCACGACAAACTGAAGTTTATCGAACATCTGTAATTTCGTTGACAATCCTGCCCCTGTTTGTTAGTTATTCACCCGCTTTCGTGCCATCCAATTTGTTCACTTCTTAAGCTGAGGAAAAGATTCTGCTATGACCAAGCTAAAACCAGCGTTGCTTGGAGGTTTAATTGCGGGAATACTCGCCGTGATTCCCTTCATCAACACATGTTGCTGTATCTGGGCCATCCTCGGCGGATTCCTCGCGGCTATGATCTACGTGCGGGGTTCCGCGGTTCCTGTTTCCGTGGGAGAAGGAGCAATTGTGGGCGGTTTGACTGGCGTTGTTGGAAGCGTGATTTACGCGATTATTCAGATTCCAGTGATGCTGATCTTCGGCTTGGGACAGATGGAAGAGGTCTTTACTCGCAGCGGCGTGGAATTGCCATTCACCGGTATACTGCTTGGGTTGGCAATGGTGCTCGTTGTAATCATCGGGTTGATTGCGTTCTCAGTCATAGGTGGACTCATTGGCGTGGCTGTTTTCGAGAAGCGTAAGGGCAACCTGGCTGCACCGCCGCCACCACCACCTGGAATGTAGTAGCTTCAGCCCGAAGTGTTGGTTTTAAACGGGAGATCTAGCGATGTCACAGCAGTGGAATCCCCCTCCGCCGCCTAATACGCCACCGCCGAACAACAATTTGGTGCTGGCGATCATCGCTACGGTAATCTCGGTGATGTTTTGCTGTGTCCCGCACGGTGTCGTTTCGTTGATCTTCGCATCGCAAGTAAAACAAGAAAGCGGCCGCAGGTGATCTTCAAGGGGCCTTGGATTCTGCCCGACAGGCGAAGCTCTGGGCGTTCGTTTCGATAGCTCTTGCGGTGGTCGGTTTGGTGATAGCGATTTTGATGGGAGTTCTTAACGTCCTATTGGTGTCAATAGGTCAGGCCTAAACCTTGAACTACTTCCGACATTAAGAATGGAGAGGTGCTCACAAGGAGCGCGACTGATTAAAAATGACTAGATACTGTACCAAATGCGGCGCGACCAACGATGATACGGCGCAATTCTGCATTAACTGTCAGGCCCCTTTGACCCCGACGAGCGGTTATCAACCGATTCAGCCCAACTATCCGCCAGGTCAGATGACAGACTGGAAGGCGCAGGGAGCGGACAAAAAAATTCTGGCGGGCATCCTCGGAATCGTTCTTGGCTCTCTGGGAATTCATAAGTTTGTACTGGGCTACACCACCGAGGGGATTATCATGCTCGTGGTTAGTTTGGTGGGAACGACAGTCACGTGTGGTCTTGCATGGCCAGTTTTCTGGATCATTGGAATCGTGGAAGGAATTCTCTATTTGACGAAATCTGACGAGGACTTTGTAAGGACGTACATTCAGAACAAAAGAGGTTGGTTCTGAGAGTGAAGACTTAAACCTGGCGTAGCAGTTAGAATGCCGCGCTAGGTCAAATCGCACCTATTCCCTCCACATCCGCTGAACAATCTTTTGCCGGTTGTACGACTCTCGTCTTGCCGTAATATTCATCCCCAGTTGTTTGAGAGGCCCATCTACATGCGCTTGATAATTTTTGTGTTTGTTATCACTGCCTTGAGCATTGCCGCTTTTGGTCAGGGTCAAACTAGCGGGTCTAGAGAATCCTGTGTTGGCACGCTCCGCGCGACTCGGCCCGTTCACACGTATTCCATTGTTGCACGTGACCCGGACACCGGTGAGCTGGGCGTCGCCGTTCAGTCTCACTGGTTCTCTGTTGGTCCAATTGTCGCCTGGGCGGAGGCGGGTGTTGGTGCGGTGGCAACACAGTCGTTTGTAGACCCAAGCTATGGCAAGCTCGGGCTTGAGCTAATGCGGATCGGTAAGAGTGCACCCGACACCCTTAAGGCCCTTCTCGCGGCAGACGAAGGTCGAGATGTTCGCCAGGTAGCCATGATAGATACGCAAGGACGAGCGGACGCATGGACAGGGAAGAATGATATTGAGGCTGCCGGTCACCACGTCGGGAAGAACTACTCCGTGCAGGCCAACCTAATGCTGAACGACAAGGTATGGCCCGCTATGGCCCAAGCCTTTGAAAGTGCAAAAGGGGACCTTGCGGATCGAATGTTAGCTGCGCTCGACGCAGCCCAGGCTGCCGGGGGTGACATCCGAGGGAAGCAATCCGCCGCCTTGCTAGTTGTTACCGGAAAGCCAACCGGTCAATCCTGGAAGGACCGAACATTTGACCTGCGAGTAGATGACAGTGCTGAGCCATTGAAGGAGTTGCGCCGGCTCGTGACGTTGCAGCGAGCTTACAATCACATGAATGCAGGTGACCTGGCAGTAGAGAAAAAGGACAACGAAGGCGCACTTAGAGAGTACGCGGCGGCAGAGAGATTAGTCCCGGACAACGCTGAGATGATCTACTGGCATGCCGTTGCTCTGGTTAACATGGGACGCATCGACGAGTCCCTGCCTCTATTTCGCCGTGTGTTCAGGATGGATCCAAATTGGGTAACACTTACTCCACGCCTGCCAAAATCCGGCCTGCTCCCAGCCGACCCTAAACTCATGGAGAGGATCATCTCCGCCGCGAAGTGAATCTCCGCAGCAATGGTGTAATGCCTTTCGGATCCGGCGGACCGCAGACTGCCCTCCCGTGCATCTTCTTCTTCGGTGGGCGCGAGCCTACTCTGGCCGCAATTCGATCTGCTATTCTCACAATCGCTGTGTCCGAAGCAAATGCCAGGTTGAAGGAAGAGGTCCGGGCTTTCTGGCAGGCCCATCCCTGTGGGACCAAGTTTGCCGATGCGGAACCGGGAACTCGGCGCTTTTATGAACTAGTTGAAAAGCATCGCTACGACGGCGAGTGGCACATTCCTGCAGCAGCGGGATTCGCCGATACTCGTGGGTCGCTCGTCCTGGAGATCGGCTGTGGCCTTGGTACGGATGGAGCCCAATTTGCAAAGGCGGGCGCTGAGTACACCGGCGTTGACCTGACGGAGGCAGCAATTGAGCTCGCCCGACGACGCTTTGAGCTGTTTAATCTACCTGGCCATTTTCAAACGGCCGATGCTGAACGACTTGAATTTGCAGATGAGACCTTCGACGTCGTGTATTCGCACGGCGTTTTACATCACACACCCGATCCCGAAACAGCGGTTTCGGAAATTCATCGGGTATTGAAGCGCGGCGGTCGGATCCGCTTGCCCGGGTTTACTCGCGGAAAGAGGCCCGGGCCCTCTTCAAGGCCTTCAGTAAAGTGCGGCTCGAGACTTACTTTCTCAACAAGCGTTGGTTGCCGCTGATTGGGAAATTGCTCCCCCGCGGAGTGGAGTCCAGGCTGGCAAGCCGCTGGGGTTGGCATCTTTGGATCTATGCGGAGAAGTAGTCTTTGGGTCTCGATTATGTGTTCTTCGTTCTTCTTCGTTCGAGAAATTAGGAAGGTTTAAGGCCATATCCGGTCAGGTATGAAAAGACGCATATTAATTACCGGTGGCGCTGGATTCATCGGTTCACATCTGGTTCAGCATTTGGTGAATGAAGGTAACTGGCATGTAACAGTTATTGACGACTTTAATGATTTCTACGAACCGGCAGTTAAGAGGGAGAACATCGCGCCATTCCAAACCAACGAGAACTTTACTTTGTTCGAATTGGACATCCGCGATTACGATGACCTGAAAGAGACCTTCACTGACTGCCAGTTTGACTTGATTGTTCATCTCGCCGCTCGAGCTGGCGTTCGACCTTCCTTAGAGCAGCCGCATCTCTACACTGAAGCCAACGTTATCGGTACGTTAAACTTGCTTGAGTTAGCACGTCACCATAAAGTGCGACAGTTTGTTTTTGGATCTTCCTCCTCTGTCTATGGTGCAAACGCAAAAGTTCCTTTCAGTGAAGATGATCCTGTGCGCGCCCCGATCTCACCGTACGCCGCGACCAAGGCTGCAGGGGAACTGCTCTGTCACACATATTCGTATCTTTATCAAATACGTTGCGTCTGCTTGCGCTTCTTTACCGTGTATGGGGCAAGACAGCGTCCCGACCTTGCCATTCATAAGTTTGCACGTTTGATGAGTGCGGGTCGACCCATTCCGGTTTTCGGAGATGGGACAACCCGCCGCGACTACACTTTTATCGATGACATAATGCAAGGCGTACGCGCTGCAATGGACTTCGATGCTTCGATCTATGAAGTAATCAATCTGGGGGAATCGCGAACAGTTCAGCTGAACGAACTCATCCAACTCCTTGAGCGCGAGCTGGGGGTGGACGCGATTATTGAGCGCAAGCCGCTCCAACCAGGTGACGTGCCTGCGACGTTTGCCAACATTGAGAAAGCCCGTCGGTTACTGGCATATGAGCCACAGACTCAGATAGAGGACGGCATAGCCCGGTTCGTCAAATGGTTTCGAGAGAGTTCGTGACCTGTCCTCGCGGGACGATATTTGGTCTACAATAAAGCTGATGGTTACTAATGCTCTGGAACACCAACTGCCCCATGAGATGCAGCTCCACACCTATCGGATCATGTATGAGGTCGAGGGAAGTCACTGGTGGTTTCAGGGCAGGCGTCGAATCATCTCCAGCTTTCTCGAACCGCTGGCACGCGAGTACACCGGTCAGAATTTGCGCATGTTGGATGTCGGTTGCGGAACCGGCGCTAATCTCGAGTTGTTGTCTAAGTACGGGCAAGCCGAAGGAGTTGATGTTTCTGAGGAGGCACTCGCGTTTTGTGCCAGTAGAGGTTTAAGGAACGTAAAGAAAGGTAGAGCCGAAGAGCTCCCCTTTGACAACCAGTCGTTCAACATTGTGACAGCCCTGGACGTCGTCGAGCATCTGGATGACGATTTTCTCGGCTTGAGAGAAATGTACCGGGTCCTGAAACCTGGGGGCAGTGCGGTATTGTTTGTACCAGCATTTATGTTCCTATGGGGAGTTCAGGACGATATCAGCCATCATCGTAGGCGTTACACTCTTCCGGAGATCAGATCGGCCGTAACCGAAGCTGGTTTTCGGGTTGAGCGAGCGACTTATATCAATATCTCTTTCTTTCTTCCGATACTTGCAGGGCGACTCTTGATGCGCCTAACTGGTTTTCGTCCAGCTTCGGAGAACAATTTGACCATTAGTTCCTTAAATGGATTTCTCGGTAGTATTTTTGGCGCCGAAGCGTTGTTGCTGCGACACATGAACTTTCCTTTAGGTGTTTCGGCGATCTGCATCGCCCGTCGTTCTGAATGATCCTCCGCTGGTCCGATGTCAGATGAAAGTCGTTGATGACCACGAACTGAGCGCGATGAACTCGCGTCGTGTTACTGAAGAGCAAACAAAGATACCCGAAGTCTCTGTTTTTTTACCGGTCTACAACGAAGAACCAAACCTGCGCCCTCTACACGAGCGGCTGGATCAGGCACTCAGTGTTCTCGGACGCAGCGCGGAGATCGTCTACGTCGACGATGGCTCCACGGACGGTAGTTTGCAGGTACTTCGCGAGTTGGCAGAGGCGGATGGGCGCGTGCGCGTTGTGGCGCTCAGGCGGAACTACGGGCAGACAGCTGCAATGGCTGCAGGTATTGATGCCGCGCGAGGGAAAGTGCTCATCCCGATGGATGCGGATCTTCAGAACGATCCCGCGGACATCATTCGGCTCTTAAGCAAATTAGATGAAGGCTATGATGTGGTTTCAGGCTGGCGCAAGAACCGCAAAGACAAACTGGTAACTCGCAAGATCCCGTCCATGATTGCAAATAAACTGATTTCATGGATCGGAGGCGTCCCACTGCACGATTACGGCTGCTCGCTTAAGGCTTATCGCCGCGAATCCCTCAAAGATGTGCGCTTGTATGGCGAGATGCACCGCTTTATCCCGATCTATGCTTCATGGGCAGGCGCTCGCGTCTCTGAAATTCCAGTTGAGCATCACCCGCGGACCATGGGCAAGTCCAAATACGGACTATCGCGCACATTGAAGGTGGTATTTGACTTGATGACGATCAAATTCATGGCGTCGTATCAAACAAAACCCATCTACGTCTTTGGCTCGTTTGGCATGCTAGCCTTTGGGGTTTCCCTTTTTGCGGGACTTTATGCCGTGTTTCTAAAGATTATTCACAAAGCTGATTTCGTCCAGACGCCGTTGCCGATTCTCGCGATCGTGATGTTTGCAGTAGGTGTGCAGTTCTTACTGATGGGGCTGCTGGCGGAGATGCTAGTGCGCACTTATCACGAATCACAGGCCAAGGCGATCTACGCCGTACGCGAGAAAATCGGATTTGATTAACCGGGTACTCGCATGGCGATAAGAACAACTAATTCTAAACTCTGAGCGACTATATGTGCGGAATAACAGGTTGGGCCCATCTCGACGCACGTACACCGCCTCCTGAAGGTGGTCGAGAGTTGCTGCACTCGATGTGCGAGCGAATGGTGCATCGTGGCCCGGATTCCGAAGGCTTGCTGGTTTCGACAGGCGTCGCGTTAGGAATGCGAAGGTTGGCCATTATCGATCTGCTTACTGGTGATCAACCCGTATTCAACGAAGACCGCACGGTTGCTGTGATTCTTAATGGCGAGATCTACAACTACCGGGAATTGCGACAAAGGCTTGAAGCTGGCGGGCACAGATTCAACAGCGCGTCCGACACAGAGGTTCTCCCGCACCTGTACGAAGAGTACGGTACGCAAATGGTCCAACACCTGAATGGCATGTTCGCCTTCGCGCTGTGGGACGAAAAGCGAAAGAGACTTTTTCTAGCCCGAGATCGTTTTGGGGAAAAGCCACTCTATTGGGGCGTCTTTGATGGCAAACTGCTCTTCGCTTCTGAGCCGAAAGTGTTATTGGCACACCCTTCCGTTCACCCTGGCCTGAACGTCGCGGCGCTGCGTCAGTATCTCTCGTTCGACTACGTCCCGGCACCGCTATCCATCTACGAAGGAATCAATAAACTCCCGGCGGGACACTCGCTGACGCTGGAGCATGGCGAAATAAGGACAGAACAGTATTGGTGCTTGAGCTACAAAAAGCGTTCCCCCGTTCCAACGGAAGACGAAGCAGCTGCGGAACTACTCGACCTTTTAGCCGACTCGGTCAAAATGCGCCTGGTTGCTGATGTCCCGCTTGGCGTTCTCTTGTCTGGCGGTGTTGATTCATCGACAGTAGCCGCGCTTGCTGTTCGCTCATCTTCAGAGCCGGTGAAGACTTTCTCAATCTCTTTTGCTGAAAGCTCGTTTGATGAGTCCTCCTATGCTCGCGGAGTAGCCAAGTTTCTTGGGACCGACCATCACGAGGAGCGCTTGAGCGCCAATCTTGCAGCCAACCTTGTGAGTGAGATCGGTTCCTGGATGGACGAACCATTCAGTGATTCCTCACTTGTGCCTACGTATCTACTTTCTCGCTTTACACGAAAACACGTGACTGTAGCGCTTGGGGGTGATGGCGGTGATGAACTGTTCGCCGGATACCCAATGTACCAGGGTCACTACTGGGCCGAACTTTATCGCCGAGTACCCAGATTAATCAGATCCGGCGTAGTTGAGCCGCTCGTTCGCCACTTGCCGAAGAAGACCAAGAATCTGTCGTTTGATTACAAGGCCTTACGTTTTGTGACGGGAGCAAAATACGAAACCGTCGCGCGACACCATATTTGGTTTGGTTCGTTTACTCCGGAAGAGCAGCAAGCCTTACTTACTGACAGAGTGTTGCAAGCAACGGACGGCGACATTTACGCCAGTGCGAGAAAAATGAGAGACGACTGCGACTCAACTGATCTTGTTGAGAGTATGCAGGATCTCGACATTCGACTGTATTTGGCAGAAGACATTCTTACTAAAGTGGATCGTGCCAGTATGGCAGTATCGCTCGAGGTGCGTGCCCCCTTTCTCGACCCGCGCGTGGCTGAGTTTGCCGCATCCCTCCCTCCTGATTACAAGTTGCGCGGCAGCAGGACAAAGTACATTCTCAAGCGAGCAGTTGCAGATCTGTTGCCTCGGTTCGTTACGCGACGCAGTAAGAAGGGGTTTGGTGTGCCGGTGGCCGAGTGGCTAAAAGGAAAGCTGCGGCCGATGGCACGAGATCTGTTGGCCCCAGAGCGAGTTCGTCGCGCGGGTGTGTTCAATGCGGCCTACATCACGCGGCTCCAGGATGAGCATGAGCGAGGCATAGCTAATCATCGGAAGTTGCTTTGGACGTTACTGATGTTCGAGTTATGGCACGAAAGCTTTATTGAAACACGCCGTCGCATCGAAACCTCTGTTCCGAGTGCACAGTGAGTTTAGTAAAGCTGTATCTGCCCAGTCGTTGATGGACCAGTCGTACCTCGAGGAGGTCTTTAATAACCTGCAGCGTTGGTCTCAAGCGCAGGACTATGCCGGCTATGATCCCTTTGATGGATTAAATAGCCGGCTGTTTTCGGCGACACGCCTACGACATTCACGTACAACGCGCCTATTGTGGACGCAGTTGATAAAGCGCTCGCCTGTTAATCTCCGTCCGCTCGTGCGGGTGTCTCCAGGCCGGAACCCTAAAGGCATTGCACTCTTTACTCTTGCGGCGCTCTCCCGGCATCGACAGTCAAAAACAGAAACAACAGAACAGCAGTGTCGGCTCCTTCTCGAGAGGCTCATTAGTATGAAGCTGGACGGATGGAGTGGCGCCGCCTGGGGGTACAACTTCGACTGGCAATCCCGCGTTCTGTTTGCACCGCGACGTTCGCCTACCGTTGTCCCAACAGCCTTCGCTGCCAAGGCCTTACTGGACGCGGGTGAAACGCTAGGTGAGCAACGCTATTTTGACATTGCACGCAACGTCTGCGATTTCATTCTCCAGGATCTGCGCCGCCCGGTCGATACGGAAAATGAATTGTGTTTTAGCTATTCGCCAAGTAGTGCTACGCGGGTTTATAACGCAAGCCTCCTTGCTGGCGAGGTTTTGATTCGCGTCGCCGCAGTGACTAACGACGATTACTTAAGGGAAGCCGGAACCCGGGCGCTTCGCTACGTACTGGGGCAACAGCGTGTGAATGGATCATGGACATACGGTGCTGATAAGAATCAAGGTTGGGTCGATAACTTTCATACGGCATTCCTCTTGAGCTCACTCAGTCGTATCGCCATGACTGGAATTAGCTTGCCGGAGATTGATGCTGCGCTAAGTAACGGATTTCGTTACTGGCGCTCCACCTTCTTTCTTGCGGAGGGTTGGCCGAAATACTACGATGATGCGCTTTATCCAGCCGACACGCACTGTGCCGCCGCTGCCATTGCTACTTTATGCGATTTGCGCCCGGTTTTTCCCGAGGCAATCAGTCATGCGCAGCAAATCGCGAAATGGACCATTGAGCACTTGTGGGATCCCCGAGGCTTCTTCTATTACCAGCGCCGCCGGTACTTCACAGTGAGAACACCGTTCATTCGTTGGAGCGAGGCCTGGATGCTTTACGCGTTAGCACGATTGCTCGAAGAATTGAATCGTCCACACTCAAAACCCGAAAACGTGCAGAGTACACCGAAGGAACAAGCGTGCCGATAGCTTCCGACGTCACGCTCGGTGAGGGCGTAGCCATTTTCCACAAGGATCTTGTTAACCTATATGGCTGCTCGATAGGTGGGGACACCAAAATAGGAGCGTTCGTAGAGATACAAAAGCACGCTTCGGTTGGGGAGCGATGCAAAATTTCATCACACACCTTCATCTGCGAAGGCGTTGAGATCGAAGATGAAGTTTTTGTGGGTCATGGTGTCATGTTCACAAATGATCGGTATCCGAAAGCTGCTAATTTAGACGGCACACTTCAGACAGAGGCTGATTGGCGTGTGGTTCCCACGCACGTCAAGCGCGGCGCCGCCATCGGTAGTAATGCAACCATTCTCTGCGGTCTTACGATCGGTACAAATGCGCTCATCGGGGCCGGATCTGTGGTGACCAAAGACGTTCCAGACTATGCCATAGTTGCTGGAGTGCCCGCCCGAATTATTGGAGATGTGCGGACGCATGAGACATCCGCCGGTAACCTATGATTAAAGTAGGAGTAATCGGCTACGGGTACTGGGGCCCGAATCTGGTTCGCAACTTCATGGAGGCAACTGGCTCGACGGTCCAGATCGTGTGCGATCTGCGCCCCGAGCGTTTGGCCCAATTACGGCATCGTTACCCCTCCCTGGAAACCACCAATCGATCAGCTGACCTGTTTTCCACTGCCGACATGGACGCCGTTGTAATCGCCACGCCTGTATCGACGCATTTTGAACTGGCAATGGCAGCGTTGCGCGCAGGCAAGCATGTGCTTGTTGAGAAGCCGTTAGCCGGCACTTCGGAAGCGGCCGTGCGATTAATTGAGGAGGCTGCCCGCAGGAATCTCGTGCTGATGGTTGACCACACCTTTGTTTACACGGGTGCGGTGCGGAAAATTCGCGAGCTGATAGCGAACAACCAGTTAGGCGAGATCTATTACTACGACGCGGTGCGCGTCAATCTTGGTTTGTTTCAACATGATGTGAATGTGATTTGGGATCTGGCCGTTCATGATCTATCGATTATGGATTACGTGCTGCCGTCACGTGCGGTTGCCGTTTCAGCAACTGGAATTAGCCACATCCTGGGACAACCAGAAAATGTTGCCTACATCACACTCTTCTTTCCCGGGCCCCAGATTGCGCATGTACATGTGAATTGGCTTACACCAGTGAAAGTACGACACACGCTGATCGGCGGTAGCGAAAAGATGATCTTGTACGATGATCTTGAGCCCAGTGAGAAAGTGAAGATCTACGACAAGGGCGTTACCGTGTCACAAGGTCAAGAAGCAGTTTACGAGATGCTGGTTAGCTATCGTTCGGGGGACATGTGGGCGCCAAGGCTGGATTCTACGGAAGCGCTGCTCACCGAGGCGCTTCATTTCATAGATTGCATAGAACACGGCAGGAGGCCGGAAACAGACGGTCAAGCCGGTTTACGATTGGTTGAAGTTGTGGAAGCCGCCGAGCGCTCTCTGCGTGCCCGCGGCGAGTTAACAGAGATAGCCAGTGGCCGCCATTTTAGCAGCTAGATCGCGTCCGCGAGTCTCCCGCAATTCATAGCGATCCCGAAGCAATTAGATGCGTATTTGGATCGATCTCGCCAACTCCCCACACGTTGCATTCTTTCGAGCACTGGTTCCCGAGTTATTACAGCGCGGCCATGAGATCGAATTTACTGCACGAGATTTTGCGGAGACGGTGGCTCTTGCTAGTGCCGCAAACCTCCAGGCCGAGACTATCGGGCTACATGGTGGCCGAGCCATTGCGGGTAAAGCTACCAATCTTTTGCGACGTGCGATGGCCCTGCGTTCCTGGTGTCAAAACCAACGCTTTGATCTAGCCCTTAGCCACAATTCGTATTCGCAACTTCTGGCTGCGACGATCATGCGGCTACGAAGTGTGACATTGATGGACTACGAACATCAGCCAGCGAATCACGTCGCCTTTCGATTGGCTTCACGCGTCATTGTGCCGCAGCACTTCCCGGCTGAATCGCTGAAAGCATTCGGCGCTGGAGAACACAAGGTCAGGCGTTACCACGGCACGAAGGAAGACGTCTATCTAGCAGATTTTGAACCCGATCCCGAGTTTCCTTTGGAGATGGCACAACTGGGGATTCAGAACGATGATGTGCTGGTCGTGGTTCGTCCGCCTGCGGATGAAGCCCTGTATCACAGATTTGAGAACCGTTTATTTCGGGAGTTGCTGGAATGGTTAACGGGAAAACCGCAGGTAAAGGTTTTGTTACTGCCGCGAAATGCCTCGCAGCGAGTCACGTACTCAAGCGCGACGCTGATAATGCCCAGCCGACCTCTCCATGGCCCAAACCTAATTGCATCCAGTGACTTGGTCATAAGCGCAGGGGGCACGATGAATCGCGAGGCAGCTGCTTTGGGAGTTCCCGCCGCCACCATCTACGCTGGTCGCTGGGCCGCTGTTGATGAAGAACTGTGTCGTGTGGGCAAACTTACGCGTCTTACGTCTGCCAAAGATTTCGCGTTGCTGCCACTCGCGAAGAAGCCGTTCCTGAACCCCCCCGTAACCGCGAAAGTGCGGCAGGAAGTCATTGATCTAATCCTTGGCGATGGATGACTGCGGGCGTATAACGGGCATAAATGGATGGCGGGAACTTTTCACTCATCAGGTGAGGTTCCTGTAGTATCTCAGACAAATGAGAGCTGAACTGATCCGAAAAGGACGGATAGAACCTCGTGCGGTTCGTCTGTCCCGTAAGGCGCCTCGTTGGGTAATGCCGGCGGTAAAGATTGCTCTAATAGCCACCGATGCTGCTCTCGTTGCACTCTGCTTTATCGCAGCTTTTTATTTAAGAATGGGCGAGCCAGTCCTTGGCTCCACAACCGGCGGCGGGTTATGGAGCGAAAAGTTCGCACCATACGGAACACTGCTCCTGTTTGTAGCTGTAATTCGTGTTCTTACCTTTTACTACTACAGACTCTACCGCCTGCGTGGCGAATTCTCCTTTGTCGAAGAGGGGTTAAGCATCTTCAAAGCGACGGCGATTGGTTCACTGTTAATCATAGCTGCCGCCTTCCTCTATCGCGGCGGATTTGAATACCGAGCATTCTCGTACTCGCGCAGCGTTTTTCTGTTGGACTTCATACTAGTCTTCACCTCAACTGAGATGGTTCGGTTCGTTCTCCGTACTGCGCAAGTGTTCGTTCGGCAGCGCGGAATTAATTTGATCCCAACCATCGTAGTCGGTAGGGGTCCCGAATGCTCGCTTTGCATCAGTGAGATGCGGGAACGTCCGGCGCTTGGATACAGTGTCATCGGTTTAGTCGAAAGCGGGCCAGTGAGGATCCACGCCTCCCAAACATACGAAGGCGTACCTGTAATAGGCACATTGGAACAGCTGCCGGAGACAATTCGCGAATCGGGAGCCAACGAGGTAATTATTGCGGATCCTGATGTAAATGGTGACCTGCTGTTTGACGTAATGATCCGTTGTGGCCGCCACCGAGGCGTTGAATTTCGGATTGCTCCATCCTTATTCAACTGTTTACCGCGGAAGACAGAAATAGATCAGATTGGTGCACTACCGATGATCCGGCTTTTCCGCGAGCCACTTTCTCGATCTGCTCGGTTGGTCAAGCGTACGTCAGATATTCTGATTGCCCTACTCGCTCTCACTGTATTCGCACCTATCTGGTTACTGATAGCGCTATTGATAAAACTGGATTCTGAAGGTCCGATTTTCTATGTTCAGGAACGCGTGGGGATGGATGGCCGGATCTTTTTAGTCTACAAGTTTCGTACGATGCAGATTGGTTCGGATGAAGAAATTCATAAAGAATACCAGCGGAAATTCATCGCTGGGCGGGCAGACGCGAATCTTGGAAATGCGGACAGGCCGACGTATAAGTTGCACAACGATCCCCGCATAACCCGTATCGGTCGAGTATTGCGCCGTTTAAGTCTGGATGAAGTGCCACAACTGCTTAATGTTCTACGTGGTGAGATGAGCGTTGTGGGACCGCGGCCACCCATCCCCTATGAAGTCGAGTCTTACGAACTCAGGCACCGTAAACGTCTCGACATGAAACCGGGGTTGACTGGCTTGTGGCAAGTCTCGGGTAGGAACCGCCTACCGTTCGAAGAGATGGTGAGATTGGATCTCTTCTACATTGAGAACTGGTCCGTGCTCTTTGATCTGAAGATCATTCTGCGAACATTCCTCGTGATCTTCAGGGGAGACGGCTACTGACCTGACTCGAGTCCTGCCAATGCCACACCGAGGAGCAGGATCTTCTTAATCCCTGTATAGAGCGGTTCGATCTCACAGGTCTCTGTTAGCGCATGTGCATCGGCACAGGGTCCGGCACCCGTGGAGATGGCAGGAATGCCGGCGAGCAGCACTGGACTGGCGTTGTTGGAACCGGTTGGAGTGATTGGTGGATCAAAGCCCATAGCGCGATGGGCGGCCTCGGCGATCTTCACAAACTCAGATTCACGATGGCCTGGGATGCTTGCCGCCGGTGAAGTCGAAATGACCTCAGTTCTTACCTGTATGTTCTCGCGTTTGGCCTCTTCGTCAAGGATGACGGCGATTTTTTTCTCAAGATCTGCGATTACCTCATTACTAGTCGAACGCAGGTCGAGGCTAAACCATGCGTCGGCCGCCTTGGCGTTAACAACTTCGGAACCGCCCAACATTCCGATGTTCAGGTTCGAAGGCGGAGTATTGGGAACCGGCAGTTCATAGATGCGCGCAATTGCCCGTGCGAGCGGTAGGGTTGCCGAGTAAGGAGGGGTTCGCGATCTTGTATGTCCGCCCGGCCCGATGAAATGGTGTCGATACCAGTTAATTCCGATTCCCGCATAAGTAAATCCCTCATAACCGCCATCCAGCGCAATGTAATAGTCAATCTTGCCCTTGTTGTCATTGATAAATTGTTTAACCCCGGCAAAGTTGGTCTCTTCTTCAACAGTAAAGACGAATACCAGATCACCTTTTGTCTTTACTTTGGCGTCATCAAGGGCGCGCATCATCGCCAGTAGTGCTTCGATGTTGCGTGTGTCGTCACCCACGCCTGGCGCATGGACTCTACCGTCTCGAACGGTGGCCTTAATCTTCAAACCGGGCTGGAAAACGGTATCCAGGTGAGCATCGAAGACTGTGACGGGTCCACCTCGCGTGCCTTTACGCACGGCAATGAGGTTGCTAGCCGCATCGTAACGAATGCTCTGAAGTTTGTATTTCCGAAGAAGGTTTTCTATATGAGCCGCACGTTGTTTCTCGTGACCTGAAGGTGCGTTGATCTCAGTGATTTCAATCCACTCACTCAGGATTAGGTTGCGGTTTGCATCGATGTATTTGAAGGCCTTCTGCACGGAGTCCGAAGCATGAATACTATTGACGAACTCGGCAGAGGTCGTTGTTGTTTGAGCAGACGTATGAACGAACAGCAGCAACAGAAGGCCTGGCAGAAGAGGCGACTTTGGCATCGGACGTTCTCCAACCTGGTGTTTTGAAGACCGCGTTATTGTAAACGTATCGTGTGCGAAGAGTAATTGGCCATAGACGAACAGGCTGACGGAGGTAACAGGATGTGCCTATTCACGGAGGCAATCCTGAACTGCGAATTCTCGGGCTTCCGATTACGAGCAAAAGACGCAGGCAAGAAAATCATTGACTTGAAACCGCGCTACAATTTAAATGAGGCCTGCGCTTGTTAAGCACCTCACCTTCCCCAAGGACCTCATTTACCCAAAACAGCCGGCTTTGAACGACTCAAATGATCAAATCCATCTTAATTACCACCTTCTTCTCATTGGTATCTATCAACGCTTGTTCTTCGATGGCAAGGAGTACTCCGCGATTGTCCGTTGTGGACAACACTAGTGAAACCAGACCACAGCGCGGTCTACTCATTATCGAAGTCCTTCCCGGCGGTTCTGCGGAGGTGGCGGGGCTGCATCCCCATGACCTGATCACTCGTTATGGCGAATTTGAGGTTATCGATAAGGCTTCGTTCTTCTCAGCCAGGGACCACTACGAACAAGCTAATGCTAGTGTTGCCGAAATCGTTTTATGGAGGGGACCAACCCGAATTGTAGCTAAGGTTCCGCCCGGCCGAATCGGTATTAAATGTACCTGATGGCCTGGACGTCGTGAGGAATTGGGCCGAGTTGATGGGAGATTTATTATCATCTGACAAAATCCGCGGGCGAGACCACGAAGGGTTCCCGCCCGCGAGGGACCTTGGACGTCTGTACCGTGCGTTAATCGCCCAGCATGATGCCATCGCCCATCACGACGCCATCTCGGATCAGCATTCCGTCGCTGAGCATGATGCCATCACCCATCACCACCCCATCACCCATCACGACACCATCACCCATCACGACACCATCGCCCAGCATGATGCCATCGCCCAACACGATGCCATCACCCATCACCACTCCATCGCTCAACATGATGCCGTCTCCCATAACTACACCGTCTCCCATGACGACTCCATCGCTCAGCATGATCCCGTCGCCCATCACGACGCCGTCGCCCATGACCACACCGTCACCCATAACCACGCCGTCACCGAGCATGATGCCTTCACTCAGCAGATGACCGTTGCTCAGCCTAAGTGTGTCGCCCATCACGACACCATCACCCATGACTACACCATCGCCCATGACAACACCGTCGCCCATGACGACGCCATCACCCATTACCACCCCATCACTCAACATGATCCCGAGGTTTAGAAGAATCGCGTCGCTAAGTACTAACCGGCCGTTACGTACGACCGAGTCACCCAGCATGATACCGTCGCCCATCACCACGCCATCACCCATTACCACTCCGTCGCCCATCACGACACCATCAGCCAGCATTTCTCCGTCACTTAGCATGATGCCATCACCCATCACGACACCGTCTCCCATCACCACACCGTCGCTGAGGATGATTCCGTCGCTCAGCAATATGCCGTTGGTCAGGATGGGGCGCTGAGTGAAGAGGACCCCATTGGCATACAGCACGCGATTGCTAACGCCGACAGTTTCGCCACCAATGCTGAAGGACCGGATTGAGTTCAAAGCTCTTTGTCCACGGAACAGATAATTGCCCGCATTCAAGTGGTCAGCGTTGTTTGCTACCGTGGCAGCGAGTTCAACCGCCGCAGCCGCATTGAGCAAACCTGCTCCTTGTGAGAAGAGCGATTGGGCTTTGCTGCCGAAACCGGGAAGAGCTTGGGCAGATTTCGTCAACATTGCCTTGACCATTGATGGGGTGAGTGAACGGTTTGCTTCCAGCATCAGTGCGACGGTCCCCGCGACCGTGGGAGCGGCGAAGGACGTGCCGGAATAGTTGAAATAGACACTTCGAGAAGAGGTAGCATCAAGGGGTTGAACAACTCTGTCTGGAGCCAGCAGTGCGAGAGTGGGATTTGGCTCTTGCGACATCGCAGCAACAATCCGTCGACCTGGAGCTAGGATGTCCGGCTTGACCAAGTGATCGAATCGGGTTGGACCTTTTGACGAGAATGCTGCAACCGTATCATCTGAGCGACGTACTGTACCGCGACTGTCGGTCGCTCCTACGGTGATGGCGTATGGGCTATTGGCCGGACTGCTAATTGCGCCATAGACCAGCCGATAGATTGGTGAACCGTCGGCGTTGTAACCAAGAATCTCTTCAGTGCGACCCATGTTTCCCGCGCTTGCGACCACCACAATACCTGCTCTTACTGCAAGCTCAACCGCCTTGCAAAGTGGGTCTACGTGAAAGGACTCGCGCACCGGCGTCCCCATGCTGATGTTGACGACGCGGATGTCATAGCGTTGTTGATTTTCGATTACCCAGTTCAGCGCGGTCAGCACGTTGCTGGCGCGGCCCACACCGTTCTCATCAAGCACGCGAATGTCGACCAGATTTGCCTCCGGCGCGATGCCGGCATAGTTGGCAGCGTAGCCTCGCGATGCTGCACCATTTCCCGCAACGACCCCAGCCACGCCGGTACCGTGTCCATCTGCATCGCCATTGCGCGCGGTGCCACTGAAATCAACCGCGGCGATAACGCGTGAGCTGTTGTTCTTAAGAAAATCTGGGTGCTGAGCACTAATGCCGCTGTCGAGGATCGCCACCGTGATACCCCTGCCGTTGTATCCCCGAACACCTGCTGCTCCTGCCTGAACCTGAGTTGCCCCAACTGTTTCAGCAGTGAGATTCATCTGCGATCTGACTGGCCGATCCGGAGCGATGTACTCAATGTCGTTGCGTTGGGCGAGGGCTGCGATTTCGTTTAACGGGACATCGGCCACTACAGTGTTCAGTGAAGTGAGGGTGGCACGCTTCTTTCCCCTAGCGGAGGCTATAGCCGAGTCATGAGAGGCCGAAGGCGCACCCTTGGTGGTCATTAGCACGCGAACTGTAGCCTGAGAGTTAGCAATTAGATCAAACTCTGGAGCAGTTTTCTTCTCGACATGGCGACGACCGTTGCCTCTTTGTGTGGGGGCGGCAAGGGCGGCTACCGGTGCGAGCGAGATAATTACCAGGCTGACGATGCTGAGGGAGGCTGTGATTCGGCGGAACATTGACGTGAATCCTTTCGGCTATTTCAATCGGTTCGTCCTCCTTCTTTCAATGAATGTGCCACGACAACAAGAGTTCCCTCATAAGGATTCAAGTCGTTGTGCAGCAGCAGTTACAGTCAGCAAGACCATCTCAATTTTGTTGTGGGGTAAGTAGCCGGCCATTGGATACCAAGTATCCAAAATAGAGGATTCGGAGCGCGGATCTAGTGATTTTGCGAGACTTTTGTGACGAAAGCTCACTTCGGCGGGAGGTGTTAACGGTGTATACAGTGTTTACTGTGTATCCACCGTAACGAGTTTGCACAAAAAGTGTC
>Ga0209751_10001818_pt1 | contig 21639 bp, 19 predicted proteins | sample RifCSP13_1_FD_184019 | JGI IMG/M metagenome (GOLD analysis project Ga0209751, IMG submission 184019) | Soil microbial communities from Rifle, Colorado - Rifle CSP2_sed 13_1 (SPAdes) (version 2) | ecosystem: Environmental > Terrestrial > Deep subsurface > Rock core/Sediment | place: Rifle... | reverse complement strand
GGCCGTCTGGGGCCGCATCCTTCGGCCGTTCCTCCGGATTTGCGTCCGCGTGGTGTGGCCGTTTGCGGTCTCGCTCTACCCGATCCAGGGGTTTTTCGCGGAGGGAACGACGATCCTTCTCACCCTTGGCCCTTTCAGCCTCAAGGCGGAGGGGCTGTGGATCGCCACCCGACTAACGGCGCGGCTGCTGGTCGGCCTGGGCGCGGCGACGCTTCTCATGCTCACCACTCGCCCCGACGTGCTGATGCACTCGCTGGTGAGGCACGGGCTCCCGGCCCAGGTGTCGTACATTGTCGTCGCCGCACTTCAGATCATCCCCGGCTTTCAGGCGCGGGCCCAGGCAATTCTGGACGCCCAGCGGTCCAGGGGCCTCGAGACGGAAGGCAATCTCCTGCGGAGGCTGCGCGCCCTGGTCCCCCTCGTGTCGCCCCTGATCCTGGGAAGCCTGATGGACCTCGAAGAGAGGGCGATCGCGCTGGAGGCCAGAGCCTTCACCCGGCGAGGGCCCAAGACCAGCCTGGCCGAGATCCCTGACCCGACCTGGGAACGCGCCCTGCGCTGGGCCCTCCTTCCGCTTGTGGCCGTCCTGATCGTAGCGCGGGTGACCTGAGAGCAGGCGGCGGTGATCGAGATCCACGGCTTTTCCTTCAGCTACGCGGGCACGCAATCTCCTGCCCTTCACGCGATTGACCTGGAGGTGCCGCAGGGCCAGCTCTGCGCCATCGTGGGCCCCAACGGCGCCGGAAAGTCGACGCTATGCTACGCGCTCTCCGGTTTCGTCCCCCATTTCTACCGGGGCACCCTGGAGGGGGAGATCCTCGTTGCAGGGCGCAGCGTCGCCCATACGCCGCTATCTGACCTCGCCGGCGAGGTAGGCCTGGTCTTCCAAAACCCATTCAACCAGATCACCGGGGCTCGTTTCACCGTCCTCGAGGAAGTGGCCTTCGGCCTCGAGAATCTGGGAGTGCCGCGCGCGGACATCCTCGACCGGGCCAACGAAGCCTTGCGTCTCACGGGCCTGGGCGAGCTCGGCGATCGATCCCCGTACGCGCTCTCCGGAGGCCAGCTGCAGCGCCTGGCCATCGCCTCGATGCTCGCCATGCGCCCCCGCCTGCTCGTCCTCGATGAGCCCACCTCACAGCTCGACCCTGCAGGCACGGAGGCCCTCTTCACCCACCTGAGCCATCTGGCGTCGAGCGGCTCGGTGACCGTCGTCCTCACCGAGCACAAGCTCGAATGGGTGGCCTCCTTCGCCGATCGGACGGTCGTCCTCAGCGGGGGAAGGATCGTCGCCGACGGAAGGCCCCGTGAAGTGCTCGCCTCTCCCACGATCGAGACTCTGGGCATTCGCCCCACCCGTTATACGCAGGCCGCGCGTGCGGCCGCAGCGGGCGGGCTCACGCCTGGCGGAGCCGGCCGGGCTCTCCCGGTGACCCTTGACCAGGCGGCGGAGTTTCTACGATGGACGTGAAGGTGAAAGGGGTGACCTTCCGCTATCCATCGGGAGTTCTGGCCCTGAGTGAGGTCAGTCTGACCATTCGCGCGGGAGAGACCGTTGCCCTTGTGGGTGAGAACGGGGCTGGAAAGACCACTCTGGCCCGGCACCTCAACGGGCTGCTCCAGCCTGAGTCGGGGGAAGTGTGGATCGGAGATTGGGACACTCGTCAGAAGAGCGTCGCCTCTCTCTCCAGGCGGGTCGGATATGTCTTCCAGAACCCGGATGACCAGCTCTTCGCCCGCACGGTTTGGGATGAGGTGGCCTTCGGCCCGCGCAACCTCGGGGGCACGCCGCAGAGCGTGGATTCCGATGTGCGCTCCGCGCTCGCCCGCTGCGGCCTTCATGAAGCCGCCGACCGGCACCCCTACGATCTCCCTGCCGCAGAGCGGAAGTTCGTGGCGATTGCCACCACGTTGGCGATGCAGACGCCTGTCGTCATCCTCGACGAGCCGACGACAGGCCTGGACGCAGAAGGCGTGCGGCGTTTGGGCGACCTTGTGGAGGGCCTCAAGAAGGAAGCCCGGACGGTGCTGACGATCACGCACGATCTCGACTTCGGCGCGGATCACTTCGAGCGCGTCGTCGTCATGTCGCGGGGACGGATCCGCGGAGACGGCCCGGCGCGCGAGATCCTGCGCGAGTCCACGTTGCTCGAGGAGGCGCACCTTCGCCCGCCCCAGCTCATCTCGCTGGCTCTCGCCCTCGGCCTTCCGACCTCGCCGATGACCGTGCCCGAATTCGTCGCAGACTATGGCCAGTACGTGGCAAGAGGGAGATCCGCACGATGATTGTCGTCCTCGGTGACTTAATCGCCGATCTCACCCTCCGAATCCCATCCTTCCCCATCCACGCGGCGCAGCTGCAGCGCGTGGAATACCTGGCCCTCGGCCCCGGCGGGGCAGCCAACGTCGCCATCATGGCCGCCAGGCTTGGGCTTCCCGTCTCCTGCCTGGGGGAACTGGGAACGGATCGATTCGGGGAGATCGTCCTGGAGGGGCTGAAGGCCGAGGGCATCGATGCATCCGGCGTGATCGTCGGACAGGAGAGCGAGACGCCGGTGGCGGGCGTTGTCGTCGACCGTGCGGGAGAGCCTGCCTACCTTGGCTACCCAGGGAAGCTCTCGGTGCGAGCCATCTCCCAGGATTGGACCCACCGCCTGGGCGCGGCCCAGGCGGCCTTCTCGGACGGATGGGTGGACCATGACCATTTCCCGGCCTTGATCCTCGAAGCGATGCGTTGTGCCGCCCGGACCGGAGTGCCCTACTTCTTCGACCCAGGGCCGGGGAACCCGCTCTTCGACCCCTCGTGGCACCAGGAGGCCTGTACCCTGGCTCGGGTGCTCCTGGCGACAGAAGAGGAAGCTCTCCGCCTCACTCGCCTCGCTGACCCTCTGGAATCGGCCCGGGTTCTCCTTCGGCGGGGCCCCGAGCTGATTGTTCTCAAGCGGGGCGCGGCAGGGTGTGTCCTTCTTCGTGGCGACGAGATCCAGATCGCCCCGGGCTTCCCCGTCGAGAGCCGCGATACCACCGGGGCAGGCGACAGCCTGGATGCGGCTGTGATCTCCGGATACCTGAGAGGATTGAGCCTGGAGGAGATCGGCGCGCTCGCCAACGCCACTGGCGCGGCGAAGGTCCAGAAGCTTGGCACGGGCCGCAACCTGCCAACCTTGGCGGAGGTGCGCGCCGTCCTGGAGCGATTCGGCGTCGAGCCGTCGCGCCTTATCCCCTCTTTCGGTCCGGATTGAGTCAGGCAGCCCGACGCGTTCGGCAGACGGAGCCGTAGACCCGTCAGAGCGCCCGCTGCGGCTCTGGCGCGTGTCGTTGCCTACCCGGTTGATGATGATATAATCCGCCGAAATCGGGCCAAGCCATGAACGTTCCGGTGCTGCTTCTGAACGCCAACTTCGAACCCCTCAACGTGTGCACCACGCGCCGCGCGCTCTGTTTGCTCGTTGCGGGGAAAGCGGAGATGCTGGTGAATGGCCGTGGGTACGTGCGGACCGTTCGCCTGGCGATCCCGCGTCCATCGATTATCCGACTGGGCTACATGGTGCGCAGGCCTAGGCCCCGCGTCCGCCTCACGAAACGGGAGATCTTCCGCCGAGACAACTTCACCTGCCAGTATTGCGGCCGGCAGGCCTCCCGGCTGACGATCGACCACGTCCTGCCGCGTCACCGCGGCGGCGAGCATACATGGAGCAACCTGGTCACCGCCTGCTCGGAATGCAATCTGCGCAAGGGCGGGCGGACTCTTCAGGAGACGCACATCCGCCTGCTGCGGATGCCCGGTGAGCCCCACCCGACGGCCTCCTACCTCTTCGCCCGCCATCTCCCCGAGAACGAGAGCTGGGAGCCCTACCTTCACGGCTGGTAGGCTCCGCCTCCACCTTCGACGGCGCCTCCCGTCACGGTCACCCATGGACATCCTACGTAGGGGCGTTCAATTGAACGCCCCTACGCAAAATGCCGAAATCGACACACGCTCTTTCCCTCGGCGGCGCGTGGTTCCGCACCGCGCCTTTCACCGCCGAGACCGCCGAGAGCGCAGAGCTCCGCGATGAATCTCCGCGTGCTCAGCGTTCTCTGCGGTGAGTTACCTCCCTGCCTTGCGACGACAGCGCCGCCGAACTCACTCTCAAGGGATTGTGGATCCCTGTTCGGGGAGTGTTTCCAGAAGCGCCAGCGCGCTCCCGGCCACGACGCCGTGCCCGCCGGTCAGGATGGGGATCGGCGCCTGGAGGATGGCCTCGGTGAGGGCCCTCAACGCTGGATCACCGACGTCTTCGGCCCACCCGAGGTCAGCGGCAAATCGATCGGCCGCCGAGGGCCACGGGCCGCGAGTGGCCAACCAGACGCGCGTGTCCCAGAGCGCGGCGTCGCTCATCCCGGCCAGGTGGCTCACAAACTCGCTCGGGCCCCAGGAATCGAGAGCCTCTCCGAGCAGCGATCTCACCACGCCGCGGGTCAGGCGTCCACTGGCCAGCATGCCGCGCTCTTCAACGAATAGTCGCACCCAAATCTGAGTCTTCCGTTCCAGCATCTGCCACAGGTGAGAGGTGGAGCGCCCGATCACGGCCAGCGTCTTGGCCGGCGTGACGAGCACTTCGAGCAGCGCCTCCACCGATTGCTTCAGGTGCGGCGGAGCGTTGGAGAGGAAACGGCGCGCCGCAGGGCCGAGGTCGGGGTGATGGGTGAGGAGGAGGAGGTCGGTCGGGGTATCGACATCGGCCCGGGTGGCAGCGCAAGCAGGCAGGGTCTCGACGACGAACCCGCCCTCGTGGGACAGCACCCAGCCGAGCGGATTGTCGGTGGGGAGGAGGGGAGCGAGGCGGGCAAGGCCGCGAGCCGAATTGAGAAGGATCCAGTCCGTGGAATGCAGGTTGTTGACGATCGCCAGAGGCCCGCTGGCGCGTTCCAGCCGATCACAGGCCTCTTCCGCCAGCCTTGCGGTCAGCAACGGCGCGCTGGCGCCTCCGAAGTAGGCGAGAGCCTCCACTCCCGCCCAGTCGGCAAAGGCGGCCAGCGAGCGGCCAAAGTGGAATGGCTCGCCCGCGCCGTCCCACGGAACGGCCCCCAGCGCCTGAAAGCGCCGCCGATCTTCCTCCTCCGCGGCCAGAAGGTAGAGCGGCCCGATCCTTTCGGAGTGGGAGAGCGTCTGCAAGAGGTCGGAGGCCGCGGCCGCGCGGCCTTCGGCCATCCAACGCTCGGCGCGCGTCTCCCCCGCCGGCGGGGTCATCACGAGAGCGGGAAGGCGCTTCACGAGGGCTGCCAGGCGATCGGCGGCTCGGCTCGATCAGCCGATCTCCGGCTCGAGCAACCCGTACGTGCCGTCGCGGCGCCGGTAGAGAATGTTGATGCGCCTGGTGGAAGCGTTGAGAAAGACGAAGAACTCCTCGTGGCCGAGGAGCGCCATCTGGTCGACGGCCTCCTCTTCGTCCATCGGCGCCACAACAAACTGCTTGCGGCGGGCGATCAGCGGCGCTGAGGGCGGCGAAGCCTTGCCACCGGCCTTGCGGGCCGCCTCGGCAGTCGAACGCCCATTGCCCCGATTGCGCCAACGCTTGCCCTTGTAGCGCTCCATTTGGCGGTGGATCTTCTCGAGGACGGCATCTACCGAAGCGAAGATGTCGTCGCTCCGCTCCTCGGCCCGGAGGAGCACGCCTTTACCCCTGACGGTGAGCTGAGCCACCTGCCGATCGCTCGCGCTCCGGGCCGACTTCACGTACGAGAGGTCGAGCCGAGCTTCCTCGACCGCGTCGAGATAGCGGTCGAGCTTCTCAACCTTCTTGGTTACATAGTCCTTGAGTCGGTCACTGAGTTCGAGGTTGCGGACGATGATCTCGACGGGAACGGCCATGGAGACTCCTTGATCGATCAGGGCTCAAAACCCCGATGCTGCTCGCCCAACCGTCAGAGCGTATACCTCTCCCGACCCGGCTTCCCGGAGCGCTGCGGCACAGGCTGCCAGTGTGGCCCCGGTGGTGAACAGGTCGTCGACCAAGAGAATCACGCTTCCTTGCACGGCCTCCCGACGCGCCAGGAAAGCGTCTTGGACGTTGCGATGCCGGGCCACGGCATCGAGGCCCACCTGGGATCGGGTGTCACGAACGCGGGACAGGGCATCTGTCTTGCAGGGGAGGCCCAGGAGGCCGGCGAGCGCTTTGGCCACAAGGTCCATCTGATTATCCCCTCTGCGGCGTCTTCTTTCCTTGGAGAGCGGCACCGGGACCACCAGCGAGGGCCGCCACGTTTCGCGACCGCAGAGTTCGGCCAGCCAGCCTGCCATCCGAGCGGCCAACCGCGGATTGGGCCGATACTTGAGATGGAGGATCGCCCGGGCGAGCGCTCCTTCGTAACGCGCGTACGAGCGGACGGTGAGAGGGAGCTCTAGCGTGCGACAGGCTGCGCAAGATCGCGGGCCGAGGCGAGGCGCACCGCAACGCGGGCAGAGCGGGCCGCGAAGCCGGCGCAGGCCGGTCTGACAGGCCTCGCACCAATCGGGCCCCATCGCCCCGCACCCCGCGCATCGGGGTGGATAGAGGAAATCAAGGCCCGCCTGCACCCAGCGCTGAAGCCAGCGCCGGTGAAGGCGGGCAGGGGTACCTTCCACGGGGACGTCCCCGGCCGGATTCCATCTCTTGGGTCCGAATCTCAGCGCAGCAGGCCCCCCAGGGGAGAACGCAGCATCAGCATCGCCGCCGGCCCGAGCAGGATGATGAGCAGGGATGGGAAGATCAAGAGGCCGATCGGGAAAACCATCTTCACCGGGAGCTTGTGCGCCTCTTCCTCGGCCATCTGCCGCCGGCGGACGCGCATCTGATCCGACTGGATGCGGAGCACCTTGGCCATGCTCACGCCCAGCTGCTCCGACTGGATGACCGCCGCGACGAAGCTCGTCAGCTCCGCCACCCCCAGGCGCTCCGACATATCGCGAAGAGCATCGCGCCTCAGCTTCCCGAGCCGGATCTCCTGGATCACCCGCCCCAGCTCCAGGGCGAGATCGTTGTCCCATTTCTCATGGACCTTAGCCATGGCGGCGTCGAACCCCAGCCCGGCCTCGACGCAGATCGTCAGAAGATCGAGCGCATCGGGCATGGCGCGGAAGATCCCCTTCTGCCGTCGCTTGATCCGGCTGCTGAGCCAGAGGTCCGGGAAGTAGAAGCCGATCCCCATAAAGAGAGCGGAGATGGCCAAACCTTGTGCCCAGTTGCGGCGGGTGAGGGCGAACACGGCGAAAAGGAGCCCGCCGAAGACCACCGCCAGCACCGACCGCATGGCGAGGAAGAAAGCCGGGTCCATCTGCATTGGGTTGCCGGCCATCTCGAGCTTCTTGCGGGCGCTCTCCAGCGTGGCCTGGGGCGTGAAGCGGGATGCGAGGCGGCCGATGCGGTTGAAGAAGGGGAGAATGATGCGTTCGTAGAAGGCCTGGGAGAGCTCGATCTCTTCCAGGCTCATCGGCTCTTCCCGCATGCTGAATTCGGCCAGCCGCGCCTGGATCGGGTCGGTGGGTTCCCGGGCCCGCATCCCGACCAGGACCAGGATCACCGCCAACACCAGGGCCACCGCCAGCACAAGACCGATAATCGCTATCGAGGGCATCGTTCCACCTCAGATCTCTCGTCGGCGTCGACCCCTCCGAGCCGGGCCGACCTCCGGCCGTGCCTGCTAGATGTCGATCTGCGCCATCTTGCGCACGGTGTAGAACCCAGAGAGCACCATGAGCGACGCCAGGATGATCATCGGAATGCCGCAGGTTCGGGTATCCGGATTGAAGAACTGCATGACGTAATCGCGGTTCGCCAGAAAGAGGATCCCCACCAGGGCCACGGGCAGGAGCGAGATCACCCAGGCCGTGATGCGCCCCTGGGCCGTCAGGGCATTGATCTCTCCCTTGATGCGCACCCGTTCGCGAATCGTATAGGAAATCACGTCCAGGATCTCGGCCAGGTTGCCGCCGACCTCGCGCTGCACATTGATGGCGGTGATGACGAGGTCGAGGTCCTCACTGCTGATGCGGCGCAAGAGGTGTTCGAGGGCGTCCTCCATCGGGATGCCCAGCTGCATCTCCTGCACCACCCGGCGAAACTCGTCGCAGATCGGCGAGGGGAGCTCGCGGCTCACTGCCTCCATGGCCTGAAGCGTTGAGTAGCCGGCGCGCAGCCCGTTCACCATGAGATTGAGCATATCGCCGAGCTGATTGTCAAACTGCCGCAGGCGCGCCCGTTGGGCGCGCTTCACGTAGATCTGGGGTAGAAACGCCCCGAAGACGGCCGAGGCGATCCCGAAGATCAGCGATTTGCCGAGGATCCAGCCCGCCAGGCCTACGACCGCGCAGGAGGCGACGATCAGGGCGATGTATTCCGCCGGGCGAAACTTGATATCGGCTCGGGCCAGCTCGCGGGACATCGAGTCGAACAGATCGGTCCCCTCGCCCATCCGGTTGAAGAAATCGCCCAGCCCCTGGGTGAGCCGAGCGCGGGCGCTGATCCCGGGCTCGGTACTGGCGATGATCCCGCCCGACTCGGCGTAGCGCCCCAGGCGCTCCTCGACAACCGAGCGACTGCCGAACATAGATACAACCAAACCGGCCACGAGCAGGATCAGGCCAAGGCCGCCCCCAAGGACAAGGACCGTTTGGGCGTCCATGGCTCAGAACCGCATCCTTTCGCCGACACCGAAGATCGCGGCGGGCAGGTGGATGCCAGACATCTCGATCTTATCCATGAATTTCGGGCGCAGGCCTGTGGGGCGCAGCCGCCCGATCACCTTGCCGTTCTCCAGGCCGGTCTGCTCGAAGACGAAGATGTCGGTCATGGTGATCACATCGCCCTCCATCCCCTGGATCTCGGAGATGTGGGTAACCTTGCGTGTGCCGTCCCGCAGGCGTTCCAGGTGGACGATCAGATGGATGGCCGAAGCGATCTGCTCCCGAATGGCCCGCACCGGCAGATCCATCCCCGCCATCAGCGTCATCGTCTCGATACGCGAGAGGGTATCGCGCGGGCTGTTGGAGTGGGCCGTGGTCATGGAGCCGTCGTGGCCGGTGTTCATGGCCTGGAGCATGTCGAGGGCCGCTTCATCGCGGATCTCGCCGACGATGATCCGATCCGGACGCATTCGCAGCGAGTTGACCACCAGGTTTTGGATGGTCACCTCGCCCCGCCCCTCGATGTTGGGAGGGCGGGATTCCAGCGTCACCACGTGCTCCTGGCGCAGCTGGAGCTCGGCCGCGTTCTCGATCGTGATGATCCGTTCGTCGCCCGGGATGAATTGGGAGAGCACGTTCAGGAGCGTGGTCTTGCCCGAGCCGGTGCCGCCCGAGATCACCATGTTGATCTTCGAGATGACCGCAGCCCTCATGAACTCGATCGACTCGGCCGTAACGGTGCCATACTCGATCAGTTGCTCTATGGTGATGGGGTTCTTGGCGAACTTTCGGATGGTGAGCGCCGGGCCGACGAGGGAAATCGGCGGGATGACGGCGTTCACCCGGGATCCGTCGGGCAGGCGGGCGTCGACGTAGGGGCTGGATTCGTCGATGCGGCGTCCGAGAGGCGCCACGATGCGGTCGATGATGCGCATCAGGTGGTCGTCGCTCTCGAAGGAAGCCGGCTCACGGAAGATCTTGCCCGCCCGCTCGATGTAGATGTTCTTGGAGCCGTTGACCATCACCTCGGTGATCGTCTCGTCCGCCAGGAGCGGCTCGATCGGCCCCAGGCCGAGGATCTCGGCCACGATCTGCTCGAAGAGCCGGCGTCGCTCCGGCCGGGAGAGGACGATCTTCTCCTCGGCGAGGATGTTCTCGAAGAGCTCCTCGATTGTGCGACGCACCTCGGCCGTCTGGCTGACGTCCATGGAGGGGTCGAGTTCCGCCAGGAGCTTGTTCTGCACCCGGGTCTTCAGGTCGTAGTAGGTGTCGCGTTGGGCCGCGCCCGGAGCCGCCACGCGTTGCTTGGCCGCGCTCAGAGAGCCCAAGCGCGTCGTCCCCGCCTTGGGATCTACGGCGACGGAAGCAGGCATGGGAGACTGGTTTTGGGATTGGCCCGATTCAATACGTTTCAGCAAGGACACCGTCTACCTCCTTCGAGCAGCCCTGCCGTCCGGCAGGGGCTTAGCGGCCGAAAGCGCGAGGCCGTTCTGCCACCTTCACCTCTTCCTCTTCCTTGGCCTGAGCCACCAGCTTGTGCTTGATCGCCCCCAGGAGATCGAGAAGGTTGCGCGCCGGTGGGCGGCTCTTATCCCCCAGGAGGAGAGGCACGCCGCGGTTGACGGAAGCGGTCACCGTCTGTTCCGCGTAGGGGATTTCCCCGTCCACGGCGTGCTTGAGGTTCTCGGCCACAGCCTCGGCCGTAATCCCCGTGCGCCGGTCCATCTTGTTCAGGACGAAAAGGACGTGGCCGGCAGGGAACTCCAGGACGTTGAGCAGGTCGAAGAGCAGGCGGGCGTCTTTGATGGCGGGGATGTCGGGGGTGGCGACGGCCACCAGCAGATCGGCCACGTCGAGCACGGCCAGTGTGGTGTCGTCCATCGTGGAGCTGGTGTCAATAATGACATAGGCGAAGACCCGTTTCAGGAACTGCAGCACTTTGCGCACCTGGTCGGCGTGTACATCGTCGGCCATCTCCGGCCGCTGCGGCGCCGCCAGGACGCGCAGGCCGCACTCGTGGGTCATCAGCACTTCGTCCACGACGTCGTTGTCGAGCTCTTCGGCCCGGGCGGACAGATCGGCGATTGAGTTCTTCACCTGCAAGTTGAGGAATACGGAGACGTCGCCGAACTGCAGGCAGCTGTCGACAAGGACGGCCGGCGTCTCCTCGGTGTGGAGCCCGACGGCCAGGTTGGTGGCCAGCGTCGTCACCCCCACGCCGCCCTTAGCGGAGTAGACGGCGATCGCCTTGCCCGCCGGGCGGGACGGCCGACGGAAGTCTTCGTCACCTGGCACGTCGGGAGGCTCCTTGCGCCCTTTGTCCTTCTCTATCCTCTTCTTCTGATCGCGCGCCCGCTCCGAAACGAGACGGATGGTGGAGATCAGCTCGTCCGGTGAGGGCGGCTTGGCGATGAAGTCGCGCGCCCCGGCCAGCATCGCCCGCCGCATGTAGTCGGGCTCGTTGTTGACCGAGAGGATGACGATCTGGGCGTAGGGGACGTCGTCGAGCAAGGCTTTGGTGGCGCTGATCCCGTCCATGTCGGGCATGTTGATATCCATCAGCACGACATCGGGCTGAGTCTCACGCGCCATATCGAGCGCCTCAGCGCCTGAGCGAGCGCCGCCGACGACCTCCATGTCGTTCTCAAACTGGAGCAGCTTGCGGATGTTTTCGCGAGTCTCGGCGAAATCATCCACAATCAGGATGCGGATCTTCTCGGGCGCGCTCGTCGCCATGGCGGGCTCCGTCCCTCACACCTCTCCAGACCAACTCGTTACGGCGCACTCGGCGCATCGTTCGGCAATTCCGGCTCCACGACTTCCGTGAGCGGGTTCGCCAGGCCGTAAGGCAGCCGAACCGGCAGGGTGACGTTGTAGGTTTGCATCAGGTATTGCAGCGTAACACTCACCGTCTCAGTGGCGGTCGCGTCATCGGGGGAGCGGAGCGTAAGGGTGATCGTGGCTCCGCTTCCCAGGGCCCAGTTGAGAGTCAGCGCGTCCTGCGGCGTCACGACCAGCGTGACAATGTCCGGCGCCAGCGGCGCCGTCGGGGTAGGTTGGACAGTGGTCGCCTCACCGCCCGCCTCGGGCACGGGCTGGACGACCGGAGCTTCCTCTTCCGCCGCCGTGGGGAACGTGCCGACGTGCAGAACGGTCGCATTCTGGACGATCCGCTGACTCACCAGGCGCGGGCGCTGCGCTTCCGTGGGGACGTTGAAGATGACCTGGTCGGACTCGTCTTCGGTGACCGGGCGCCCCACGGGGGGCGGGGCGGGGTTGATGCACTCCGTCCCCTGCTGAGTGATCTTGAACTCGGTGCAGATCAAGGCCGTGATGAGCCCGAAGTCCGGGCTGGCGAGGCTCAGCGCCTGATTGGGGAGGATCGTCTGAAACTCGGGGTCGAGATCGACCATCAGCATCGAGATGATCACGTCGACTTGGTCGCCGTCACGTAGGGCGTAGGCGACGCCCGAGAGGCGTGACATGGGCATGGCGATCGCCGTGTAGCCGGGAGGGATCGCGAAGGCGGCGTCCGACCCGGTGCCCACGACGTCCCCGGCGCGGTCGGTGATCATGCCGGTGGTCACGGGGACGCCGCGCGGGATATCCTGCCGGGCGTGGTGGCCGATGACCAGGCGGACGTCATTCTCGATCATGGTCTCAACGACCATGTCGCGAGGGTAGGGCTGGAGCCCGACGCCATCCTCGGGGATGACCGAACCGCGGGCGATATCTTGGTTGGAGAAGACGATCAGGGTCGTGTCCTGAGGGGCGAGGGGAGTCTCCTCGCCTCCCGTCGTCGGAGGTGTCCTAGGCCGCATGACCAGGTAGATGGCGGCAACCCCGAACAGGACAATCATGGCAAACAGAATCAAAATGCGACCGCGACGCATGGAGCCTCCTTAGCGGGGCTTTTCCGTTCCCCCAGCCGGTCTGCCAGGGTATGATACCGCTTCCGAATAATATGTCAAGTCGACCAGCCGCCGGGGCACCGAGCACACGCCTAGGACGGCCCCTTCGATGCAAGGAGCCCTATCATGGATAGGGCTCCGGTGCGATCGGCAGGTGATCGAGCACGTTCTCGTCACCTTTGTCCTTCGGGTCTAGATGTTGCTGATGATATTGCTGAACACGTTGCCGATGGCGGGCCCGAGCAGCGCTAGAATGACGATCACGACAACGGCGACCAAGACAAGGATCAGCGCGTACTCAACGAGGCCCTGACCTCTTTCCTTCGGAGCGAACAGCATGTGTCTCACCTCCTCTCTGTTTCAGTCTCGCCCGGGTATTGTTCCAGGCTGGTTACATTATAGGAATAGGCCGGCCATTAGCTCAATAGGACGTCTGTCCGAGGCCATCTTTTCGACCGGGACTTTGGTCCTCCCAGCCTGTTCCCCGCAGCACGGCTCCTGCCTAGGTGGGTACAACCAGGGAAACTCGGGTGCCCTTACCAGCCGCGCTAGCGATCTCCATCGTACCACCAACTAGCCCGATTCGTTCCTTCAGAGTCTTTAGCCCGCGGCCCTGGCCACCCGTGAACGCCGCCCCCTCCGGATCGAACCCCTTGCCGTTGTCTTCCACGCTCACTTTCACCTGCGTCGAGTCGACGTCCAGGGCCGCCTTCACCTGCGTCGCCTGGGCATGCTCGCGCGCATTCGCCAGCAGCTCCTGGACGGCCCGGAAGACCAGCACCTCAAGGTGAGATTGGACCCGCTGCTCCTTCCCGGTGATCAGCAGACTGGCATCCAGCCCCGACCTCTCCTTGTAGGACTCGATGTAGCGGCGCACGGTGGGCACCAGCCCGAGATCGTCCAGCATCATCGGCCGTAGCTCGAAGATGAAGTCCCGTACACTCGAGAATGTGGTGGTCGCCGTCGACTTCAGGTTCTTGAGCTCTTCGCGCGCCTTTTCGGGATCCGTGTCCATCAGCCGGAGGGCGATCTCCGCATTCAGGATGAAGTTGGAGAGCGACTGGGCCGGCCCGTCGTGCACCTTGCGCGAGAGCTTGCGCCGCTCCTCTTCCTGGGCCTCAATGATCTGCACCACCGGTGACGCCAGCCCCTGATCGGAGACCACAGGGGCCGACCCGCCCTCCAGGAGCTGCAGCGTCCTGGTCACGAAATCGGCATAGCGCTTCAAATGGGCCTGGTCGCTCTGCAGCTTCTCGAGTTGGCCGCGCATCGTGAACAGACGCTGCTGCGCGTCCTGGGCCGCTTCGTAAGCCGACTTGATGTCTTCCCGCGGGACGGTGTCGAAGTGCGCCTGGAGTTGGTGCAGCGTGGCCGTGATGCTTGCGTTCCGGTTGGCGAGTTTATCCACCTCGCCCTGGGATTGCTCCACCAGGAGGCCGATCTCCTTCATCTCCATCCTCACTTGATCGAGCTCGGAGTGGGTGGATTGAAGGAAGATCTCCAGCGGGGTGAGCTCCGCTCCCTTCTCTCGTGGCATGCGGCCTCCGCGCTACTTGCGTGTGTCTTGGAGCCGCACCCAACCGTGGCGCAAGGCGTAGACGGCCGCCTGGGTGCGATCCTCGATGTCGAGCTTATGCAGGATGGCCGTCATGTGGTTCTTGACGGTTTGATGGCTGATCCCCAGCTTGCCAGCGATCTCTTTGTTGCTCAACCCCCGGGTGACAAACTGGAGGATCTCCATCTCGCGGGGCGAGAGTGGCGTGAAGGCCTCGACTTCCCCCTCCATATGCGGCCGCCGCACCGTCTCGACGCCTCGCGTCAGCCACTGCTCCAGCCCCGTCTGATCGAAGACCTGGTCCCCGACGACATAGAACCCGCGTGCCACTTGCCGGATCACATCCACCAGCTTTCCGGCCTGGACGTCTTTCGAGCAGTAGGCCGAGGCGCCGGCGCTGAACGCGTGAAGCACCTGCTCCACGTCATCATAGGCCGTCAGGAGGACGACCGACGTGTTCAGGCGCTCGGCCGTGATCTGCCGAGTCGCTTGAATCCCATTGAGGTTCGGGAGGTTGACGTCGATCAGGGCCACCCGCGGCCGAAGCTCGCGAACGCTCTGCAGAGCCTGATCCCCCGTCGTCGCCTCGCCGAGGACTTGGATGTCCTCTTCAGCGGCCAGGATGTTGCGCACGCCTTCGCGGAAGAGGGGGTGATCATCTACGATAATGACGCCGATGGTCTCCATGATCATCCCTGCCGTGCCTGGATTGTCCTGAGTATAGCACAGCCATATCCTGGGGGGCAAACGAGGCCCTCCCCCAAAGATAGATAGCCATATTCTCTCCCCCCGCTGCCGGGCTGAAAGCGCCGCCGGTGGAGAAGATCGGCGTCAGCCCGCGCGTGAGGACGGGATACCATTCGGGAAAGGTCGCCAGGTAGCCCGCCTGGCGCTCCTGGAGGTGGGCGGCGAGGGCAGCCTCATCGCGCAGGATCGGAATCACCTCCGGGGAGACAAGCCCGGCAAGATCGATCAAGCGCCGCTCGCCGTAGTAACCCAGCGCGCCGATGTCGTGCGCCGCAACCAGCGCGTCGGGCGGCGTGTTTTCCCGCACCCAATGGGCCACCCTCACCATCTCCGTTTCGATGATGGCGACATCACGGCCGTAGGCGCGACCGCCGATGAACCAGAAGACCAACGTAACCATGCCAAGGCTGGCCAGCCAGAGGCGCGAGGCCAGCCGCCGCCCCAACTCGGCGGCGCCCGGCCTGCACCAGCGGGCCATGCCCTCGGCACCCAGCACGATCAGCACTGGAATCACGGGCATGGCATAGCGGCCGTGCTGGTAGACGACCGGGAGCCGCAGCGCGTAGGCGCCCAGGAAACAGCCCACCCACAGGAGAGGCACAAGCCGTTCCAGCCGGCGCTCGCGCATTGCGTAGGCTGCCCCAACGACGACACCCGGGGCGAGCACGATCCCTGCCCCCGCCAGCGGAGCCCTGAGCTGGAGGAAGAACCGCCTCCAGAGGGGCTCAGCCCGCAGCGAGGCGTACTCCGCCTGCTTTGCAAAGTATGTGCTCGGCCACCATTCGCCCGAAAGGGAACGGTTGAATGCCAGGTAGGGAAGGAGGAGCAACGACAATCCCAGCACGGCCTGCACCATTCGCCGGGCCCTCTCCACCGGGCTGTGCTGGCGATCCACCGCGATCAGGACCCCCGCTGGGAGAGCCAAGAGCAGCGCGTCCGGCCGAAGCCACACGCCAAGGCCGATCAGGATCCCAACCGCAAGAGGAGGAAACCCTCTCGCTTCGGCGGCGAATAGCACTGCGGCCGTCAGCAGGGCGAGCGCGAGTGTCTCCATTCCTGAGAGGCCGGCCCAGACCAGATGCCACTCGAGCCCCACAAGGACGGGAACCCACAACGGGGAAATCCGGAGGTCCGGCAACCGTGCCCGGAGCCACCGGTCGCAGATCAAACCGGTCAGGGCAAGCGCCGTGACGCCAAAGACGAACGTCGCGGCGACGGGGCCCAGCCCGGCCACCCGGGCGAAGGCGAGAAGCGCGGCCCAGAGCGGCGCCGTCGAACCTGCGCTGGGCTCGCCCGGCAAGAAGGCCCATTCCCCTCGCTCCGCAAGATTGCGGGCGTAGGTCTGATGGATCCATGCGTCATCGAGGGGGAGGCCGAGCCCATACGTCTCCAGGCTGAACCACAGATAGCCGCCGAGGGAGACGGCCGAAAGCCCGATTGCGGCGATGGAAGCATACCGGCGCAACCGGATCATCCGTCACCACCCGAGGAGACGACCCGCAGCAAGAAGATCTCCCTCCCCTGCTCGTCGCGAAACGAGGCTCCCAACTCCAGCCACGCCGCGGATTCGGGATCAGCGTAGAGGGCCCCCAGCCCCGCCGGGTGATTCGCGTCCAGGATCACCCAGCTCACGCCGAATCGATCTACGACGGCGCGCAGGGTGGCCGCGTCGCCATCGGGGATCACGACGGCGGGCAGCCCGGAGGCCAGGTGGAAGCCGGGGGGGTTGTTGATAGCCACGATGCCCGGGTGGGCGTCGAGGGCGGCGAGTCTCTCGGCCGCCTCTGCATGAGCCCTCTGGCTCACATCCCACATCGGCAGGGCGGCTCGAGGGCCGATCACCTTGGGGACGTAGAGGCCGATTGTGAGCGCGGCGGCAAGAACGACCGCCCCCGTGGCGAACACCCTGTGCGCCTGCTCCGCCGGCCATCTCCGTGCCCGGGCTCCCCAGCCCACCGCCTTCTCGAGACCCACAGGGGCCAGCGTCCAGAGCACGGGCAACAGTGCCGCCGAGGAGTGAAAGGTGCCGCCTCTCGCGCCTGGGAATGGAAACACCACAGACATCAGGACCAGTAGGATGCCCGCATAGACGCCTGAGGCGCGAACGAGTGGGTGGCGGCGCATGTGCCAGGCGCCGGTTAGCATGAGGGGCAGCAGAAACACCAGCCCGTCCACCGCAATCAGCGTCATCAGGTTCTCGCCGAGCGCCTGCGCCCGCACGCCCAGGATGGCCCCGAGGCCGCTCGACCAAAGATGGCCGGGGGTGAGGAGGCTTCCCGGGTAGGCGAAGAGCTCGTCGTAGCGCGTGAGCCAGAGAGTCCGGCTGATGCCGGGGGCAAGGAGCGCACCCGTGGCCGCGATATTGCGCGCCCACCAGCCTGCCATCACCACCAGGTATCCGAGAAACAGGGCGCCGAGCGCCCGACCTCTGGGTCGCTCGGCGCCGAGGGCTGCCATCAGGGCCGGCACGAGAAGCAAGACGCCATCGGCGCGGGCCAAATGGGAGAGCCCGATGGCAGCGCCTGCTGCAAGCCAGAGCCCGCCAGACGGACGGGCGGACGCCTCAGCCGTAAGCCAGAGAGCGAGGCCCCCGGTGTAGGCGAAGAGGATGAAGCTGTCGGTCGTGACAAAGTACGGGAGGAAGAACCCGGGGAAGAGGGCCAGGCATCCGGAGAGCCAGGCGAAGGCCGGACGGCGCACCGTCCGCAGGCTGAGCGCCGCCGTCGCGGCGGGCAACGCGGCCGCCAGCAGGACAAAGAGAAGCTGCGCTCCACGGAAGCCTTCCCCCCATAGGGCCATCCCCGCCGCGGCGACGATGCTTGTGAGTGGCATCCAATAGAGATGCGAGGGATGAGGCAGGCCCGTGGGATTGTCGAGATAGTTCCACAGGAAGGATTCTCGGAGACCATGACCTCGGACGATCTCGGTCGCGTTTGCCGCATAGTAGTCCGCATCCATGTAGCCGGGGGAACGCACCCACACGGCGGCCAGGCCGTAGACGACGACTCCCCCCACTGCCAACGCCAGCCAGCGCACCCGGCTCATCACCTCACCTGGTAGAGCTCGTAGGCCTCGCCGATTCGTTCGACGAGAGGTAGATCCCCGAGCAGCCGATCCAGCGCTGCCCAATCACTCTCGGTGTAGCGATCATCGTTGGCCCGTACGAATTCAAGCCCGGCACGGTAGACCAGGAGATGGGTCGCGCCCAGCTCCCTCCAGCGGGCCAGGATCGCGCCCGGATCGCTCAGGCTCAACCTGGCGAGATGCCACCGATCAAGCCAGTAATCGGGAATGCACGCCGGGCGGCACCCAAGGCCGCGCGCCTCCCACAGAGAAATCACCGATACTTCGGGGCCGAGATCGGCGATCGCCTGCATGGCGTGCTCAAACAGCCCCAGCCTTCGGGCGCGGTAGCTCGCTTCGCTCTCCAGCCCAAGGAGTGCTTCCTGCGGCCGGCTGCGCAGAAGATCCAGCGACGATCCAATGGCCGAGAGCCCGAGCGACAGGATCACCATCGCTCGCGCCAGCAAGCCGAAACGAAGCCGGGGCAGGCGTAGTCTCGACAGGCCGGCGAAACCGGCTCCCGCGACGACGGCCCAGGCCGGGAAGATCACGTAGTAGAGGCGGGACTGGACGAGCTGGATGGAAAGCAGGCCTGCAATGGCCCAGGTGATCCATCCGGCCACGAGGAAAACGGCGGCAAGCCGCGCGAGGCCCAACTCCTTGCGGCGCAGGAGAAGGGCCGCGGGGGTGAGGCCGAGCATGAGTGGGCCCAGGCTCGCGGCAAAGCCAGGCGCGCCCTCTACTCCCCGAAGAGTGGCGGCGATCGGCAACAGGAGCGTGGCCACTCCAGGCGTCCCCGAGCCTCCCCGGTAGAACGCCTGTTGGGCCGGGTCGATCCAAGGGCTCGCGCCGATGACGGGGTAGAGCGGCGCGCCCGCAAACAGCCAGTTCTTGAGAAACCACGGCGCGCTCATCAAGCCTGCCGCCACGACGAAAAGCGTCAGAGGGCGCAGCCACGCTCTCCGGCCAAGGACCACGAGCGCTATCGCACCACCCACCATCCCCAGTCCCGCGGCGTACTTCGCTCCAAGGGCGAAGGCCGCCGCCGCACCGGCCGCCGCTGGGGCGCGATCTCCCTGCTCGCGGCGCCACGCATCCAGCCCAATGAGGATCGCGATGCCGTGAAGCGCGGCCGTCCAGTCCCCATACGCCCAACCCAGCGACCAGGCCAGCGTCTCGCCAGACAGGAGCGCGGCGGCGGCCACCCACCCCGCTGAGCCGAGAAATGTTCTGGCGAGACCGATCACCCCGGCCAGGCATGCCACGCCGATCATCCAGCCGAGGACGGCCGCGATCTGAACGCGTCCGAGCGCCAGCGCCCACGTGTAGAGCATCTCCGTCCCCAGAGGCATCCCCCAGTAGGGGCTTCCTCCCGTCGCCGCGATCCCGTGCGCGCGCACGAATTCCTGGGGCAGCGTCAGATGATAGACAAGGGCATCGAAGTGGATCGGCGGCGCAAGCGCCTCCATCAGACTCACAGCCAGGACGACGGCGATCAAGGCCATGACCGTGCGCACAAACCCGGAGGCCGCCCGCCACTCTCGAAGCAGCTCCAGCCAGCCAGCGAGCCAACCCCGCGCCGAACGAGCGAAGAGGATCAGAGCTGCCAGAAGAATGAGCCACGCCACCCAGGGGTAGATCGCTCCGGCGACGCCGAGCGCCAGGAGGACCAGAGAGAAGACACCAAGGCCGAGAGAGGCCTGCAGGCTCAGCGCGCACAGCCGATCAGGATGGAGCTGCCCGGCAAGCCTTCGGCCAAGGCCTCCGGCGGCGGTGAGGATGGCGAGCGCCAGCAAGGTATCAGCCAGTGCGCTCGCCATACCAAGAGCCTCGTCCGGGCCAAGAGGCTTGTGCAGCACATAGTATGCCGCGAGGATGGCTGCCAGCCATCCGATCCCGGCCAGGCCGAGGAGCCCAACGATCAGGCGGCGCCTTCGCCTCATTCCTGCACCCGCTCGGGCCTGATGAAGTGGTAGGCCCTCAGCTCCCCAAACTCCTCGATGCGCTCAACCGAGTAGCGAGCCTCCAGCCAGGCGAGCGCCGGGTGCTCAGAGAACCCAAGCGTGAGGTAGTCCTCGATCTCACGCGGAAAGATGACGAACCACACCCCCTCGGCCTCGCCCACAGCCCCGGCCGCGTCCGGCTCCGCCAGGAGGCCGAGCACCTCCTGGGTGGCCCGGGCCAGGGTGTCGGAGCCCGAGTTTGGCGGGTCGGCGAGATATTCCTGGTCGAGGCCGGGATCGTAGTAGACGGCCGGGATCGCGCTGATCTTGTTGCTGTGCAGGATCACTTCCGAAGTTCCCCGGTGAGCGCGCAGGTAGGCGGTCAGCTCATCGAACGGCGCATAGGGGAAGCCTTGGTAGGAGTAGAAACTCGCGAGCCCGAGGGCAAAGGCAAGCAAGAGCGCCCCCACGCCGGTGAGGCGGAAGATGCGCCCGAGGCCGGCGCCCGAAAGGGCCCAGCCCAGCCAGAGGAGGAACATTGCGCCCGAAGGAAGTAGTGCGCGTTCGAGGTAGACCGGTTGAAAGAGGGAGACCAAGAACATTACGCCAACCGGGGCCGTGGCCAGGTAGAGCATCCACGAGGCAGACACCCGATCCCCCCTGGGCGACCCCGCATTGCGAACCAGCGCCCACATCCCGATGACGGTGACCAGGATGGCACAGGCGAGCACAATCGGGAGCGCCCACTCCTCCACCGGCAGCCCACTCACATAGACGAGCAGCGTCCGGACGAGCGCGGCGGCTCCCGGCGGCTCCACCCAGTAGGCGGCTCGCACCCGGGCCAATTGCATCGGCACCTGGATCAGCCAGGGAAGATAGAGCAGGAGTGCTGCCAGGGCCGCAGCCAGCGTTCGCAGCGCCTCGCGCCATCGCCGTTGGAGAACAGGCATGAGGCTCAGTGGAACCAGGTAGGTGAAGGCGAGGTTGTGCGCATACATCGCGCAGGCTGCCAGGACGCCGAAGGCCGCGTAGTCTCGCGCATGCCCGCTGCGCAAGGCACGAAGGAAGACCCACGTCGCCGCGGTGAGCGCGAGAGCCAACAGGGCATACATCCGCGTCTCCTGGGAATAGTGCACCTGGAACGGAGAGAGCGCCAGCAGCAGCGCCGCCGCGGCCGCCGTCCTTCTGCCGAACAGGCTCCGGCCCAGGCCATATCCGCACGCGATCGTGGCAATCCCCAGGATCAGTGAAAGGGCTCGCACCGCGGCCGGCGAGTTGCCCACGAGATTCTGCCAGCCCCAGAGCAGGGTGTAGTAGAAGATCGGATGGACGTCTGCCGCCATCCCTCCTTCCACCTCCAGCGTTCCCCGGAGCATGGCCGCCGGGCCCTCGGCGGAAAACAGCACAGCAAAAGCTTCGTCATACCACAGAGGCCGAGAGGCCAGCCCCGGCAGCCGGACGAGAAGCGCGAGGACCAGGACGAGCGGCAAGTGCCACCGCGCGAGGAAACCTCGAATCCTGGATTCGACCTTCGGCCGCTGCTCGACCTCCGGCGGGGCGCCGCTCGTCACGGCGAGTCTCCAAAGTGCAGGAGAGTCACGCCCACATAGTCCAGGCGCTCAAGAAGCGGCGGACCTTCGCCGGCCAGCCACGAGGCCGCCTCCGGCTCGACCTCTGCCTCAGGCCGAAAAGCGGGATTGGAGGCCACCCGGTGGATATCAGCCGCCGCGTTCCAATAGACGAGCCACACGCCGTCGTGACCACGGGCCAGCACTT
>Ga0209751_10001815_pt1 | contig 21664 bp, 21 predicted proteins | sample RifCSP13_1_FD_184019 | JGI IMG/M metagenome (GOLD analysis project Ga0209751, IMG submission 184019) | Soil microbial communities from Rifle, Colorado - Rifle CSP2_sed 13_1 (SPAdes) (version 2) | ecosystem: Environmental > Terrestrial > Deep subsurface > Rock core/Sediment | place: Rifle... | reverse complement strand
CGCAGGATACTCGTAGCTCTTGCCCAGCGTCCGATAGAACTTCCACTGCACCTGCACGAGTTCCTCCTTCGTGAGGTACTTCGCTGCCAGACGAGCGCTGTGGGCGAGAATCATGTTGTGGCCGAGGAAGCCAGGATCCTTCGCGACGCCGATCAGCAGAGGCTCGAACGCGCGCTCGCGGTCCGCGAAAGATGCCGAGGCGCGGAGGATGTCGTGGACCGTCCCGTACTCGCCCTCGGAAAGCGCCGATTGCAGCGCCTCGAGGCTCGCGTGCGTCCCCGGCGGCGCGTCCTCCCAGGCTTCCACCTTCATAGGGCGCGCGGCCTGCATGGCGGTGGCGAGGAAGTGCGCACCGTTCGCGAGCGGGACGAGGGCCATCGGCATCCCGAGCGCCCGTGCCGCCTCCGCGTACGAGACTGCGAGCGTGAAGTTGTGCGCCAGGCGCCCCAAGTCCGCGAGGCTCGCTCTGACGAGCGCGTGCGCGGCCGCGTCGAACCCCTCCCGGACCGCCACGCCGCACAGGAGGACCGCCGCGCGGTCCGGTTGCTGGTGCACGATCGCATCCCAGAACAGCGACTCCGAGTCGCGCGGCGTAGCCGCCGCCTGCTCCGCGAGGTACGTCGCGGTCCAATCCCGCTTGATCAGGCTGAAATTGTACCGTGTCACGAACCGCAAGAGGCCCATCGACGCCTCGGGACCCGCGACCGCGAACATCTCCCGCGCCGCCTCGAGCGTCTGCATTCCGTGCGGGGCTGTGAGCTTCGGATCCTGGTGGTTTGCGCACACGAGGAGGAGAGCGTCCGCGATCCGCCAGAAGTTCGACTCGTCCTCGACGAGGCGATCGTACAGCGCCATCGCTTTCTGGTGCTCGAACGTGTAGAGAAGTTGAAGGAATCTCCCGAGGTCCCGCTCCATCCGCTGCGCGTACGTGCCGGGCCCTCGTATCGTTTGCGGTGTCGACCTCCGGCGGCAGACCTATTAGGACGGACCGGCGTCGCTGCCTCGTGGCCGCAAAGACGCCGACGATCGCTTCCTTCGTGGCGTTCGCGCTCCTCCTGACGATTGCGTCGCCGGCCTCGGCGGACGGCTATCTCGCACCGGACTGGGTGGCGCCCTTCGGCGGCGGAGGCGTGGACGAGGGGTGGGGCATTGAGGTCGGTCCGGCCGGGGAGGCGTACCTCGTTGGCTTCGTCCAGGGACAGGGGAACGACATCCTCGTTGCTCGGATCGAACCCTCCGGCATCGTGGCATGGCAAAACACGATCGGCCGACCGTTCCAGCAGAAGGGGTTCGAGGTCGTGTACGCGGGCGACTTCCTCTACGTGGGCGGTGTTACCGCGCGCGACACGAGGGTGGAGTCCCAGGACATGTACTTCCTCAAGCTGCGAGCGTCCGACGGCACGCTTGTCTGGGAGACTTCCTGGAACGGCCCGGCGGACCTCTACGACGAGGCGGACGGGATCGTCGTCGAGGACGGGTTCGTGTTCGCCTCCGGGTGGGCGGACGTGCCATTCAACTACACGGCGGGACAGGTCGCGCTCGTGAAGCTCGCGGACGCCGACGGATTGTGGGTCCAAGACATGACGTGGGGCGGTGCGGGCCGCGATGGCGCGGACGGGGCGATGGCCTCCGACGGGACGAACCTGTATGTGTCGGGGATCACGGGGGGCGTGAACTTTTTCACCGGGGGCGACGCCCTCGTCGCCGCGTTCAACAAGACGACGCTCGCGGAGGTTTGGAACACGTCCTGGGGCGGATCCGCGTTCGACGACGGACTCGGACTGACGATCCACGGCGCGAATCTCTACGTGACGGGTCTGACGATGAGCTTCGGCGGCGACGGGGTCCTCCTCCTCAAGTACGACCTGAAAGGCAATCAAGTCTGGAACACGACGTGGGGCGGCTCTGGTACGGAAAGCGCGCGTTCCGTCGACGTGGCAGAGGACGGAACCGCAGTGTTCGTGGCGGGCCAGACGAGCTCCCACGGGAACGGGAGCACGGACGTCGTGCTTCTCGAGTTCACGCCCGACGGGGACTTCGTCACGTACGCGACATGGGGGGGCGCGCTTCGCGACGTCTCGCAGGGAATTGCGGTCCGCGGCGAGTCCGTGTTCATCGCGGGGAACGAGGGCGTGCAGGGGGTCAACACGGACGCGTTCGCGATGCGCATCGGTTCCAACGGAGTCGTTCCGCCCGGGACGGACGGAAACCGACCTCCCCTGAGTCCCGCAGCCGTCCTTTTCGTGATCATGGTCGTGGCGGCGGTCGTGCTCATCCTCATCGCCCTCGTCGCCACCCGCCGCCGCCGGTCGTGAGTTGAGGAGACTTCCGTTCTGCTGCTAGCGTTTTCCTTCTGAGACGATTCAGCCGAGGGGTCGGAGCTCCTCATGCGCAAGGGAGGTGCAGTCCGAGACCGGAAATCGCGGGCAATGTGGAGGCGGGCGAAGATCGTGGCCGATCATTGCCAAAGCGCACCACAACGTCCCCGCGAGCGGGTGGGGCACTTGTCGCCATCTCAAAGGGATGCGGCGACCGCACGGAACCTACCGCCCCGAAAACGCTGTAGGAAGTATCGTCCCACTGTGCCCACACCGCTGCGGGGTCTCCGAGGCCTTTCATGGCAACTGTAATCTCGTTTACCACGCCGGCTTCGCGATCGATCATCTGTGCCACCCCCCAACCTACGCCCGCCTCGTACCAATTCGCCCACGCGTCCTGGTCAGCCCAAACCGCGACTCCGTTCCCATCGTCGTCCATTGCGATGCTTGGCGTGCCGGCGGAACCTGTACCGATGATTTCAGGAGGGTCCCAGCCGACTCCGGGAGTGTAGCGAGCGGCCCACACCTCTGGGCGGGACAACTCATGCTGAAGCCATACCGCCGTGCCGTTGCCCGATGGACTCATGGAGACCCGGGCGAACGATTCGTTCCCGAGTAGGGTTGGGGCCAGGGCCACGGGAGTCCCCCACCCCATGCCCGGAAGGAACGAGTTCGCCCAATGCGTGACGGTCATGTTCTCGCCCACGCGCCACGTTGCGAGCGCTCGGCCTCCGTCGTCCATCGCGAGCGATCCGCCACGCACTTCGACGGGATATGGTGCGTCATCGTTCTCGACGGGCTCCGACGCCTCCCACCCGACGCTTGCCACGTAGCGACTGGCGAAGATGTTGTAACGGGCTCCATCATAGTTCTCCCAGAATACCATCGCGTCGCCCGAGGGCGTCATCGCCAAGTCGACCGGGTAAGCGGGGTAGGGATGATCCGCCAGACGGATCGTGTCCCCCCACCCTCCGACAAGGGAGAAGTGCCTCACCCAAAGGTCGAACGAGGGCGCGTCATCTGTCCAAGCCACAATCGCCCCGCCCCCGGCGTCCGCCGCAACCAGCGCGGGCCACGCACCCACGGCGAGGCGCTTGGCCACGCCCCAGCCTGTGCTCGGTTCAAACCGACTCGCCCAGAGATCCGTCCCCGACTCGCCAGTGGGATTGTAGTCCTGCAACCATACCGCGAAAGCATTGCCAAGCCCATCCATCGCAACCCGGACACGGTACGCATTCCCGCCCGGATCCGTGTCGAGCTGCGTCGCGGCGCCCCAGCCGGTTCCGGGAATGAACACGCTCGCCCACGCGTCGGCCCAAGGATCGCCCGTTTCCCCAACCTGCTCCCACACCGCGATCGCACGACCTGAGGAGTCCATCGCAAGATCGATGCGATGTGCAAAGCTCCAGTGCGTCTCGAGGAGGGTCGGAGCGCCCCAAGCAATCCCGACCGTCTCCGATCCAGGCGAAAGCCCGAACAAGATTGCAATGACGACGGCGAAGGCGACCCCCGCCACGAGGACCGCGAGGGAGAGTTCCCTATTTCAAGAATGTGGAACGGTGTCGTTGGGAGCGAAAGGCTCGCCCCTGCGGTTTGACACCCCCGGATGCCACTGCATCCTGGGATTCGAGTAAATGCTTATAGCAAGCCCTCCCGTTGCGCGCCTCCGAGTGCTCTCACACGACGTGATCATCATCGGCTCCGGACCTGCGGGCCTCACCGCCGCCATCTACGCGACGCGCGCGGGGCTCCGGACGCTCGTGCTCGGCGGCGCCCCGAAAGGCGGGGACCCCACGCGCATCCCCGGCGGGCAGCTCATGGTTACGACCGCGGTCGAGAACTATCCCGGCTTTCCAGACGGGGTACAGGGTCCCGACCTCATGGACATGATGCGCCGCCAGGCAGAGCGGTTCGGTGCGGAAATCGTAGACACGAACGCAATTTCCTTGGAAACGGTGGGCCGGCCGGTACGCGTGAGGACCGAGGAGGCGGAATACGAGGCACGCGCGGTGATCCTTGCGACGGGTGCGAGCGCGAAGTGGCTCGGAATCCCGAGCGAGAGGACGTTCATGAACCGAGGCGTGACCGCGTGCGCGGTATGCGACGGGTATTTTTACAAGGGGATGGACGTCGTCGTCGTGGGCGGCGGCGACACCGCGATGGAGGACTCCCTGTTCCTCTCGAAGCTTTGCAAGTCCGTGAAGATCCTCCACCGCCGCGAGGAGTTCCGCGCGTCAAAGATCATGCAGGACCGCGTGCTGAAGACGCCGAACATTGAGGTCGTCTGGAACACGGAGGTCCTCGAGGTCCTTGGCGGCGAGAAGGTAAACGCCGTCCGGCTTGTGACCCACCCCGATGGGAATCCGAAGGAGCTCTACCAGTCAAACCCCACGGACCCGCGGCTCAAGTTGTGGGATTTGCCGACGCAGGGCGTCTTCGTCGCGATCGGCCACGACCCGGACACGAAGGAGTTCGAGGGCGTGATCAACCTCGACCCGAAGGGATACATCGCTGTAGAGCGCCATGTGTGGACGAACGTCCCGGGCATCTTCGCGGCGGGGGACGTGCACGACTCCCATTACCGCCAGGCGGTAACCGCCGCGGGCTTCGGATGCATGGCGGCGATCGAGGTGGAACGGTGGCTCGCGACGCAGGGGTGACGTCCTGACACGAACGTTCTGGGTCCCGTCTTGTATCCCGCATGACTTCCGCCACGCCTTGATACCGGAAAGTCTGAAATAGCGTGCGCCGCATGGTGCGGTTCCTGGGAGTTCATGGTCCGCATCTTCCGCGGCGGCGTTCTCGACGAACGGTTCGAGGGCAGCGTCGTCGTCATCGGTCCGAGGGCGACGCAGATGACGGGGCTCGTCAAGGGCGACCTGTTCGTACGGGACAACTCGACGTGCGAGGTAATCGGCATGGTCACGGGCAACCTCGTCGCGGAGCGGACGGGGAAGGCGATCCTCAAAGGCCTCGTCGCGAAGGACGTGAAGTCCGTAGGCGGCGACGTCGAGATCCACGGCATGGTCATCGGGAGCGTCGAGAACGAGGGCGGCCGCATCTTCATCGGCCCGAGCTCCCTCGTGCGCGGGCAGGTCAAAGGGAAGATGGAGACCGCACCCCCGATCACCGGGACGGCAACTCCCGCCCCGAGTCCGGCACCCGCAGGTTGAGTGTGTGCCGAGGTTCTCGTATCGGGATTGCTTCAAGGGGACGGCACCATACTTCGCGCGCTTCCGCCTCCCATATCCCGAGCCGCTGTACGATTTGCTTCGCGCGAAGTTCGGCTTGGACGGCACGCATCGGCTTCTGGACCTCGGATGTGGAACGGGGACGATCGCCCTGGCACTCCGCGACGATTTCGAAGAGGTCATCGGCATCGACCCGGAACCCGAGTTGATTGGGGACGCCGAGTCGATCGCCGCCAAGGTAGACGCGCAAAACGTGCGATTCCTCCTGGCGGGCTCTGAAGACCTTGCCGAGATGCGTCGGGACCTGGGCACGTTCCGGCTGGTCACGATCGGGAACGCCTTCCATTGGATGGATCGTGCCGCCACACTCCAGATCCTCCATGAAATCGTCGAACCCTGCGGCGGAGTCGCAGTTCTTGGCGGTGAGACGCTGGGAATTGATCCGTCGGGAACAGAAGGCGCGATTCAGGCAACCATTACGAAGTGGCTCGGGGAAGTGCGCCGGGCAGGAAGCGGTGCGTACGAACCGCCAAAGGAGCGGCACGAGGCGATCGTCACGCGCTCTGCCTTCCAGGGAATGGAGCAGCACTCGGTCGACGTTAAGCACCGCCGCACGACCGACGAGATCGTCGGAGCCCTCTACTCGACCTCCTACTGCTCGCCCTACGTGCTCGGAACGAAACGGGAAGCGTTCGAGAGGGACTTGCGGGATGGGCTTGGCCGTCTCTCGCCGGGCGGTTCGTTCAGGCAGAACGAACGATTCGGGGCGATCCTCGCATGGAAGCGCTGAGCGACCCGGGTGCCTCACTCGACCGTCAGCACAATCTTTCCGAACTGCTCGCCCTTTTCGAGCCGCTCCTGCGCGTCGCGCGCCTTGTCCAGCGGATACGTGCGGTCCACGACGGGCGTGAGCTTCCTCCGGAACACGAGCTTCATCACGTCCTCGAACTCCCTCCGCGAGCCCATCGTGGAGCCGAGGATCGAGTGGCCACGATAGTACGACCGTCGGAGGTCGAACGTCGCCTCCGGGCCGGAGGTCGCGCCGCAGAAGACGAGCCTGCCCCCGCGGGCGAGCGCGCGCAGGCTCTTCCCGAACGTCGCCTGTCCCACGTGGTCCACGATCACGTCCACGCCCCGTTTCCCCGTGAGCTCCCACACGGCCCTGTCGAACTCCATCGCCCGGTGGTTGATGAGCACGTCCGCGCCGATCTCCTTCGCCCTTCGAAGCTTCTCGTCGCTCGAGCTCGTGACGAAGACGGTGCACCCCGCGTGCTTCGCGATCTGGATCGCGGCGGTGCTGACGCCGCCCCCCGCGCCAAGGACAAGCACGTCCTCCCCCGGGCGGATCTTCGCGCGAGTGATGAGCATCCTCCAGGCCGTCAGGTAAACGAGGGGGGCCGCCGCAGCCTCCACGTAGTCGAAGTCCGTCGGGAGCTCCACGATGTTTCGGGCGGGGACCCTTACGTACTCCGCATATCCCCCTGGGACGTGCTCGCCAAGAATCTTGAACTCGATGCACAGCGGGTCCTCGCCTTGGACGCACCACTCGCACTCCCCGCAGCTCAGGCCGGGGTTCACCGCCACACGCACGCCCGGCTCCGGGTACGTGACGTTCCGACCGACCGCAGCCACGTCGCCGGCGACATCGCTCCCCAGGATGTGCGGGAGTGCCAGCTTGAGGCCTGGCAGCCCGTCGCGGACCCAGAGGTCGAGATGGTTGAGAGCGCATGCCTTCACGCGGACGAGGACGTCGTCGTCGCCGATCTCTGGCTTCGGCATATCGAGGATCTCAAGCTTGTCCAGTCCGCCGTGCTCGCGAAAGCCGACGGCCTTCACGCGCGCGGGATGGGGGCTCGATAGTTAAGCGTGGGGGGCTACGGTTGGCGGATTCACCGCCAGCGCTTGAGCACTTTGTCCGTGTCGACGATCCGCCCCTGATACATCGTCTGGATGTACTCGAGGCCGGACTCGTGTGCCTCCTTCGTGAGCGAGTCGACGCCGTCCTCCGGGAGGATCGGCTTGATCCCCCGGAAGAACGCGTCCGCGCTCGTGTGGCGGCAGCAGATGTTCGAGTGCAGGCCGGTGATCACGAGGTTGTCCACGTCGTGCGCCCGGAGCACGGAGTCCAGGGACGTCTCGTAGAATGCGCTGTATGTCTGTTTCCCGAGGATGTAATCGCCCTTAGCCGCCTTGAGCTGGGGGATGATGTCCGCGCCCTTCGTGCCCTTCATGCTGTGCGGGCCCCAGATCTTGAGCTCGAAGTCCGAGTCGAGGTGGGCGTCATTCACGAAGACAACGGGGACGCCCGCCTTCCGCGCGCCGTCCGCGAGTCGCCGGATGCCAGGGATGATCCGCTGGGCCCGCTCGCACTTGAGCACGCCGGTCACGAAGTCGTTCACCATGTCCACGATCAGCAGAGCGTCTGTCATCGGTCTCCCCGTATCTCGCGTACGAGCTGCCAAAGATAAGAGTTTCGGGTCAGACGAACGCAGCGCCCTTCGTTTCCGGCCCGAACGCACCTACGATGAGTCCGCCAGCGACCATGAGGAGTGCGATCGTGGCGAGGGGCCAGAGGATGCGGTCAGTGTAGCTTAGCAGACCGGCGAACACGAGGGGGGCGAGGACCGCGGTCACCTTCCCCACGCCCTCCGCAATGCCGAACCCCGTCGCCCGGTACTGCGTGGGGAACAGCTCGCTCGTGTACGGGTACACCGCGCCCCACGCGCCGAGGTTGAAGAAACTCACGAAGATGAGGCCGAGCACGAGGGTCAGGAAGTCCCCCGCCGTCGCAAACAGGAATCCGCTCACCCCTCCGAGGATGAGGAACAGCGTCAGCGTCTTCTTGCGGCCCCAGCGCTCGACGAGGTACGCCGACGCCGCGTATCCGGGGAACTGCGCGACCGCGGAAATCACGAGGAACAGGGCGAGAACTTTGGGATTCGCGAAACTCACGAGGCCGAAGGCCGCGAGGGCTGGGGGAAGCCAGAGGAAGAGGCCGTAGTAGCTGAAGTTCAACGCGATCCACACGCCGATCGTCACCATGGTGCGACGCCGCAGCTCCCCCCGGAAAAGAGAGGCAACGGGCGCGCGGGGGATGGAGGGCTCCGCGGCCAAGTCTTCGGCGCTCACGTCGCGGCCGGACACCTTGCGCAGGACCTGGGCGGCCTCCTCGAGCCTCCCCTGCCGCGCGAGGTAGTACGGGCTCTCCGGCACCGCACGGCGGAAGAGATACGCGACGAACGCGGGGAACGCCGCCACGAGGAACAGCAGACGCCACGCGCCGCCGAGGTCGATGATGAACACGTACCAGAAGAGGATCGCGAGAAGGAAGCCGCCAGGCCAGAAGAAGTCGAGGAACACCATGTACCGGCCGCGGGACTGTGGGGGCAGGTACTCGGACAGGATCGCGGGGTCGATCACCAGCATGCCGCCAAGCCCGAGGCCCGCGAGGAGGCGGAACGCGAACAGGCTGGCGGTGTTGAAGGAAAGCGCCGTGATGGCGGTAAACACCGCGTACGAGACGATGGACACCTGAAACAAGGTGCGCCGGCCGCGAGCGTCGGACAGCCGCCCGAACGTGAGGCTCCCGATAAAGGAGCCGAGGAGCGTCGCCGACACGATCGCTCCGTACTGGAACGGGTCCGTGGGGGCGAAGCTGGCGAGGTCAAAGATCCCGAACTCCGCTCCGAGGACGGGGAGCACGAGGCTGATGAGGATGATCTCGAACGCGACGAAGGTCCACGCGAATCCGGTGATCGCGACGACCTTCCGATGGAAGGAGGTGAATCCACCCTCGCGGAGGACTTGTTCGACCGTGCGCGTCTCCGCAGCCATGCGTCCGGGCCGAAACCCCCAGCGTATTTGAACCGTTCGGGAGAGTCGGGCTTATGAGGGATGGGTCCCTGCCCACGGCCATGGAGACATTCCCCGCTAGCACAAAGGAATACGCGAGGGAGATCGACCTGCCGCAAAGGAAGGTCCGCGGCTGGGTCCACGAGGTCGAAGTCCCGATGCGCGCCGGAGACATGATTCACTACACGGCGGAGCACGACGAGCCCGGGGGCCGCGTCGACTTCAACGTGCACTCGCACCATGGGAAGGAGGTCACGTACCATGCCAAGAAATCCGAATCCTCGGTGTCAGGCACCTTCTCCGCACCCCACGAGGGAAAGTTCTACATGATGTGGGAGAACGTGAGCGAGGCTCCCGTGCACGTACTGATCCGTGCCAGCCGCCACGAAGTGCACGCCGGCCCCGTCGCGGAAGGCGAGGGACACGGCCACGGATAGTTCCGCCCGCACGTTGGCACAGATTCGGGTGAGACTCTGGGAAAGGTCCTTGGACCGGCTCTCCGCTTCGTGAGCCTGTGAAGTGGAATCGCCGCCGAACGATCCTGGTCGTCGTCCTCCTGCTCGTATCCGCCATCCCCATCTCGTGGCTCGCCTCCCCCCTCTTCATCGTGACGAGAGGGAGCGAGGCGCCGCCCGAGGACGCGATGACCGTCGTCGCCACGGGTGTCTTCGTGGATGGAGAACCCGGCCACCGCAACTCCGGCGACGCGATCCTGCTGACGGACGGCTTGCGGTCCGTCCTCCGCTTCGAGAACTTCTCCGTGACGAACGGGCCGGACATCCACGTCTTCCTCTCGAAAGGGCCCAGGTACGCCGTCGGGGACGTCGACCTCGGTTCCGTGAAAGCGACGCAGGGCTCGTCGAACTACGACCTCCCACCCACGGTCGACCCACGGGCCTACGTGTACGTCATCATCTGGTGCGTCCCGTTCTCCGTGCAGTTCGGCTACGCGGCCTTGACGTTCCGATGAGAGACCGAGACTTCATTGCCCGGGCCCGAATCCGGCTTCGTGGCCTTGGCGGTGCTGCTCGACCTCGATGGCACCCTCATGGACACGTTCGACGTGATCTTCGAGACGATGAACGCGGCGATGGCGGAGGCGGGGGAGCGGCCCTTCGTCGCGGAAGAACTGCGGCCCCTCGTCGGGATCCCGGCGGTCGTCCAGATGGGGATGCTTCGGGGGATCGCGGGGGCGAGGGCGGAGTCGATCGCCAACGCTTACTACCGCCACTTCATCGCACACGTCGAGGGCGGCGTCCGTCTGTATCCGGGCGTGAGGAGGACGGTCTCCGTTCTGGCGAAGCGCCGCCTCGGGACGATGACGACGCGCCGGGCGGACGTGGCCCGCCTCATGCTGAGGGTGGCAGGGATCGATCGCCACTTTCGCGCCATCGTTGGCGGCGACGAGGTCGACCGCCCGAAGCCGAACCCCGACCTCCCGCTCCATGCCGCCAAGGCGGTGGGCGCCGCACCGGTGAACTGCGTCGTCGTCGGCGACAGTCCCGTGGATGTACAGGCGGGTCGAGCGGCGGGGATGCGTACGGTGGCGGCCACGTACGGTTACGGTGACTTGGCGGCGCTGCGCGACGCGAGACCCCACGCCGAGATCGCGTCGTTCTCCGAGCTCCCGCGCGTTCTGGCGGCGCTCGAACACCGACCGACATCTTAACGCGGCAGCCAGCCTTTGCGGCACGGATGCCCGAAGGCGACCCCGGCCACCAGTTCCAGATGCTCCTCAAGCCGATTGCAAAGGCGCTTCTCTCGCAGAACGTGGAAGCCGCGTTGCGGTTCGCGGGACACCTGTTCGACGTTGGCGGCGGTCCGGCGGAACTCCAGGACCGCAAGGTCCACGTCCTGGTTCGCGCGATGGAGGGGGCGACGGACTCCGTGAAGACGGAGTTCCGCACCAAGCTCCTCGAGCGATTCGGCGGATCGCTCACGGACCAGTCGAGGGCGCAGTTCTCGAACCCGCTGGACCGCCTGTGAGGCTCAGGCGGCGGGGAACTCGATCGGCTCCGCCGACTCCGGATGCCGCCGTGGGAATTCCTTCACATGCACGCCGTAGTACGGGACGCGCTGGGCCACGACCTTGCGGAAGGCGTCTCGCACGCCCTCGTCTGTCAGACCCCGAGTCGGTATGAGGTCGTCGCTGCGATTCAGGCATCCCTTCAGCTCGCCCGTGTGGGTCACGCGGATCCGATGGCAATTGAAGCAGAACTCCGGGTTGTTCACGGGGTCGACGACCTCGACCTCCGTCCCATTGTACAGGTAGATGCGGCGGTGGTGCATCTCCCGCACGAGGACACGCTCCGCGCGCCTCTCGAGGAATTTCTTGACGCCGTCGATATCGACGCCCCACTCCTGGTGGTCGACGAGCTCCGGCATGAACTGGATCAGCTGGAGCTTGAGCTGCCCCAGGCCGTCGCCGACGAAGTCCAGCATGCGGGGGATGTGCTCGACCGTGTGCCGGAAGACGACCATGTTCAGCTTCACGGGGACGAGGCCGACACGGATCGCCTCGCGCACGCCCTCGAGCACGGGGTGCAGGTCCCCCTTGCGGATGTCGCGGAACGCCTCAGGGTCCATCGAGTCGATCGACACGTTCACGCGCTTCAGCCCGGCGTTGCGCAACGCCTCAGCGCGCCTCGCGAGCATGGAACCGTTCGTCGTCATGCTCACGTCCTGGACGTGGCGCACGGTGCGCGCGACGATGTCCTCCATGTCCGCCCTTACAAGAGGTTCGCCGCCCGTGTACTTGATCGTCCGGATGCCGAACTCGCGCGCGATCCGGACGAGGCGGTCGACCTCGTCCACGGTGATCTCCTCGTCGTGCGGCGCACGGGGGCGAAGGATGGGGCCAAGGCCTTCGTCGTGGCAGTAGATGCATCCGAAGTTGCACCGCTTCGTCACGCTGATGCGCAGGTCCGTGACCTCGCGGCCGAACGCGTCGACGAGCAAGGCAGAGTGAAACGGCGGGACCGCCTAAATAGTTGCTGTCGCGAGGAATCGGACGCCGCGTCACGGTCTAACCCGGGCAAGGCTATCGCCGATCGTAGCGTTGAGAACAAAAGATCGCATTCGCCCGAGTCGGACCCACGCTCGCGCACTGTAGGGCGCCCGTCGCGAGGCGAAACGTAAATAAGCCGCCCCCAGGGTAGTACATGGGGGAACGGTGCGGGTCATCGACTACGCGGAACGCATCGCGGACCTCGCGGTCCGCCGGCAGCCCTTCGCGGTCGCGACAGTGACGAAGACCGAAGGTTCCACGCTCGCGAAAGTCGGCTTCCGAATCGTCATCTCGAATGATTGCAAGGTCGTTGGCGGCACCCTGGGAGGCGGTTGCCCCGAAGGCCCGATTGTCGAGATCGCGCGGGCGGCGATGACAGACGGGCTCCCTCAAGTCGTTCGAGTGCACCTCGTGGACGCGGAAAGGGCGGTAGCTGGAACAGTCGGAAATCCGAGACCGGGAGAGATTTATGTGGAGACGAATTGCGGGGGCACACTCGAGGTGTTCATCGAACCGATGATGCCCGCGGATCGACTCGTCCTCATCGGACAAGGCGGCAAGGATGACATCGAGGATGCCCTTGTCCACTTCGGTCGGGAGCTCGGCTTCCAGATTGTCGTCGTGGATCCCGTTCCCGCCTTGCGCGAAAAGCCGGACCTGCTCCTCGAGACCGCCGATCTTGACTCAAAGGCGCTGCCCCTTGGCGAACGGGACTACGTCGTCGTCCTCACCAAAGGGGAGCGGGACGTTGCATCGCTCGAGGCCTTGTCACGGACGCACGCACGGTTCGTCGGCCTCCTCGCGAGCCGCCCCCGGCTTCAGAAGAACCTCGAAGAACTTCGCGCACGCGGAGTCCCGGAGTCCTTCTTGTCCGCGCTCCATGCGCCCGTGGGCCTAGACATCGGAGCCAAGACGCCCTCGGAGCTCGCCCTCGCGATCCTCGGCGACATCGTCGCCACGAAGTATGGAAGGGACGTGCCCCACAAGCCGACGGACGGGTAGCATGAACGCGAGGAGGACGCAGGGCGAATCCTCCCGAAACGGATGGGAGCCCGGATGATATCCGCGATCGTGCTTGCGGCCGGGAACTCATCCCGCATGGGGGAACCCAAGGCTCTCGTCTCGATCGGGGGGCAACCTCTCCTTCGACGCGTCCTCGCCGCCGTGCGCGCGTCGCCCGCCCGTGACGTCGTCGTCGTGTTGGGCCACGAGGCGGAGCGGGTCCGCGACGCCGTCTCCCTGGATGGCATCAGGATCGTCGTGAACCCTGCGTTCGCGGAGGGGATGAGCACCTCGATCCGGGCGGGGCTCGCCGCGGCGGACTCGAAGGCTGAGGGCTACCTCATCGTCCTTGGCGATCAACCGTTCGTGGCCCCCACGACGATGGAGGCGCTCATCAACGCTCGGTCCACATCGAATGCGAAGATCATGATCCCCACGTTCCGGGGGGTCCGCGGGAATCCCGTCCTCGTGGATCGTTCGCTCGCGGGCGAGGTGGCGGCCGTCACCGGGGACCAGGGATGTCGCGCGATCTTCGGGCACCACGGCGCAGAGATCCTCGAAGTCGCAGTCGACGATCCCGGCATTCTTGTGGACATCGACACGCCGTCCCAAGCAGAGCGAGCGGGACGCGCGTTGGCCTCGGGCGACCCTTTGGAGTCCCTCGTCCCAGAGGCCGATGCGGTTCCGCACCATGGTCGCATGCACGACCGGCCGCCGAGGCGATCCGCCCTTGACGTCCTTTCGCTCGCGGCGGACTTGTCGGCCCGCGGCGAACCGTTTGTGATCGCTACCGTCGTTCGGGCGGTGCGCCCAACCTCCGGTAAGCCAGGTGCGAAGGCGATCGTGCGCCCCGACCGTGTGGTCATCGGATGGGTTGGCGGCAGCTGCGCCCAAACCGCAGTCCTCGCGGAGTCCCTCGCGGCGCTGCGGGATGGCCGTCCCCGGCTCTTACGCCTCTCCCGCGAAGCCGGCCACGGTTCCACGGAGGACGGCGTTGTCGAATACGTTATGGAATGTCACAGCGGTGGTGCCATGGATATATACATCGAACCAAACCTGCCGAGACCGCGGCTGGTCCTCGTCGGGGACTCGCCGGTCGTGGAGACGCTGGCGGCGATGGGGCGAATTCTCTCGTACCGGGTCCTCGTGGTCGCGCCGGGACTTCCCGCAGAGGCGATTCCCGAGGCGGACGAGGTCCTCACGAATCTGGAGTCCCTGGCAGCGGTCGTCTCCCCCGATACGTACGCGGTCGTCGCGACGATGGGGAAGTATGATGAGTTCGCGCTCCAGATCCTCGCGCCGTCGCGCGCTCGGTACGTGGGACTCGTCGCAAGCCGGCGTCGTGCCGCCGTCGTCCGCGAAGCGCTCCTAGGGAAGGGGCTACTCCGGGAGACCGTGGACCGCATCCAGAACCCGGCGGGCATGGACATCTCCGCGCACACGCCGGAGGAGATCGCGCTCAGCGTGATGGCCGAAGTGACGAGGACGCGGAGGGGCGGGGAACCCGTCCCGCGCCTCCATGAGGAACCGGCGGTTCCGTCCGAGAAGGCGCCCATCCAGGACGTGGTGTGTGGCATGGAGGTCGGGGAGGGGACTCCGCTGACGGCGACGTACGCCGGGGTGGTGTATCGCTTCTGCTCGGAGGGTTGTCGCTCACGATTCCTGGCGGGCCCGGAGAAGTTCCTGCAGTAGACCTCACACTGCTTCGAGCTTGCCCCGGACATTATCGAAGAACTCGTTGGTCTTCTTGTCGATTGTCCCCGTCAAGACCCGGGCGCCCATGCTGGCGATGGTGCCGCTGATCTGCACCTTTGCCTTCCAGCGAACGGTCGTCACGCCGAGGGCGGATTGCGAGAACGACACCTCGGACTCGATGTCGAAAGCGTTCCCCATGCCAGACCCGTGAGCTTTGATCCGCGCACGCGACGGAGCGGTCCGCTCCTCGATCGAGACGACACCGGTGAACGTACCTCGGATGAACCCGATGCCCGACTTAATTTGCCCTTTGAAGTGGTCCTCGTCGACGACCTCGATCGTGTGCGGGTCACTGACGCAGGCCGAGAGCGCGTGGGGGTCCATGAAGAAGGCGAACACCTTCGCGCGGGGAACGTGGATGGTGAAAGTGCCGTCCAGCTCCATGACCCACCTCGACTCGAGGGGCCTTACGCGACTCCCTTATCTTGGAGGACCCTCCAAACCTTCCACTGGGTGATAGGGATGTCGATGTTCGTAACCCCAAGATGGGCCAGTGCGTCGACGACCGCGTTCGCGATGGCGGCGGGCGCGCCGACGGTCGCGGACTCCCCGACCCCCTTCGCGCCGATTGGATGGTGGGGCGAGGGCGTCGTGGTCTTCGCGGTCTCCCACTTTGGCGTCTCCACCGCCGTGGGGAGGAGGTAGTCCATGAACGAGCCGCCGAGGATGTTCCCGTTCTCGTCGTACTGGATCTCCTCGAGCAGCGCGGGCGCGAGCCCCATCGTGAGCCCGCCGTGGATCTGCCCCTCGACGATCATCGGGTTGATGATTGTCCCGCAGTCGTCGACCGCGACGAAGCGGCGGATCTTCACCTCGCCCGTCTCCTTGTCGATGTCGACGGCGCAGATGTAGCTCCCGAACGGGAACGTGAGGTTCGGCGGGTCGTAGTAGCTCACGGCCTCGAGCCCGGCCTCCATGCCCTGCGGATGGTTCGTGTACGCCGCAAACGCGACCTCCTGCATCGTCTTCGCCTTCCCGGGGACGCCCTTGACCTGGAACTTGTAGTCCTTCCACTCCAGGTCGTCGGGACTCACCTCGAGGAGGTGGGCGGCGATCTTTTGGCCCTTGTCCCGAATCTTCCGGGCGGCCATCGAGGCGGCGGCGCCGGCGGTCGGCGTGCTGCGGCTCGCGTAGGTTCCGAGGCCGTACGGGGCGGTATCCGTGTCTCCCTCCTCCGCCGTGATGTCGTCCACGGAGATCCCCAGCTCCTCCGCGAGGATCTGCGCGTATGTTGTCTCGTGTCCCTGTCCCTGGGACTTCGTGCCGAACCGAGCGATGACCTTGCCCGTCGGGTGTATCCGAATCTCGCACGAATCGAACATCTTGAGGCCGAGGATGTCGAAGTCCTTCGACGGCCCCGCGCCGACGATTTCCGTAAAGCTCGAGATGCCGATACCCATCAGCTCGCCGCGCTCCCTCTTCTCCGCCTGCTCCTTCCGGAGTTGCTCGTACCCGATGATGTCCATCGCCTTGCGGAGGGCGGGTCCGTAATTCCCGCTGTCGTATGTCCATCCGAGGGCGGACTCGAACGGAAACGCGTTCGCCGGGATGAAGTTCTTCTCCCGAAGCTCCGCGGGGTCCATCCCGATCCGGTGCGCGAGGATGTCCATGAGCCGCTCGATCGTGAACGCGGCCTCTGTCACGCGGAACGAGCACCGGTACGCGATGCCGCCCGGCGGCTTGTTCGTGTACACGCCGTCGACCTCGACGAACGCCTTCTCAAACGGGTACGAGCCCGTGATGATGTGAAACAGTCCGGCGGGGAACTTCGACGGGTTCGCCGCCGCGTCCGTGTAGCCGTGGTCCGCGATCGTCTTCACCCGGAGGGCTTTCACCTTTCCGTCCTTCGTCGCGCCGAGCTCCGCGGTGATGTGGTAGTCGCGCCCGAACGAGTCCGCCTGGATGTTCTCGGAGCGGTCCTCGATCCACTTCACGGGCTTCCCCGTCTTGATTGCTGCCACGGCCGCGAGGACGTACCCGGGGTAGACGGGCACCTTGCCGCCAAACCCTCCGCCGAGGTCCGGCGAGATCACGCGGATCTTGTGCTCCGGCATTCCCGTGACGAGCGCGAACACGGTCCGAATCGCGTGGGGCGCCTGCGTGGTCATCCAGATCGTGAACTGCCCGGAGATCGCGTCGAGTTGGGCGATGCAGCCGCAGGTCTCCATCGAGGACACGTGGATCCGCGGGATGTACAGGTCCTGCTTCACGACGACATCGCAGGCCTCCAGGGCTTTTTCCGTGCCCGCCTTGTCTCCGACCTCCCAGTGCCAGATGAGGTTGGACTTCTTCTCCCTGTCCGGCCGCAGGATCGGCGCGTCGGGCTGGAGCGCCTTGCGGGGGTCCACGACAACGGGGAGCGGCTCGTACTCGACCTCGACCGCGGCCACGCCGTCCGCCGCCGTGTAACGGCTCGTGGCGACGACCGCGGCGACCTCCTGAGCCTGGTACATGACGTGGTCGGTGGGAAGGACCATCTGCTTGTCGGACATGAGGGTGGGCATCCAGGCGAGACCCGCCGCCTCGAGGTCCTTGCCCGTGATCACCGCGAGAACGCCCGGAACCTTGAGCGCTTTCTCCGCGTTGATCGACAGAATCTTCGCATGCGCGTACGGGCTCCGCACGATGTCGAGCCACAAGACGTCGGTCGGCTGAATGTCGTCGACGTACGTCCCCTTTCCGCGCACGAAGCGGGCATCCTCCTTCCTCTTCACGGACTGCCCGATGCCTCCGTGGACGGGCATCTCACGCACCCCCTCTCGAAGCGGCCATGGATTTCGAAGCGTTCTGGATCGCCTTCACGATGTTCACGTAGCCCGTGCAGCGACACAGGTTCCCTGAAATCGCATATCGGATTTCGTCCTCCGATGGGTTCGGCTGGTCCGCGAGGAGCGCGACGCTGGTCATCATCATGCCTGGAGTGCAGAATCCGCACTGCAGCCCGTGCTCGTCGATGAAACCCTGCTGGACGGGGTGGAGCTTCCCGCCCTGCTCCAAGCCCTCGACCGTCTGGACCTCTCGTCCGTCCGCCTGCACTGCCAGAATCGTGCACGACTTCACCGGCTTGCCGTCGAGGAGGATCGTGCACGCACCGCAGTTCGTGGTGTCGCACCCGATGTGCGTGCCCGTGAGGCGCAGCGTGTCCCGGAGGAGATGCACGAGAAGCAGGCGGGTCTCGACCTCGGCCTCGCGGGCAACCCCGTTCACGCTCACGCGCACTCTGGCCATGGGGCCGGATGTATCCTCTTCCATGCGCGGTTCTGCGATCGTCATCTCAACCACCCCCCGCAGCACGGTCCGCCGCGCGGCGCAGCGCGCGCCGGGCGAGGACCTCGATCATCGCTGTCTTGTATTCCGCAGGTCCGCGAAGATCGGACGTCGGCTGCGCCAGGTCCCGCGCAATCTCCGCCGCATATCCGAGTTCGGCGTCCGTCGGTCGCCGGCCCACGAGATGGCCCTCCGCCTTTCGCGCTCTCAGTGCGGTGGGCCCGACGGCCGTGAGGCCGATGCCCGCCTTCACGATCGCGCCGCTTGCGTCCAACACCAGATTCGCCGCCACGCCCGCGATCGGGAAGTCGCCGACGCGCTTCTCGAGCTTCATGTAGGCGTTTCCCTGCCCCGGCTGATGCTTCGGGATCTGGATCTCGGTCAGGATCTCGTTCGATTCGAGGGCGGTGACGAACGTGTCCCGGTAGAACTCTCCGGCGGGAATCGATCGGATTCCGTTCGGGCCGTGAATGACGAAATGCGCCTCCAGCGCGAGCATGCACGCGGGCAGATCGTTGGCCGGGTCGCCGTGGGACACGTTGCCGCCGACCGTGCCCATGTTCCGCACGAGCGGATCCGCGATGACGGAGGCCGCGTCCGACAGGATGGGATACCGCTCGGCCAAGAGGCTGGAATGCGTAAGGTCGTTCGTGCGCGCCAACGCCCCGATCCTCAGGAACCGCTCGTCCTCCCGGATGTGGGCCAAGTCCGCGATCCGGTTGATGTCGACGAGCGCCTTCGGTTCCGCGAGGCGGAGCTTCATGACGGGAAGGAGGCTCTGACCTCCCGCCAAGACCTTCGCATCGCCCCCGAAACGGTCCAGCAGCAGGACGGCTTCCTCGATCGAAGTCGGCGCGAAATACTCGAACCTAGGCGGTATCACCCCTTACTCCCCCTTGCCATGACGAGGCAGGGTGCGGTATCACGGGCGGCTGTTAAAAGACTTCCCCCAAAACCCGACCGCCCCGCGCGAGGCGGAACCGGAAATCACGGTGGGGAACGCGCGCGACGATGCGAAGTCCTCGGGGCCGAGCAGCACGTCCGCGCATCGAACGGCTTCCGCCATCGCGACCGTCTCGGGTCGGAAGCCGGGGCTGCGGGCGTAGGGATTCACCCACACGAGGAGGCCGGCACGCCTGCGGAGCCCGCAAAGCGCCGTTCGCAGGGCGTCTGCTTCGCCGAGGTCCCAGCCGTCGCTGAGGATCAGCAGCGTGGTCCGTCTGCGGATTCGAGGCCCGTGACGGAGTACGAACTCCTCCAAGCAGGCCGCGATCCGGGTACCGCCGCCGGCAACACCGAGGGACTCGGAGACCGTCCGTGCCGCCAGCGCGTACGGCCTGCCTGCGACTTTGGCGGTGAAATCCTGAAGCGCTGTGCTGAACCCGAATAGACGAGACCGGCGGTTCACACGCTGCAGCGCGTAGGCCAAGGCGAACATCTCCCGAGCGTGCTCCCGCATCGAACCGCTTACATCCCATAGTACCGCCAATTCGGTGCGTGCGGACTTTCGGCGCGCGCGACGTAAATCGATCCACTCGCCGCCTTGCCGAACGCTCGACCGCGCCGTCGCTCGGAAATCGATGCGTCCCGAGTTCGAATGCGTGAATCGCCGGCCCGGGAGAGTGGCGGCATATCGACGGAAACGCCGGGCTCCGGCCCGCAGGGCAGCGAGTTCTCTCCCGTCCAGCGGCCGGAGGGAGTGGGGGGTGGGTGGGGCTTCAGGGCTGTAGGTGCCAATCCGCACGGATCCTGTCGCGTCGATGACCATCGGCGGCGGGCGCGGAGGGCCGGTGACTGTCGAATGGCCGTCCGTCGGGCGGCTTGTGGGGGCCACGGGTCCTTGGGCGGTCGCGCCCACGGGGATGCCGGACTCGAGGGCAGAGAACGCCTCTTCCAAGAGCTCGAGGTCCGCGGGGGACTTTGCCAGGGTCGCGCGACACGCATCCCGGAGAGTCGAGGAAGTCAACGATGGGAGCGCCGCCAGCCCGCGTCCCAAGTCGAGTTCTGCGCCGATTCCTATCGAGAGTCCGCGAGACCGGAGAACGGACACGAAGGCGGCGAGTCGGGTCGAGATCCGAACGATCCCTCCGTCGGCGTCCACGGAAATCGTCACCCTCGGCCGAGGAGCGAGTCGAGCCGCGTGGCCTGAACCTGCTGGAGGTCCCACGCGTCCTTCAGGAGGAACCCGAGTGTCTGCGCGGCGACGTCGTGATCGATGGCGCCTCGCCCCAACGCCAGCAGGGCGGCCGCCCAGTCCAGCGTCTCCGAAATCCCAGGCCGCTTTGCGAGGCCCTCTTCGGCGCGGAGGCGTTGGACGAAGCCCGCAATCTCCTCGGCAAAGCGGGCGTCCAGAGCTGGGACCTTGCGTCGGAGGATTGCAACCTCCTTCTCAAAGCTTGGGTAGCCGATGTACGCATACAGACATCGCCGACGAAGGGCGTCGCTCAGCTCCCGCGTTCGATTCGACGTGACGAGGACGAAGGGGATGGCCTTCGCCTTGACCGTCCCGATTTCCGGAATCGTCACCTGGAAATCCGACAACACCTCGAGGAGGAGCCCTTCGAACTCCTCGTCCGCACGATCGACCTCGTCGATCAGCAAGACCGGGCGGCTCCCCCCGTCGCCTTCGAGCGCGCGGAGCAACGGGCGCCGCAGGAGGAATCGCTCGCCAAAGATCTCCCCCTCCAGTTCCCCCGGTCCCACGTTTTTCTCCTGGAGGCGAATGGCGAGGAGCTGCTTCGGATAGTTCCACTCGTACAAGGACGCATTCGCGTCCAAACCCTCGTAGCACTGGAGGCGGATCAGCTCGGCGCCCCGGGCGGCGGCCAGTACTTTCGCAATCTCGGTCTTGCCGCATCCCGGTTCGCCCTCCACGAGAAGGGGTCGCTCAAGCTTCGCCGCGAGGAAGATCGCGGTCGCGAGGGTCCGGTCCGTGACGTAGTCCTGGCGTCCCATCGCCTCGATTACGGAGTCGACGGAGTCCCACGCACCGAAAGCCATGGATTCAACCGCAACGGGTCTGAGGAGAGACGCAAACGCCCTCAAGGCGATATAACCTTTCCCAGCTCGGGCCGCGCGGAGATCCGGAACGGGCTCGATGGGGGACGAATCCTGCGGTCCTTAGGCGGCCCGGTCGTCACCGGCCGCGACGCGGCCCGCGGCGAGGGGGCGCGCGCCGCTCGCGGAACGGCGGCCGGTCCTCCTCGTACGACTCCTTCACCGGCGCGGCCTTGAGAATCCCGAGATAGAACTGGCGCGCGTTCTCTTCCGTG
>Ga0209751_10001814_pt1 | contig 21674 bp, 13 predicted proteins | sample RifCSP13_1_FD_184019 | JGI IMG/M metagenome (GOLD analysis project Ga0209751, IMG submission 184019) | Soil microbial communities from Rifle, Colorado - Rifle CSP2_sed 13_1 (SPAdes) (version 2) | ecosystem: Environmental > Terrestrial > Deep subsurface > Rock core/Sediment | place: Rifle... | reverse complement strand
CGCGCAGTCGACGGCGACCTTGAGCGGCACAGTCACGGACGAGCGTGGGGCGGTGGTGCCGGGCGCCAGCGTCACAGCGAGGAACACCGCCACAGGTCTGAAAAGGCAGACGACCACGGGCGGCGACGGAAACTTCACCATCCCGCTGCTGCCGCCCGCCGCCTACACGATGTTGGTCGAGAGGCAGGGGTTCGCCCCCGCGGAGATCCCGGACGTGGTGCTCAATGTCAACGACAACGTGACATTAAATATTCAGTTAAAGGTGGGGCAGATCGGCGGCGAGACCGTCACCGTCACCGGCACCTCCACTATCCAGGAGACGCCGGAGGTGGCGACGGTCGTTGACCGGCAGTTCGTCGAGAACCTGCCGCTCAACGGCAGAAGCTTTCAATCACTGATCACTCTTACTCCAGGGGTGGTTCTCACGAAATCGTCCAACAGCAATCCTGGTCAATTCAGCGTCAACGGCCAGCGCGCAAACGCCAACTACTTTACCGTGGATGGTGTCAGCGCAAACATCAATATTGGCTCTAGTATTCAAATTGGGCAGACATTGGGAGGGTCAATTCCTGGGCTGAGCGCATTTGGCAGCACCAACAACCTTGTTTCAGTTGATGCCATGCAAGAGTTCAAGATCCAAACGTCAACATATGCTCCCGAGTTCGGTCGCACACCCGGGGGCCAAGTTCAGATCGTCACGCGCTCCGGGTCGAACGAGTTCCACGGTACGCTGTTTGAATACCTCCGCAACGATGCCATGGACGCCACTGACTGGTTCTCCAATGCCAACCGACTGCCGAAGGCTCCGCTCAGGCAGAATCAGTTCGGGGGTACTTTCAGCGGACCAGTGATACTTCCGCGTTTCGGCGAAGGCGGTCGTCAATCTTGGTTTCACGGCCGTGACCGGACGTTCTTTTTCTTCTCCTACGAGGGTCTGCGGCTGCGCCTGCCGCAGACCGTGATTGCGCTCGTGCCGTCCGTAGCCACACGCCAAAGCGCCGCGCCGGTGCTCCAACCTATATTGAACGCATATCCGCTTCCTAATGGACCTGAGTTCGCCAACGGATTTGCTCAACTTGCCGCCACCTATTCGGACCCTTCATCGCTGGATGCGGCCAGCATTCGAATCGATCATGCGGTAACTGACAAGCTGACGTTCTTTGGTAGATACAATGAAGCGCCATCGAAAACTGCCGTGCGGAGTACCAACGCGTTGGCATTTCCAACCAAAACATCAGCGAAGACCCAGACTCTAACCCTTGGCTCGACGTGGAGCATAGCACCGAGTGTCGTTAACGAACTCCGCGCCAATTACAGTCGGGATAGGGCTAGTGGTAGTACATTGCTCGATAATTTTGGCGGGGCAGTTCCGCCGCCGGACTCGGCTCTGTTTCCTTCCTTTGCTTCGAGCGAAAATGCGTTATCCCTTGTGATCCTCAGTTTCGGCGGAGTAAGCAGCCAGCTTAGACACGGAACAGCAAGTGTAAATTTGCAGCGCCAGCTCAACATTGTCGATAACCTTTCCATCGTCAAAGGTACCCACCAGTTGAAGTTCGGCATTGATTATCGTCGGCTGTTTCCAGTCTACAGGGAATTTGATTACCTTCGGCAACTCAATTTTTCCAGCCTTGACGCGTTGCGCTCGGGGGTCGCGGCATTTGCCGTTATACAAAGCACTGTAGGTGAGCGATTCCCACTATTTACTAATTTCTCTGCTTTCGGACAGGACACGTGGAAAGCGGCGCCCAATCTAACGCTCAGCTATGGACTGCGGTGGGAGGTAAATCCCGCGCCCGGTGAGGCGGACGGCAACCTGCCATTCGCCCTGACTGCATTTGGTCCGCCGGCGACGCTGGCGGTGGCACCACGTGGCACGCCACTCTACAAAACGACGTACAACAATTTCGCCCCGCGCATTGGCGTAGCTTACCAACTATCGCAAAAGCCTGGCCGCGAGACGGTACTGCGCGGCGGGTTCGGTATCTTTTATGATCTCGGCGGCGCCGGCGCAGCCGGGCTAGCCTTCCGCACGTTCCCATTCATCACAGCCAAGACTTTAACCAACATAACCCTCCCATTAACTCCACCTCAGGAAGCACCTCCACTTTTTAACTTGACCCTTCCGTTTGCCGGTAATTTCTCTCCAACTGATCCAGACCTTAAACTGCCCTATACGTTACAGTGGAACCTATCCATAGAACAGTCCCTTGCTTCTAATGAGACGATCTCAGCTTCTTATGTCGGGGCAGTAGGTCGTCGTCTTTTATATCAACAAAGACTAAGAACGCCACAACTTACCGGCCCGGCCCTAATGAATGTAGTCGTCAACGGGGCGGCATCGGATTACCACGCACTGCAACTGCAATTCCAACGACGCTTGTCGCGCGGTTTGCAAGCTCTCGCATCCTACACATGGTCACACTCGATTGACGACCTCTCTAATGATAGCGGGCTTGCTTTCGGACTGGCCAGGGGCTCATCCGATTTCGATGTCCGGCACTCGTTTTCTGCCGGGGTCACGTACAATATCCCGACTCCGCCGTGGGGAAGGATAAGCAAAGCTATTTTTCGCGATTTCGCGATCGATTCGATCGTCACTGCGCGATCCTCCACAGCAGTAGACGTAATCGCCGGAACAATCAACAACCCAGATGGGACTATTTTCACCTTCCGCCCCGATCTCGTTCAGGGAGTCCCGCTTTACCTTGACGACCCGCTCGCAGCGGGTGGCAAGCGGTTCAATCCGGCGGCTTTCCGCGTCCCGCCGGCCGGGCGGCAGGGCACTTTAGGCCGTAATGTTCTCCTCAGTTTTCCGGTTTATCAGGTTGACCTCTCGCTTCGTCGGCAGTTCAACTTGAGTGAACGCTTCAACCTACAATTCAGCGCCGATTTCTTCAACCTCTTTAATCACCCAAACTTCGGAGACCCGGTCAACACGGTCACTAATCCTTTGTTCGGTCGGGCGACTCAAATGCTGGGTAGAAGTCTGGGCCGCGGCGGGGAGAGCGGAGGTCTTAACCCTCTTTATCAGGTTGGCGGGCCGCGTTCTGTTCAACTGGCGGTGAAGTTACGATTCTGAAAACTCGGTTGGAACTTGGGCCAGGCAACTGACCTGTGAAAAATTAACTGCTCTGTTAACTGACATTCTTAAAAAGAAAAGCCATGACGAAGTTTCTGTTAAGGGCGATTAAGGCCTTAATCGCCTGCACTATTCTCTGTCCATCGGCAAATGCCCAGAAGGTGTCAACACCTGGCGGCGAAGAGAAACCTCTTATCCAACTCCGTCCCGTTGCCAGTGGTGAACAACACGACATCTCGCTCAAAGAAATTGTGGAGAGGCGCCGAATCCGTGGCCCCCGCATTTCCCCCGATGGAAAAGCGATCGCCTTTATCATCGAACAAGCGTTTTTGGAGCGAAACGAAAGGGGCCGTGCTTTGTTTGTGGTATCGACAGACAGTGGGGGTGAGCCAGTTAAGTTACTTGAGGAAGAAAGTATCTCAAGTCTGCAGTGGGTACCCAACGGGAAATATCTCACCTACCTGTCGAGCCGTGGCGGCTCACGGCAAATCTGGCGAGTACCCGCTTCCGGTGGAGAGCCTGAGCAACTCTTCAGCCATCCCAAGGGAGTAAGTCAGTATGAATTGTCACCTAACGGTAAACTGGTCGCCTTTATCGCGGCGGATACTGTCGCGGCGGAGGGGAATAGGACAGTGGATGACGCTCAGGGTATTGTATTTAATCGGTCTGCTTCTAATGGAGTGTATGGTTGGGTAGCAAAGTCATCGAGAGGAAGAGCTCCAGAGCCGGTAAAGCTTTGGATCTATGACCTAGAGCAGCGGAAGGCAGAAAAACTTGAGCAAACAATTCGCTCTTGGCGTGTAGATGATCGAATTGGACTCGGCCTCGAATGGTCACCCGACAGTCGTAAGCTCGCAGTGCACATAAGCCGCCCCGCTAACGAGAGCGACATCGAAGGCCTGATTCAGGATATTTGGGTCTTTTTACTTGACACCCGCACATTCATTCCACTGATTACCTGGGGTGGCCTGAACTCTTCCATCAGCTGGTCGTCTGATAGTAATTCATTTGCTTTCCTCTCTGAAGGTAATACTGCAGATAAAGTTATACCGAAGCCGACGGCGCTCCTTGTTAAGAATGTCCAAAATGGCGGGCTTCGCGACGTCACACCGCGCGTCAGATTAAGGCGCGGCATGAATATTGTCGGCTGGAGTAAGGATGGGAGCAGCATTCTTCTGGAAGCCGCGATCTCGCCGCACAGCGAACGTGGTTTGTATCAGGTCAATTCAAAAAATGGCGAGCTCGCGAAGCTAGCTGTTGACGAGACTCATCTCTCAGCTTTGTCAATTTCAAGCAACCAAACCCGTGCGGCCTGCGTCCGGCAAGAACCAGCCACGCCACCTGAAGTTGCTGTCGTTAATCTAGAGAATGGGGACATAAGGACACTGACCGCGCTTCATCCTGAATATCAAAACATTCGCCTAATCAAACCGATCAAGCTCGTGTCGAAGAATAAGTTCAACAGCGAAGCACGAAACTATTTGCTTAAGCCGGCCGATTACGTCGCGGGAAACCGTTATCCGTTGGTGGTGATCTTGTACGCTTTCTCAGGCGATTTTTTGGCGGATAAATTTGGCAATTATCCGATACAGCCATTTGCGGCTAACGGTCTTGCCGTGTTGTGCGTCAGCACTGGTGGTCAGACTGAGCCTTACCACTACGGAAATTTCGACGAAGCAACCAGGTCATGGGCTTACGACCCGCTAGCCACTATCGAAGAGGCTGTTCAAATGGTAGCGAAAATGGGCATCGTCGACGAGAAGCGAGTAGGTATCATGGGCTGGAGCTATGGAAGTTTTCTAAGTACCTTCGCGATCACTCAAACAAACCTTTTCAGCGCGTCGTCGTCAGGCGATGGTTCACTTTTCAGTACGGGAACTTACTGGAACGCGGGCATCGAGATTCAAAAAATGTACGACGGTGTTCTGGGTGGCGGGCCGTTCGGTCATAGGTACAAGAACTGGCAGCAAATATCGCCGATGCTAAATGCTGATCGGGTGCGTATTCCGGTACTGCTAGAAACCACAGAGCCCGGTGGCTTGTTAGGCGAGATCCAGTTTCACACGGCCATCGAAAAGCAGGGAGGAAAGTCGGAGCTTGTAATTTATCGAAACGCCATCCATGAATTCAATAACGGTCACCCGAAGCAATCATTCTACTCGATGCAGCTAAATCTAGACTGGTTCAATTTCTGGCTGCAAGGCAGAGAAGATCCCGATCCGGCGAAGCGCGAGCAGTACGTGCGCTGGCGCGCGATGCGCAACGCGCTGAAGAGGAATCGATCGGCGAACATTCGCTGAGCGCATGTGGATTATCATGCGGCCTCCATCAGAATTGGTCGTATATCCAAGTTGTGTCACGTACGTTGCGTGCGACCTCTGCTCCCACTTGAGATTTCTGAAATCCTGCCGCTGCCTGAATGATCATTCTCTGAGTCGTAGCCGCGTCTTGCGTTGCTGCAATCTGACTTGTTAATGCCGTGTATGGACACGAGTTGAGCCGTGCGTTGTCCTTGAGCGCGCATGTTTCCGGCTTCCCATTGCCTGGATGATCTCGTCACATCCGCCTGATAACTCGCTTTGTATTGTATGCTCGCCGCTTGCCAGTTAATTTGAAGCATCCACTTCGGCGCTGTACTTCTCAATGCCAGTTCCCATCATCGCCCCCGTCCGCGCAAGAAGGCGTGTGCAGAACAATGGATACTCCGCAAGCCGAGCGTTTCCCGATGAGCGGATCAACTAATACTTTGCCATTCGGCGGCATGGGAGCATAGAAAGATGGCGCTGATTTGAAGTAGCGAGGAGACCGTCGCCGTCTTCGTCAATTAGAATTGCGGACTGAGCACCCAGGATGTCAGCATAGATCGGATGTGTACCCCACCAGATTAGTTACTGAAGTCGTTTTTCCTAGAGCAGGTCGAAGATCGCTACTAAGTGACTGGTGCTGATTAGTTTACGGCCGGTCGATGTGTTTCTGCCGTTTGCACATCAGTTGCTGAACTGAAGCGCTTTTTTCACGTTAGTTAGCTCGGAGAGTTCAATCACCCCACTCTGATAGGCATCCAAAAGTCGCGAGAGCTCCTTGTGAGCAAACTTGATCTGGGCCTTAAGTCTCTCATGCTGCTCGGTGGCGGGGTGCTCAGCTGTTGCTTGTCGCCGCTGGGTTCTGTGCTCCCGGTAAGCTTCCAGAATCAGCGCTGGATCCTGCAGTCTGCTACTCACCTCTTCCCAGACCAGTTGGTCCAGCGCCTCGGCGCGCACATGTGGTTGTCCGCAACGCTCCTGTTTGAGGAAACGCCGCACCGAGCGGCGGCAACGATAGTAGTACTGGTGGTGGAGCGCGCCCGTTCGTTTGCTGGAGATGACCGCGGAACTGTCGCCACGGTATCCGCAACGAACCAGGCGGCGCAGTAAGTAGGCCTCAGCGTGCAGGTTACGGGGTGAGAAGCGCTCGTTGTGTTGGGCGCGACCGGCCGCTGCCTGGAAGGTCGCTAAGTCGATGAGGGGCGGCACCGAGATGGGGATCCATTCCTCTCTGGGTCTCAAGGTGACCTGGTAGCGTTGTTGCCTCCGCCCATAAACACCCTATGGGCAGATACTGATGGCGGTTATAGTAATAAGTTCCGATGTAAGTCTCTGAGCGCAGCACATGATCGATCAACGAACCGCACCATTCGCTCGCTTTTCTCGGTGTGGGAATGCGCTCAAGGGTCAATTGCTTGGCGATCTGGCGCACGGTTAGGCCGCGCTTCACATAGTCGTCGAAGATGCGGCGGACTATGACCGCGCCACTTTCTTCTATCTCCAGGTGTGCCGCCACGCCGTCTCGTCGTGGAATCCGCCGGTAACCGAACGGCACCGCAGAAACAATCTCACCACAGCGAGCGCGGTAGAGTTTGCCGCGCCGATGTCTCTCTCCAATCTTGGCGCGCTCGAACTCGGCGACTGCGCCGGTAATCTGGTGCATTAACTTCGAGAGCGGATCGTCAACGGCCCCACCTTCGAGAAAAATTGTCTTCACGCCAAAGCGTTCCAACTCATCAAGAATCAATGCCTGCAGTACAAACTTTCGCGCCAGTCGATCGCTGCAGTAGGTTAGCAGCACCTCGAAGCCATGACTTTCCGCCAGGTTGCGCATCCGATCCAGCGCCGGGCGATCCAGTCGGGCGCCGCTATAGCCCTCATCAGTGAACTCGGCGACGACTTGCAGCTCGTGCTCGACAGCATAGGCTCGCAAGGCTTCCAACTGCGAGCCAATCGTATCTTCTTTCTCTTGCGTCTCAGTAGAGACTCGAGCATAGATAGCGGCTCGCATCTTCATTCAACTCCTGGGTGAAGGTTAAAAGCTCTCGGCCCATTGTCGACCGCAGCGCAATAGATAAAGGGTGACCTTCCTCTCGAGCGCACTCTGGGCCCAGAGCCGAGTCAATGTTGGTGAGCAACTCATACGCCTGTTGTAGTCGCTGGCGGTGAAAGTCTCGCTTCCCGCTCCAAGCCGGACGAGCGATGCTTTGCGCACTAACGATGAAGGGAAAATCCTCGCTGCCCGAAAATAAACCGGCCACGCCATAGTGCTGCACTCTTTCCCTGGCCCAGGAAGCCTCCAGATTCTGCAGTGCTTCTGCACGCGCACTTTCATAAATTGCCTGCAGCGGATCATCTTTGCCGGCGAATTCCTGGCGGCGCTTTTCCTTCTTGTTTCTGCTGCCGTTTTTTTTAATCCCCCGCATCACCGTAGTGCGATGGAGCTCGAGGCCGTAACGCTCCTTGATCAAAGACGCCAGACGTGTGGGATCTAACTCCGCATTCTCCTGCTGTTGCGCAAGCGCAAACTCAAGCACCTCGCCTTTAAGTTTTACCGGACCCTTCCGGCCGGGTTTGCGCGGCAGCAAGGAAGTGAATCCCAACTGGCTGAAAGCCTGCTGAATCTGACTTCTCCTGGTTAGTTAACTGCCTTTGTGTTCTGGATCTTAGATAAAGCGGATGTCTCGCCGGCTTTGAGAAAACGCTCACACAAAACGCCAAACTCGGTTTTGTGTTCCATGAGTAACTGATCGGGCGGCGTACACCTGCTCTCCTCAGCTTTGCATTGAATCTATCACGACTCAGGGCATCTTTTGTCCTTTTAACGTCACTTTGGCCTTACCTCAATGTCAGATTAGCCTGCCGCAAAGCGTTATATAGTTAAGACAGATTTAATTTGGGGCTAAGCGGTGACTATCTACCCAAAATGAAGATGCCCAAACTCCGGCCGATTTCGGCCAGCTCCAGTCACGAAGAGATTTTCGCACAGCGCTATCGCTGGCTAATGAATTGGGCGCTGCGTCTCACGAATCACGATCGAGAACAAGCCGAGGACCTGGTTCACGATACTTTCGTCCAATTCATGATTAACCGCCCCGACCTGGGAGTTGTCGAGCAAAACATCGAAGGTTACCTATATCGCATGTTGCGCAACATGCATGTCTCTCAGGTGCGGCGTGGTTTGCGCATTCGTGAAACCACGTTTCCGATCGCAGATATCCTCTCCATCTCAGAAACCGCCTCCGTGCAGACCGAATTGAGAATGGCCGGTCAGCGACTTCAGATTCAGGACGAGCTGTGCCGCATTTGTCAGTACGCCAGCATTCGCAAGAACAGTTCGAAAGTCGGCAGCATAGTTATCCTGCGCTTTTTTCATGGCTACTATCCGAATGAGATCGCAGCCGTCACACGCAGCTCACGCGCCGGAGTCGACAAGATGCTCCAGAGAGCGCGCACCGAAGCCCGCCTCTATTTAAAGGATCCTAAGTCTTTGAGTTTTCTTAACGATGAACAGCCGGCAGCAGATCTACAGATCAGATTCGGGCAGGAGCCGGAAGACTTTCTGTATGAATTGCGAAAAGCGCTCTACGCCTCGCGCCAGAACGAATGCCTCTCCGCTTCACAACTTCGCGGGACTTATCAAACGAAAGAAACTGATGGGATCAGCCCTACGTTATTGGCGCACATAGTCTGTTGTGCCGTTTGTCTCGATGAAGTTAACAGGCTGCATGGCCTGCCATTGCTAGCTGAACGGGAGCCCGAAAAGATGACTGGAAGAGACAAGCGAGATTCAGATAAAGGCGATGGCGGATCGGATGACAGCTCAGGCTCGACCGGCGACTTCATGGAGGGGCCGCGCCTGAAGCATGTGCTTGAGCATCGACCCAAAGAACTACGTGTTTCCGTCAATGGTTTCATCCTCGGTTCGCACTCCATTAACTCCGAATTGAATAGGCTGAGTATCAGCGCCAAAGGAGAAGAGAAGATTGGTTTTGTCGAGGTCTTCAGCGAAGAGGAAGTCCGCTTGCTCTTCTGCGTGGTCGATACGCCACCGGAGGGTCCGGTCGGCCAACGAGTACGAGCAAATCTCAGTGATGACCGGAGCTTGGAATTGTTCCTGGACTTCAGTGATTCATGGCCAGCTCTTGATGTCACCTATCACGATCCTACGTTTACCGCCGAGGCTGGAGCCCTGAGGCTCGAGTCTTCATTTGAGCCTGAGTCAGAAGGCATGGTCGGAACCGCGAGCGGTCGCGAGCGGATTGAAGTCCAACGTCCAGAGTCCAAAGTCCAAAGTCCTTCAGTCGAGAGTACTGGACTAATCGCATGGCTCCGCCGGCTCCGGTCGGACTTTGGACTTTGGACATGGGGCTTTGGACTACTTCTCCGGCCAGGCACCGTGACAGCCGTCTTTGCCTTCCTTTTGGTTGCCGTTCTCCTATTCCTTCACCTTCGTCCGGAACGAGTGCCAAACGCTTCAGCCGCGGATTTGCTGCAACAGTCTGCCGCTGCGGAAGAAGCTATTGCTGCTCGAAGCGATCAAGTTGTTCATCGCACAATCAGCATGGAGGAAAAGAAGCTTACTGGTGAATTGATCGCGCGTCGCAAACTCGAAGTCTGGCAGAGCCGAGAGAAGGGAGTTACTGCCAGGCGGCTTTATGACGAGCGTGAAAGTCTAATCGCTGGCGACTGGCGCAGAGCGGACGGTGTTCAGACTCTCTATGCTCACGGCCGGCGGCCGCAACTGCAACTGACGCCCGAGAAGCGCGGAGCTAATGGACCGCTTGCCTTCGACAGCATCTGGCAGCTTTCGCCTTCCGCGAAAGAATTCACGGGCATTGTTGCGCGTGCTGACGAAATGCTTCTCGAAGAACAGCGGACCTCTTACGTCATCAGCTATTCAAGGCAAGCAAGCAACGCGCCGGGGTTGGTGCGCGCCACGCTCGTACTAAGTCGCGCGGATCTTCATCCGACCGAGCAGTCCTTAATCATTCAGCAAGGCAACGAGCAACGCGAGTTTCGCTTCATCGAGACGACCTACGAGCTACGACCAGCGACCGCGGTGGCTCCGTCAGTGTTCGAACCAGATGCCGAATTGCTATCAGACGACACGGGGACACGGCGACGCGGAGACCATCACCGCGTCCCCGCGTCTCCCGCCTTTGTGCTCGCTACACCCGAATTAGAAGTCGAGGTGCTTGGTCTCTTGCATCAAGCGGGCGCCGATCTCGGTGAGCAGATAACCGTTGCCCGCACTCGCGAAGGCGAGATGAAGGTTCAAGGCTTGGTCGACTCGGAAAAACGCAAATCCCAATTGCTCGCGGCTCTCAGCCCAGTCGCAGAGAATCCAGCCGTCAAAATTCAAATCAGCACTGTGGCAGAAGCCACCGCAGCGGCCGAGAAACAGGAGCGGCGAATTCAGAATCGCGATTCGTCATTGGGCGCTGTCACTGTCCAGCAAGTCGAGGCCGTTAAAGACGCGATGCCTGCGGCCGCTGAATTGCGCCGTTACTTTGGCGGGGACGACGAGCAGTCCTGGCGGTTTGCTTCCCGCATGATTAACCGATCGCACGAAGCGATGCGGCACGCCGGAGCGTTGAAGCGCTTGTTGAGCCAGTTCTCGACACAAGACCTGCGAGCACTGAATCCGGAAGCCCGCGGCAAGTGGTTGGCGCTAGTTCGCTCTCATGCCAATGCTTTCCAGGCGGAGACAGCGGCCTTGCGCCAGGAGTTACAGCCGATCTTTTTTTCATCATCGCCCCAGGGCGCGTCAGCAGAGAGCGCAACGATTACGAACGACTCTGAGCTGGCCCGCGCGGTAGTTCGCCTTTTTGATCTCGGCTCAGCCAATGACGAGACGGTTCGTGCGGCGTTCAGCATCTCCGCCGGCGTACCGAGCCGATCGGCGCTGATTACGTCTACGTTCTGGGGGTTACTCAAAAGCACCGAGAACTTAGCCGCCGCAATACAGAAAGCGCGTTAGTCCGAGTGCCACCATCGAAGTAACCCGATCGTGAGGGAGGGCGAATCGATTCTTAGTCGATACTTCTAACGAATGGGAATTGACCACCGATAAACCCCTCGGAGGATACGATCATGACACGTCCCCAATCAGTCGTGAGTTGTTCAGGATTGTTGGCTTTTCTTCTCCTGGCTTTTGCCTCCTGTCTGCCTTCTGTTTTTGCTCAGAGCGCGACCGCAACGTTGAGCGGCACAGTGGAAGATGAAAGAGGCGCAGTGATCCCAGGCGCAACCTTGACCGTCATTAATACCGGCACAAGGTTAGAGCGACGAGCTACGACAAATGAACAAGGCTCCTTCGTTTTGGCTTTGCTGCCGCCGAGCACGTATGTGGTAAGGGTAGAGAGTAAGGGATTTGCTCCGGTGGAGGTTCAAAGCGTTGTGCTGAACGTCGGCGATCAGAAGACGCTGCAAATTCAGTTGAAGGCGGGCGACGTGAGTGCAACTGTGCAGGTAACGAACGGGGCGGAGTTGATCAGCGAATCACCCGCGGTCGGTACGGTGGTGGATCGGCAGTTTGTTGCCAACATTCCCCTGAACGGCAGGAGCTTTCAGTCCCTCATTACACTTACGCCCGGCATTGTGGTCGTGCCTAGCCAAACCAATTTTAATGGACAGTTCAGCGTGAATGGTCAGAGGCCGAGTGCGAACGCCTTCACAGTGGATGGCGTCAGCGCCAACTTCGCGGCTAGTACCAACGCCGTTGCAGGTGCTCAGATGAGTGGGAATCTCCCGGCGCTGACCACCTTCGGCACTACCCAAAGCCTAGTTTCAGTCGACGCGCTCGAAGAGTTCAAGGTCCAAACCTCCACCTACTCGGCTGAGTATGGCCGTCAACCAGGTGGCCAGATCTCCATCGTTACTCGCTCTGGCACGAATCAGTTTCACGGATCGCTCTTCGATTACCTAAGGAACGACGCCTTCGATGCTAACGATTGGTTCGCGAACAGGGCCGGACAGCCCAGACCGCCGGAACGGCAGAATGACTTTGGCGGAACGTTGTCAGGGCCAGTGTTGCTGCCACGCTTTGGTGAAGGAGGCCATCAACTATGGTATGACGGTCGCAATCGGACGTTCTTTTTCTTCTCTTACGAGGGGCTGCAGCTGCGCCAGCCGCTTTTCGCTCTGACCAATGTTCCCACGCTGGCCCTCAGGCAGACAGCGCCGGCGGCTTTGCAGCCCATCCTGAATGCATTTCCACGACCGAACGGCAAGGACTTGGGCAACGGTTTGGCCGAGTTCTCGGCAGCGTATTCCAATCCATCCACGCTGAACGCTACAAGCATCAGGATCGACCATGCTCTGAACAGCAAGTTTGCGCTATTCGGGAGATATAACCAAGCTCCTTCAGAGAGCGTTTCAAGAAACACGGGTAACCTCAATAACCTGAGTTCCAGTCAAATAAACACTAAGACGCTTACTATGAGTGTAACTGCCTCATTGACCCCGCGCCTCAGCAACGAATTCAGGGGAAACTACAGCGATAGTGTGGGTAAGCTGGCAATCACACAAGATAACTTTGCCGGAGCGATCCCTGTGGCGCGGAGCCTGGTCCTTCCAAGTCAATATGACTCCCGTAATGCGTTGGGCAGCGTTTTCTTTTCTTTTTCAGGGGGCACTGCCACAAGCAACCCGATAATCAATTTGGTTGATGAGCAACTAACTACGCAACGCCAGTTCAACGTTGTCGACAATCTCTCATACAGCTTAGGTGCCCATCAGCTTAAGTTCGGCGTAGATTACCGAAGGCTGACCCCAATCCGTTCCGTGAATACATACCTTGATTTTGTGCAGTTCTTCTCGCGGCAGGAGGTGCTTAACTCCTTAGCTGGTTTCGGTCTAATCCAGGCCGCGGTGGCCGACAAGCCCTTGTACACTAACTTCTCTGCCTATGGTCAGGACACATGGAAATTGTCCCGACGCCTGACACTCGATCTCGGCGTGCGCTGGGACGTAAATCCCGCGCCAGGAGAAGCCAACGGGAATATTCCGCTCGCTGTAACCGGTATCAACAATCTCGCGACGATGCAACTGGCACCCAGTGGTACAAGGCTCTGGAAGGCGACTTACAACAACTTTGGGCCCAGAATCGGTGTGGCTTATCAGCTCAGTCAGCAATCAGGTCGAGAGATTGTGGTGCGCGGTGGCTTTGGGGTTTTCTACGATGCCGGGAATAATCAGAGCTCGAATGCGTTTAATAATTTTCCCTTCACAGTGACTAGAAATATATCGAACGTTGCGTACCCTTTGTCGGCCACCCAACTCGCTCCACCGGCCCTTCCAAGTCTTTCTAACCCGAGCCCGCCTTACGGCACGTTGTCTGCGTTTGATCCGGAGCTCAAGCTTCCCTATACACTGCAGTGGAACCTAGCTGTTGAACAATCGCTAGGCAAGAATCAAGTGGTGACCATCTCTTATGTAGGTGCCGACGGAAGGAGACTTTTGCAGCAAAGGCAACTGAGCCTCACCAGTATAAATCCCAGCTTCACAACGGTGAAGTTGACGGCAAACAGGGCGACTTCCGATTACGACTCGCTTCAGGCACAGTTCCGGCGGCGGCTCTCGCGAGGATTACAAGTCTTAGCCTCTTACACCTGGTCTCATGCCCTAGATGAGGACTCGGCAGATAACGGAACAATCGTTCCGGTAAGGGGTAATGCGGCTTTCGACTTACGCCATGTCTTTGCTGCGGCAGTAACCTATGACATTCCAGCGCCGTCGCAAGGCCGCGTGTTAGAAGCTATCCTGAGTCGTTGGTCGCTGGATACTACGATACATGCTCAATCGGCTGCCCCGGTCGATCTGATTGTGAGCAATATCGTCAATCCGGCGGACGGCACTTTAGTGGGTCGCCGACCCAGCGTGATTGCCGGGATACCACTTTACATCGAGGATCCATCCTCTCCAGGACGAAGGCGCATTAACAGGGCAGCTTTCTTGATTCCTGCTGCTGGACAGGTCGGGAATTTGGGCCGCAATGTCTTGCGGGGACTTCCATCATGGCAAGTAGATTTTGCGTTCCGGAAAGAGTTCAGGCTGACTGAGAAAGCAAACCTGCAGTTTCGAGCAGAAGCTTTCAACATATTCAACCACCCGAACTTTGGAACAATTCAGACAACTCTGACGGCAGCCAACTTCGGACAGGCGACGAACATGCTGAACCGTCAGCTCGGCGGAATCAATCAGCTTTACCAATTCGGGGGGCCGCGCTCCTTTCAGTTTGCGCTGAAGTTTCTGTTTTAGGTGCGCCACGAGCAAACGAGTCGGCGACAGGCGACTCTTTTGCGTAACTGAGTAATCGATGAGGGGAGGCCCCTCGGAATCGTCTTGCAGGAGAGGGTTCCAAACTACCTTCCGCTGCTGCGGACAAAAGCCGTGGTAGTGAGCAGAGAAGGAAAAGGCCCGGCAGTGATTGGGTCAAGTGACACCCAGGAAGAAGAACGAAAGTGAATCACCGCTTCTCATGTCGAAAAGAACTAGACGATATCAAAACCGTGGTTTGTTAGAAGCCCGCGGGACAAGTTCCGACGAAACCTGTTTACGGGCGGAACGGTATCCGGCATATAGGTGGCTTGAGCTTGGGTGAGGCGATTACACGGAACATGGGAACCTTCGGTGTCGATGCAAACGGAGGAGCCACAAGTGGCCTGAACCACGAGGGCGAGAGTACGAATGCGACACCAAGGGACGGAGTACCCTGTAGTAGCGATGAAGTTGGTGAAAGCGAATGGAGCGAAGGGGGTGCGTGTAGTGAAGCTAAGTCAGTTGGGCCAACCAGCAATGGGAGGAGCCTGAAGGATGAAGCAAAACCATTCTGTATTTCCCGATGGGAAGTCTGGGAAGCCTATCTAAAGGTGAAGAGCAATAAGGGGGCAGCAGGACTTGATGGCCAGACGATCGAGGAGTTTGAGAAGGACTTGAAAAAGAACCTTTACAAAAACTGGAATTGAATGTCATCAGGCAGCTACTTTCCGCCGCCGGTGCTGACGGTGAAATCCCAAAAGCAAAAGGCGGAGAGAGGACGCTGGGGATACCGACGGTGTCAGATCGAATTGCACAAATGGTCGTGAAGAATCGCTTGGAGGCAGTGGTGGACCCACTCTTTCTTCCCGAGTCCTTTGGGTATCGCCCAAGGAAGTCGGCGTTGGATGCAGTAGGACGTGCTCGGCAAATGTGCTGGGACTACGACTGGGTCTGTGACGTCAAAGGTTTCTTCGATAATCTCGATCATGAACTGATGATGTGCGCGGTAAGGAAGCACGCGAACGAGAAGTGGATGCAACTCTACATCGAGCGTTGGTTGAAAGTACCGGCACAAGATGAAGAGGGACATCTGCTCAAGCGTGACCGTGGCACACCGTAAGGTGGTGTCAAGACTCCCTTTACGCAAAAGATAACTTCGCTTTTGACCGTTCCATGAGGTATCGATAGATGTACTGGGGAGGTTGTATAGATATGACATATGGGGCGAGCCAGCGACGCAGAGAAAGCCGAGCGTCTCAACCACGCTCGCGACTTGCTGCGGCGGTTCAAACAACTGCCCCAAGCGGTCGAGCGGTTGGCCCAGGAGTGTGCGATCTCACCACGACAAGCCTATCGTTATCTGCAACAAGCGCAGCGGTTGAAAAAGCCGGTACGGGTGCCAGCGAGCGAAACGAAGACAGCCTTTACCGTCAAGCTGTCGCACAGTTTAATTCAGCGGGTGAGGCAGTACGCGACGGCGCGGGGATTGTCACTCAGCGAAGTAGTCAGTCAGGCCTTGCTGGCACTGTTAGCGAGAGGGCGCGGGCGTGGCTGAGGCGAAGCCCAACTCGCGCCGTACGCTGCAATTGGAATATCGCTTCGATCGTTTACTGCCAGAAAAGCTGGCTCAGGTCTGCCAGGTTTTAGTACTCGACAAACGCTGGTCCATTGGCGGAGTGGTTCTCGCAATGGGGAAGCCCCGCTTGGAGGTAATCGATGAATCAGACAGCAGCGATCTACGCGCGCGTCTCTTCCGATCGCCAGAAGGAGAAACACACGATCGCGAGCCAGACGGCGGCGTTGAAAGAGTACGCCGCCGGAAACGGTTATAGCGTGCCGCCGGAATGGGTGTTCGAAGATGAAGGCTACAGTGGGGCCAACATGCTGGGTTCGCTGGGCTTGTCGGAGATACAAGAAGCTACGCAATCACCGGACGCGAGCATGGCAGTGGCTGCTTCGGGTTATCGACCGCCAGCCCAACTTGCTTGCTCTCTGGGAGCACCAGCGTAGTGCGGTTTTCACCATAGGAGCTGTATGAGTGGAGACGCTCACGTACAGTTCTGGAAGGGCCTCGGGGTGAGACTCCCCGGGGCTACTTAACTCGTGGGGTTGGCTGGAGGCTTCAAAGAACCTGTGAAGCTGCAACATAATCAATTCAAGACATCTGGGTGAATTCATGCATCCGAATCGCGCAAAGGTTAGGTCGCCCGCGGGGCTGCCAGTTCCTTTCGAAGCACCGACTCACAGCTTGCACTGCGGGCTAGCGATATCGCGCTTGTTACGCAGGCTTTGGTCGTGATGCGCTAGTTTACTCTCTGCCGACAAGCAACCCTCTTAAGGTGATAAATGCGAATTGATCAAACCTTGAATCTCGCACACGCCGCCCTATTGATCGCTGCGCTTGTTGTATCAGCGGCTTGGCGAGGCAACGCGCAAAACATCCACCGCGTTAAAGCGCAAATAGTGATAGGGCCGAGCGTGCAGGTGAGCAAGGCTTTCGCATATCTACCCCACTACGAGAATCTCGCTGCTGGCGATCCAAATCACATTGGTGGGCTCATCACGTGCTCGATGGTCATTCCCAAGGAAGCCGTCAAGTTATTCTTTCAACACTGTTACGTTTCATTTGACGGTGGTAAGAACTGGGACCCGACACTCAAAGTGGATGAGGGCTGGTCGAACGGCGACCCCACGGTCGTTTATGGCCGCGGGGATAATGTGTATTTCGTGTCCCTAGCTACCAAATTTCTGGACAAGCCTAAGGACGCAGACCCGGACGCTCCCCGATATGAGAGGAAGACTGTGGTCTATAAATCCACCGATAGGGGGCGTACATGGAAGGAGTTGTCGCGATTCCAGTTCATCGACAGGGAGTACATCTACATAGACAAGACAAACGGTAAATATGCCGATCGACTCTATATCGTGGGCCAAGGCTCCGTTAGAGGCATCTCCGGCTCCACGAGTCATTGGAGCTTGCAACTCTTCCGCTCTCTCGACGATGGCAAAACCTTTCTTGGACCGGTTCACGCCGAGTACCCTGACGGGACAATAATCGCTGGCGTTGGCACGGGCGCGGTGCTTTCGGACGGCACGTTCCTCGTGATGTTCGGACTTACTAAGCTAGGACGCCGGCAGAGTCTTGAGCAGGAGCCTTTGCTCGGGCCCAACGCCGAACTGCATGTCATCAGCTCAACAGACGGCGGAGAGACGTTCACCAAATCGCAAAAGATTACAGACTGGAAGGTGGATAGGAAACGCGGTGGAATCCTGGGGCAACTGGCCGTTGATCCTGGCAGTAAGCCGTTCAAGGACCGGCTTTATACGGTGTTCCCGGCGATTGTTTCGGACCGTATTCAAATTCAGCTATCGTCCTCATCAGACAAGGGAAAAACGTGGTCGAAACCCGTGACAGTTAACGACGATCGATCGCCGGAGCAAGGCGGCAGGGGGCCAGACCATCTGCTTCCGGCTGTCGCAGTAAACAAAGATGGAGTAGTGCTAGTCACTTGGTACGACCGCCGGGAGGCCAAGGACAATCTTGGTTGGAAACTGCGCGCGGCAGCCTCACTCGATGGTGGCGATACGTTTTCCGCGAGCGTGCCCGTGACGGACGCCGCCAATGCGTATTCGCAAACCACGGCATGGGATCTAATAAGCCTCGGGACCAGCGATAACAAGACTTCACTCGTCTCGGTGAGGGTCGAGATTGATCCCTTTTTCAACACTGGCGGTGACACCTCCGGCTTGGCCGTCGACGCCGATGGTACGTTCCATCCCACTTGGATCGACAACCGCACTGGGATTGCCCAACTCTGGACCGCACCCGTGAGAGTCAGCGGAACAGTGGTCAATCACGGCGCCGCCGATCTAGCCGACCTCGAAGATATTTCCAAGTCTGTCACGCTTGAACTCTCGAGGCCCACTTTCGATCGAGCTACTGGCACGCTGAGCATGGCAGCCCAACTCAAAAATACTTCAAAGGATACGGTGGAAGGTCCGGTGAAGGTGCGGGTGCTCACACTTGAATCGGAGATCGGCGCGCCTGAGATCACTAACGCGGATAATGGGCAGAACGGCACCGGTGCGATATGGGATTTCAAGTCGCAGCTTTCGCGAGGGCAACTTCCCTCCATGGCACTCTCGGCCGTAAAGACGCTGACATTTCGGATCTCGGATCTGCGTCCGCTTGGCCAGGGCAGAGACTTTAAGTCCAAACTACTCAATCTCGATGCGCGCATCTTTGGCAAGCTGTGCAAGGAGAACATCGATAAGAAAAAAGAAGACCGACAAATCAACCTTCGTGGCGAACGCGAGCGTGGACAGGGACTGGTAAATTCTCGGTGAGGATCAACCCAGGTTTATCCTTCCGCATCGGTAGACCCAACGCTACCGAGTGTTCCTCATCATCCGAGGCATCGAGGATATCGATGCTATTTGACGCTTAGCAGTTGATGCGGGAAGCCATTGCAGATTGGCTGACCTTCCTTCCGAATTCGCGATGAACTTGAAGAACAGTGCTTGCCACGAAACAACCTGCCGATCCAAGTCCCAATCGTCTGCTGGCAGCCTTGCCGCGCGACGAGTACGCTCGTCTGTCTTCTCACCTTGAGCTGGTTCGCATCAGCAAAAACAGAGTCCTCTACGAAGCCGGCGACTCGATGCGCGACTCTTACTTCCTCACCAGTGGCATGGCGTTCTTACTGGCCATCACCGGTTCCGGCCAAACCATCGACCGTCGGCCTTGTGGACAATGAGGGTTTCGCTGGTGTGCCGATCATTTTGCACAATGGTCACACGCCCTGCCGCGTAGTGATTCAACGAAGCACGATGTGAGTGGCCGCAACTGTGGCAACACGCGCAACGGCTTCTCTACCGATCGGAAAAACAACGCGACGCCGTCCTATCGTTCAGTCGATGGCGGTCTGGTTTGGGAAAAACCATCTCGCTTTAGCCTTATAGATCACACGCAAATTATCGTGGACCGTGCTGGAGGCCGATTTAGGGGTTTCGGCAGTGTGCAATGGCCCCGTTCGGCAGAGTTATTTGGCCCCACCGTAGTGTTAAACATAGAACCGGTTTGCTGCATGGTTCCCGTGTGATTTCGCACAATTCCTTAAGAGATTGGGGATAAGACTCATTTCAGGAGAACACCCTCCGGAAAACTTGGTCCATATTTGACCCCCAATCGATTTTCTGAACCTCGCCCGGGGTTGTATATGGTCCAAATAGGTCCCGAATCGTGTAATCAACAGTTTCCTGGGTGGTTTCGGCAGTGTGCAATGGCCCCGTTCGGCAGAGTTATTTGGCCCCACCGTAGTGTTAAACACCAGACCGAGCTGAAGCTCTCTTTTCCTCTCGGTTTCCTGTCTTGAGGGCCGGAGTCGGAGCGAGTCCGTGGCGCCGCACAGCGGCGCCGCGGACGAGCGGAGAGTCCGGCCTTCAAGACATCGTCTCTGAAGGTGTGATTATTTGAATTCGGCGTTTTCTGGACCATAGCAATCATCGCCCGACGTTGGAAAAATCGATTGTAGGTCAAATTCGGCCACTAAAGCAATACGAGGAGGCAGGTATCAAGGTCAAACGCGACCTGCTGAAGGTTAACGTAAATGGCGTCTTGGCAGACGGCGCGCAGTTTGCGTTTTGCCGTAGACGGACAACCAGGGATCACGGATGTTTGTTGGTTCGTAGTTAATCAGCATCTAGTCCAACTGTTTTTCATGAGACCAGAAAGAACTGCCTCCAAGACAATGAACTGCTGGGATATGGTTCGCTCGACTCTGCGAATCGAAGTGCCGACTGAGACTAAGCAATGAAGCGATGAGTTCTGACCTCAAAAACTCAAGTGGATGCTCTCAAGGAAACCCCGAGTCCTATCACTAACCGCATATTGGCGGCGCTGCCGCGCGATGCGTATGACCGCCTCTTTTCAAACGCCCAACTAATTCGCTTGCCCAGGAATAGAATCCTCTATGAGACAGGGGATGAAATGCGCCATGCCTACTTTTTTGCACCATGGCATGGCCTCGCTGTTGGCCATCACTGAAGACGGACAGACTGTTGATATCTGCACTATTGGGAATGAAGGTGTAATTGGACTGCCAATAGTCCTAAATGTTCCGATCATGGCCTTGCCGCGTCGTGACCCAACTGCCATCCGAGGCGTTAATGATCAAGAGCAAGGTGCTCCTCGCGGAGTTCAACCGGGGAGGAACACTGCAGCAACTATTGCTCAAATATACCTATGCGCAGCAGTCACAAGTAATTCAATCTTCCATCTGCCACTCACTGCACACTATCCGGCAGAGACTCTGTCGGTGGTTGTTAGTTATAAGTGACTCCATGCAATCAGACAGGTTCGGAGCACACGTTACGCAGGAGCACATCGCCAACACGCTGGGCCATCAACGCAATCGCATCACGTTCGCCGCTCGCGAACCTTCTGCAGGAAGGGCTAATTGAATACGGTGGCGGTAGTATGAGGATTCTCGATTGTGTCGGACTGGAAGCTGCAGCATGCGAGTGTTATCTGGTCGTCAAGGATTCCGTCGAACACCTCTTCACCGCGTGAACCGGATCAGAAGAAGCAGTTCGCATCCTTCGACCTACCTTTCTTGAGATCTCACGTCCGACCGCCGCAATGATAGCGACAGCGATCTCGATAAAAATACGTGCCGGCTTGGCATACTGCTGCAGTGTGATTGCGATGGTGACCATACACCTCTTGATGAAGCCGCAGTGAACAACTTTTCCGCCGAATCGCAATCGAGACGAAGCGTCTGGCTTGTGCCAAACTTGCTTCCGACGCCCACCCAGATACCTGAGAAACCTCTACAGACACCACACGCTTTCAGCGTGTGGAGCTTCAATTTTTGCCTAACACCCGCAGCCCAGAAAAACATCGAGACACCACACGCTTTAGAGACTGTGTCAAAACAATAGATCCTACACACGGCAGTGTGTAGTGCTTTTTAGATCCCACCTACTAGACGGACGCCACCCCTTCTCCTATCTCAAGGTTGCCGACT
>Ga0209751_10001813_pt1 | contig 21678 bp, 26 predicted proteins | sample RifCSP13_1_FD_184019 | JGI IMG/M metagenome (GOLD analysis project Ga0209751, IMG submission 184019) | Soil microbial communities from Rifle, Colorado - Rifle CSP2_sed 13_1 (SPAdes) (version 2) | ecosystem: Environmental > Terrestrial > Deep subsurface > Rock core/Sediment | place: Rifle... | reverse complement strand
CCTTCCTCGCCATGTCCGCGCGCGAGGTGCCGCAGCCAGGACACTTGTCCGCCTCAAATGGGACGCGCGCGTCGCAGATCGGGCAGGAGAACGTGCGAACGACCTCGACCTCGACCGCGGCGACATCCTCGCGGATCCGCGCGCGGCGGTAGCGAGGCGTCAGCGGGACCCCGCCCACCGTGAGCACCGCCAGCCCGTACACGTCCGTCTCGATGGGCTTCGCGTCGAGGACCGCGTGCCACTCCTGGGCGATCGCCGCGACCTGCGCCTCGGGCATTGTCCGGTCCGCCGCGAACACGCACGTGACCTGGGAATCCGCGAACCGCGCACGGAGCGAGGTGATGAGGTGCAGCGCCCCCGCTTCGTCGTACGCCTTCAGCGCGACCGGGAGGACGTCGATGAACGCGCGTCGGTTCGACGCGGGGAGGAGGGCGGGAAGTGCGCGCTCCACGGCGGAGAGGAGGTCTTCGGGGTTCCGCGATGCGCGCACGGTGAGATGGGCCTGCTCGACCCCTTCGACCGGCTGCGTCCAAGCCGTGTGCCAGTCCACGACCACGAGGCTCGCGGACGCGAGGGCGTTGGCGGTGTCCACGCCCATCCGGCCGAGGCGGGCGACGAACGCGGCCGGCGGTTCGCCCGCGAGGACGACGAGGACGCGCTCCCCCTTTCGCAACCCCTCGACGACGAAGTGGGCCCCGAGGAGGTGGCGCGCGGATCCCTCCGGGGCGAGGAGGAGCACCGCCGCCCGCGACGGGATGCCGCCCCGAAGGACGGTTTCGAACCCCCGGATTCCGAAATAGCTCAACCGCCTCGCCCCGCCCCTCATGGCGGACGTGAAGGTCCGCCCTCGTCCGGATTCCCGCTTCAATCCGAGAAGCGTAGATAAAGTATTCCCCGAGCGAATGTTCATGCGCGCTCAGTCGTTCCGAGACCGTGGACATCGTCCCGACCGGTTGCGTCGCACTCGACCAGCTCCTCGGCGGCGGCGTCGAGGCCGCTTGCCTCACCCTGCTGTACGGCGTCGCGGGCTCCGGGAAGACAAACGTGTGCCTCCAGGTCGCGCGCAACGTCGCGAGGGACGAGAAGCGCGTTGTCTATGTGGACACGGAAGGCGTGTCCCTCGAGCGCCTTCGACAGATGTGCGGGGACGACTTCGAACAGGTATTGAAGCGAATCCTGATGTCCGAGCCGTACTCGAACGAGGAACAGGAGAAGCTGATCGAATCCGGCACGAGGATGGTCGAGGCCGCGGAGGACATCGGCCTCATCGTCGTCGACAGCATGACGATGCACTACCGCCTGACGCTGCGGCACGAGGACCCCGAGGAGCGTCGCTCCCTGACCCGGCAAGTCGCGCGCCTCCTGCGTGTCGCGCGGAAGACGGAGATTCCCGTGCTTCTGACGTCGCAGGTCTACACGGACATCGACCGCGAGACGATCGAGCCGCTCGGGGGCCACATGTTCACGCACAATTGCAAGACGCTCGTGCGCCTCGAGAAAGTCGGTCCCTCCCTCCGTCGCGCGGTGCGCGTGAAGCACCGCCATCTGGCCGAGGGGGAGAGCGTGAAGTTCCGCCTGACGGAAAGGGGCGTCGAGGACGCGTAGTCAGCTCATGCGGGTGAGCTGCGCGAGCGCGAGGGACTCGAGGATGCTCGCCGGCGGTCCCGACGGGTTCGAGCTTCGGAGTGCGGAAATCGCGCGGTCGACGTTTTCCCGAATCCGGGCCATCATCAGGTCGAGCGCGTACGCGCGCATGAGGTCGCGGACGAGCCGCACGTCCTTGGCGGTGGTCCGCGGGCCCTTCCCGTAGGCAGCGAGGAAGCTCCTCCGTTTGGCGGCGGGGAGCCGTGCAGTCGTGATTGCGAACAGGCGTGTGCGCTTGCCCCGCCGGATGTCGCCCTCGGAGGAGCCGCCAATCCGAGAAGACACGACACCTGCGCCCAGCACGTCATCGCGGTCCTGGAAGGCGATGGAGAACCGCCGCGCGAACTCCTCCAGCGCCTCCGTCCGGTTTGGCGGCGCGTCCGCGAGGAGCGCCCCCGTCGTGGCGGCGGCGACGTACAGGACGCCGGTCTTCAGGTGGCTCATCCGCTCGTAGTCCGCCTCCCGGAGGGACGGGCGCGTCTCGAAGTCGATATCGAGCCCCTGCCCGTCGCTCAGGCGGAGGTCCGTGTCCGTGAGGACCTCGAGGAGGCGCTCGCGCACGAATGCGTCGAGGTGCGTGCTCCCCTCGATCGCCCGCTCCGCGAGGGACCGGATTCGAAGGGCGTCGAGGATTGCCATGCTCACGCCGTACCGGTGGCGCGCGGTCCGGAACGCCACGCCCGGCCGAGGCCCGTCCTTCCCGGTATACCGTTTCAGATTCGACGACCACGCCGAGGGGAACGTCCGCCGCCGATCGTCCTCGTCCATGATGTCGTCGAGGAACAACGTGTACAGATGGTAGAGCTCGAGCCACGCGGCGGGTCGTGCGGGTGCCTTGAAGTCCTCGCTGCCCGTGAGCGCCTGATACCCGAGGCACGCGATCGCGTACCGGTACCGCTTCCCCGCTGTGAAGAGGTCGTGGCTCGCCTCGAGAGTCTTCAAGGACGGGTCGTCTGCGGGTCCGCGCGCCTTCTCGTACTCCTCCACCACCGCCAGAATCTCGCGATTCGACCGATCGCGGTAGAGCGCGAGCGCGGCTTCGAGGTCCATCCCCGTCACTTCGCGCCCTCCAGCCAGTCCGCGGTCGGCCTCTGCACGATCGCGGGCCGCCCCTGGAGTTCCTTCACGCTGCGCGCGCCCGTGAGGAACATCGCCGCCTTCAGCTCCTCGATCACCGCGCGCAGCTCGCGCACGACCGCGTCCGAGCTCTGCTTCGCGGCCTCGAGCATCGGCTTCGCCATGCCGGCGGCGGAGGCGCCGAGGACGATCGCCTTCGCGACGTGGAGCCCGTTCCGCACGCCCCCGGTCGCGACGAGCGGGAGGCCGACCGTGGCGAGCCGGATCGACGCCGGGGTCGGGATTCCCCAGTTCCAGAACGTGGCCCCGAGCCTCTCCTTCAGTGCGTACGCATCCTTCTTCGCGCGGTAGTACTCGACCGCGGAGAAGCTCGTGCCTCCAAGGCCGCCCACGTCGATGCCTGCGACCCCCGCCTTCTTGAGGCGAAGTGCGACATTCCGCGAGATCCCCGCGCCGGTTTCCTTCGCCACGACAGGGAACCGCGCCGCCAGACGGTGGATCGCGTCGAGGACGCCCTTCGCGTTGTGGTCCCCCTCAGGCTGGACGATTTCCTGGAGGAAGTTGAGGTGACAGATGAGGACGTGCGCGTCGATCATCTCCATCGCGCGTTTCGCATCGTCCGCGCCGTACGCGCGCTTCTTCCCCTGCGCGATGAGCTGCGGGGCTCCAAGGTTCGCGAATCGCAGGGGCACGTCGTGGTCCGCGACGATGGCGTACGTCTCCGCGAGCTCGGGCTTCTCGAGCGCCGCGCGCTGTGAGCCGACGCCCATCGCGACCCCGACCTCGGCGGCGGCCTTCGCGAGGTTCCCGTTGATCTCCTTTCCGCCGCCAAACCCGCCGGTCATCGAGGAGATGACGAGCGGCGCCGCAAGCTTGCGACCGAAGAAAGTCGTGGACGTGTCGATCTCGTCGAAGTCGATTTCCGGGAGGGCATCGTGGACGAGGTGCACGTCGCTCCAGAAGTCGTACTCCGCGGAGACGTTCTCCTTGAGGATGATGCCGACGTGCTCCGCCTTTCTTTGTTCCGTCCGGCTCGGCTCCGGCGCGCTCATGGCGTCACCCGCGTCCCCACGACCGGCTCGTGGCGGAGCGCGGCAAGGAGGCGTCCCTTCTTAAGGCCATTCACGAGGATGCAGCGGGGGACGTACCGCGCGAGCTCGATCATCCGCTGGAGCTTGCCCGCGAGGCCCCCGGTCACGTCCGTCATCTTCGCGGACGCGTCGACCCGCTCCAGGTTTCCTGGGCTGAGGTCCCTCAAGAGCTTCGCGGTCTTGATACGTTTCGGGTCGGCGGTGTAGACGCCGTCCACGTCTGCGACGAAGATCGCGGACTCCGGACGCAACGCGGTCGCGAGGGCGAGCATGAGTAGGTCGCCGGAGCAGATGCCGAACCGGCGGCGGGAGTCGAGCACGACGTCCCCGAACGTGACAGGGGTAAACCCGAGGTCCGCGTAACGGCGGAAGATGTCGACGTCGACCTGCCGAAGAGCCCCGTCGTCGAGGCTCGCGATCGCGCTCGGCGGCAGGGAGATTGGCTTCAGTCCCGCGCCCCGGAGCGCGTCGACCACCGCCAAATTGAGTTGCCGCACGTCGCGCTGGACCTCGGACACCGCCGCCAATTGGGCGTCCTCGAGGTAGCCCTCCTGCAGGCGGTGTTTCGCGGCCTTGATGTGTCCGAACGAGCCTGCCCCATGGACGACGATCGTCTCCTGTCCCGCCCTCGCGATCTCGGCGGCGAGGCGACGCAGGTGCGCCGGCCTCAGGGTCGTGACCTTCGTCTTGTCCGTGATCACGCTGCCCCCGAGCTTCACAAGGTGCATGGGCAGGTCGGCGCGACGGGCCCCCGCGCGTAAAGTCTTTCGGGTTGGGCGGGCGCACGTTCATATCGGCCCCCCGCATCGGACGGCCCCTTGACGACGGAGACCGCAAAGGCACCCGATCTCCTTCGACACCTGACGGCGCCGATCGCCATGTTCGTCGTGATCGCCGTCGCCGTCGCGTGGTACGTGACGTGGTCCTCGACGGACCTGATGAACGAGCTCATGATGCCGGAGATGACCGCCTCGAATCCCGCGGTGCTGGCGGTCTTCCTCATCTTGCTCGTGGTGATGATGGTCGCGATGATGCTGCCGTCGGCCCTGCCCATGATCCTCGCGTACCGGGGCATCACCCGGCTCGAGGAGGGGCGTCCGACGAAGCCCGCGGACGACGTGGGGACCATGCTCTTCGTACTGCCCTACTTCCTGGTCTGGGGTTCGTTCTCCGTCGTCGCATTGCTCGGCCTGATGGCCCTCGGGTTGATCGGCCCGTTCACGGGGGCCCTCGCGTTCGCGCCGGCGGTCGTCCTCTTGGCGGCGGGGCTCTACCAGTTCACGCGCCCGAAGGACGTGTGCCTCAGCCACTGCGAGTCCCCCATGGGTTTCGTCATGCACCATTGGCGGTCCGGCCGTGCGGGGGCGGTCCGCATGGGGTCGCGCCACGCGATGTACTGCATCGGATGCTGCTGGCTCTTCATGCTCGTCCTGTTCGTCGTCGGCGCGATGAGCCTTGCGTGGATGGGGATCGTGTCGATCTTCATCTTTGCCGAGAAGGTGGGTTCCGAACGGTTCCCGGTCAAGCGGCTCATCGGGGTCATTCTCCTCGTCCTTGGAGGAATCGTCGCTCTCCGCGCTGCGCTGCCCGGATGATCGCGACGCGGAGTGTTCTCGGTGCGGTCCCGATCCCGGACGCGATCCGCTGCCCGAACGACCGACGCCGGCGACGGGCGGGAGCCTAGCCCACGACGCCCTTCTCGTTGAACTTCATGATCGCGACGAACCCGCCGACGTTTGCGTGACGCATGTCCCAGCCCGCCTCCCGGTCCCTCAGGGTCCAGTCGACGGAGGTGACGTCCGCCTTCCTCCACTGGATGCCCCCCGGTAGAACGATCTGCCCTTCGAACGGCTCGCCGGTGACAGGGTTCTTGATGTGCGAACTTCGAACCTCGCCGATCCCCTCGACCGCGAACGCGCTGTCGTGCCCTGAGAACTTCCATGTGATCTTCGCGCTCTTTGGCGGGTGCACCCTGGACCACGTCTTCGGAAAGATCTCCCAAACGGCGCCTCCGTGCTGCCCCGACCAGATCGCCTCGAGAGCCTTCCGCTGCGCCGCCGTCGCACTCGGGTCGATGTAGAGTCGCCCAGCGCCGTCTCCCTCGTGGATCGCCTTGGGCCACCACAGACCTTGGGCGAACTTCACGCCGGCGAGCTTCGTGTTCCCGAACGAGCCCTTCGTCACGCGGTAGCCGTTGAAGGCCTCGCAGCTGCCGTGGCTCGGCCGCCCATTGAAACTGCACGGGCAGCCATAATCGCAGTTGCAGCTCTGAACGTACTCCATCTCAAGATTCCACTTCGTCTTTGCGGCCATGAGGTCCTCGAAAGGCAGGACGGGAAGTCGCCGTCATAAGGATATCTCCGAGGGTCGGGTGGGCGAAGGAACCGTTATATAAGCCGCCGTCTCTCGAAGGAGTTCCGATACGATGACGCGCAAGCCCGCTCGCATGTTCCGCCAGCAGATGCGGGGATCGTACACCCGCAAGGAGTACATGGGGGGCATCCCCGGCTCCCGGTTGTCCCAGTTCGACATCGGCGACCTGCGCACGAAGTTCCCCATAGCAGTCCACCTCGTTGCGATGGAACCTTGTTTGATCCGGGACCAGGCGCTCGAGGCGGCCCGCATCAGCGGGAATCGTCACATCGCGAAGATGGCCGGCAACGCGTACATGTTCAAGGTCCGCCTGTATCCCCATCAGGTGCTGCGGGAGCACAAGATCGCCGTCGGCGCAGGTGCCGACCGCATCTCGAGCGGGATGCGCGCCGCGTTCGGCTCCCCGGTGGGGAGGGCGGCGCGGGTCGAGCCCGGGACGAAGGTCCTTACGATCTGGACCGTCCCGGCGAATGTGGAGCATGCGAAGGAAGCGATGCGGAAGAGCGGCTCGAAGCTCCCCACGCCCTGGCGGCTCGAGATCGAGAAGCGGAAGGGGAAGTAGAGGCTACTCCTGCCTGATAGTATCGGCCCCGACCATCACCCGATCGTCTGCACCTCGAGACGACCCTTTCCCAAGGGCAGGAGGCTGACGATGCTGTCCTTGTCCACGCCGAGGAACTGCGCCACGTCGCGGGGAATGGCGACCACCAAGGAGTTGCCCGAACGCCGGACGCGGACCTTCCGCTCGAGCCCAAACAGGCCGCGCGCCTTCGCCGCGTCCTCGATCTCCTGCCACGTTTCGTCCGTCAGGAACTGGTCCCCGCATCGCGTGCAGACGTGCCCCGTACGGAGCCCGAAATCGATTCCGAGGTGCTCCACGTGAATCGCGGTTTCGACCATCTTCCCGCCGCAGTGGCAGGGATACGGAGCGAACTTTGCCTTCTTCATGATCCCACCTTCACGGTGATCGGGTATACCTTCCTCCACCGCCGTTTCGCGTCGTGGCGTTCCTCGTAGACGACGGAAAAATAGCGGTAGGACGATTCGTAGATTCCCTCCTTCTGCCGTCGCTTCGCGCCGAGACGGAGGGCGGCGAGGAACTCTTGGCGGGAGATGCCGCGCAGGATCATCCGATCAAGGATGTGCCGCTGGCGCTTCTCCGACCAGTCTACCCGTATCTCCATGTAATGGAATGTAAGACCTCGTAATACTTAGCACTTTGCCCGCGGGTCCGCGTGACGCTAGGAGCCCATCTCAAGACGCAGCGCCCACCTTCCGTCAGACGCAACGCCTGACGGGCGGAAGCGATGCAGAAGAGCGGTTCGAAGCTCCAACTCCCTGGCGGCTCTTGATCGAGAAATGCAAACGCGGGCAGGACGTCACTCTTCCGGTTTCCGAGCGATTCCCAAACGTTCCTCGATTACCTGAACCCGCAATGCCAAGGCCGTGAAGGCCTCGCGGACCTGCTGTGCCGAGACCCCCGCAGGTACGTCCACGATGGGGTCCTCCTGACGGACGGACACCTCCCCGATAAGGACCAATCCGATTCTCCGAAGGTCCGCCTCGGCCAATTCCTGGATTCTTTTGCTTACGTGAAAGTCGGGTACCCCCCATGGCTCGGATGCAAGAATTCCCCGGAGATGGCCCTCGAGTGTCGCTCCGGTGATTCTGCGAAGTTCTTCCACGGACTTGCCGAGAAGATGATGAGCGGCGGCGCTCACCTCATCAACTTCGTCCGAAATCTTGGCTTTGGCGGTAATGTGAGCGCGAACCATCCGGGCGTTCTCCCTGACGTCTGCGATAATCCGATCCACGTCGATTTCGACGACGAAAGGCTCCAGCGAGAGGAATTCGTAGGCTTCCACGATGGGCTGGATGAACTTTCCCCCTCCAGTGATGACGAGGTACGGCTTTCCCCGGAACCCTGGACGGCGACCGTACACGACCATCGCCTTGTTGGGCGGGACGCGCTTGTAGCGGGAGGCGTAGACTCCCATGGCGAGAACGGTGGTTAAGACGATCGTGAGGACGAGTACCTGGACGGTAGCCCCGTTGGCGATCCGACCACCTGCTTCGCTCATCGCGCGAGACTACGTAACCCTTCCGCCCAACAACATCATAAGGATGGCGACGCTAGGACGCGCGACGGTGCACGAAACGGAGCGGCTCCTCGAGACAATCCGGAGGCGTGGCGCAAAGACGGTCGGCCTCCAGTTCCCCGTGGGCCTTCGGCCGCGGGCCGTGGACCTGGCCGCGGAGCTCGAGAAACAGGCGGGGGTGACGTGTCTAATTTCCGCAGATCCGAGCTTCGGAGCCTGCGACGTCTCGGACATGCCCGTCGATCTCATCGTGCACCTCGCCCACGCACCGATGCCGCATCTGCGCTACCACAACGTGTTCTTCTACGACATGCCGACGCCGTTTCCGGAGTCGTGGTCGTTCCTCGACGCCGCGCTGCCCCTCATCACGAAACGCGTCGGCGTGATCACGACGACGCAGCACCGCGAATGGATCCCGCACATTGTTTCCTATCTGAAGGAGAAGGGATTCGAACCCGCCGTGAGCGAGCCCGACCGGCGGGTCGCGTACGCCGCGCAGGTCCTCGGGTGCGACTACTTCACCGCCACAAACCTCGCGGACCGCGTGGACTCGTACCTCTACGTGGGCACGGGCGACTTCCACCCTCTCGGCGTCGCGATCATCGTCGACAAGCCCGTCGTGATCGCGGACCCGAGTACCGGCGAGGCCCGCACGCTCGAGGCCGTCAAGGACCGGATCCTCCGGCAGCGGTGGGGTGCGATCGTCCGCGCCAAAGAGGCGCAGACCTTCGGCATCATCGTCTCTCGGAAGCTTGGGCAGGATCGAAGCGCGTTGGCGGCGGAGTTGAAGGCGAAGGTCGAGGCGAAAGGCCGCGCAGGTCACATCTTCCACATGGACCTCGTCGGCCCGGAACACCTCGAGGGCTACAAGGTCGACGCGTGGGTGTCCACCGCGTGCCCGCGGATCGCGATCGAGGACTACCTACGGTACAAGCAGCCGATCCTCACGCCGCAGGAGCTCGAGATCGTGCTCGGCGAGCGGACGTGGGAGGACTACGTGTTCGACGAGATTCGGGCATGACGCTCACCCTTTAAGCCGTCCCCGCGTTGGAGCCCGGGAACATGACGCGCGCGGTCGTCCTGCTCTCCGGTGGCCTCGATTCGAGCACGTGCCTTGCCGTCGCCCTCTCGAAGGGACGCGAGGTCTGCGCGCTCACGGTCGACTACGGGCAACGGCACCGCAAGGAGGTCGAAGCCGCCAAGCGGATTGCGAAACACTTCGGCGTCAAGATTCACAAGATCCTCGACGTCGACCTGACACAGCTTGGCGGTTCGGCCCTCACCGACCGGAAGACGGCGGTCCCCGAGAAACGGTCGATGAAGGAGATCGGGCGGGGCATCCCGCCGACGTACGTCCCCGCTCGGAACACGATCCTCCTCGGCCTCGCGCTGGCGTACGCGGAGAGGATCGACGCGGACGAGATCTACATTGCGGCCTCGGCCATCGACTATTCGGGATACCCCGACTGCCGACCGGAGTTCTACAAGGCGTTTCGCGAAGTCGCCAGACTCGGTACAAAGCGTGGCGTGGAGGGCCGACCGATTCACATCCACACGCCCCTCATTCGCATGACGAAGGCGGACATCGTTCGAACCGGTACGCGGCTCGGCGTCCCGTTTGAACTGACATGGTCGTGCTATCTTGGCGGCGCAAAGGCATGTGGTTTGTGCGACTCCTGTCAACTCCGACTCAAGGGGTTCCGCGAGGCCAGGTTGCAGGATCCTCTCTCATACCGTGCTCGAAAGACCTAAGAGACGGGCCGCGCTGCATGCCTCATGGCGGAGCCCGGACCGCCCGACGGACGGTTCCTTGTCTCGGAGATCTACAAGACCATCCAGGGGGAGAGTTCCCTCGTCGGATACCCGACCATCTTCGTGCGGCTGTACACGTGCAACCTTCGATGCGTGTGGTGCGATTCGATGCACGCCGTCGAGGGCGGCCGGTACGAAGAGATGTCCGTCGCGGACACTGTGCGCCGCGTGGGCGATCTGGCGGGGGCCGGGATCGATCATGTGTGCTGGACAGGCGGCGAGCCCCTTCTCCAGTGGCGGTCGATGGCGCAGGCGATCGACGCTCTACCGCCAAACTTCGTTCACTCCGTCGAGACGGACGGGGAGGTCCCGATCGAGCCGCTGAGCGTCGCGCTGCCCCGGAGGCGCGAGGGCGGGCACGTCCGGTTCATCATGGACGTCAAGTGCCCCGGCTCCGGCATGAGGGCAAAGCTCGCGTTCGAGAACTTCAAGTTCCTTCGGCCGGAGGACGAGGTGAAGTTCGTTCTCGTCGACCGCGTAGACTACGAGTTCGCGCGCGACGTCGTCCGGACCCACGCGATTCCTGCAGGGACGATTCTGTTCTCGCCCGTCACGCCCGGGCACAAGGTCGCGCGGGGGCTTGACCCCGCCAGTCTGGCGGCTTGGGTGTTGGAGGACGGGCTCCGTGCGCGCCTTCAGATCCAGGTCCACAAGGTCATCTGGCCCGGCGTGGATCGAGGGATTTGACCGGAATGGGGAGTCTTTAAGTATTCGGAGGGACGGTTCGGGTCTTGGTCGGCACAGTGGAAACCGACTGACCTCATGGAGGGGAGTACGTGTTTGCGCGACGGCTCGGCCCCGGTGGGAGTAGGTGTGGTGGTGGTGCTCGCAAGCTTCGCGCATACCGTTTCGATCGAAGGAGTCTTGGCGCAGTTGCATGCCTGGCACGGCGATGCGGTCCTCGACCGGCTCATCCTCTACCATTTCGACGGACGAATCCTCCGGATGTGGGTACGCGATCTTGGTTGGGTGGTGTGAATGGGCGTCGGCTATGCGGTCATGTGCTCGCGTCATAAGGAAGCCCTGGAGATAGACAAGTTTGGGAGACGCGCGTTCACAGGCCGAGAGATCGCCCCTTCCGTGCGCGAGTTCCGGCTCGAGATGATGGACGAGCGGCCCGAACGTTTCGATCCTGCCTCATTTGACCGCGTGAAACGCCTTGTGAGCGCTTTCGTCGCACGTCACCCTTCGTGCCCGCTCAGCATGGGTGACGACCGAAACGGGGACTACTGGCCCTGGGGAGAGGGGAGCCAGTCGCCGAGCTATCCCCCCATGGAGGGCGGACGGATCCATCCGTCCGGTTGGAAGGTCTTTTGGTTTTTTCTTGATGCCGAGGTCGTCCGGCAGCTGTATGCTGACAATCCCCATCTTGTCGAGCGGGAACTTGCGAGCGGAAAGGTGGACCTGGAGGAGATTCTCGGAAGAAACCGTCCTCTGTGAGGGTTCGGATCGAAGGGCTTTACATTCGGTGGCGAGGGTAGGTACACGAAGCATCCGAAGGAACGTTCATCTACCGCCATCCGCTAGCGACGCGGGTGAAGCGGTTCGAGGAACTCGACCACACCGCGGACTGCAGCATCCGAGCGTACGGCTCGACTCCGAACGAACTGTTCGCGAACGCCGCCGCGGGGATGTTCAGTCTGGTCACGGACCTCGATACCGTGAAACCCGTCGGAGAGTACGAGGTGCGCGTTCGGTCGAAGGACGCGAAGGCGCTCCTGTTCGACTTCCTCTCGGAGCTCCTGTTCCTCCACGAGACGCAGAAGCTTCTCCTTTCCGAGTTCGACGTCCACGTCGAGAACCTTGCTGTGGACGCTCGGGTCCGCGGGGAGCCGATTGACAGACAACGCCACCCTCTGCACTTGAACCTCAAGGCGGTCACCTACCACGAGATGATCGTGGATCTCGAGGGGGGCGTCGTGCAGGTGATCTTCGACATCTGAGGGGCCTGCCGGTCCGCGGCGTGACGGTGGACTGGTGGCACACGATCGGCGAGCCCCACGGGGACGACTGGGAGGAGGTCGCGAAGCGCATGCGGTGCGAGGCGATCCAGCGCGTCCTGAAGGACCACGGCGTGCAGTGCACGTTCGAGAGGATCGACCTCGCGTACGACCTCTGGACGGACCACCTGAAGCGCGCGTGGAAGAAGAACGTGGACTGGCCCGCGGACCGGCAGGTCGCGGACCTGCTCGCCTCCGCGGGCTACGACGGCGCGTCGGATCCGTCATTGCTCGAAGACATGCGCGATCCGATCGGCATGCCACTGATCGAACGTCCGCCAAGATTGAACGACGGCGTCGTTGAGACGCTGCGCACACTCAGGGCGGATGGGCTCCGCCTCGCGATCATCTCGAATACGGGTCGCACGTGGGGTCACTTCCTGCGCCGGGTGCAGGACGGGATGGGCCTCTCCGACCTGTTCGACCACCGGACGTTCTCGGACGAGGCGCGCGTGCGGAAGCCGTCCCCGGTGATCTTCGATCAGACGCTCGCGGCGCTGAGGCTTCAGCCCGAGGAGGTCGTGCACGTGGGAGACGATGTGGACGCCGACGTCGCGGGCGCGAAGGCCGCGGGGATGCGTGCGGTCTGGTACGATACGGGTAAGTGGGCTGACGCATCGACGGACAAGGCAGATGCCATCATCCACGATTGGCGGGAACTGCCCGAGGTGATCCGCGGATGGTGAACGTGAAGGCTACGGCCGTCGCGCATCCGATCCAGGGACTCATCAAGTACCACGGCCTCGTGGACGAGCACCTCCGCCTCCCGTTCCATGACTCGATCTCCGTGTGCACCGCCCCGCTCACGACGAAGACGACGATCGCGTTTGGCGGCGTTCCCGAGGACACCGCCACGATCAACGGTCTCCCGGTCTCAGGTCGGGAACTTGAACGGATTCTGGCGGTGGTCGACGTCGTCCGTATCCGGGCGAAGCTCAACGAGAACTTTCGGATGGAGTCCGTGAACGACTTCCCCTCGAACGTCGGCCTCGGGGCGAGCGCGTCCGGGTTCGCTGCGCTCGCTTGGGCCGCGTGCGCCGCCGCGGGTCTCCCCCTCGCCGCCAAGGACGTGTCCCGCATCGCGCGGAGGGGCGCAGGGTCCGCCGCCAGGGCCGTGGCCGGGGGATACGCGCGGTGGACGACCGGCACCTCCGACGAGAACTCGTACGCCTACCAGCTACGCGAAGACCTGCCAATGGGCATCGTGATCGCACTCGTCCCCGCGTTCAAGACGACGGACACAGCCCATCGGGAAGCTCCCTCGTCCCCGTTCTTCCAGGCGCGCCTCGCGGAGATGCCGAAGATGCTCGCGGAGATGGAGCTCGCGATCCGCAACGGAGACCTCGGGAAGGTCATGATGCTCGCCGAGCGGGACACGATGATGCTCCACGGGATCACGATCACGGGGACGAGCGAGATGCTCCTCTGGCGGCCGGAGACGATCAAGGTCATCCTGGCGGTGAAGCGGATGCGGGAGGAGGGCGTGCCCGCGTTCTTCTCAATCGACACGGGCGCGACCGTCTACGTGAACACGCTGCCCGAGAAGGTCGACGAGGTCGAGTCCCGGATCCGCGCGCTGGGGATGGACACGCTCCGCTGCGGGGTTGGCGGCGGCGCCCGGACCGACGAAGGTCACCTCTTCTAGGAAACTGTAAAGACCCGTCCCAGCAATCCCCCCTTCGTGAAGCTCGTCCTCCTAGGCCCGCCAGGGGCCGGCAAGGGCACGCAGGCCGTCCGCCTCTCGGAGACCTTCGGGGTCCCGCACGTCTCCACCGGCGATATCCTCCGCCGCCACGTCGCGGACAAGTCGGACCTCGGGAAGAAGGCGGAGAAGTACATCCGCGCGGGAAAGCTCGTGCCCGACACCCTCGTGATCGAGATGGTCCGGAAGCGGCTGAAGCAGAGGGACATGAAGAAGGGGTTTATCCTCGACGGCTTTCCCCGAACGCGGGAGCAGGCGAAGGCGCTCGACGACATGACGAAACTCGACGCGGTCCTCCTCCTCTTTCTCGACCCCGAGGACCTGATCAAGCGGTCGACCGGCCGCCGCGTGTGCGAGGACTGCGAGTCCGTCTACCATCTTGGCTTCCACGCGCCCAAGAAGGCGGGCTTCTGCGACCGTTGCGGCGGCAAGCTCATCGTGCGGGAGGATGACAAGGAGCAGACGGTGCGCCGCCGCATCGAAGTCTATGAGGAGCAGACGAAGCCGCTCGTGCAGTACTACAAGGAGCGAGGCATCCTCGTGCAGGTGTATGGCAGCGGGATGATCGACGAGGTCGAGGACCGCATCCGCGAGGCACTCTCGCCACCGAAATCATGAGGCCAAGGATTATCCGCCGCCGGAGGATGTCTCCGGTGGCCGCACGGGCATGGAAGAGATTGACTGGAAAGTCTTGAGTCTGACGGCGAAACGCGGGCTCATCGGCGCCACGCGAGAAGACCTCTTCCGCGAGATCCGGGGCATGCGTTACGAGGACCTCGAGGACGCCCTACGCCGGCTGGAAGCGGATGGATTTCTCCAGGTCGAATGGACCGGCCCGAACCGATTCATCCTGACGGTCTCGGAAACCGGGAGCAAGCTGGCGGCCGCGGAATACGAGAAGCGCCTCAAGGCCTACCAGGAGCGGATCGAGGCCCAGCGGAAGGCGGTCAGCGGCGTGGAGAAGGTCTGAGCGCGCGGCCGCGAACGAAAGCCTAATGCTTAAATATGACCGGCCGTTTGGACCTGACGTCGGGTTTTTCCCGCGTTTTCCAGGAAGTGCATTGCCATGGAACGACCCCCTGAACTCGAGACCGGAACCACGACCGTAGGGCTCGCCTGCAAGGACGGCGTCGTCTTGGCGGCGGACCGCCGCGCGACCGCGGGCACGATGATTGCCCACAAGCGCACGAAGAAGGTGTACCGGATCGACGACAACCTCGGCCTGACGACCGCTGGGCTCGTGGGCGACATCCAGGTCCTCGCCCGCTACATCACCGCCGAGGCGGAGCTGTACCGCCTGAAGCGGAACCTGCCCATGTCCGTGGAGGCGGCAGCCACCCTGACCGCGAACATCCTCGCGGGACGCCGCTACTTCCCGTATTGGGTCCAGCTCGTGATCGGCGGCGTGGATCCCCGCGGCAGCCACGTCTTCTCCTTGGACATGGCCGGCGGGAGCCTCGAGGACAACTACGTGAGCACGGGGTCCGGCAGTCCGTACGTGTACGGCGTCCTTGAGGATCACTGGACGAATGAGCTCGACGTGCGCGGGGGCGCGGACCTCGCGATCCGCGCCGTCAACGTGGCGATGCGGCGCGACGCGGCCTCCGGCGAAGGGATCGACGTCGCGGTCATCACACGACAGGCCTTCCGGGAACTCGAAGAGGCCGACATCCAGCAGCGCAAGGCGGCCATGAAGCTCGCCTAGACAGACCTCACGTTCGCCCACACACAACCGGGATTGGAATGAGTCTAGAGGACATCCTCAGCGAGGCTAGAGACATCATCCGCAAGGTCGTACCGAGCGGAGTCGAGATCACGAGCGTCGAGTTCGAAGGCCCCGTCCTCGCGATCTACACGAAGAACATGGACGTGTTCGCGGAGAACAACGACCTCGTCCGACAGCTCGCTCAGAGCCTTCGGAAGCGCGTGACGATCCGACCGGACCCGTCCCTCCTCTCGCCGCAGGACGAGGCGGAGGCCGTGATCAAGGAGATCATCCCCGCGGAGGCGCAGATCACGAGCGTCTACTTCGAGTCCGACAGCGGCGAGGTCACGATCGAGGCCCTCTCCCCGGGGCTCGTGATCGGCCGACACGGGTCCGTCCTCAACGAGATCAAGAAGAAGGTCGGTTGGGCGCCGAAGGTCGTGCGCACGCCGCCAATTGCGTCGAAGACGGTCGAGGAAATCCGCCAGTACCTGCGGACCGTCCGCGACGAACGGACGCAGTTCCTCAAGAAGGTCGGCCGGCGGCTCACGCGAGAGCTGGCGACGGGAGAGTCGTGGGTCCGCATCACGAGCCTCGGCGGCTACCGTCAGGTCGGCCGATCGGCGACGCTGATCAATACGCGGGAATCCAAGGTCCTGGTCGACTGCGGGGTCCTCATCTCGGAAGAGAACGGATCGCCCTACCTGAGCGCGCCCGAGGTGATGCCCCTCGACTCCATCGACGCGGTCGTCATCACCCACGCGCACCTCGACCATTGCGGTCTGGTCCCCGCCCTGTTCAAGTACGGATTCGACGGGCCCGTGTACTGCACGCCCCCGACCCGGGACCTGTCCGCGCTCCTCCAGCTCGACTTCATCAAGGTCGCGTACGGGGAGGCGCGGAAGTCGCCGTTCGACTCCTCCCATGTCCGGCAGGCCGTGCTCAATACGATCCCCCTCAAGTACGGGGAGACGACGGACATCGCGCCCGACGTTCGGCTCACGCTGCAGAACGCGGGCCACATTCTCGGTTCGTCCGTGTGCCACTTCCACATCGGCGACGGGCTGTACAACATCGCGATCACGGGGGACATCAAGTTCGAGAAGACGTGGCTCTTCAACCCCGCGGTGAACAAGTCCCCCCGCCTCGAGACGCTCGTCATGGAAGCCACATACGGCGGGTACCACGACGTGCAGCCGAGCCGCCACGAGGCGAGCACGGAGTTGCGCGAGGTTCTCTCGACAGTCCTGCGCCGCGGCGGCAAGGCGCTCGTCCCCGTGTTCGCGGTCGGCCGGTCCCAGGAGGTCATGCTCGTGATCGAGGACCTCATCCGGAGCGGACGGATCCCCGAGGCCCCCGTGTACCTCGACGGCATGATCTGGGAGGCGACGGCGATCCACACCGCCTACCCGGAGTACCTGAACTCCCAGCTCCGGACGCAGATCTTCCAGACCGGCGAGAACCCGTTCCTGTCCCCCGTGTTCAAGCGCGTTGAGACGAGCGACATGCGCGCGACGATCATCGACGACCCGGAGCCGTGCATCGTCCTCGCGACGTCCGGCATGATGTCCGGCGGCCCCGTGCTCGAGTACTTCAAGCACTGGGCGGACAACCCGAACCACGCCCTCCTCTTCGTCGGCTTCCAGTCCGAAGGGTCCCTCGGCCGACGCATCCAGCGGGAGGGGCACGCGGTCACCCTCAGCGACCGGGGGAACCCGATCACCCTGCAGATCAAGATGGAGATGATCACGATCGACGGGTTCAGCGGCCACAGCGACCGTCTTCAGCTCATGGCCTACGTCGGGACGATGGAGCCGCGGCCCGAGCGCGTGATCGTGGGCCACGGGGAGGAGCACAAGTGCTCGGACCTGGCGATGAGCCTGTACAAGAAGTACGGAATGGAGACGCGGGCCCCGATGAACCTGGAGACGATCCGGCTCAAGTAGCGTTTTATCGCGTCCCGCGTTGGGCGGCGTCGTGCGCGCCGCGCTCTATGAGCGGGCGAAGGATCTGCTCTCGAAGGACGAGTTCGAATCCCGCGTCCGCGCCAAGATGGGAGAGTGGGGAGACCTGCTCGACGACGATGCCGCCGCTCGACTTGTGCTCGACGACCTGGGGCGGGGGACCGCGAACTTTCAGACCGTGAACGAGCTGCGCGAGGGCATGGAGGTCACCCTCCGCGTCCGGGTGGACGGCTTCTCGCCCGTCCGCGAGTTCCGCCGCCAAGACGGTTCGTCCGGTCGCGTCGTCAATGCGGACATCTCCGACGATTCGGGACGCTCCCGCCTCGTGCTCTGGGACGAGGACGTCGCCCTCGTGGAACAGAAACGCATCCGCCAGGGGATGGTCCTTCGCCTCGTCGACTGCTTCGTCCGCGAATCCCGCTTTGGAATCGAGGTCTCTCGTGGGAAGTTCGGGGCAATCCTGCCCGAAGGGTGACTACATCATTCCGCCCATGCCGCCCATGCCTGGCGGCATCCCGCCCATGCCGTGGCCGCCCTCGTCTCCGCCGCCGCCCTTCGGTGCTGCCGAGCGCCTCGAGGCGATGACGTCGTCGATTCGGAGGATCATCGTGGCCGCCTCCACCGCGGACTCGATCGCCTGCGTCTTCACGCGCAGCGGCTCGATCACGTTCGCCTTGCGCATGTCCGTGGGCTTCCCGGTGAAGACATCGATGCCCATGTTCGTCCCCTTCTTGCCCTCGTGCGCGGACTTGAGCGCAATGATCGTGTCGATCATGTTGAAGCCCGCGTTCTCCGCGAGGGTCCACGGGACGATCTCGAGCGCCTTTGAGAACGCCTCGATCGCGAGCTGCTCCCGCCCGCCCTGGCTCGCGGCGTAGTCTCGGAGCCGCATTGCTGCTTCCAGGTCGGAAGCGCCGCCACCAGCAAGCGCCGTGCCGTCCTCGACTACAGCGCTCGTGACGCGCAACGCATCGTGCAAGATCCGCTCAACCTCTTCGACGACGTGTTCCGTGCCGCCACGAATCAGGATCGACACCGCCTTCGGATTCTTGCAGCCCGTCACGAACGTCATGTCATCGTCCGCGACCTTCTCCTCGTAGACGAGCTTCGCATGGCCCAGGTCCTTCGCGGAAAGGTCCTCGAGCGCGCTCACGACGCGCCCCCCTGTGGCCCGTGAGAGCGCCTTCATGTCGCTTTCCTTCGCTCGGCGGACCGCGTAGATGCCTTCCTTTGCGAGGTAGTGCTGGACGAGATCGTCGATCCCCTTCTGGCAGATCACGACATTCGCCCCGGACTTCTTGATCGCGTCGACATACGCCTTGAGGGTCCGCTCCTCCTCCGCGAGGAACTCGCTGAGCTTCGCGGGGTCTCGGATGCGGATTTCCTCGCTGACCTCCGTCTTCTTGACCTCAAGCGCACGGTTGATGAGCGCGATCTTCGCATCTTGGACCCGCTCCGGCATTCTCGGGTGGACGCGCTCCTTGTCGAGGACGATGCCATCGACGAGCTTCGTGCCCTGGATCGAGCCCCCTTGCTTCTTCTCGACCTTGACGTTGTCGATGTCCGCGCGAAGTTCACCCGCGACCTCCTCGGCCACCGCCAAGACGGCGCGTACGACGAGGTCGGCGAGGAAGTCCTTCGCGTCTCCGATCGATCGGCCGCCCATGGCGGTACGCGCGATGGCTTTCAGGAGGTCCTTATCCTCCTTCTTCACCGCGAACGCGATTTCTTCCAGAGTTTGGATCGCGTGATCGGCGGCGACCTTGTACCCTCGCGCGACGACGGTCGGGTGCACGTCCGCCTCGAGAAGGGATTCCGCCTGCTTGAGCAGCTCTCCCGCCAGGATGACGGCCGTCGTCGTCCCATCGCCCGCCTCCTGGTCCTGGGTCTTCGCGACCTCGACGATCATCTTCGCGGCGGGGTGCTCGACTTCGATCTCCTTGAGAATCGTCACGCCGTCGTTCGTGATCGTCACATCGCCCAGCGAGTCCACAAGCATTTTGTCCATTCCCCGCGGCCCGAGCACGGAGCGCACGGCGTCCGCTACCGCACGCGCGGCGGCGATGTTGCTGAACTGCGCTCCCTTGCCCCGGTCGCGTGACGTTCCTTCTTTCAGGATGATAATCGGTTGGCCTTGCATCATCGTAGGGTCCCCCGCGGGACTAGAGGAGGGCTTCTATATGAAGGCTTCGGGCGCCGCCACGCTTGTCCGCTGCGGTACGCTGCCTCTCAACGCATGTGCGAAGGACACTGGAACGCCCGCCTGCGCCGATGGGTGAGTCTCGAAGAGCTCGAAGAGCGCGACCAAGAGATCGCCCATGTGGAGGGGGTCGCGCTGCCGCCGATCTTGCTCGCGACATCGAGGCGCAAACCCGTCGCGATCCTCCATTGAATGCGGCAAGCGTCCTCGGAACTACTGCGCCGTTCGAAAGGTACAAATAGCCCGCGCCTTCTGGCCCCGACTCCGGCACGCGACCAGACGCTCTGGGATACGCCCTTGGCGTCCCATACCCCGGCCCCCGACCCTTCTGGGGCCGAGGCGGCGTCACGGTCCCGTGCATGAACGGAGGACCCCTTCGGTGTCCCCTGCGAGAGGGGATGCCATCGAGGTACAGAGATGCCCAAGGAAGGACGACCACGCCATGGGTCCATGGCGTACTGGCACCGGAAGCGGGCGGCCAGCGAAGTCCCTCACTTCACCTCCTGGCCCGACGCGGAGGACGGAGGCCCCAGGCTCCAGGGGTTCGCCGGCTACAAGGCCGGGATGACGCACGCGTTCGTCGTCGACTACCGGCCGACGAGCACGACCGCGGGTCAGGAAGTGCAGATTCCCGTGACGGTCATCGAGTGCCCTCCCATGAAGGTCGCCGCGATCCGACTCTACGAGAGGACCTACGAGGGCCTTCGATCGAGCGGCGAGATCTGGGCGGACAAGGTCGATGAGGAACTTTCGCGCACCCTCCCCATTGCGAAGAAGGGGAAGGGCGGGGACCCGTGGCGCAGGGTGGACCTTCCGAAGGTCGAGGACGTACGCGCGCTCACGTACACGCAACCGACTCTCGTGACCGGGATCCCGAAGAAAGCTCCGGAACTGATGGAGACGCGGATTGGCGGCGGTACGCTGGAGCAACGCGTCGCCTATGCGAAGACGATCCTCGGGAAGGAGGTGCGCGTCTCGGACTTCGCGCGCGAGGGCGCGATCGTCGACGTTGCGGCGGTCACGAAGGGCAAGGGGTTCCAGGGCGCCACGAAGCGCTTCGGCATCAAGCTCCTCTCGCACAAGAACAGCAAGCACCGCCGGAACGTAGGGACGCTCGGTTCCTTCCAGCCCGGGTACGTGCGGGGGACGGTCCCGAACGCCGGCCAGATGGGCTACCACCAGCGGACGGAGTACAACAAGCGCGTGCTAAAGATCGGGGAGGACGGGGGCGAGGTCACGCCGAACGGCGGCTTCCTGCACTACGGCGTCGTGCGCAACCCGTACGTCCTCCTCCATGGCTCCGTGCCCGGACCCACGAAACGCCTTGTGCGCCTCCGAGACGCCGCGCGGCCCCAGGTGTACGTGAAGCTGGAGAAGGCGCCGGAGCTGACCTACCTCTCGAAGCAGTCGAAGCAGGGGGCGTGAGATGGCGAAGAAGGTCGCGAAGAAGGAAGGCGCCCCGAAGAAGGCGCGCGCCCATCCGAAGCCGGAGGACCTCGGGCCGCTCCAGGTGCACCTTTACGACACCGGCGGCGCGCCTGTGGGGACCGTGGATCTCCCGCCCGTCTTCGCGGTGGACGTTCGCGTAGATCTCATTCGGCGAGCGGTCGTGTCGTTCCAGGCGAACCGCCGCCAGCCCTACGCGGCGAAGTTCCGTGCGGGGATGCGTCACTCCGTCCGTTGGCCCGGCAAGGGACGCGGCGCCGCGCGCACCCCACGAATCCGTGGCACGATGATCGGCGCGCAAGCGCCGAACACGGTCGGAGGCCGGCAGGCGTTCCCTCCGACGACGCAGCGGATTTGGGCGATGAAGATGAACGAGAAGGAGCGCCGGCTCGCGCGGAACGCGGCGCTGGCGGCGATCCACGACGGGCACCTCGTCGCTGCGCGCGGGCACCGGTTCTCGGGAAAGGTCAGCGTGCCGATCGTCGTGCAGGACGCGCTCGAGGAGATCGAGAGCACGCCGGAGGCGGTCGACTTCTTGGAAGCCGTGGGGGTGCAGCAAGATCTC